>Ga0194121_10000072_pt1 | contig 154702 bp, 167 predicted proteins | sample TA2MahCa50mmetaG_FD_148609 | JGI IMG/M metagenome (GOLD analysis project Ga0194121, IMG submission 148609) | Freshwater microbial communities from Lake Tanganyika, Tanzania - TA2015020 Mahale Deep Cast 50m | ecosystem: Environmental > Aquatic > Freshwater > Lake | place: Tanzania: Lake... | reverse complement strand
GTCACGGAAGTAGGTCGCCACTACACGCCGTTTTCGGAACAGCGCGGGCGACGGCGGCGCAAGATACGAACGGCGCGGCCGACTCCACCGCGCCGTTCCCCTACCGAACTGCGGAAGTTGGGCTAGCCGCGGCGGGAGGGCCGGCGCCTCGGCGCCCGCCCGGTTATTGGAAGATCTCGTTGAACTTCTTCTTGATCGCCGCCGCGTCCTTCTCGATCTGGTCGTAGTCGACGCCGATCAGCTTGATCTGGCTCAGCGGCGGGTTGCCGTGCGGCGGCTCGACGTCGGAGCGGCCCGCGTAGATCCCTTCGCCCGGGAAGAGCTTCTGCACGGTGTCGCTGAGCATGAACTCCGCGAGCGCCTTGGCGGCATTGGGATGCGGTGAGCCCTTGATGATCGCGGTCGGGGCGGCGATCGCGAACGCGCCGTCGGTCGGGAAGACCGACTGGACCTTGTGGCCCTTGTGCCGGTCGTTCCACGCGTACTGGTCGGCGCCTTCGGCGGCGAGGAGCCGCTCGCCGCGCGTGAGCGTCTCCGACACCTGCTGGTGGCCCTGCACGATCATGATGTCGTTCGCGCGGAGCTTCTGGTAGAAGTCCCAGCCGTACTTCCGCGAGAGCGTGCCGACGATCATGAGCTGGATCGCCGTGTACGACGGGTCCGGCATCACCATCTGGCCCTTGTAGCGAGCGTGCGTGAGGTCGGTCCAGTTCTTCGGGAGCTCGAGGCCCTTGTCGGTGCGCGCCACGATCGCCGCGAGGTTCAGGCGCTGCGCGACGTGGTAGCCCTTCGGGTCCTTGACCTCGGCCGGGACCTTGTCGAAGTTCTTCGGCCGGAACGCGACGAACAGATCGCGCTTGATCATCGCGCCCGCCGCCGCCGGGTCGGAGACGGTCAGCACGTCGGCGACCACGCGCTTGGCGTCGATCTCCTGCATGAACCGCCGCACCACCGCGGAGCCGCCGGAGCGGAAGAGCTCCACGCGGATCCCCGTCTCCTTCTGGAAGAGGTTCGCGATCTTCTGGGCGGTCTCGACCGGGGTCGACGTGTACCAGCTGACCACGCCCTCCTTCTTCGCGGCGGCGAGGTCGACGGTGTCCGGCGTGAACGGCTGCGCGAAGGCCGGCGCGGCGAGCGCCAGCACGAGGAGGCCGATGAGGAGTCGCATCGTCAGTGGTGTCCTCGGTACACGGGCTCGGGCTGCCCGAAGAAGTTCTGGAGCAGGTGATAGAGGATGCGGACGTTCTTCTGCTGCAGGCTCGCGTGCGCGATGCCCGGCATCACGGCGAACTGCTTGTCCGGGTTCGGCAGCCGCGCGAAGAAGTCGAGGAGGTCCTCGACGCTCGCGATGCCGTCGTACTCGCCGCGCAGGATGATCGTGGCCGCGGTGATCTTCTCGGGATCGACGACCGGCAGCTTCGCGCACATGTCGACGTAGGTGCCGGTCGGCACCGAGTCGTCGAGCGCGAGGATCGCGTCCGCCAACGCGGCGACGACGTCGTCGTCCGCCGTGCCCGGATGATCGCGCTCGAAGATGCTGCGCACGAACGCGCGATCGATCGGCCGCCGGTTCTTCGCCTGGTACTCGGGCAAGCGCTTGCGGCGATCGGCCAGCGTCGGGCTCCCGCGTCCGGTCCACACGAACGCGTCGAGGGCGAGCCGCCGCACACGCTCGGGATGCCGCTGGGCGAACAGCGCGGCGCGGAGCGCGCCGGAGGAGATGCCGTACACGAGGAAGTGGTGGACGCCGCGCGTGCGCATGATGTAGGCGCTCGCGGCCGCGACGCCATCGAGGAGCCGTGCACGAAGAGGATGGTGCCGTGCGGGCGCGGGCGAGACCGGCGACGCTTTCTCCCAGAGGAAGAGCCGCACGTCGCCCTTCGTCGTCCAGTGCTCCTGCCCCTTGATCGCCGGCTGGCTCATCGGCGGGCGAGTGTACCGTCCCTCAGACGTCGAACACGCTCGCCGCGTCGGCGTCGAAACGCACGGCCACGGGCTGGCCGATCTCCAGCGCCAGGCCGGGCTCGGCCTGCACGCGAACGCGCGTGCCGTCGTCGAGGGTCACGTAGCAGTCGGTGAGGTTGCCGAGGAACGTCACCTCCGAGACTTTGCCCGGAAGGCCGTCGCCGCCGGCCGGCGCCCCACGGCCGATGGGAACGAGCCTGACGTTCTCGGGACGGATCGCGAGCTGCACCGGCTGCCCGTCGGCCACGCGCGGTGGAAGTGTCAGCGTCAGCGTGTGCGCGCCGCCGACCGCCACCGCGTCCGCGCGCACCACGCGCGCCGGGATCAGGTTCACCAGGCCCATGAAGTCGGCGACGGTGCGGTTCGCGGGATGCGTGTACACCTCGCGCGGGGCGCCGATCTGCATCAGCTCGCCGAGATGCATCACCGCGATCCGGTCGGACAGCGCCATCGCCTCCGACTGGTCGTGCGTGACGTACACGAACGTGATCCCCGTGCGGCGCTGCAGCTCCTTCAGCTCCCAGCGCATGCGCTCGCGCAGCTTCGCGTCGAGGTTCGACAGGGGCTCGTCGAGCAGCAGGATCGACGGCTCGACCACGAGGCTCCGCGCGAGCGCGACGCGCTGCTGCTGGCCGCCGCTGCGCTGCGCCGGGTAGCGCGCCTCGAGGCCACCGAGCGTGACGAGCTCGAGCACGCGCGCGACCCGCGCGCGGATCTCGGACGTCGCGACCTTGCGCACCTCGAGCCCGAACGCGACGTTCTGGTAGACGGTCTTGTGCGGCCACACCGCGTAGTTCTGGAACACCATGCCCATGCCGCGCTGCTCCGGCGGGACGACACTCCCCGGCGTGGAGAGCGTGGCGGTCCCCACGCGGATCGATCCTTCGTCGGGCGACATGAATCCCGCGATCAGGCGCAGCAGCGTGGTCTTGCCGCAGCCGCTCGGACCGAGCAGCGTGACGAACTCGCGGTCGCGCACCTCGAGCGTGAGCGCGCGGACCGCGGTCGTCGCGCCGAAGCGCTTGGTGACCCGCTCGATCCGGATCTCCGCCAATCAATCACATGGGGGGCGCGAGACGCACCCCCCAAGCCCCCGACGCTGCGGGCCCGGAATGAATCCGGTCCCTCCGCGAGTGCTCATTGCGCCACGCTCACGCCGGCGCCGCCGCGCCCGAGGCGGGTCGCGAGCGCGATCGCGGCGGTGATGATCACCATCGTCACGATCGCCAGCGCGGCGACCGGCTTCAGCGCGCCGGTCTCGTAGAGGTTGTAGACGGCGACCGCCAGCGTGATCGAGCCCGAGCTGAAGAGGAGGATCGACGCCGAGAGCTCCTGCAGCGCCGGCACGAACACGAGCAGCCAGCCCGCGAAGAGCCCCGGCCGCGCGAGCGGCAGCGTCACGCTGCGGAACGTGCGGAGCCACCCGGCGCCGGTCACGCGCGCCGTCTCTTCCAGCGACGGATCGATCTGGCGGAACGCCGCGTTCGCCGACCGCACGCCGAGCGGCACGTAGCGCGCGGTATAGGCGAGCAGGATGATCAGCAGCGTCCCGTAGATCGGGATCGGCAACGCCAGCCAGAACTGGATCAGCGCGACGGCGACCACGATGCCGGGTAGCCCGAGCGGGATGAGCGAGACGTAGTCGAGGAGCTTGCGGCCCGGCGCCGTCGTCCGCAGATCGACCCAGCCCACGAGGCTTCCGAGGACGACGGCCAGCGTGGCGGCGCCCGCGGCGAGCATCAGGCTGTTCACGATCGCGCGGCGGGTGACGTCGTACTCGAGCAGCACGAAGCGGTAGTGCTGCAGCGTGAGGTTCTGCCAGAACGTGAGCCCCCACGACTTGCTCACCGACACCGCGAGCAGCGTGAGATACGGCGCCGCCACCGCGATCACGAACACCGCCACGCCGAACGCGAGCACCGCGAAGCGCGCGCGGCCGAGATCGACGAGCTGCGGCCGGCCGCCCTTGCCGCCGACGGTGACGTACGACCGCCGCGCGAGGTAACGGCGTTGCAGGTAGAGCGCCGCCACGGTGATCGCGACGAAGATCAGCGACAGCGCGGACGCGAGGCCGTACTGCGGCGGATAGTCGAAGAGCGCGTAGATGCGTGTGGGCAGGGTGAACACGCGCCCCGGAAGTCCGACGATCGCCTGCGAGCCGAACAGCGCGATGGCGTTCACGAACGCCACGAGCGCGCCGGAGAGCACGGCGGGCGCCACGAGCGGCAGCGTCACCGCGGCCGCCGTGCGCCAGCGGCCGGCGCCGAGGATCTGCGCGGACTCCTCCATCGACGCGTCCACCGACTCGAGCGCGCTCGCCGCCAGCAGGTACACGAAGGGAAACGTGTGCGGCACGGTGACGAGCACGAGGCCCGCCATCGAGAAGACGTTGAACGTGAGCGCCGGCGCGCTGAGGACGTCACGGACGAAGCGGTTCACGAGGCCGGCGTTCGGGCCGAAGAGGTTCACGAACGCGATCGCGGTGAGGAACGGCGGCGTGAGGTACGAGATGACCGCGGTGAAGTGGAGGAAGCGCTTGCCCGGCACGTTCGTCCGGCTGACCGCCCACGCCAGCGGCAGCCCGATCACCACGCTGAGCGCCGCCGTCCACGCGCCGAGCACCAGCGAGTTCCACAGCGCCTGCACGTAGAGCCGTCCGCGCAGCGCTTCGCGGAAGTGCTCGAGGGTCGGCCGGCCGCCGTCGACGACGCTGCCGACGATGAGCGACGCGAGCGGCAGGACGACCAGGATCATCAATGTGGCGGCGGCCACCACGAGGACGACGTGCTCGGCGCGCACGGGGCGCAGTGACGCACACTTGAGCGGGGCGCCGGGGTGCTGGTACCTTTGCGCCATGCTGAGCCGCGAAGACAACGAGCTCCTGACCCGGACGGGTCCCGGCACTCCCATGGGTGAGCTGCTCCGGCGCTACTGGATGCCGGTCGTGCAGTCCAGCGAGCTGCCGCCCGGCGGCAAAGTCAAGCGCGTCCAGATCCTCTGCGAGCGGCTCATCGCGTATCGCTCACCGAGCGGCACGGCCGGCCTCGTCGCGGAGTTCTGTCCGCATCGCGGCGCCTCGCTCTACTTCGGCCGCAACGAAGAGGGCGGGATGCGCTGTCCCTATCACGGCTGGAAGTTCCGGCAGGACGGCCAGTGCGTGGACATGCCGAGCGAGCCCGCGGAGTCGAGCTTCGCCGCGAAGGTCCGCACGACCGCCTATCCGTGCGCCGAAGCCGGCGGGATCGTCTTCGCGTACATGGGACCGGGTGCGCCGCCGCCGCTGCCCGAGTTCGAGTTCATGCGCTATCCGCTGAACCACGTCTTCACGTCCAAGCGCGTGCAGGACTGCAACTGGTTCCAGGCCATGGAAGGCGGCATCGACTCGAGCCACATCTCGTTCCTCCACGCCCCGATCCGTCACGATGCCGCCGACATCACCACCGACATGGACCGCGTGAGCTTCGGCGTGGGCGCGGCCGTCGCGACGGGCGACCGCGCGCCGCGCTTCGACGTCGTCGACACCGACTACGGCGCGCTGATCGGCGCGCGCCGCAACGAGCCCGACGGCCGCTGGCACTGGCGCGTCACGCAGTACTGTCTGCCGTTCTGGACGATGCCGCCCGCGGGCCAGGGCGAGAAGGTGATCCAGTCGCATATTTGGGTCCCGATGGACGACACGCACGTCGTGAACTGGATGGTCACGTGGCACACGGAGCGTCCGCTCACGCCCGAGGAGATCCAGCTCCACGTCGAGGGCAAGGGCGCGCACGTCTGCGACTACGCGCCCGAGACGCCCGAGCCCTACGGCGACGTCCGCACCGCCGCCAACCGCGACAACGACTACTTCATGGACTGGGACGTCCACCGCACGACGATGTACTGCGGCATCCCCGGCTTCGGCGTGCAGGACCAGGCGGTGCAGGAGAGCCAGGGTGGACCGGGCGGCATCGTCGACCGCTCCGTCGAGCGGCTCGGCACGAGCGACACCGCGATCATCCACGTGCGCAAGCTGCTGATGACCGCCGCGCGCGCGCTGCGCGAGAAGGGCACGCCCGCGCCCGGCGTCGATCGGCCGGCGTCGTTCTGCGTGCGCTCCACGTCGATCGTGCTGCCCCCCGGCGCGCCGTGGGCCGACGCGGTGCAGCCGCTCGTCGCGCCGCGACCGAATCAGTCCCTCACGCCCGCCTGAGCCCATGCCCGGGCGCATGAGCGGGCGCGTCGCCATCGTCACCGGTGGCGGCGGCGGCATCGGGGAAGCGACCGCGCGGCTCTTCGCCGAGGAAGGCGCCGCGGTCACGCTCGTCGACACCGACCGAGCCGCCGTCGAGCGCGCGGCCGCCGGCATCCTCGCCTCCGTGCACGGCGGTGGCGTCCTCGAGATCACCGCCGACCTCGCGCAGGAATCCGAAGCGGTGCGCGTCGTCGACGAGACCGTCGCGCGCTTCGGCGCGCTCCACACGCTCGTGAACGTCGCCGGCGTGCGGTTCTACACGCCGCTCGCCGAGGCGGAGGCGAAGGAGTGGGAGCACATCCTCGGCGTCAACGTGCTCGCCGCTGCGTTCTGTTCGAAAGCGGCGCTCCCGCACCTGCGCGTGACGGGCAGCGGCACGATCGTGAACGTCTCGTCGGTCTTCGGGGTGATGGGCCGCGTGGGGATGGGCCAGTACGACACGACGAAGGCCGCGATCCTCGGCTTCACGCGCGCGCTCGCGGTGGAGGAAGCGCCGCACGGCATCCGCGTGAACGCCGTCTGCCCCGGCGGCACGCTCACGCCGTACCACGTGCGGCGCGCGGCCGAGCGCGGCGTCACCGAGGCGGAGCTGCGCGCCTCGCGCACCGCGGACAACGGCCTCTTCGGCCGCTGGGCCGAGCCGCGCGAGGTCGCCTACCCGATCCTCTTCCTCGCGTGCGCGGAGTCGTCGTTCATCACCGGCGCGACCCTGATGGTCGACGCCGGTAAATCGATCATCTGAGCTCGCGGGCTCCCGGGCGCTGAAGCGCCCGCCCGCTCGGGCCCCCGACTATGTCCGTAGGGCTGCCATGACTCTGTCGGGCGACATCGGGAGCGAGCGCAGGCGCTTGCCCGTGAGCACGAAGATCGCGTTGCCGATCGCCGGGGCCACCGGCGGCAGGCCGACCTCGCCGATCCCGCCCGGCGCGTTGTTGGTGCTCACCACGCGCACGTTGATCTCGGGCGCCTCGCTCATCCGCAGCAGCGGGTAGTCGTGGAAGTCGGAGTTCTTCACGACGCCGTCCTCGATGACGACGCGCTCCCGCAGCGCCGCGCTCACGCCGAAGGTCGTCGCGCCCTCGATCTGCGCCACGATGTTGTCCGGCTGGATCGCCACACCCGGGTCGACGACCGACCACACCTCGTGCACCCGGATCACGCCCGTCTTCTTGTCGAGTGACACCTCGGCGATGCTCGCGATGTACGACCGCCACGTGTCGGAGAACGCGATGCCGAGCGCGCGGCCGGCCGGCCGCTTGCGGTCCCACTCCGCCCAGTCCGCCACGCGCCGGATCACCGCGCCCGCGCGCGGGTTGTGCGCGAGCAGGCGCAGCCGGAACTGCAGCGGATCGATGCGCTGGCCGCGCGCGATCTCGTCGACGAACGACTCGATCGCGAACTTCGTGTAGCCGGGACCGACCGAGCGCCACAGCCCGACGTCGAGCCCGCGCTCCTCGCGCAGGTACTCCTGGAGCTGGTTGCCGACCGCGTACGACAGCTCGTAGCCCTCGATGACCGGCGTGTCCGCGCCCTTCAACGCCTCGAACAGGCGCGGATTGAACCGCGCGTAGATCGACGCGCCGACGATCCGGTGATGCCAGGCGGAGAGGTTGCCGTTCTCGTCGAGCCCCGCGCGGAGGTACTGCGCCACGAGCGGACGGTACTTCGTGTGCTTCACGTCCTCCTCGCGCGCCCAGATCACCTTCACCGGCTTGCCGACGGCCTTCGACAGCATCACGGCGTCGAGGACGAAGTCGTTCTCGAGCCGCCGCCCGAAGCCGCCGCCGATCAGCTGCGGATGGATCGTCACCTTCTCCGGCGGAATCTTGAGCGCGCCGGCCACCGCGAGCTGGTTGATGCTGGGCGCCTGCGTCGGCACCCACACCTCGGCCGTGTCCGCCGTGACGCGCGCCACCGCGTTCATCGGCTCCATCGTCGCGTGGTAGACGTGGTCGCTCACGTACGCCGCCTCGAACGTGCGCGCGGCGGTGCCGAGCGCGCGCGGCGCGTTGCCCTGCTCGTGCGCGACGACGCCTTTCTTGCTGAGCGATGCGGCCACGCCGGCGTAGTCGCCGCGCACGCGCTCGCTGTCGTAGCCGGCGGCCTTGCCCTTCTTCCAGGTGACCTTGAGCGCGGCTTTGCCTTTCTGCACCGCTTCGTAGCCCGAGCCGACGACACCGACGCCCCACGGCAGCGGCACGACGGCGCCGACACCGGGCACCTGCTTCGCGGCGCCGTCGTCGACGCGGTCCGGCGCGTCGCCCTGCGACGGGCCGCGGAGGACGGTCGCGATGACCATGTCCGGGACCTCGGCGTCGATGCCGAACTTCGCGCGCCCCATCACCTTGTCCGGCAGCTCGACGCGCGGCAGGCTCTTGCCGATGAGCCGGAACTGGTCGGACTTCTTCAAGTCGGCGGCGGTGACGTTCGGCAGTTGCGCGGGGACCTTCGCGAACTTCGTGACGTCGCCGTAGCCGATGCGCCGTGCCGAGGGCGCGTGCACGACCACGTGCGGCTCGGTCGTCAGCTCGGCGACCGGCACCTTCCACTCGGCGGCGACCGCGTCGAGCAGCACGCGGCGCGCCTGCGCGCCGGCAAGACGCAGCGGCATCCAGAAGCCCGGCGTCGAGCGGCTCGCGCCAGTTACTTGAAGTCCGCCGAAGCCCGGGTTGCCGTACGCGCGGTTCATCGGCGCCGGCACGACCTTCACCTTGGCCCAGTCCGCGTCGAGCTCTTCGGCGACGATGACGGGCATGCCGGTCATCGAGCCCTGGCCCATCTCCACGGACGGCGCCACGATCGTGACGGTGCCGTCGGGAGCGATCGTGACCCACACGTTCGCCTTCAGCGGACCGCCTTGCGCGCGCGCGCTCCGCGGCAGGCGGAGATCGACCGTGAAGCCCAGTGTCAGGCCGGCCGTGCCGGCGAGGAAGTGGCGGCGCGAGAGTTTCGTGGCCATGGCGACACCGCCTTTGAACATGGGGCCACGCAGCCGGAGGACCCCAACCCCCCCGCCGCGCGCTGGATCGCGCGCACGATGCGGCCGTGCGTGCCGCAGCGGCAGAGGTTGCCGTTCATGTGCTGGACGATCTGCGCCTTCGTCGGGCGCGGCGTCTCGCGCAGCAGCGCGGCCGCCTGCATGATCTGTCCCGACTGGCAGTAGCCGCACTGGAGCACCTGCTCCTCGATCCACGCGCGCTGCAGCGGGTGATTACCGTCGGGCAAGAGGCCCTCGATCGTCGTGACCTTCTTGCCCTCGACGGCGGCCATCCTGACCTGGCACGCGCGCGCGGCCTTGCCGTCGATGTGCACGGTGCAGGCGCCGCACTGGGCCATGCCGCAGCCGAACTTCGTGCCGGTGAGCTTCAGCTTCTCGCGGAGCACCCAGAGCAGGGTCTCGTCGGGGGCGGCGGCGACGTCGACCTGCGAGCCGTTCACGGAAAGCTTCATGGGCTGGCCTCCTGTACGGCGCGTGCTGTCGATTGGCGCGCCGCGGATACGTCAGCCGAAGAGGCGCACGACGAGCGTGGGGATGTCTCCCGGCGCCGCCGCGATCGCCGCGGCACCGTGCGCGCGCAGCTCCGCTTCCGTGCCGTAGCCGTAGGTGACGCCGATCACGCGGATGCCGTTGCTCCGCGCGCCGATCGCGTCGTGCTCGCGGTCGCCGATCATGACGACGCGGGCCGGGTCGAGACGCTCTTCGACGAGCGCATGCGCGATCAGGTCCGCCTTCTCGACGCGCGTGCCGTCGAGCTCGCTGCCGTAGACCGCGTCGAAGAGCGGCGCGAGCCCGAAGTGGTCGACGATCCGCGTCGCGAAGACGTGCGGCTTCGAGGTCATCACGTACGTGGAGAAGCCGCCCGCGCGCACCGCCGCCACGGCCTCGGGGATACCGGGATAGAGCGCGTTCTCGAAGAGGCCGACGGTGCCGAAGCGCTCACGGTAGTGTGTCATGACCCGGGCGATGAGCCCGGGCTCGTCGCTCGCGAGGAGCCTCGCGAAGGATGTCGGCAGCGGCGGCCCGATGCACCAGAGCAGCTCCTCGGCGGGCGGCGCCTCGCGCCCGAGCTTCGTCATCGCGTAGCGGATGGAGTCCGTGATCCCGGGCTTGGGGTCGGTCAGCGTCCCGTCGAGGTCGAAGAAGACCGCGCGCGCGCTCACCAGAGTTTCATACACTGTGCGCCGTGACGACGCGCGTGAAAGTCCTGACGCTGCCCGGCTACGACAACTCCGGCCCCGAGCACTGGCAAACGCTCTGGGAGCGTGCGCATCCCGAATACGTCCGGGTCCAGCAGCGGAGCTGGACCGAGCCGATCTGCGACCACTGGGTCGCCGCGCTCGACGCGGCGATCGTCACCGCCAACCAGGCCGTGGTGCTCGTGGGCCACAGCCTCGGCGCCCTGACCATCGCGCATCACGCGCAGCGGTACGCGCGCGCCGTCCGGGGCGCGCTGCTCGTCGCGCCGCCGAACGTCGACGACCCGGCGTTCCCGCCGATCATCAAGGGCTTCCGCCCGATCCCACGCGCGCTGCTGCCGTTCCCGAGCATCGTGGTCGCGAGCGGGGACGACTGGTACATGGACCCGGAGACCGCGCGCGACGTCGCCGCCGCGTGGGGCAGTCGCTTCGTGCTGCTCGAGAAGGCGGGCCACATCAACGCGGACGCCGGCTTCGGGCCGTGGCCGGAAGGCGAGCGTTTGCTGGCGGAGCTCATCGGGTAATCCATCGCTCTTCGGGATGCTTTTGACATGACGTTCGTCTTGTGTCTGGTAATATCCGGCCAGATGCCGCGGGCGTACGGGCAGGCCCTCTTGGTATGTGATGCGGTAGCACGCGATCCAACGGGAAGATAACGCTCTACGGCATCTTTGACCGTATCTGGGTGAGACAGTTGCCCACGTCATATTCGACGTTCTCGATCTACTGGCGATGTCTTGTTCCAGGGCCAGGGAAACTTGCCGTCCAGATCTTGAAGCCCGACGATGGTGTACTCTCGCAACTCGAACCCGTCGAGACGAGTCGCGAGGCGAATCACAAGATGCAGGGCACCTATACCCTTGGGGCCGTGCAATTTCCGAGCGAAGGTGCCTATCCCGTGGTGTTGAGGTACAACGAAGAAGAAGTGCTGAGAACTACATTGAATATTCAATTGCGCCCGGGGACGCGATGAGACGCACTGATGCAGTTGCCGAGGACCGGATGGTAAGTCTTCCCAGTTTGGTGAAGGTGCGTTCGAGTCCTTCTACCGACACCGACTTCGAGAACCAACAAGTCGGTGGCAGCGAATGGGTCGCGTCCGACGACACAGACGCGTGGGAGCTTATCGACACAGCTCCACCCCGCTGTCTCAGTATCCTGAACTCGTCTTCAAGTTCCACGTCGGAGCGTTGGATCAAGGCGCGTCGAAGTCCTTCGTTCAAGATTCTGAATCGCGAATCGTGTTGGCGAAGTCCTCCGACGCCTTGTAAAGGTCTTCGGCGTTGCCGACGCAGCCCGAGCACTACCAACAGGCCCAACACAACGAGAGATTCTTCGGTTCGCTCGACCTCGTCTCAACGCCTTTCCTTGATTGGGCCGTTACGGCGCTGTTCTATTCAGCACTCCACTACCTTCGAGCGTTGATGGCCAAGTTCAACTACATGAACGTCGCTAGCTATGGCGACATGGACAAGGCCTTTGATCGTATTGCTCTGCTGAAGAGAAATGCGCATGTCTACGACGACTACCGATCGTTGAAAGACGACTCATGGGCTGCCCGCTACAACATGTGGAGATCAACCCTCGCAGAGGTGGTCGATTCGCGCGACAACGAGTTCGCACGGATCCGCGCGTTCGTGGCGTCTTCCATTTAAGGAGCGCCACTACCTGGCGTCAAGGAGAGCCACCGTGAAAATCGTGTACACGCCCAACCTGATCGTTCGGGAGCTCACGCCGGAGCAGCGCAAGCGGATCCTCGCCGCCGAGCCGAGTGCCACCATCGTCGAAGCGAAGGGCGCGGAGGCTCAGCGCAAGGAGATCGTCGACGCCGACATCCTCTTCGGCCGCGTCCCGTTCGACGTCTATCCGCTGGCCAAGAAGCTCCGGCTCTACCAGTCGATCGGCGCCGGCGTCGACTCCGCGCTGTGCCCCGAGCTGATCAACGACGACGTGCCGCTCTCCAGCGAGAAGGGCGGTGTGGGCGTGCATCTCGCGGAGCACGCGTTCGCGCTGCTCCTGACCCTCACGCGCGGCATTCACACGGCGATCCGCACGCCGGACTACGGCCTGCGCGAGTCGATCCGCGTCGACCAGAGCGAGCTCCTCGACATGACGATGGGCATCGTCGGCTTCGGCGGCGTCGGCCGCGACGTCGCGAAGCGCGCGCTCGGCTTCCGCATGCGCGTGCTCGGCATCGACATCGAGGACGTCACGCCCGAGCCCGGCGTGGAGGCGATCTGGAAGCCCGAGCGCATGAACGAGATGCTCGCCCAGGCGGACGTCGTGGTCATCGGGCTGCCGCTGACGAAAGCCACGCGCCACCTGTTCACGCGCGACCTCTTCCGCCGCATGAAGCGCACGGCGATCCTCATCAACGTCACCCGCGGCGAGATCGTCTACGGCGACGATCTGCTCGCCGCGCTGAACGAGGGCCTCATCTGGGGCGCCGGCCTCGACGTCACCGATCCGGAGCCGCTGCCCAAAGACCATGCGCTGTGGCGTCACCCGCGCTGCGTGGTCACGCCGCACACCGCGGGCGGCTCGCCGCGCCGCGCGGACCGGATCGTCGACACCTTCTGCGAGAATCTGCGCCGGCTGCGCGAGCGCAAGCCGCTCGTGGCGTTGATCGACAAGCAGAAGGGCTACTAGTCGCGCTGGCCGAAGCGGTCGCGGAGAAGACCGGCGTGCCGCTCTCGCACGCGGTCTTCCAGTACACGAATTTCTGCCGGCGCTTCGGTCTCGGGCGTCCGACGGGCTGGCCACCCACGACGCGCGGCTCCGCTGGACGCAGGAGTTCTTTCGACGCGCCCCCCGGGAGACGCTGCCGCCCGGTCAGCGACGGTTCGGATGCTTCAGCGTCGATCCACCGGACGCATCGGGCGTCGTGCGCATCCACTTCGCCAACGGCGACCGCGACGGCACGAGCCCGCTCGCCCCCGCGACGATCGCGAAGCGCCGGGGCGAGCTGACGCGCATGTGCGGATGGGTGCGGGCGACGTGTCCGGGCGCGCGCGAAGTCCGGGGGACGTCGTGGCTCTACGGTCACGAGTCGTACCGGCGGCTGTTTCCGCCCGACTACATCGCCGCTCGGCGAGGTGCTGCGACGCACGCCGCGGAGCCTTCAGGGCTCGTCGCGCTGGGGCCAGTTCCTGGACGCGCGTGGCGCCGTCAAGGCGGACCTGCGCGACCGGTTTCGTGACAACGTGAAATCGTTCGAGATGGATCGGAAGTGGGCGGTGTTCCCGCTGCCGACGTTCAGCGTCCGCGCGCCGGTCGACGTCTTCTACCGCTTCTATCTAGCCGCGGAGCGCCTCTAGCACCTTGGCGGGATGGGTGGCGGCGTCGGGCACGCGCTTCCAGTGCTTCTTCACGACGCCGTCGCGCCCGACCCACACGGTCGAGCGGATGATGCCCCTGGTCTTCTTGCCGTACATCATCTTCTCGCCGTACGCGCCCCACGCTTCCATGAGCGTTCGGTCGGGATCGGAGAGCAGCGTGAACGGCAGCTTGTACTTCGCGGCGAACTTCCGGTGGGACGCGCCGGCGTCGGGCGAGATGCCCAGCACCACGACGCCGGCACGCTGCAGATCCTTCCAGAGATCGCGGAAGCCGCACGCCTCTTTCGTGCATCCGGGCGTGTCGTCCTTCGGATAGAAGTAGACGATCACGTCCTTGCCCTTGAAGTCCGAGAGCGAGACCTTCGTGCCCCCGGCGTCCTCGAGCGTGAAGTCGGGCGCCTTCTTGCCTTCCGCGACCGCCGCCATGTCTAGGCCTGCTTCAGCATCGTGTCGGCGTCGCTGACCTCGAACTTGCCGGGCGCTTCGATGTTGACGGACTTCACCACGCCGTCCTGCACGAGCATCGAGAAGCGCTGGATGCGCGTGCCCATGCCCCGCGCGACGAGATCGAGCTCGAGCCCGAGCGCCTTCGTGTAGACGGCGCTGCCGTCGGCGAGCATGCGCACCTTGCCTTCGCTCTTCTGGTCCTTGCCCCAGGCGCCCATGACGAACGCGTCGTTGGTGGCGACGCACCAGATCTCGTCCACGCCCTTCTGCTTCAGATCGCCGTGTCGTGCCACGAACCCGGGCACGTGCTTCTGCGATCACGTCGGGGTGAACGCCCCCGGAATCCCGAAGACCACGATCTTCTTGCCCTTGGCCGCCTCGGACACGTTGACCGGCGCGGGGCCCTGAGCCCCGAGCTCCATCAGCGTCCCTTCAGGCAGCCGATCGCCTACCTTGATCGCCATAGAGAGCCTCCTCTCGGTCGAAGAAGATACATCACTCGCCGAGGACGTGCCGTTGCAGCAGCCGCATCTCCAGCGGGACGAGCACGACGATCAGCACCACGCACGACGCCGTCAGCACGGCGAGGTGGTACAGCGCGGGGCCGCCCAGCAGCAGCGCGCGCAGGCCCTCCGCGAGGTGATAGAGGGGATTGAACGTCGCGATCGCCACGAGCGTCGGGTGCTGCAGCGGGAAGTACGTCGCCGACGCGAAGCCCAGCGGCAGCACGAGCAGGAAGATCGGCAGGTTCATGTGGTCGATCGTCGGGATGATCGCCGTGAAGCACAGCGCGACGGCGGCGAACGCGCAGCCCGCGAGGAACGAGGATCGGGATCACGAGCGGCAGGCGCCAGACGTCGAACGTCAACCATCCGAACGCGCGGAAGACGACCAGCACGAGCGCGACGACCGTCGCGTAGACGGTGCCGAGGAACGCGGCCCACAGCACCTCGCCCCAGACCACGTGGCGCATCTCGATCTGCGTGGTGAGCTGGCCCTCCCACGTGCGCTGGTAGTGCATCCGGATGAACGCGGAGAAGAGCGCCTGGAAGAACGGCGTCATGAACGCCGCGTAGGCGAGCATGCCGGGCGCGACGAACGAGAGATAGCTGACCTCGCGCCCGCGCCACTCGATGGCGCTCATGTACGCGCCGAGCCCCAGCCCGAACGCGGTGAGCATCGTGACGGGCTCGAGCGCGGGCGGCAGCACCTTGATGGGCCAGTCGCTGAAGTACAGACGCACGTGACGGCCCATGACCGCGCGGCTCTGCCACTCGAAGGCGGACGCGAGCCACGTCACGAGCCGACCGCCAGCTTGAGGAAGAGGTCGTCGAGCGTGGGCGCGCGCACCTCGTAGCGCAGCGCCGGGAACGCGCGGGCGAAGTCCGCGAGGTCGTCCGCGCGCAGCGGCACGTGCCATTCGCGCAGCACGCCACCCGGCGCGCCGAGACCGCGGCCGGCCAGCCACGCCGCGACACCGGCCGCCGTCGCGGCCGCGACGTCGACGACCACGACGTGCTCGCCCACGAGATCGCCGAGCACCGACTTCGGAGTCCCCCGTGCCACGACACGTCCCGCCGCCAGCACGGCGAGCGCATCGCTCAGGCGCTCGGCCTCGTCCATGTAGTGGGTGGTCAGCACGATGCCGAGCCCCTCCGCCCGCAGCCCGTCCACGAGATCCCACAGCGCCATGCGCGCCTGCGGATCGAGGCCCGTCGTCGGCTCGTCGAGGAAGAGGAGCCGCGGGCGATGCCCGAGCGCGCGCGCCATCATCAGGCGGCGCTTGAATCCGCCGGACAGCGTCTCCGGCCGCATGTGCGCGAACGGCGCGAGCGCGAAGCGCTCCAGCAGCTCGGCGACGCGCTCGGCCACGCGCTCGGGACGCGGGCGGAAGTACGTGGCCGCGATCTCGAGGTTCTGCCGCACCGTGAAGTCGCCGTCGAACGTGTCGTTCTGCGTACACACGCCGAGGTGGCGCTTGGAGCGCGCGAGGTCGTCCGAGCCGTCGATCCGGATCTCGCCCGCGTCCGGGTGGAGGAATCCGTACAGCATCCGCAGCGTCGTCGTCTTGCCGGCGCCGTTCGGTCCGAGCAGCCCGAGGACTTCGCCCGCGTGGCAGACGAGATCCACGCCGTCGACGACGCGCCGGCCGCCGAGGTGCTTGACCAGACCACGGGCTTCGAGCCACGCGGGCATGAAGTATTGATTGTAGACTGCGCGCGATGCCCGAGCTGCCCGAGGTCGAATTGGGCCGCCGCGTGGCGATGAAGGTCGCGCGCGGCCGCCGCATCGTCGACGCGCGCTGCGCGGACGACTCGATCGTCTTCGACGGCGTGCCGCCCGCGCGGTTCCGTCAGGCGCTCGTCGGACGGCGCGTGCGCGACATCAAGCGTCACGGCAAGCATCTCTGGTTCGAGCTCGACCGCCGGCCGTGGCCCTGCCTGCACTTCGGCATGACGGGCGGCTTCCACGTAGCACCCGGCGGCCCGCGCGTGAAGCTGAAGTCGAGCCGGCGCGCCCCCGATCACGCGTGGCCGCCACGCTTCACGAAGCTCCAGCTCGTGTTCGACGACGGCGCGGAGCTGGTCGTCGCCGACGCGCGGCGCCTCGGCCGCATCCGCCTGCGCGAGGACCCGGCGACGGAGCCGCCGATCAGCCTGCTCGGCTTCGACGCCCACCGTGCGCTGCCGTCGCTCAGGCGCTTCCGCGACCTCGTCCGCGCGCGCTCGGCGCCGCTCAAGGCGCTGCTGCTCGATCAGAAGTTCGCGGCCGGTGTCGGCAACTGGATCGCCGACGAGGTGCTCTACCAGGCGCGCCTCGACCCCCGGCGTCGCGCCAACACGCTGGCCGACGACGAGATCGCGCGCATGCGTGTCGCGCTGAGGAAGGTCGTCGACACGTCGGTGCGCCTGTCGAACGACAGCGACCGCTATCCGCGCGGGTGGCTCTTCCACCGCCGCTGGGGCAAGAACCCGCGCGCGGTGACGATCCGCGGCGAGCGCATCCGCCACATCACGCTCGGCGGCCGCACGACCGCGTGGGTCCCGGGCGTCCAGCGCTAGCGAGCGAGCGTCGCCACCACGCGCTGGAGACGCGTCGCCACGTCATCGGTATCTTCCAGGCGCACGACGGGGCAGGGGAGTGTCGCGAGCCAGACGTCGTGCATCGCGCGGCTTCGTTCGACCGCGGGCCCATTCTCGTACGACGCCGCCCACGCGAGGAAGGCCTCGTGCTTCGCCCGTAACGGACCATCCGGCGCGATCGCCGCCGCGCCGTAGCGCTCGACCTCGCGCGCGCGCAAGCGCGCCATGCGCACGTCCGTGGGGACGGCGCAGAACACGACGAGATCGAACAGCGGGATGAAGGCGTCGCCCCACCCGCACAGCGATCCCGAGAGCACCCACGCGGGGGGGCGCTCGAGATCCGCGCCGAGCAGCGCCTGGCGCGCCGCGCGGTGGCGGATCTGCCCGAACGGCGGATCGGTCGGAAGCCAGAAGTAATCGTCGGTGTCGAAGTGCGGAATCCCGAGGTGCCGCGCGAGCGCTCGGCCGAGTGTGGTGGTGCCCGAGCCGGACGCGCCGACCAGGTGGATGTGCCGCGCCGTCACCGGGGCGTCATCGCCCGCAGCATCTCCCAGCTTTCCTCCGCGCGCTTCGCCGGCTCGGTCTCCACGTTCATGAAGTTCAGCACGGGAATCGTCACGCCGTTGGCGACGAAACGCTCGACGTGCGCGCGGCACTCGTCCGGCGTCCCGAAGACGCCGAGCTCGTCGATGATGCCCTCGGGCACCATGTCGAGCGCGGCGCGGCGATCGCCCGCGTCCCACTGCTGCTGCATGGGCCGCAGCTGGTCACCCCGGCCGAGCCACGCGTGGTACTCGCGATAGACGGGGACGTTGAGATACGCGGTGATCGCACGGCGGTAGGCGTCGCGCGCGCGGGGGTCGGTGCTCGGGCAGATGTTGATCCGGCACATGATCTGGACCGCGTCCGGGCTCTTTCCGGCCCTCTGCGCCTCGTCGCGGACCACGCCGGCGACTTTCTTGATGTCGTCGGCCGACACCCACGTGAGGCAGACGCCGTCACCGAGGCGCACCGCCTGCCGGAGCATCTTCTCCTGGAGCGCCGCGATGAAGATCGGCACCGGCTCGGGCGGGCGGCGGCCGACGCGATAGCCGTTCACCTTGAGATGCTCGCTCGAGTAGTTCATCTGCTCGCCCTGGAGCGCCATGCGGACGGCGCGCACGACGTCGGCGACGCGGGTGAGCGGCTTGTCGAAGCGGATGCCGTTCCAGCGCTCGACGTTCACGCTGGAGCCCGAGCCGACGCCGAGACAGAAGCGCCCCGGCGCCGCCTCGCCGAGCGCGGCCGCGGTCATCGCGAGCAGCGCGGGGCCGCGATTGAACACGCCGAGGATCGCCGTGCCGAGCGTCGCGTGCTTCGTCCACGCCGCGGCCAGCGCGAGCGGGACCACGCCGTCCACGTCGCTCTCGGCGCTCCAGAAGTCCGTGTAGCCGCGCTCCTCGGCCTCCCGGTAGACCTGCTCGTGCTCGGTCAGGGAGATGCCGGCCAGCGGGATCGTCACACCCCAGCGCGCTGTCGCCATGCCTGGTCGATCCTCCTCAATAGAAGGGCCCGTCGGGCCGATGAATACAGGGACGACTATAAAGGCGCCCCCGCATGACTACACACGAACGTCACCGGGCTCTGATCGCGGACGACGACGACAAGGTCCGTGCCACCACGGCGGAAGTCCTGACCGCCGAAGGGCTCGACGTCGTCACCGCGTCCAATGGTGAAGAAGCGCTCGAACGGTTCGGCGAGCGCGCGCCGGACGTGGTCATCGTCGACGTCAGGATGCCGGGCGTCGACGGCCTCGAAGTCCTCCGCCGGGTGAAGGCGAAAGCGCCAGAGGTCGCGGTGATCATGATCACCGGCTACGGGGAGATCAAGACGGCGGTCGAGGCGATGCGCCTCGGCGCGTACGACTTCCTCGCCAAGCCGTTCGTGCTCGAAGACTTCGTCGCCAGGGTGGTGCGCGCGCTCGAGCGCGCGACGCTGCGCGGCGAGCTGCAGTCGCTCCGCAGCCGCGTGTCCGCCGCCACGGCGCTCACCGACCTCATGGGCCGGAGCGCGATCATCTCGTCGGTCATCGAGCAGGCGCAGCAGGCCGCCCGCGCGAACGTCACGGTGCTGCTGACGGGCGAGACCGGCACCGGCAAGGAGCTGCTCGCGCGCGCGATCCACCAGGCGAGCGCGCGCGGACGCGGGACACTCGTCGCCGTCGACTGCGGCGCGATCCCGGACACGCTCATCGAGTCCGAGCTGTTCGGCTACGAGAAGGGCGCCTTCACCGGCGCCGACCGGCGCAAGGACGGGTACTTCACGCAGGCGGACGGCGGCACGCTCTTCCTCGACGAGATCGGCAACCTGCCGCTCACCACGCAGGCGAAGCTGCTCCGCGCGCTGCAGGAGCGGGCGATCCAGCCGCTCGGCGGCACGCGCCCGCAGCCGATCGACGTGCGCGTGATCGCGGCGACGAACGCGCCGCTGGAGCGCGAGGTCCAGGCCGGGCGCTTCCGCCAGGACCTCTACTACCGCGTGAACGAGTTTCCGATCAGCGTCCCCGCGCTGCGCGAGCGGCAGGAGGACGTCGCGACGCTCGCGCGCCGCTTCCTCGACGAGGCGATCCTCGAGTTCGGCGCGCCGCCGTGCGCGTTCTCGGCCGACGCGCTGCAGGCGCTGCTCACGTTCGAATGGCCGGGCAACGTGCGCCAGCTCCGCAACGTCGTGCGTCGCGGCGCGCTCATCGCCCCGGGCCTCATCGACCCCGCGCACCTGAGCCTGCACGACGGCGAGGAGGTCACCAACGGGCCGGCGGCCGCGGCGACGGTGAACGAGGACGTCTCGCTGCGCACGGTCGTCGAGCGCGCGGTCGTCGCCGCCGAGCGGCAAGCGATCCGGCAGGCGCTCACCGCCGCGCGCGGCAACCAGTCGACCGCGGCGCGGGCGCTGCGCATCGACTACAAGACGCTCTACCGGAAGATGAAGCACTACGGGATGAACGGGAGAGATTTCCTGAAGTAGGGACGGCTCGCGGCGTGCCGTTCGGTCGTGGCCGCCATGGCACGCGTGCCCGATTCTGGCACGGCGGCCCGATTCTCATTCGTGCGTAGGCAAATCTTTCCGCTACTTCACCCTGCCTCGCCGTGTGGTACCGATCCTGCTCCCGCGCCCTCCCGCCGATGTCGGAACACACGCACGCCACACCCGACGCTCGACGCACGACCATCGCCGTCCGCGACGAGCTGACCATCCGCACGGCGGGGAGGTTCTGCGCAGCGGTCGACGCGGCGCTCGACGCCGGCGTGACGACCGTGCGGCTCGACGTCGGCGACGTGAAGACCGTCGACGTCGTCGGCCTCGCCGCGCTGCTTCAGGCCGCCGACCGGATCCAAGCGCGCGGCGTCGAGTCCGGCATCGTCCTCGGCACCACGACGCACACCGCGGCGCTGCGCGCGCGCATCATCGAGGACCTCCCGCCGCTGATCGAGAGCGCCGGCAGCGACGCCACCGTCATCGCCGCGGAGCTGGACGCGGCGCCGCCGATGCTCGCCGCCAGCGAGCGCCTCGTGCTCCGTCATCCGACGTGGGACGAGCTCCCGCTCTTCGAGACGTGGGCGCGCGATCCGTTCCTCGAGCAGATGGTCGGCAGCGACCTGCTCTATCAGTGCCGCCATCTCGGCGCCTACCATCCGGACTACGTCACCGCGGTGCTGGCGGACCCCACCGCCGTGACCGCGCTGGTGCATCCCCGCGGCCTCGACCGCCCCGTCGGCTTCGTCCGTCTCTACGGGATCTGCCTCTCGCAGCAGTTCGGCTTCCTCGAGACGGCGATGGCCAGCGTCGGATCCGTGCGTCGCGCGTGGGGCATCGACGCCTCGCGCCTGCTGCTCGCGTACGCCGTGGACACGCTGGAGCTCCAGCGCATCGAGGCGAAGGCCTACGCGTACAACGTCCTCAGCGCGAACTCGCTCCGGCGCAACGGCTTCAAGGAGGAAGGGACGCTGCGCGAGGCGCGGACGTACGAAGGGCAGCGCTGGGACATCAGCGTGTTCTCGATCCTCGCCGAGGAGATGCGCGCCGAGCGCCTCCGTGAGCGGTGTCCGTACATGGGGCTCTGGAGCGCCGCGCGGTGAGCCTGCACCAGCTCGCGCCGCTCTTCGCGCTCGCTGTCCGTGTGGAACTTCGGGGTCTTCGGCCTGCGCACGACGACCGATCCCGTGGTCGCGCTCGCGTGGCAGCGCGTGCTCCACGTCGGCGTCGTCTTCATCCCGATCCTCTTCTATCACTACGTGCTGGCGGTGCTGGACCTCTCGCGCCGGCGACGGACGCTGATCGTCGGCTACGCGCTCGCGGTGGGGGTCCTGCTCGTCATTCCCTCGCGGTGGTTCCTGCCGGGCGTGCTCGAGACCTACTGGGGGTTCGCGCCGAAGTCCGGGCCGCTCTACGCGCCGTTCTTCGTCTACTTCCAGACGTACCTCAACCGCATCCGGCTCGTGATCTTCGGCGCGTGCGTGAGCCTCGGCGGCGGCGCGGTCGATTTCCTGCGCTTCATCGTGGGATGGGAGCGGCTCTACCCGATCGGGATCCCCGCGAGCACGCTCTTCGCGGTCGCGCTGGGCGTCGCGATCGTCCGCTACCGGCTGTGGGACGTCGGGATCCTCGCCAAGCGCTTCATGCTCTACGCGCTCAGCACGCTGGTGCTCGTGCCGGTCGTGATCGCGTGCTTCCACGTCTTCGACTGGGCCACGTCCGAGGACCACTCGATGCGGGTGGTCCCGCTGGCGCTCGCCGTGGTGGCCGTGATCGCGAGCGTGCTGCCGTTCATGCGCTGGCTCGAGCAGCGCTTCGCCGCGCTGATGTTCGCCCGCCAGACCGGCGTCCGCGACGCGCTGGTGGCCCTGAGCAAGGACATGGCGTCCGTGCTCGACATGGAGCGCCTCGGCCGCACGCTGACCGACGGCGTCGTGCAGCGCGTGCCGCTGCTGCACGCGTCGCTCTACCTCCACGACCAGGGCGAGGAGTTCACGTGCTTCGCCCACGCCTCGGCCGACGCGCTGGAGACGCCGCCGCCGTCGCCGCGTCTGGATCCCCGCATCGCGCTGCTCGCGCGCCTTACGCGGCGCCCGATCGCGGCGGAAGAGCTGGCGCACGGGGCCTTCGCGAACCCGGCGCTCGTCGCCGCGCTCGAGGCCTCGCGCGTGGCCGTGCTCGTCCCTCTGACGCTCGACGACAAGCTGGCCGCGATCCTCCTCGTCGGCGAGAAGGTCTCGGGCGAGGTCTTCAGCGCCGCGGAGCTCGAGCTGCTGGAGATGCTCGTCGGCCAGACGGCCATCGCGCTCAAGAACGCGCGGCTCTACGAAGACTTGAGAGTCCAGATGGCCGAGCTGCAGAGCACGCAGCAGCAGCTCATCCAGTCGGCAAAGCTCGCCGCGATCGGCGAGCTCGCGGCCGGCGTGGCGCACGAGCTCAACAATCCGCTGACGGTGATCCTCGGCAAGACCGGCCTCCTGCTGCGCGACGCGCCCACGGGGTCCGCGGCCGAGACGAAGCTCTCCGACATCGAGCGCGAGGCGCTGCGTGCCGGCAAGATCGCGCAGAACCTCCTCGACTTCGCGCGCCGCCGCGAGCCGAAGCACGAGCCCGTCGACCTCAACCCGCTCGTCGAGCGCGTGCTCGACCTGCTGCAGGCGAAGCTGCGCGGGCGGCCGATCCAGGTCGAGACGCGGCTCGACCCGCGGCTCGGCGCGATGCTCGGCGACGCCGATCAGCTCACCCAGGTGCTGATCAACCTCGCAGGCAACGCGATCGACGCGATGGCGAAGGGCGGCCGCCTCACCATCGCGACGCGCGCGCAGGCCGACAGCGACACGGGCATGCTCGTCGTCAGCGACACGGGCCGCGGCATCTCGCCCGAGCACCGAGCGCGCATCTTCGAGCCTTCTACACGACGAAGGCGGAAGGCAACGGGACCGGGCTCGGCCTGTCGATCACGCAGGGCATCATCGCGAGCCACAAGGGGCAGCTCACCGTCGAGAGCGTGGTCGGCGAGGGGACGAGCTTCACCGTCCGCCTGCCGCTCGCCTCGGTGCCCGAGCCCGCGCGCCGGGTCATGGTCGCCGCTCGATGATGGTGGCGGAAGAGACCCGCCGCCGGGCGCGCGCGACATCTCGGGAAGCCCGGGGCAAGGTCGCGGCGCTCGGGTATGCGTTCGCGTACGACGCCATCGTCTCGGGCTACGCGCCGTTCGAGACGCTCGCGGACCTGATCGGCACGCGCCTCGCCGCCGAGATCGGGCGTGACGGGCGCGTGCTCGACGTGTCGTGCGGCACCGGGATCCTCGCCCGCCGCCTCGCGGCGCACGGACTCAGCGTGACCGGCGTCGATCCCGTCGCGACGGTCGCGCGCCGCCGCGCGCCGGCCTCGATGACGGCGCGACTCTCGTTCGACGCGGCGGACATCGCGCGCGAGCCGATCGCCGGCGCCCTCTTCGACGCGCTCGTCAGCATGCACACGCTCGGCTGGCACCCGGATCGGCGCGCGCTCCTCGCCGGATGCCGGGCGAGCCTGCGCTCCGGCGCGCCCGCGATCTTCGTGGCGGCGACGCGCCCGCCCGCGATCGTGCCCGCGCTGCGCCGGCTCACGGCGCGTGAGGGGCTCGCCGCCGCGCTGCGCGCGCTGCGCTGGCTCGTGCCGACCGCGCTCTTCGAGCGCGTCCGCGACACCGCCCTCTATTACCCCTCGCAAGACGAGCTCGCCGCGACCCTCGAGGCCGCGGGCTTCGACGTGCTCGAGTGCGTGCCGACCTTCGTCGCCGACCTGAGCCTGCTCGTCCGGGCTCGCCGCCGCCGTTCCGATTCGATCCACGGGAGGGAAGAGCGCCTATGAACCCGATGCGAATGCTCCTGAGTGCAGTGCTCGTCCTCGCGGCCGTCGTCGTCGCCGCGCCGACGCCCGCGCGCGCGGTCGACGTCGTGCTCTACGAGGTCACGGAGGCCGTGCGCCTCGGCAAGGGCGGGTCGTTCAAGTCGTCGAAAGCCACACTGGCCGGCATGGCGGCGCCCGGCACGGTCCTGTGCCCGGTCTGGCTCGCGACCCAGCCGCAGATCGAGATGTGCACGGTCACCGTCAACGCGATCGGCAGGGCCGACGACAACACGGGCATCGGGCCCGTCACCGGGACGTTCGACATTCTCATGCAGGACGCGAACAACATCGACGCGCCCGAGATCGTCATCATGCGCGGCAGCCTGAGCGGCATGCTCGACCTGTCGCCCGCGTTCGTCGACAAGAAGCCGCACGGCACCGTGACGGGCGAGTTCACCGCCCACGGTGTCGCCGAGACCGTCCTGGCCGGCCACCGCGCGCGCGGCCGTTTCGACGGCACCTTCCGGCTGCCGTTCCGCTCCAACGGCCGCCCGTCCTACATGATGGACGACGGCAGCGTCATTCCGGTCCAGCCGATGGAGTTCATGCTCGGAGGCGCCATGGTGCGGATCGAGCTGACGTTCAGCGACGAGAGCGCGTCCGTCAGGAAGGGTGCGAACAAGGAGTCCAACAGAGACTCGAAGCGCTGAGCCGCCATGCACAGGCTATGGACGACGGCGCGCCGGTCCGCCCCCGGCGCGTCGCGCGACGGTGGGCGGTGGCGCGCGCTCGCTGAAGTCACCACGGACGGCTTCGCTTCGCCGGAGGACGAGGACCTCCACGCGCGGGTGGCCACGGCGCTGACGAAGGTTTTCGACGCCCCCGCGCTCGTCGGGGTGGGGCCCGGCGACGCCGAGATCGTCGTGATCCGCGGTGTGGCCGGCGACGGGCACGGCGCGGGGTTCCCCGCGCGCGCGCTCGCGCTGGGCCGGGCGGTGATGGCGGGATCGGCCGTCGTTCGCGACGACACCGGCGGCAGCACCGTGCTCGGCGCGCCGATCTACGAGCGCGGCGCCGTCGTCGGCGCGGTGGTCGTCGGCGGCCCGCAGCTCGGCGGCGCCGAGGACGCCGCCGTCCTCGAATGCTTCGCCGCGCACGCCGCGCGCGCGCTCGGCGATTCCGAGCGCCGGCGCGCGACGGGCGAGCTCGCCGCGGGCATCTCGCATCACCTCAACAACCTGATGACGGTCGCGCTCGGCAACGTGCAGCTCGTGCTGCGCCACGCGATGCCCGACACGCCGCGCGCCCTCGCCGCCGTCGAGCGCGCGATCCTGGACGCCGCCGACGTCGTGCGCCGGCTCATGGCATCCAGCGGCCGGCCGCTCGTCGGCACGCCCGCGGGCGTCGACCTCAACGCGCTCGTCGAGGACACGCTCGCGATGAGCCGCGCGCGATGGCACGACGAGCCGCGCATGCGCGGCGTCGCGATCGACGTCCGCTTCGAGCCCTCGGACGTGTTGCCGGTCGTCGCCGACGAGGCCGAAGTCCGCGAGCTGCTCCTCAACCTGGTGCTGAATGCCGTCGAAGCGGTCGAGCACGGTGGCGAGATTCGCGTGCGGACCCGGACGGATGGAGGACGCGTCGTGTGTGCCGTCTCTGACACGGGCGAAGGCATGACGCCGGAGGTGCGGCAGCACGCGACCCAGCCGTTCTTCACCACGCGCGGGCCGGCGCGGCTCGGCCTCGGGCTGAGCATGGCCGCGGCCATCGTCAAGCGGCACCGCGGGACGCTCGGGATCGAGACCAACCCCGGCGAAGGCACGACGGTCAGCTTCCAGCTGCCGGCGGGTGATCCATCGCCGCGGGACTTCCGTGAAGCGTCGGAGCCCGGGATCAACGGCCTCCGCATCCTCGTCGTCGACGACGAGGCGGCCGTGAGGAACACGATCGCCGAGATGCTGGTCGCGCTCGGGCACGAGGCCATGGTCGCGGCCAGCGGTCACGAGGCCCTCGCGCGCCTCGACGCGGCCGACGGCACGTTCGACCTCGTGCTCACCGATCTCGGCATGCCGGGGCTTACCGGGTGAGACGTCATCGAGCGCGTCAAGAGCCGGTGGCCGGGCTTGCCGGTCATCCTCGTGACACGGGCTGGGGCGAGTACCCGCGCGGGGGGGAAACGCGACACCCCCCCGATGCCACGATCGCCAAGCCGCTCACGGATCGCCGCCTGCGCGAGGTGATCGCCGGCGTCATCGCCTGACATCACGCGCGCCGCCGCGCGGCCGTCGAGATCCTCTCCGCCGCCGACTTCGAGGTGTGGGAGGCGGTCACCGGCGAGGAAGGCGCGCAGCGCGCGGCCGCGCTGCCCGACCTGGTGCTCTGCGACGTCCAGCTCCCCGACATCGACGGCTTCGAAGTCTGCCGTCGCCTCCGCGAGGATCCCGTGACCGCGTCCCTGCCGATCTTCTTCATGAGCGGGATTTATCGCGACGCCAAGGACCGCGTCCGAGGTCTCCGCGAGGGCGCGGACGGCTTCCTCGTGCGCCCCCGTGACGTCCGACGAGCTCGTCAGCACCGTCCGCCTGCTCCTGCGGCGGCGCGCCCGAGAGGGCGACGGCCGCGCCGCGGCCGCGCTCGCCGAGGTCGGACGCCAGATCGCGCGCCCGTCGACGGAGCCCGGCGCGCTGCACCGGATCCTCGGGACGATTCGCGAGCTCTTCGGCGCGCGGCGCGTCGTTCTGTACGAGCGTGGCGGCGACGGCGCGCTGAAGCCGGTCGCGCTCGCGGGTGACGCGGACGTCACCGCGGGTGACGCCGGCGAGGCCGTCGTCTCGGCACCCCTGGTCGCGTACGGCGAAGAGATCGGCGTGCTCGCGCTCGCCGCGCCGCCGGGCCGCGTGCTCGCGACGGGAGAGAGCCAGCTCTTCGCGACGTTCGCCGACATCTGCGCGCTCGCCGCGCACAACGCGCGCCTCTACGCCACGTCCCAGCGCGCGCTCGACCAGACGCAGCTCCTGCTCTCGGTGGTGGGGGGCTCACGGAGCCGACCGGTGTTCACGGAGTCGGTCCAGCGCGGCACCCCGCTCGTCTGCCCCGACGTGCGGAACGACCCGCGGCTCGATCATCCGCTCGTGCGGAAGATGGCCCTGACGCCCTCGGCGCTCGTCGCGCTCCCGGTCGCCGGCGACCGCGGCACGCGCGGCGTGCTCGTGTGCTACTGGTGGACGGCGCCGCACGACGTCGCGCCGCACGAGCTCCGCCTGGCGGTGGGAATCACGGAGCAGCTGGCGCGGGCGCTCGAGCATCTGCGTCTCGCGGACGAGGCCGAGCGGCATCGGCGGGAAGCCGAGTTCATCGCCGATCTCGCCGCGAAGATCAACGCCTCGCTTCACCTCGACGAGGTGCTGCAGCGGGTGACGCAAGGAGCGCGCGAGCTCTGCCGCAGCGACCTCGCGCTTCGCCACCGAGCTGAGCGTGCCGATCACGATCGCCGAGACCGTCGCCGGCACGCTGGACGTCGCCAACCGCGGCGGGCGGGCGTTCGACGAGCGCGACGAGGCCGTGCTCGCGCGTCTCGCGTCGCATGCCGCCATCGCGCTCCAGAACGCGAGCCTCTTCCAGGCCTCGGAGGCACACTCGCGCGAGGCCGAGGCGGCGTACGACGAGCTTCGGCGGACACAGTCCGAGCTGCTGCAGTCGCAGAAGATGGACGCGCTCGGCCGCCTGTCCGGCGGCATCGCGCACGACTTCAACAACCTGCTGACGGTGATCGGCGGCCGCGCGGAGCTCATCCGGCGCCGCGCCGCCTCCAGCTCGGTCTCGCGGCGGGACGCCGAGCTGATCGTGGCGACCGCGGGCCGCGCGACGGCGCTCACGCACCAGCTGCTCGCGTTCAGCCGCCGCCAGGTCACGGCGCGGCGCGCGCTCGACGTGAACGCCGTCGTCCGCGGCCTCTGGCCGATGCTCACGCGGCTCATCGGCGAGCGGGTCGAGATGACGCACCTCACGGTGCGCGACACCGGCGTCGGCATGGATCCCGAGACGCTGGAGCGGATCTTCGATCCGTTCTTCACCACGAAGACGCCGGGGCAGGGTACCGGCCTCGGCCTCTCGACGGTCTACGGCGTGGTGCGACAGAGCGGCGGCGACGCTCGCCGCGGTCGCGCCCGAGCTGCGCCGCGGCAGCGAGACGGTCCTGCTCGTCGAGGACGATCCGGACGTGCGCCGGTTCGTGCGCGACGTCATCGAAGAGCTCGGCTACCACGTGCTCGAAGCGGAAGGACCGAAGGCCGCGCACGCGCTGTTGCAGCTCCGTCACGGTCCCGTCCATCTCTTGCTGACCGACGTCGTCATGCCGGAGGAGAGCGGGCCGGTGCTGGCGGCGGATCTTCGCGCGTCGATCCCGGGGCTGCGCGTCATCTACATGTCGGGCTACAGCGCCGACCTCGCCCAGCACGCGATCAACGAGCCCGGCGTGATCTTCCTGCAGAAGCCGTTCGCGCCGCTGGCGCTCTCGGAGGCGATCCGCGCGGTCCTCGACGGAGCGGCGTGATACGCTCGTCGCGCCATGCTGCTCGTCATCGACGTCGGCAACACCAACACGAAGGTGGGACTCTGCGACGACGCCGGCGTCCGCGTGTCGTGGACGCTCACCACGCGGCGCGAGCAGACCGCCGACGAATACGGGCTCTTCATCGAGGCGCTGCTGCGCTCGAACGGCATCGAGGCGTCGCAGGTCAGCGCGGTGGCGATCTCGAACGTCGTGCCGCCCGTGCAGCAGGCGCTGGAGTGGATGTCCGAGAAGTACTTCAAGGTCACGCCGCTCACGGTGACGGGCGCGAACAGCCCGCTGCCGCTCGACGTCGACGAGCCGCGCGAGGTCGGGCCCGACCGGATCGTCTCCTGCGTGGGCGCGCTCGCGATCTACGGCGCGCCGGTGATCGTCGTCGACCTCGGCACCGCGACGCGGTTCGACTGCGTCGACGGCCGCGGGGCGTTCGTCGGGGGCGCCATCGCGCCGGGCCTCGGCATCGCGATGGACGCGCTTTCCGCGCGCGCCGCCCGCCTGTTCCGCGTCGAGATGACGCGCCCCGAGAGCGCGATCGGCCGCAACACGACGACGAACATCCAGTCCGGGATGATCTTCGGCTTCGCGGGGCTCGTCGACGGCATCGTCGAGCGCATGAAGCCGGAGCTCGGCGGCACTCCCACCGTCGTCGCCACCGGCGGCCAGGCGCCGCTGATCGCGCCGGTCTCGCGCACCATCCAGCACGTCAACGGCGACCTGAAGCTCGACGGTCTCCGTCTCGCCTGGCTGGGCACGCGCTCCGACCGCTGATCGCCTCGCCATAGCATCGCGCGCGATGCTCGCCCGCGTGGCCGCGGCGGTCGCCGTCGAGGTGGGCTACGCGGTCATCACGCGCGCGTGGCTCAGGCACGTTGGCGGCCCCGTCGCGAGCGAGTTCGCGGTCACGGCGGTGCGGCTCATGACCATCCCCATCCACTGGGCGCTCTTCCGGGACGTCGTCCGCTCGCGCGCCCCTCGCGTCGTGCCGACGCGTCACCCGCTATTCGTCGTGGGCGTCGCGCTCCTGTTGCTGGCGGCTGCCGTGCCCGAGCAGCCGTCACCCCCGAAATGGTCGTGGCAGTACGCGGTCGTTTTCGTGCTCACGAGCATCGTGATCGGGGTCAGGGAGGAGCTGGTGTACCGCGGGATCCTCCAGAATCTTCTCGAGCGCCGGCTGGGATGGATGAGCGCCGTGGTCGTGTCGAACGCAACCTTCGTCATCTATCACTACGGCATGTTCGAGCTCACCCCGCCACGCGTGGCGACGATCCTGCTCGTGGGCGGCGCGCTCGGCCTCGTCTATTCCCGCACGGGATCGCTTGGGCTTCCGATGGCCATTCACGGCGCGTACGACAGCGTGCTGGCGGTGCAACGGATCGCGCCGAGGGTTGTCTCGCCCCGCTTCGCAACGATCCTTCAGCTTGCGGCCCTCGGCGTCCTCGTCCTCTGGGCCAGGCGGACGACCGGTTCCGGCGATGCTCGTCATCTGTGAGGCGGTGCGCGCTGCTGGCCCGCGCCTTGCTCGATACCGCGGCGGGAGAGTGTGCCATGCCGCGACCAATGTGGAAGGGCGCCGTGACATTCGGACTGGTTTCCGTGCCGGTCAACCTCCATCCGGCCACGCGCCGGCAGGCCGATCTCTCGTTCCGGATGCTGCACGAGAAGGACAAGGCGCCCATCCAGTACAAGAAGTTCTGCTCGGAAGAGGACACGGAAGTGCCCTGGGCCGAGATCGTGAAGGGCTACGAGTTCGAGAAGGGGCAGTTCGTGGTCATGAGCGACGAGGACTTCGAGAAGGCGAAGACCGAGAGCACCGAGACGCTCGACATCCGCGAGTTCGTCCCGCTCGAGCAGATCAACGTGGCGCACTTCGAGTCGGCGTACTGGCTCGAGCCGACGAAGCAGGGCCGCAAGGCGTACGCGCTGCTGCGCGAGGCGCTGGTGGAATCCGGACGGGTCGGCGTCGGCACGTTCGTCATGCGGCAGCGCGAGCACCTCGCCGTGCTGCGTCCCGCCGGCAAGGCCTTGATGCTCACCACGATGCGCTTCGCCGACGAGATCCGCAGTGCCGAAGACCTCAATCTGCCGGGTGACGAGAAGCTCGGCAAGAAGGAGATCGAGCTCGCCAAGAAGCTCGTCGACACGCTCGCCGCCGACTGGGACCCCGAGGAGTACAAGGACACCTACCACGAGACGCTGCGCGCGGCGATCGAGCAGAAGCTCGAGGGCCGCGAGGTCGAGGCGCCGGCGGCGAAGAGGCCCGCGCGCGTCGTCCACCTCATGAAGGCGCTCGAGGAGAGCTCGAAGACCGGGGCGCGCAAGCCGCCGGCGCGCGCGAGCGGCCGGGGCGAGCCGAAGCGCGCGGCCCGCGGGAAACGTTCGCGTACACGCGCGGCGTGAGGTAGACTGCCTACGTCTGCTTCGTCGTTCGTTCCGGTAGACCGCAGCCTCCGGCCGCCTTCCGCACCCTGGAGCCCGCGACATTACGAACCCGCGGAAGATTGCTTGAAAGGCTGTGTCATGTCCTTTGCTTCGTTTGCGCTCCACGAGACGCTGCTGCGCGGCGTCGCCGACCTCGGCTTCGAGGTCCCCACTCCGATCCAGCACGCGGCCGTCCCGCCCGCGCTCGAAGGCCGCGACGTCCTCGCCTGCGCGATGACCGGCAGCGGCAAGACGGCGGCGTTCATGCTGCCGATCCTCGAGCGGCTGCGGACCCGCCCCCGTGGCGCGACCCGCGCGCTCGTGCTGACGCCGACCCGTGAGCTCGCCGCGCAGATCGAGGAGCACACGCGCGGGCTCGGCCGCCACTCGGGTGTCCGCGTCGCGTCGGTCATCGGCGGCGTCTCCTTCGGGCCGCAGGAGCAGGCGCTCCGGCGCGGCGTCGAGGTCATCGTCGCCACGCCGGGACGGTTGCTGGATCACCTCCGCTCGGGGAATGCGTCGTTCGATCGGCTCGAGGTCCTCGTGCTCGACGAGGCCGACCGCATGCTCGACATGGGCTTCATCCCGGACGTCCGCCGCATCCTCGGCTACCTGCCGAAGGAACGGCAGACGCTGTTCTTCTCCGCGACGATGCCCGCGCCGGTGGCCGCGCTTGCGCGCGACATGCTTCGCAACCCGGCGTCGATCGACATCGAGCGGCCGGCCAAGCCCGCGACCGGCATCACGCACGCGGTGTACCCGGTGCCGGCCGAGCTGAAGTCGGCGCTCCTCGTCGCGCTGCTCGAGCGCGACGAGCTCCAGAGCGTGCTCGTCTTCACGCGGACGAAGCACCGCGCCAACCGGCTCGCCGACGCGCTCGAGCGCCGCGGCCTCGCCGCCGCGCGCATCCACGGCAACCGCACGCAGGCGCAGCGCATCGCCGCGCTCGCGGGCTTCAAGAACGGGACGTACCGCGTGCTCGTGGCCACGGACATCGCGGCGCGCGGCATCGACGTGACGGGCCTGAGCCACGTGGTCAACTTCGACGTGCCGAACCTGCCGGAGGACTACATCCACCGCGTGGGCCGCACGGCGCGCGCGGAGGCGACGGGCGACGCGATCACGCTGATGGCGCCGGACGAGGAGAGCGACCTGCGCGTGATCGAGCGCGCGATCGGCAAGAAGCTCCCGCGCACCAAGCTCGAAGGGTTCGACTACACCGCGCGGCCCGCGGAACGGCTCGAGATCCCGATCGCGGAGCGCATCGCGACGATCCGGGCACGCCGTGCCGAGGAACGGGCGCGCGCCCGCGAGAATGCGGCGCGGCGCAGCGGGGGCTCTCGGGTGTGGCGCGGAGGTTACGGCTCGGCGATGGCGCCGGCGCGCAAGAGCTCGTCGACGCGCGCCGGCGTGTAGCCGAGCCCCTCGGTGAGCACGCTCCGCGTGTGCTCGCCGATGCGGTAGGGCGCGGGCCCTTGCGGCTTGAGCGGCGCCCCGTCCACGTGGAATGGCGTCGCCGTGACGCGCACGGTCCCGCGGCCCGGGTGAGGGATCTCCGGGAAGGCCTCGCGCGCCGCCATGTGCGGATGCGCGACGACCTCGGGCGGTGACAGCACGGGCGCCGCGGGCACGCGCGCGGCGTTCAGCGCGCGCAGCGCGTCGTCCACCGACGAGAACGTCGTGGTCAGCCAGTCGGTGACGAGCTGGTTCAGCTCCGGCCAGTGCTGGCGGCGGAGCGGCGGGGTCGCGAACCGCGGATCGTTCTCGATGTCGGGCCGGTTCATCACCGCGCAGAGACGCGCCCAGAGCTGCGGCCCGCCCACGTACTGCGTCACCATCTGCCGGCCGCCGATGCTGCCGATGAACATGCCGACGCGCGGGCCGTGCGAGAGCTCGCCGCCGTTCAGCACGGCGCCGAAGCTCACGTCCTCGGCGGCGACCAGCGCTTCGAGCATCGAGACGTCGAGCGTGGCGCCCTCACCGCGGCGCCCGCCGCGCACCAGAGCCGCGAGGATCGCGACGGCGGCGTGCGTGCCCGCGAGGACGTCGGCGGCCTGGAGGTACATCGTCCGCGCCGTCGGGTCGCCGTTGCGCTCGAGATCCATCATCCCCGACATCGCCGCGATGATGTGCGCGAACGCCGGCCAGCTCGTGAGGGGGCCGTTCTGGCCGAATCCGGAGATCGAGCAGTAGACGAGGCGTCCATTGATCGCGCGGAGCTCCTTCGCGCCGATGCCGAGCTTCGCCGCCACGCCGGGCACGAAGTTCTCGATCGCGACGTCGGCGGCCCGCGCGAGATCGTGGGCGACCGCGCGCGCCTCCGGGCGCGTGAGGTCGAGCGCCACGCTCCGCTTGCCCGCGTTGACGCGCACGAAGTACGTCGACTGGTCGGCGCGCCCCTCCTCGAGCTGGAGGTATCCGCGCCGCGTGTCGTCGCCTTCGCCGGACCGCTCGATCTTGATGACTCGCGCGCCCATGTCGGCGAGGAGCCGCGTGCAGTACGGCCCCGCGAGGACGCGCGTGAAGTCGAGCACGGTGATGCCGTCGAGCAGGGGAGTGCTCACGCGGCGCGGCTCGCGGCGACGAGGTACGCGGGGACGGCGAGGGCGGCGAACAGGAGTCCGATCGGCACGTCGCCGTCATCGTACCAGCGTTCCTCGTGGAGGAGGTTGATCGTGCCGAGCAGGCGACCGTTCCACACGACCGGGAGGTTGACGATCGAGGCGCAGCCGAGCGACGCGATGAGCGCGTGGTCGGGGAAGTGCGTCTCGATGTCCCGCGCGGTCCGGCCGATGAACGCGCGCCGCTCGCCGATCACCTGGCGCGCCCACGCGGTGTCGCGGAGCGGCTTGCGCCCGCCGACGGGATACGCGTGCGGCTGGTTCGTGTAGATCCGCTCCGACTCCCGCGTGTCGTCGTGGTGCAGCAGCATCGTGAAGAGCCTGTGCCCGAGCGTCGCGGCGAGTGCCCTGTCGAGCGCCAGGAACGTGGCCTCCGGCTGCCCGGCGCGCGTGAGCGCCACGGCCACCTCCGAGAGGTGCGGGGCGAGCCCGGCGCGGATCATGGCGTCACCGGACGCGGAATCCGCTCGGGCAAGAGACCGGCCGGACGCACGCGCAGCACGACGATCAGGCTCAGGCCGATCAGCAACTCGCGCACGGCCGCGACCTGCACGGGCTTCAGCCCCGGCAAGCCTCCCGTCACGAACCGCGTCGACTCCATGAAGAAGACGACCAGCGCGGCGCCGAGGACCGCGCCGCGGTTGTTGCCGGTGCCGCCGGCCGTGAGCGCGAGCACCACGTAGATCGAGATCAGCGACGTGAAGCCGTCGGGCGCGATGAACGAGGTGTAGTGCGCGAAGAGCCCGCCGGCGAGGCCGAGGAGACCCGCGCTCACCGCGAACGCTTCCACCTTGAACGCGACGACCGCCTTGCCCGCGACCGCCGCCACCTGGTCGTCGTCGCGGATCGCGCGCAGGACGCGCCCGTACGGCGCGCCGCGGACGCGCTCCATGAGGAACAGCGCCGCGAGCACGACGACCGCGACGATGACGAGATAGATGAGGTTGAACGTTGCCGGCGTGACCTGGCCGCGTGCGGGGCCGGGGATGCCGGAGATGCCGTCGGTGCCGTTGGTGAGCCAGATCTCGTTGCTCGCCACGAGGCGGATGACCTCGGAGAAGCCGAGCGTGATGATCGCGAGGTAATCGCCGCGCAGCCGCGCGGTGACGAGCGCGACGACGGCGCCCGCCGCCGCGGTGAGCACGATCGCGGCGACGAGCCCCGCGGCCATCGGCCACCCGGCCTTCTTCGTGAGCAGCGCCGACACGTAGGCGCCGAACGCGAAGAAGCCGACGAGGCCGAGGTTGATCATCCCGGCCATGCCCCAGACGAGGTTCAGCCCGAGCGCGAGCAGCGCGTAGATGCCGGCGAACGTCGCCATCGCGACGAGGTAGTTATCCATGTTCGGCGCGCGCCTTCAGCGCGGCGTTCATCCGCTCGAAGCCGTCGCGCGTGGTCGTGCGCAGCGTGCCGGCGAGCAGCGGAACCAGCACGCCGCGGAAGTGCTCGCCGTGGACGAGCCGCACGCGATCCGTCGCGAACGGCTCCAGCTCGAAGAAGTGCTCGCCGTCGAACAGCCCGGGGATCAGCGTCCGCCCGCGCCAGACGAACCGGCGCCCGTCGTCGACGCGCAGCACCGTCGGATGGAACGTCATCGCGCGCCCGCCGGGCGGCTGGATCTTCACGCGCAGCCGCATTCGCGGCGCGAGCAGGCCGTCGATCTGACGGATGAACGGATTCCACCGCGGGAACGCGTCGAAGTCCGTGAGCACGTCCCACACCCGGGGCGCCGGCGCGTCGATGTCGATCTCCGTGCGCAACGTGAGCATCCTTGCTGCACCCTCCGTTCGAGCGGCGGCTTTGCCGCCGCAACCCTCCTGGGGGGAGGCAGGTCGTACAGCGGCGCCGCCGCTGAACGACCGTCGGAAGGGGGGCAAAGCCGCAGAGCCCCCCTCCAAGGTTAGTACGCGCGCTCACCGAGAATCCCGCGCGGACGAAGCGTCAGCACGATGAGGATCGCGAGGAAGCCGACGGCCGTGCGATACGCCGGCGCCAGCACGAGCAGCGACAGCTCCTCGCCGACGCCGACGGTGAGCGCGCCGACCACCGCGCCGGGGATCGAGCCGAGCCCGCCGACCACGGCCGCGGCGAACACCGACAGGATCACGCGGAAACCGGTCAGCGGGTCGATGCTGGTGTCGAGCCCGAGCAGCATCCCGCCCACACCGGCGAGCCCCATCGCGATGAAGTTGACCAGCCGTGCCACACGATCCGCATCGATCCCTTTGATGCCGGCCAGCGTCGGGTTGTCCGCGACCTCGCGCATCGCCTTGCCCGTCCGCGTGAACGCGAGGAAGAGGAAGAGCGCGGCCAAGGCGACCACCGCGATCACGAGGTTCTCGACCTGCTGCGGTCCGATGCGCATGCCGCCGCCGAGCTGCCAGTCCCGCCGGATCGGAAGATCGTAGCCGCGCAGGTCGTTGCCGAAGACGAAGCGCACGACGTTCTCGAGGACGATCGTGAGCGCGATGGCCGCGATCGCGGTCGTGAGCGCTCCGGAGGGACGCAGCGGTTTGAGCACGACCTCGTCGTTGACGACGCCGATCGCGCCGGTGACGACGAACGCGGCGAGCACCGCCGCCGCGGCCGGCCAGCCGCCGGCGGTGTTGGCGACGTAGCCCGCGAAGGCGCCGATCGTGGCGTGCGAGGCGATGGTGAAGTTCGGAAAGCGCAGGACCGCGTAGATCGCGGTGAACCCGATGGCCGGCACCGCGAGGATGGTGCCGGCCACGAGCCCGTTGACGAGGAGCTGCGGAATCTCGCCGAGCATCCCCCGGTCAGATGAGCTTGACCGTCTTGAAGGATCCCTTCTCCGCGCGGTCGAAGCGGATCTTGCAGTCGATGATGTCGCCGGTGTCCGTGAAGTCGCACGGGCCCGACGCGCCCGCGTAGTTGACGGCCTTGCCCTGCGCGAGGAGCTTCAGGCCGTCGACGGCGTTGTCGACCTTCTGGCCGGCGCCCTGCGAGATCTTCCGCACGTGGTCCTTGATGACGGTGCCGTTCGCCCCCCCCCTTGCCGTGCGCGATCGCGAGGGCGACCAGGCTGATCTGGTCGTGCTTGTGGCCCGTGTAGCCGGCCTTGTAGAGCTCCTTGAGAATGACCGTGACGTCGGGCGTGTAGCCGTTCAGGTAGATCATGTCCGGCTTCGCGCGCATCGCCTGGTCGACCTCCGAGCGGAACGTGGTCTTGTCCTTGTCGTAGATCACCGAGCCGACGAGCTCGGTGCCGCCGGCCTCGGCGAAGATTTCTTTCAATCGGTTCTGCGACGGCACGGCGAACGGCGTCTGCGCGGCGAGCACGAACACCCGCTTGCTGCCGAGCGAGACGATGAAGTCGCCGAGCTTGCCGATCTGCAGATGGGTGTTCGGCTGCGTGCGGATCAGGTAGCCCTGGTGCGGAAGCTGCGTGATCGAGTCCGAGCCCGACACCGTCGTGAGGAACGTCTTCGACTCCCAGCAGAGCGGCGCCACCGCGGTCGTCACGGACGACGCCCACGTGCCCATGATCGCCGCCACCTTGTCGACGTCGATGAGCTTGCGCGCGGCGCGCACCGCGGCCTCGGGGTTCGTCTGGTCGTCCTCGCTGAAGAGCTGGATCCGCCGGCCCGCGATGCCGCCGGCGCCGTTGATCTGCTCCGCGACCCACTCCATCGCTTTGCGCATCGACGTGGTGCGGCCGTTGCGGCCGTCGACGAGGATGTACGCGCGCGCCGCGAGCGCCAGCGCCTCGCGCGCGTTCTGCTCGACCATCACGATCGCCACGCCCTCGGCGTTGATCGCGCGAATCGTCTCGAACAGGATCTCCGCCGCGCGCGGTGCGAGGCCGGCCGACGGCTCGTCGAGCAGCAGCACCGTGGGCGCGACCATCAGCGCCATCGCCATCGCGAGGATCTGACGCTGGCCGCCGGACAGCGTGCGCGCGGCGTGGCGCCGCTTCTCGGCGAGCACCGGAAAGCGCGTGAAGATCCCGTCGATCTTCGCGCGGGTGCCGCGCGGATCGACGAAGCCGCCCATCTCGAGGTTCTCCTTCACGCTGAGGCTGGGGAAGACGTTCGCCTCCTGCGGCACGAACGCGATCCCGAGCGCGCTGATCTCGCGCGGCGCGCGCCCGGTGATGTCGCGGCCGTCGAGCCGGACGGCGCCGCGGCTCGGCCGCAGGATGCCCGCGACCACCTTGAGGAGCGTCGACTTGCCGGCGCCGTTCGGCCCGATGATGCCGACGATCTCGCCGCGCTCGACGGAGAGATCGACGCCCTTGAGGATCTCGTCCGCCGCGGTGTACCCGGCGACGATGCCGCCCGCGTCGAGGAGGCTCACGGCGTGACGGTACGCGCGCCCATGTACGCCTCCTGGACGCGCTCGTCGGCGGCCACCTCGGCGAACGTGCCTTCCGCGAGGTGCCGTCCCTCCGCCATCACGATCACCGGATTGCAGAGCCGCGCGATGACGTCGAGATGGTGCTCGATCACGAGGAACGTGAGGCCTTCGTCGCGCAGCCCCGCGAGGTGCGAGCCGATCTCGCGCGCGAGCGCGGGGTTCACGCCCGCGATCGGCGCGTCGAGCAGGATGAGCTTCGGATCCGTCATGAGCGCGCGGCCGAGCTCCAGCAGCTTCTTCTGCCCGCCGGACAGCGCGGCCGCGGGGTCGTCGAGCACGCGCGTGAGATTCAGGCGCTTGGCCACCGCGCCCGCGCGGCCGGACAGCTCGCGCTCGCGCCGCGCGACGTCCGCCGTGCGCGCCCACGCCCGCCAGAGGCTCTCGCCGGGCCGGCGCGCGCCGTAGAGCATCAGGTTCTCGCGCACGGACAGCCGCGGGAACCCGCGCGCGATCTGGAACGTGCGCACGAGCCCGCGGCGCGTGACGCGATCCGCGCTCCACGCGGTGATGTCCTCGCCGTCGAAGCGGACGCGCCCGCTCTCCGGCGGGATCACGCCGGTCACGCAGTTGAAGAGCGTCGTCTTGCCGGCGCCGTTGGGCCCGATGAGCCCGGTGATCGTGCCGGCCGCCACGTCGAGGTCGACGCCGTTCAGTGCGTGGACGCCGTAGAAGCTGCGCGCGAGCCCGCGGACTTCGAGCAGGGCCATGGCAGGCGTACGCTATCGCACACGGAGGGCGTCATGCTCAAGGAGCAGCTCAGGTTTCATCTCGATGACCTCACGGGCGCGCCCACCCGTGCGCTGATCGCGCGACATCTCGCCGGCATGCACGAACACTCGCCGCCGGAAAGCGTGCACGCCTTCGACGTGGACAAGCTCCGGCAGCCCGGCGTGACGTTCTGGTCCGCCTGGCTCGGCGACGACATCGCCGGATGCGGCGCGCTCAAGCGTCTCGACGCCCAGCGCGGCGAGATCAAGTCGATGCGCGTGGCGGACGCCTTCCTCGGTCGCGGGGTCGGGCGGGCGATGCTCGAGCACCTGATGGCGGAGGCGAAGGCGCGTGGCATGCGGAGCCTGTGGCTCGAGACGGGATCCGCCCCGGCGTTCATCCCCGCGCTGCGGCTCTACGAGAGCGCCGGCTTCGTCCGCTGTGGCCCGTTCGAGGACTACGAGGAAGACCCGTTCAGCGTGTTCATGACGCGGGAGATCTGACTGAAAGGAGCCGATGATGCCGGGGACGATCCGACTTCACCGCGTGCTGCGCGCGCCCCCCGAACGGGTATTCCGGACGTTCGTGGACGCCGACGCGATGGACCAAGTGGCTGCCGCCGAACGGATTCACGGGCAAGGTCCATCACATGGACGCCAAGGTCGGCGGCAGCTACAAGATGTCGTTCACGAACTTCACGACCGGACGGGCGCACGCGTTCGGCGGCGAGTTCCTCGATCTGGTGCCCCACGAGCGCCTCCGCTACACGGACCGGTTCGACGATCCGAGCCTGCCGGGCGAGATGCAGACGACGGTGACCTTGAAGGCCGTCTCCGTGGGCACCGAGATCACCATCGCCCAGGAGGGCGTGCCGGACGTCGTTCCGGCCGACGCCTGCTATCTCGGCTGGCAGGAATCGCTCGCGGCGCTGGCGAAGCTCGTCGAGCCCGAGATCCCGGACTAGAGGACGGGCCAGACGAACGACGGCCGGCGCGGAAACAGCGCGTTCAGCAATGCGCGCGTTTCAGCGTTCCGCACGACGCAGTCGGGATACCACGCACCGAGCTCGTCGACCGAGCGCAGCCCGAACAGCAGCTGGTGGAACGTGAGATCGGGAAACATCGCGTGCGCCCGGCCGGGATCGGTCGTTCCCTGTCCCATCTCGATCCCGACCGTCGTCGTCGCCGGCCGCCAGGGCTCCACGGTCTTCACGCGCCCGCCTTCGAGGACGAGCCGCACGCCCTCGCGATAGAAGGACAGGCGGAACGTGCCGTTGTGGCCGGCGAGCGGCGACTGGGCGAGGCGACGCTCGAGCGCCGGGGTGACGGCGCGCAGGAACGCCGCGACGTCGGGCACGCGCGTGTAGACCGCGTACCACGTGTCGGCCTCGTCGTACCGCACGCGCAGCACCTGGTAGATCGGATGGTCGCGGCGGAGCATCCAGAGACTCGCGCCACCGAACGTCTTGCCGTCGCGCGCCGCGAGCGCCTCGCCCTGCGCGCGCACGTGGTGGAGCGCGGCGACGACGACGCGGCGCCACGACACGCCCGGCACCGCTTCGAGCATGACGATCCCGAGCGTGTTCGCGCCCCACAGGGTCGCCGGGTGCAGGAGCATGCCGACGGGACGCGCGGCGTCGTCCTCGATGACGGCGACGACGGGGCGCGTCGCGCTGCCGTCGCGATGGCCCGTGAGATCGTAGCGCCACTGCGCGGCGTCGCGCGGCACGTAGACGGCGTGGCGCGCGGCCGCTTCGGCGTCCAGCGACGCGAGGAACGTCACGTCGTCCTCGCGCGCGGCGCGGACGCGAAGCGCGTCGGCCGGTGGGAACGCGGCGAGCTCGCCGGGAAAGAGCCGTCCTCCGCCGCCGCGGGCGACCGACAGCTCGTACCCGAACTGGCGGTAGAACCACGGGATCCCGGCGATCATCTGCATGAGGTCGCCGCGCTCGGCGCTCTTCGCGTGCGCGACGTCGAGCTCCGCGCGGACGAGCCCGCGCCCGCGGTACTCCGCGAGCGTGCCGATGAGCTCCGGCTGTCCGACGGGAATCCGAACGCCGCCGTACGACCACGTCTGGGAGAGGAGAAACATCGCGGACACGATGGCGCCGGTCCGCGTGTTCTCGACGATGATCGCGTCGTCCGCGCGCGTGGTGGGATGGGCACCCTCGACGAGATCGCGCGTCCATTCGCCCATGCTCGCCTGCGGCGCCTGCGCGTCCTGAGCGCGCAAGACGTCCGCGTTGAACGCGGCCAGCGCGTCGGCGTCCTTGACGGTCGCCGCGCGCATGACGAGCCCGTCTCCAAGATCGCGCGGCAGCGCGTTCACAGTCCCGGTCAGTCTATTGCCGCTGACGAGCGAACGCGCGAGGAGGGGGCCGTCGCGGCCCCCTCCTCAGGGTCTTAGCGAGGAATGAATCCGGGGCAGCTACCGAAGTTGCTGCCGCCGGCCGGCGAATAGGCGCCCCCGCACCACGGCGAGACCGCGATCGCCGCCGGCGCCGGCGGCGTGATGGTGACGGTGCTGCCGGGCGGCGCGATGACGGCCGTGCCGGACGCCGACGGCGCGACGACCGTGGTGCCGGGAGACGCGCTGGGCTGCGGCGCGGGAACGATGACCGTCCCCTGCTGCGGCGCCTGCGCCGGAACGAGCGCGATCGCCAGGAGGCCGACCGCGACGAGCGCTGAGGTGATGATGCGTGTCATGAAACCTCTCCTTCCATCCGACCCAGAGGGGGTCCAGCTCCTGGACCCGAGGGGTCCGGGTCCTGGGTACGCAACCGCGATGCCGGTGACCCTGGGCCGCCCCCCGCCTTGACCCTGGCCACCCCGGCGGCTAGGGTGAGGGCCCCGTGACCACATCTTCGGGCCACCTGCTGGTCGACGAGCCGTGCCCGCACGTGCGGCGGCTCACGCTGAACCGCCCGGCGAAGCGCAACGCGCTCGACAACACCTTGCGCGGCGCGATCTTCGGCGCCCTGCGCGCCGCCGACGGCGACGACCGCGTGCGCGTCACGATCATCCGCGGCGCGGGGCCGTGCTTCTCGGCGGGCTACGACCTCTCGGCGGATCTGAGCGCGGACCGGCCGTACCCCACCGCCGGCGGCGACGGCAGCTGGCCTCGGCACGTCGTCGAAGGGTGGTTCGCGATCTGGGATCTGGCGAAGCCGGTGATCGCGCAGGTGCACGGCTGGTGTCTTGCCGGCGGCACCGAGCTCGCCGCGGCGTGCGACCTCGTATACGCCGCGGACGACGCGCAGATCGGCTATCCGCCCGTGCGCCTCATGAGCCCGCCCGACATGCAGTTCCATCCGTGGCTGGCCGGCATGCGGCAGGCGATGGAGCTCATGCTGACCGGCGACCCGATCTCGGGCGCGGAAGCCGCGCGCGTCGGTCTCGTCACGCGCGCGTTCCCCGCGAGCGAGCTGGAGCGCGGCGTGCTCGCGATCGCGGAGCGCGTCGCGAAGATCCCCACGGAGCTGCAGCAGATCAACAAGCGGTCGGTCCACCGCGCGATGGAGATCATGGGCCTGCGCGCGGCGATCCGCGCGGGCACGGAGCTGCAGGCGCTCGCGTTCCATCAGCCCGCATCGCTCGCGTATCGGGCGGAGCTCAGGAAGAATCTCGGCCGCGCGCTGAAGGAGCGCGACACACCGTTCGGTGACTATCGCGGGAGCCCGCGAGCCCAATGATCTATCCGCTGCCGATGCAGGCCCGGCGCATTCCCGACAAGCCCGCGGTCGTCGACGCCCGTCCCGACGGCACGGTCGTCACGTGGACGTATGCGGAGCTGAACCGCCAGGCGAACCGGCTCGCGAACGTCTTCCGCGACCTCGGCCTCAAGCCGGGCGAGCGCTTCGTGTGGTGCGGCCCGAACTCCCCGGGGGTCGTGTGCGCCAGCCAGGCGCGCGCGAAGCTGGGCGCGACGACCGTCCCGCTCAACTACCGGCTCACGCCGGACGAGACCGCGTACATCGTCGACGACGCCGACGCCGTGCTGGTCTACGTCGACGCGGAGCACGCCGAGACGTTCGCGCGCATCCGCCCGCGGATCCCGTGCGTGCGCGACGTCGTCGTGTTCGGCGGCACGCCGCCGCCCGGCATGCTCGACGGCGATGCGCTCATGGCGCGCGCGAGCGACGCCGAGCCGCCGCCCGCACCGACCGACCATCCCGCGTCGATGCTGTACACCTCGGGGACCACGGGGCGGCCGAAGGGCGCCGTGCGGCAGCCGCTCGATCCGGCGGCGATCGTTCCGCTGCTGCAGCTGATCGCGTTCGTCGAGAACGACGTCTACGTCACCACCGGCCCGCTCTATCACTCGGGACCCGGCGGCTTCCGCGAGGTGGCGCATCTCTTCGGCAACACGGTGGTGATCCAGCGGCGCTTCGACGCGGAGGACTGGCTCCGGCTCGTGCAGACGTACCGCGTCACCACGACGTTCGCGGCGCCGACGCCGATCCGCCACGTGGTGAACCTGCCCCGCGAGGTGAAGGCGCGCTACGACCGCTCCAGCATGAAGCGGATGATCGCCAACGCCGCGCCGTGGTCGTTCGCGCTCAAGGAGCAGTACCTCGCGGACTTCCCCGAGGATTCGCTCTGGGAGATCTACGGCTCGACCGAGCTCGGCGTGGACACGGTGCTCGCGCCGCATGACCAGCGGCGCAAGCCGGGCTCGTGCGGGCGCCCGGCGCCCGGCGTCGCGATCAAGCTCTTCGACGAGGCGGGCGACGAGATCACGGGCGCGCACACGCCCGGCGAGGTGTTCGTGCGCGGCCCGAACAACTTCGTCAGCTACCACAAGGCGCCCGAGAAGTTCGACGCGAGCCGCCGCGGCGACTTCCTCTCCGTCGGCGACATCGCGTATCGTGACGAGGAAGGCTTCTATTACATCTGCGACCGCAAGAGCGACATGATCATCTCGGGCGGGATGAACGTCTATCCCGCGGAGATCGAAGCCGCGCTCGAGCGGCATCCCGCCATCCAGGAAGTCGCCGTGTTCGGCATTCCGAGCGACGAGTGGGGCGAGAGCGTGCACGCGGTCATCGTGCCGCACGCGGGACAGACGGTGGAGGCGGACGCGGTGACGACGTTCGCGCGCGCGCACCTCGCCGGATACAAGGTGCCGCGCTCGCTCTCGTTCGCCGACGAGCTGCCGAAGACGGGCTCGGGCAAGATCCTGAAGCGCGCGCTGCGCGAGCCGTTCTGGCGCGGGCGGGCGAAGAGGGTGGGATAGATGACGCGGGACGACCTCAAGCGACAGGTGTGGAGCGCGATCGATCAGCGCGCCGAGACGGTGATCGGGCTGGGCGAGCGCATCCGCAAGACACCGGAGCTCGGCTTCAAGGAGGCGAAGACCGCCGCGCTCGTCGAGGAGACGCTCGCCGGCCTCGGTCTCTCGCCGCAGACCGGCCTCGCGATGACCGGCGTGAAGGCCGTGGCCGCCGGCGCGAAGGGCGGCGGCCCGAGCTTCGCGGTGATCGGCGAGCTCGACGCGCTCGGCGTGGCCGGACACCCCGAGGCCGATCCCGCGACGGGCGCCGCGCACGCGTGCGGCCACAACGCGCAGATCGCGGGCATGCTCGGCGCGGCGATCGGGCTGTCCGCCGTGAAGGCGTTCCAGCACCTCAGCGGCCGCGTCGTGTTCTTCGCGGTGCCTGCCGAGGAAGGCGGCGACCTCGAGTGGCGGACGAGCCAGGTGCGCGCGGGCACGCTCGAGCTGCTCGGCGGCAAGTGCGAGCTCATCCGGCTCGGCCACTTCGACGACGTCGACCTCGCGATGATGATCCACACCACGCCGCGCGCCGAGGACGGCAAGGCCTGCCTGCCGGCCTCGAACAACGGCCGCGTCGGCAAGACCGCGCGCTACACCGGGAAGGCGGCGCACGCGGGCGGCGCGCCGCACATGGGCATCAACGCGCTCTACGCGGCGCAGATCGGATTGATGGCGATCAACGCGCTCCGCGAAACCTTCAGGGACGACGACGCCATCCGCGTGCACCCGATCCTCACGCACGGCGGCTCGCAGGTGAACGTCATCCCGGGCGAGGCGCGCATCGAGAGCTATGTCCGCGGAAAGACCATCGAGGGGATCCGCGACGCCAGCGCGAAGGTCGACCGCGCGCTGAAGGCCGGCGCGCTTGCGCTCGGTGCGAGGGTGGAGATCGACACGTGGCCCGGGTACCTGCCGCTCGAGTGCGACGCGACGATGGCCGGGCTGTTCCGGGACAATGCGCAGGCGCTGGTCGGCGAGTGCCGCACCGCCGGGCACCGCGCGGGCTGCACGGACATGGGCGACGTGAGCCAGATCATGCCGGTGCTGCATCCGTACATGGGCGGCGCGTCGGGCACGGGCCACGCGGCGGACTACCGGATCACGGACCCGGCGCTCGCGTACGTGGCGCCCGCGAAGGCGCTGGCCGCGATGGTGGTCGACCTGATGTGGGATGACGCCGGGGTCGCGCGCGAGGTGGTGGCGAAGGCGAAGCCGCGGCTGACGCGCGAGAGCTATCTCGAGTTCCAGCGGAGCGTGAAGCGACACGAGGTCTACGACGCACAATTGACCGTCATGGACGGTCAGGGTATGGGAGGGAAAGACTGATGGGCATGCTCGACGGACGGACGGCGCTGGTCACCGGAGCGGGGCGGGGCATCGGGCGCGGGATCGCGATGGCGCTCGCGGCGGAAGGCGCGAAGGTCCTGGTGAACGACCTCGGCGCGAAGCTCGACGGCGAAGGCAAGGACGCGAGCCCGGCCGACGTCGTCGTGAAGGAGATCCAGAAAATCGGCGGCACGGCCGCGGCCAACTACGGCTCCGTCGCCGACTGGGACCAGGCGCACGCGATGGTCGAGCAGGCCGTCACGCTCTGGGGCCGCATCGACATCCTCGTCAACGTCGCGGGCATCCTGCGCGACCGGATGATCTTCAACATGACGAAGGAGGAGTGGCAGGCGGTCCTCGCCGTCCACCTCGACGGCACGTTCTTCTGCTCGCGCGCCGCCTCCGTGCACATGCGCGAGCAGAAGTACGGGCGGATCATCTCCATGTCGTCCGTGTCCGCCCTGGGCGCGCCCGGCCAGCCGAACTACGGCGCCGCGAAGGCCGGCATCATCGGCCTCATGTACTCGACGGCGAACGGCATGGCGAAGTACGGCGTGACCGCGAACTCGATCATGCCGAGCGGCGCCACGCGGATGATCGACTCCACGCCGCGCGGCCGCGCCTTCTTCGAGCAGCACGGCAAGTGGCCGAGCGAAGCCGCGGTCGGGACGGCGACCGATCCGGACAACGTCGCGCCGCTCGCCTGCTTCCTCGCGAGCGAGCAGGCCGGCCACATCAACGGCCAGGTCTTCCATTCGTACGGCTACGGCTACTCGCTGATGGTGGAGCCGGTGCCGCTGCGCCGCATCGAGGCCGACCGTCGCCTGTCGCCATCGGAAGTCGCCGCGCTGTTCCCGAAGACCGTCGGCACGTACTTCCTGCCGCCGCCCGGCACCACGTTCGGCAAGTCGCTCGAGGCGCGCCCGAAGCAGGAGTGGAAGGACGTCGGCAACGGCGTGCGCTTCTGGCAGGCGCCGTGGGATCCGCCCGCCGAGTTCGCCTCGAAGCCGTAGCGGGAGGACACGATGAGCGTGACGAGACTCGACATCGAGCGGCGCGAGCCCGTGCTCGGCGGGCGCGCGTTCGGCAACGCCGGCGCGTACGAGAAGATCGCCGGCACGATCCGATTCGCGGTGGATCCGACCCTCGCGATCCACGCGGACATCACCGACCTCGCGCGCGCGCCGAGAACACTTGACGGCCATGGGCCGTCAAGGTCCGAGGCTGCCTCGGGACGTGTCGAAGGCTCCGCGGACTTCTATCTGCTGCGCCCCGTCGGCGGCGGCAACGGCGCGCTGCTGCTCGACGTCGCCAACCGCGGCCGCAAGGTCGCGCTCGGCATGTTCAACAGCGCCGTGCGCGTGCCCGATCCGTCGACCGACGAGGACTTCGGCAACGGCTTCCTGCTGCGTCACGGCTACACCGTGGCGTGGGTCGGATGGCAGCACGAGGTGCCGCGCCAGGACGGGCTCATGGCGATGGCGGCGCCGGTCGTGCCCGGCGTCACCGGCGTCGTGCGCTGCGAGTGGTGCCCGGTCAAGCGCGTGACGCAGCTTCCGCTCGCGGACCGGTATCACGTGCCGCAGCCGACCGTGGACCTGAACGATCCGGCGGCGCGGCTCTTGATGCGTCCGAGCGCGGGCGCGCCGGCGAGCGAGGTGCCGCGCGCGTCGTGGCGCTTCGGCGATCCGACGCACATCGAGCTCACCGGAGGCTTCACGCCCGGCGCGATCTACGACCTCATCTACCGCTCGAAGGATCCCGCGGTCGTCGGCTTCGGCTTCCTGACCGTGCGCGACACCGGCTCGTGGCTGCGTCACGCGAGCGCCGCCGACGGCAATCCGTGCGCGGGGGCGATCGATCGCGCGTACGTGTTCGGTGTCTCGCAGTCCGGGCGGTTCCTGCGGCACTTCCTCTATCTCGCCCTCAACCAGGACGAGCGCGGGCGCCGCGTGTTCGACGCGGTGTGGCCGCACGTCCCCGGCGCGCGGCGCGGTGAATTCAACCTGCGCTTCGGCCAGCCCTCGCTCAACGCGAAGGAGGCGGTCGGCAGCCTGTTCCCGTTCACCGACGTGGAGCAGGTCGATCGGCTCACCGGGCAGCGCGACTCGCTGCTCGGCCGGCAGGCCGCGCGCGGAGGACTGGCGAAGATCTTCACCACGAACTCCTCGGCCGAGTACTGGCGCGGCGACGGCTCCCTGATCCACACGGACGTCGACGCGCGCACGGACATCGACGCGCCCTCCGACGTCAGGATGTACCTGTTCGCGGGCACGCAGCACACGCCGGGCGTGCTGCCGCCGCCGGCCGAAGATCCGAACACGGGCGGCCGCGGCGTCCACCAGTTCAACGTGGTCGACTACGCGCCGCTGCTCCGCGCCGCGCTCGTGAACCTCGATCGCTGGGTACGGCAGGGCGTGGTCCCGCCGCCGAGCGCGGTGCCGCGGCTCGCCGATCGCACCGCCGTCCCCCACGAGTCGCTGGAGAAGGTGTTCACGGCGATTCCGGGCGCGCGCTTCCCGACGCACATCGAGCGGCCCGCGCGTCTCGACTTCGGCTCGGACTGGGCGCACCAGCCCGTGCTGCCGCCGAAAGGCGGCGCGCGCTTCGCCACCGCCGTCTCCGCGGTGGACGCCGACGGCAACGAGGTCGCGGGCCTGCGTCCCGTGGAGCTGATGGTCCCGCTCGGGACGTTCACGGGGTGGAACCCGCGCCATCCCGAGCAGGGCGCGCCGGGCGACATCATGTCGATGATGGGATCCACGCTGCCGTTCGCACGCACGGCGGAGGAGCGTGGCCGCACCGGCGACCCGCGTCCGTCCATCGCGGAGCGCTACGGCTCGCGTGACGACTATCTCGCGCGCGTCCGCGCGGCCGCGCAGTCGCTCGTCGAGGCGCGCCACATGCTCGCCGAAGACGTCGACGCCGTGGTCCAGCGGGCCGCGAGACGCTGGGATCTCTTCCAGGCGGGCCTTTGAACACGGGGGCCACATGACACAGGACCCCCACACCCCCATGAGTGATCCCGCCCTCGTCCACGACAAGGGGCACGTGCGTACGATCGTGCTGAACCGGCCCGACAAGATGAACGCGCTCTCGCACGCGCTCGCCTGGGCGATCGTCACCGAGGTGCAGAAGGCGGCGCACGACGACAACGTGTGGGCCATCGCGCTCACGGGCCGCGGGCGCGCGTTCTGCGCGGGACTCGACCTGAGCGGGCCGGGCGAGGACGTCTCGCCGCTCTCCGGGCAGGAGCGCCTCATGGACGACGTGTCGTGGGTCGGGCGCTTCGCGCTCGTGCTGCGCCACGAGTGCGACAAGCCGGTCGTCGTCGGGCTCAACGGCGTCGCCGCGGGCGCCGGGCTGTCGCTCGCCATGGCCGCCGACGTGCGGATCATGGGGCGAAGCGCACGGCTCGTCGCGGGCTACCCCCGGATCGGCGCGTCTCCGGACGGCGGGCTCACGTGGACGCTGCCGCAGGCGATCGGCTACGAGCAGGCGATGCGCTTCCTCCTCGAGAACCGCACGGTCGACGCGGACGAGGCGTTGCGGCTGGGCTTCGTCAGTGAGGTGGCCGAGGACGACGCGCTCGAAGCGCGGCTCGCGGAGTACTGTGCGCAGCTCACGGAGCGCGCGCCGATCGCCGCGCGTCTGACCAAGCGCGGCATCGCGCGCGCGACGGCCATCGATCTCGAGGACCATCTGCGCTACGAGCTCGCCAACATCCGCCGCGCGTTCGCCACCGAGGACGCCGCCGAGGCGCGCAAGGCGTTCTTCGAGAAGCGCGCGCCGATCTTCCGCGGGCGCTGACCATGGTGCTCACGCAAGAGGTCGAGGCGCTGATCGACAAGCCGAACTTCGCGCATCTCTCCACGCTCATGAGCGACGGCTCGCCGCAGATCGCGCCGGTCTGGGTCGGCCGCGAGGGCGACCGCATCCTCGTCGCCACGGGCGAAGGGTCGTTGAAGGCGCGGAACGCGACGCGCGACGCGCGCGTGGCGCTGTCGCTCGTCGACTTCGCGAACCCGTACGAGGAGATCCAGATCCGCGGCCGCGTCGTCGAGCGGCGGCCCGACGGCGATCTCGCGATCATGGACCGCATCTCGCACAAGTACACGGGCGCGCCGTTCCCGCGGCGCGATCCCGCCGGCCGCATCGTCCTCGTGATCGAGGCCGACCGCGTGCGCCACCAGACGCTCCCCTTCCGTCACACGCCCGGCGGACCCCGATGAGGCGCCTCGAGGGCAAGGTCGCGCTCGTCACCGGCGCCGGCAGCGGCATCGGGCGCGTCGCCGCGCTGATGCTGGCCGCCGAGGGCGCCGCGATCGCCATCGCCGGGCGCCGTAAGGAGCCGCTCGACGCGGTCGTGAAGGAGATCGAGCAAGCGTGCGGCACGGCCGCGGCGCGCGCGTGCGACGTCTCGAAGCAGGCGGAGGCGCGCGCGCTCGGGACGTGGGCGGAAGAGACGTTCGGCCGCGTCGACATCCTGGTGAACAACGCCGGCCACTCGAGCACGGTGCGCGCGGTGCGCTGGGTCACCGACGACGACTGGAACGCCGTCGTCAACGTGAACCTGAACGGCGTCTACGCGCTCACGCAGACGGTCATCCACGGCATGCTCGCGCGCGGCGACGGCAACATCATCACGGTGTCGTCGATCGCGGGCATCCGGCCCGGCCTGCTCGGCGGCTCGCCGTACAGCGCGGCGAAGGCCGGCGTGCGGAACTTCATGGGCAGCGTGCTCGGCGAGTTCCGCCAGCACGGGATCCGCGCGACGACGATCATTCCCGGCGAAGTGGACACGCCGATCCTCGACCGCCGGCCGCTGAACCCGGACGCGAAGGCGCGCACGACCATGATGATGCCGGAAGACGTCGCCGCCGCCATCCTCCTCTGCGCCACGCTGCCGCCCCGCGCGGTCGTCGAGGAGATCGTGATGACCGCGACGCACATGCGCGACGTGTCCCAGGACCTCGAAGTGGCCCGGCGGCTGGGCGAGCCGGGTTACACGCCACCGCGCTGAGCGCCTTCGACGACGCGCCCGCCGCGTTCGGCGACGCGTATCCGTTCGGCGACGTCTTCCTCGAGCGGGCGCGCACGCACCTGGCTGGCTTCGAGCGCCGCGCCGTCGTGCTCGACGGCCGGCGTCACGCGGCCGTCGCCGTCGTCGTCGTTCCCGATGACGGAGGGCGCGCGTGCCTGCTGCTGACCAAGCGCGTGCCGAAGCTGCGCGCGCACGGGGGACAGTGGGCGCTCCCGGGCGGGCGTGTCGATCCCGGCGAGCGTCCCGAGGCCGCGGCGCTGCGCGAGCTGTCGGAAGAGCTCGATGTCACGCTCGGCGAGGAGACGATCATCGGCATGCTGGACGACTATCCGACGCGCTCGGGCTTCGTCATCACGCCCGTCGTCGTGTGGAGCGGCGGCGACCTGACGGTCACGCCGAACCCGGACGAAGTCGCGAGCGTGCATCGCGTGTCGCTCGCGGACCTCGACAAGCCCGACGTGCCTCGATTGATCGCGATTCCGGAGAGCGACCGGCCGGTGATCCAGCTCCCGCTGCTCGGGACGCTGATCCACGCGCCGACGGCGGCGGTCGTGTTCCAGGCGCACGAAGTGGTCGTCCACGGCCGGTCGACACGCGTCGATCACTTCGAGCAGCCCGTCTGGGCCTGGCGATGATCGGATGATCAGGGAGGAGACGAGATGTTCACGGTGATCGACGATGGCACGCCGCACGAGGTGGACGCTTCCGTCGACGGCGACCGCGTGCTCCTGTCGCCGGCCGCGCTCGCCGACCTCGGATGGGAGCTGCATCCGGAAGGGCTGTGTCGGGACGGGCTCTGCGTGCCCGTGCCCGAGGACGCGGGGCTCGAGGGTCCGCGCGGGATCGATCTCGCCGCGTTCGCGCGCGTGCTGGATCGGCCGCTCGCCCTCGACACCGAGGAGCGCGCGGCGTATCTCGGCGTGTCGGCGGGGGAGCGCGCGCGCGTGCTGGGGTCGCTCGTCGCGCCGGACTTCACGCTGCCCGATCTCTCCGGACGGCCGCATCGGCTGTCGGATCATCGCGGCAAGAAGGCGCTGCTCGTCGCCTACGCTTCGTGGTGAGGCTGCCGCCTCGACCTGCCCGTGTGGCAGGGCGTCTACGAGGAGCTGAAGGACCGCGGCTTCGTCGTGATCACGGTGGCGCTCGACAAGAGCGCGGAGGACGCGCGGCCGTGGATCGAGGCCGCGAAGCCCGCGCATCCGTCGCTGATCGACACGCGCCACGTCCTGGCCGACCTCTACGGCGTCGTCAACGTGCCGACGATCCTCTGGATCGACGAGCGCGGACGCATCGTGCGGCCCAACGACGTCGCGTTCGGCGCGGACACGTTCCGTCAGCTCACCGGGCTCGACTCGTCCATCCACCTCGCCGCGTTGCGCGCGTGGGTGCGCGGCGAGCGCCCGGCGTTCGCGGCCGACGAGGTCCGGGGGCAGCAGGCGCTGCCGACGGCCGCCGATCAGCAGGCGCGCGCCGAGTTCGGTCTCGGGCAATGGCTCTTCGAGCGCGGGCGCCCGGACGCGGCCGCGCGCCACTTCGAGCGCGGCGGCGCGCTCGCCCCGCACGACTTCACGATCCGGCGCGGGACGATGCCGATGCGCGGCATCGACCCGATGGGACCGGAGTTCCGCGCGATGCTGGTCGAGTGGACGCAGGCGGGGAAGCCGTACTACCGGCCTCTCGCGGATACGGCCGGGAAAAATTGACGGCCATGGGCCGTCAAGGTTCACGTGCGTAAGAGAGTCCTGGTCGTCTGCCACGCCAACACCGCGCGCAGCGTGATGGCCCAGAAGCTGATCGAGCGCATGCTCGCCGAGCGCGGCCTCGGGGAGCGCGTGGAAGTCCGCTCGGCCGGCGTGTGGGTCTACGCGCGCGACGGCATGATCCCCTCGCTCGACGCGCGGCTGGCGCTCAAGGAAGTCGGGATCGCGCTGGCCGAAGACGAGATGGCGTCGACCGCGCTGCGCGAGCATCCGGAGCTGCTCGCGCACGCCGACCTCGTGCTGACGATGACGGCGGAGCAGAGTGCCATCGTCCGCTCGCTCGCGAACGGGCGGCCCGTCCACGTCGCGACCCTCGCCGAGCTCGCGGGCGAGACGGGCGACATCGCGGACCCCGCCGGCCAGGGGGAAGAGGCTTTCCGGGCCGCGCGCGACGCGATCATGCGGTGCCTCGTACGGGGGATCGACGGGCTGGTCGCGCGCGTCACGGGGGGGTGACCCCGACCCCCCGGCCGGGGTGGTACTTTCCATAGGAATGGGCGACATCGCCCCGTCCCGGCCTGACGCGTCCCGCCCGCGCCGGCGGCTCTTCTGGAAGTACGTCGCCGTCATCGTGGCGCTCGTCACGGCGCTGCTCGTCGCGAGCGGCGGCGTCGAGCTGTGGTTCTCCTATCAGGAAAGCCGGGACGGGCTCGTCACGCTGCAGCGCGAGAAAGCGGCGGCGGCCGCGGGCCGGATCGAAGTCTTCATCCGCGAGATCGAGCGCCAGATGGGCTGGACGACGCTGCCGCTGATCGCGCCGGACGACGCGGCGCTCGAGCAGCGCACGATGGACTTCGTCCGCCTGCAGCGCCAGGTGCAGGCGATCACCGATCTCCAGTACCTCGACCCCGCGGGCAAGGAACAGCTCCGCATCTCGCGGCTGTCGATGGACGTCGTCGCCAGCCGCGCCGATCTGTCGAACGACGTCCGGTTCACCGAGGCGCGCGGCCGGCGGAAGGCGTGCGACCCGTCGCCCTCGGCGTGCGCCTCGATCGCGTACCACGGCCCGGTGTACTTCCGGAAGGAGTCCGAGCCGTACATGGTCATGTCGATGGCCCAGAGCGGCGGCGGCGTCACCGTCGCGGAAGTGAACCTGAAGTTCATCTGGGACGTCGTCACGCAGATCAAGATCGGCAAGGCGGGCCGCGCGTACGTCATCGACGACACGGGCACGCTGATCGCGCATCCGGACATCAGCCTCGTGCTCCAGAAGACGTCGCTGTCCTCGCTGCCGCAGGTGCGCGAGGCGCTGGCCGGCGGCGCGCGCCCGCTGCCGACGGCCGTGGACGTGCAGGGCCGGCGCGTGCTCACGGCGCACGCGACGATTCCCGGCCTGCGCTGGACGGTCTTCGCCGAGCAGCCGCTCGAGGAGGCCTTCGCCCCACTCGAGGCCTCGCTGCAGCGCTCGCTCGTGCTCATCGCGATCGGCGTGTCGCTCGCCATCGGCGCGAGCCTCGCGCTCGCGCGCCGGATGGTGCGTCCCGTCCAGGCCTTGCAGGTCGGCGCCGCGCGTATCGGAGGCGGCGAGCTGGGGCATCGCATCGACGTGCGCACCGGCGACGAGCTACAGGCGCTGGCCGCCGAGTTCAACCAGATGACGGCCACGCTGCAGGAGTCGTACGCGACGCTCGAGCAGCGCGTGGTCGATCGCACCGAGGAGTTGACCGACGCGCTCCGTCGCCAGGGCGCCACGGCCGAGATCCTGCGGGTCATCTCGAGCTCGCCGACGGACGTCCAGCCGGTGTTCGACGCCATCGTCGCCAGCGCGATGCGCCTGTGCGAGGGCGAACACGCCGCCGTCTACCGATTCGACGGGACGCACCAACACCTTGCCGCGCACGCCAACCTGACGGACGAAGGCCTCGCCGTTCTCCGCGCGCGCTATCCTCGGCCGCCGGATCGCCAGACGAGCACCGGGGTCGCGATCCTGGACCGCACGATCGTCCACGTCCCGGATCTGATGCGCGACGAGCGTTTCCCGGATTCACGGGCGAGCATTCGGATCGCGAGCTCCTCCGCACGGTCCCTCCTCGTCGTTCCGATGCTTCGCGAGGCCGAGACCTTCGGCGCGATCGTGATCTTGCGCGCGACCGAGGCGCCCCGTCCGTTCACGGAGATCGAGATCGAGCTCCTTCAGACGTTTGCCGATCAAGCGGTGATCGCGATCGAGAACGTGCGGCTCTTCACCGAGCTCGGGACGAAGAACGCCGCGCTCACCGAATCGCTCGAGCAGCAGACCGCCACCGCCGAGATCCTCCGCGTGATCTCGAGCTCGCCGACGGACATCCAGCCCGTGCTCGACGCGGTCGCGGAGAGCTCGGCCCGCCTCTGCGAGGCGTCCGACGGCGTGATCCAGCTCCGCGACCCCGACAACCACCTCCGCATCGCCGCTCATTTCGGATCGATCCCGGCCGCGATCGGGACGCGGCGACCGATCGCGGCGGACTGGGTGGCGGGGCGCTGCGTGCTCGACGCGCGCGCGCTCCACGTGCACGACCTGCAGGCCGAGGAGGCGGAGTATCCGCGGGGAAGCCAGATCGCCCGCGCGGCGGGGCACCGCTCGCTCCTCGCGATGCCGCTGCTCCGCGAGGGTGAGGCCGTCGGCGTGATCCAGATTCGCCGGACCGAGGTGCGGCCATTCGCCGAGAAGCACCTGACGCTCCTTCGCACCTTCGCCGACCAGGCCGTCATCGCGATCGAGAACGTGCGGCTGTTCAACGAGCTCGCGACCAAGAACGCGGCGCTCACCGAGTCCCTGGAGCAGCAGACGGCGACGAGCGAGATCCTGCGCGTGATCTCCAGCTCGCCGACGGACACCCAGCCGGTGTTCGACACGATCATCCGGAACGCCGTGCGGCTCTCGGGCGCCGCGTGGGGGAGCGTCTTCCGCGTCGAGGCGGGATTCATCGACATGGTCGCTCACGAGAACCTGAGTGGCGACCAGCTCGAGCGCGTGCGGCGTCTTTGGCCGCAGCCGGTCGACGGCGTGGGCCCGACACCGCGTGTGGCGATGAGCGGCCAGGTGCTGCGTGTCGCCGACGTGCATGCCGGCGACCACGGGCTCAGGCCCGAGACGCTCGCGGAGTTCCGCGCGCGGGACGTCCGCAGCCTCGTGGTCGTGCCGATGTCCCGCCACGGCCGGGTGATCGGGACCATCAACCTCACGCGCCACGCGGTCGGCGCGTTCTCCGACGCGCACGTGGCGCTGATCCGGACCTTCGCCGACCAGGCCGTGATCGCCATCGAGAACGTCCGGCTCTTCAAGGAGCTGGAATCGCGCAACGCCGCCCTCTCCGAATCGCTCGAACAGCAGACGGCGACAGCCGGGATCCTCCGTGTGATCTCCGGCTCGCCGACGGACGTCCAACCGGTCCTCGACGCGGTCGCCGAGAGCGCCGCGCGCGTGTGTGGCGCGGATGACGCCATCGTCCTGCGGCGCGACGATGGGATCGTGCGTCGCGTCGCGCATTTTGGAGACTTGCCGCTCGCCAGACCGCCGGTGCGGCCGCTCGACGACCGCAACGTGGTCGGTCGTGCACTCGCCGAGCGCCGCACCATCCACGTGCACGATCTCGTGACCGCGGCGGATGAGTATCCCGATCAGAGCGGCGAGGGGATCCGTACGATCCTCGTGGCGCCGCTCATGCGTGACGATGCGGCCATCGGCGCCCTGATCATGCGGCGCACGATGGTGCGGCCGTTCACGGACAAGCAGATCGCGCTGCTCGAGACCTTCGCCGCCCAGGCCGTGATCGCGATCGAGAACGTTCGGCTCTTCAAGGAGCTCGAGTCGCGGAACGCCGAAGTGACCGAAGCGCTCGAACAGCAGACCGCGACCGCCGAGATCCTGCGCGTCATCAACGCGGCGCAGGTCGACCTCCAGCCGGTCTTCGAGGCCATCGCGGCGAGCGCGGCGCGGCTGTGTGACGGGCTCACGGGCGGCGTGTTCCTCGTCGAAGGCGACCGCGTGCGCCCCGCCGCGCACTACAACTTCGAGAGCGAAGCGTTCGACGGCGTGCTCCCGGCGCCGCTCGACTCCGATCTCCTCACCGTCCGCGCGATCGCCGAGCGTCGGGTCGTGCATACGGCGGACATCCTGGCGGAACCCGACTACCGTCATCCGGAGCTCGTCGAGCGCCTCGGCTTCCGGAGCGCGCTCTCGGTCCCGATGATGCGGGAAGGCGCGCCCATCGGCGCGATCATCGTCACGCGCGCGCAGCCGGGCCGGTTCAGCGACAAGCAGATCGCGCTGCTGCAGACGTTCGCCGACCAGGCGGTGATCGCGATCGAGAACGTGCGCCTGCTCACCGAGCTCCAGCACCGGAACGCCGAGGTCACCGAAGCCCTCGAGCAGCAGACGGCCACGAGCGAGATCCTGCGATCGATCGGCGGCGCCACGATGGACGCGCAACCCGTGTTCGAGACCATCGTGCGGAACGCCGTGACGCTGTGCGAGGGACGCTACGGCGCCGTCTATCGCTGGGACGGGTCGCGCGTCCACGTCGTGGCGTACGCGAACATCCACGAGCGTCTCGCGGACTGGCTCGACCAGTTCCCCCGCGATCTGCGTCCGCGGGACCAGCCCGACCTGCTCCGGCTCGTCATCGAGAGCGGCGACCTGGTGCGGATCGACGACGCCGAGACGGACGCGCGCGTGCCCCCCGCCGGCGTGGCGCGCCGCGCGGGCGTGCGCAGCATGCTCTTCGTCCCGATGCGCCGGGAAGAGACCGTCCTCGGCGTCATCGCGGTGAACCACTCGAAGCCGGCGGCCTTCACCGAGGCGCGCGTCGAGCTCCTCAAGACCTTGGCCGACCAGGCCGTGATCGCCATCGAGAACGTGCGCCTCTTCACCGAGCTGCAGGAGCGGACGCAGCAGGTCCAGGTCGCCAACCGGCACAAGGACGAGTTCCTGGCGAACATGTCGCACGAGCTGCGCACGCCGCTGAACGCGATCATCGGCTTCTCCGAGGTGATGCTGGAACGGATGTTCGGCGACCTGACCGACAAGCAGGAGGAGTACCTCAACGACATCCTGAGCTCCGGCCGGCACCTCCTCTCGCTCATCAACGACATCCTCGACCTGTCGAAGATCGAAGCCGGGCGGATGGAGCTGGAGCTCACGGACTTCAACCTGCCCGTGGCGATCGACAACGCGCTCACGCTCGTGCACGAGCGCGCGGCGCGGCGCGGCCTCACGCTCACGCAGAACGTCGACGAGGCGCTCGGCGACTTCAGCGGCGACGAGCGCCAGATCAAGCAGGTGCTGCTGAACCTGCTGTCGAACGCGATCAAGTTCACACCGGAGGGCGGCAAGGTCGAAGTCCGCGCGCACCTCAAGGGCGACGTGGTCGAGATCGCCGTCGCCGACACGGGCATCGGCATCGCGCCCGAGGATCAGGAGCTCGTCTTCGAGGAATTCCGGCAGGTGGGAAGCGACCTGGCGAAGAAGCACGAGGGCACCGGGCTCGGCCTGGCGCTCGCGCGCCGCTTCGTCGAGCTGCACGGCGGCAACCTGTGGCTGGAGAGCGAGGCGGGCGTCGGCTCGACGTTCACCTTCGATCTCCCGGTGAGGCGCTGACGATGGCGGGGGCGCTCATCCTGGTCGTCGAGGACAACGAGAAGAACCGCAAGCTCGTACGCGACGTGCTGAAGCACAAGGGCTACGACGTCATCGAGTCGGAGACCGGCGAAGACGGGGTCCGTCTCGCCAGAGAGCGGCGCCCGCGCCTCATCCTGCTGGACATCCAGCTCCCGGGCATCGACGGCATCGAGGCGCTCCGGCGGCTCCGCGCGGACGAGACGACGCGGGCGATTCCGGTCATCGCCGTCACGGCGTCGGCGCTGGATCGGGACCGGCAGAAGATCATGGCCGCGGGCTTCGACGGCTACCAGGAGAAGCCGCTGAACGTCAAAGCGTTCATGGCGGCGGTCGAAGCGGTGTTCGGGCGATGAGCGAGACGATTCTCGTCGTCGACGACACCCCGGTGAACGTGAAGCTGCTCGCCGATCTCCTCGGCGTGAAGGGCTACCGTGTCGTCACGGCGTCGTCGGGCAAGGAGGCGCTGGAGAAGGTCGAGGCCGAGAAGCCCGACCTCGTGCTCCTCGACGTGATGATGCCCGGCATGACGGGCTACGAGGTCTGCCGGAAGCTTCGCGAGAACGCGGCGACGGGGATGCTGCCGGTCGTCATGGTCACGGCGCTCGATCCCGCGCAGGAGCGCGTCAAGGGCATCGAGGCCGGCGCCGATGACTTTCTCATCAAGCCGGTCAACCAGCCCGAGCCGCTCGCGCGCGTCCGTTCGCTCCTCCGCGTGAAGCTGCTCCACGACCAGCTTACCGACATGAACCGCACGCTCGAGGCGCGCGTCGCCGCGCAGGTCGCGGAGCCCGAGAAGCTCGGGCGGCTCAAGCGCTTCTTCTCGCCGCAGCTCGCGGAAGCGATCGTGTCCGGCGGGGCCGAAGACCCGCTCAAGAGTCACCGCCGGGACATCACCGTCGCGTTCGTCGACCTGCGCGGGTTCACCGCGTTCGCCGAGACCGCCGAGCCGGAAGAGGTCATGGCGGTGCTGCGCGAGTACCACGCGGAGATGGGCACGATCATCGTCGCGCACGAGGGGACGCTCGCGCGCTTCACCGGCGACGGCATGATGATCTTCTTCAACGATCCGGTCGTCGTCGACAACCCGTCGGAGCGCGCGGTGCGGATGGCCGCGGCGATGCGCGCGCGCGTGAGCGAGCTCGCCACGCGCTGGCGCAAGCTCGGTTACGACCTCGACTTCGGCATCGGCATCGCGCAGGGCTATGCGACGCTCGGCGCGATCGGCTTCGAAGGGCGCTGGGACTACGGCGCGATCGGGAGCGTGACCAACCTCGCCGCGCGCCTGTGCGGCGAGGCGAAGGCGGGACAGATCCTCATCCCAGTGCGTGTTTGCGGCGGTCGAGGACCTGGTCGAAGCGGCGCCCGTGGGCGAGTTCGCGCTGAAGGGCTTCTCCCGCCCCATTCCGACCTACGACGTGGCGAGGCTCCGCTGAGCTAATTAGCTGCTGAGCGGGTAGCGGAACGGCGCCCAGCCGATTCCCTGGATGGGCCGCGGCGTGTAGGTGCCCGGGCTGGACTTCGCCGGCTGGCGCGCGGGCTTCGCGGTCTTCGCTTTCGGAACGGGCCGCGAGGACTTCTTCGGGGCGGCCTTCGCGGGCTTCTTCTTCGACGCGCTCTTCTTCATGGTGCGCACTTTATACCAAACAGGCGAAGCTCGGCCAAGACCCCGTAGTGATCCGACGGCCACAGCGTGCGGCCGTCGGCGAGGCGCCGCGGACGATCGAGGATCACGCGGCTCGCGCAGGCGACCTCGCCGCCGGCCCCCGACACGAAGATGTAGTCGACGCGCCGGAGCGCCGTCGCCTGCGGCGCCCACGGCCGCTGCCACGCGGTCGCGCCCGCGGCGCCGGGGTTCGCCGCGCGAAACGCGTCGACGAATCCGCCGCCGCCGTCGAGCGCGGTGATCGCCGGCATCGTCTCGCCGTCGTTGAAGTCGCCCATGACGAGGGCGGGACGCGTGGCGGCGAGCAAGACGATCACTCGCCGGAGGGCGGATTTCACATCCGCCCGGAGGCGTGGGGGGCTTGGGGGGCGCCCGTAGCCCCCCATCTGATTGATCGGGATGGCTCGCCCACGTGGATGTGCGCGCCGGTGGCGGCGCCGCTCAGGGCGCCACGGAACGCGATGAACGACAGGCCGGCCCTGCGCAGCCAGTCCATGACCGCGCGCCCTTCGGCGGTGTCGGGATGGATCGCGAGGTCGACCGCGTTCCGATGGTCGAAGCCGAGCTTGTCGTGCACCGGCGTCTGGCCGTACGCGCTCACGGGCAGCGCACGACCGAACGTGCGCGCGAAGAACTCCTGAAGACCTGCGTGAGCGACAGCGCCCACGGCCGGCGGCCCCGGTGCCGGATGAGCGTCGCCGTGCCCTGCTCGCCGCCGGGCGGCAGCGGTCGGCTCGCCGCGACGTCGTCCGCGGCGAGCACCTTGGCGATCAGCGAAGCCGCCGCGACCGCGTCGTTCCACGTCTGGTCGAGCCGCTCGCGCGCGTCGGCGACAGCCTGTTCGCTGGCCGCGAGGTCGTTGCGGGCGACGAGGCCCTGGTCGACGAGGGACGTGAGGCGCGGGAGCGCGCGGCGCTGGAGCGCAGCTCGGGGAGGGCCGGAGGCCCCTCGGAGGCCGCCGCGGCGGCCGCCAGCCCCGCCATGGCGGCGAGGGCCAGGACGCTGAGTCCGGCGCGCCCGATCGGTGGCACAGGCCCACGGTACGTGGTTTTCTTGACTTCGCAAAACGTCGCGAATTACGCTCAAGACTCCGCTCAACCGTAACGGCGTGGCCGTCGATAACCCGAGACGCAGCGCTATCCGCTTCGCCCGAGGAGACCGCGCATGGCCAGGCTCGACGCGTTCTTCAAGCTGATGTTCGACACGGGAGCCTCCGACCTCCACATCGTGGCGGGTCAGCCGCCGATCCTCCGCGTCCACGGCGACCTCGAGCGCGTGAAGTACGACCCGCTGGACGAGGAAAACCTGCGCGCCATGCTCTACGAGATCGCGCCGGAGCAGAAGATCAAGGTCTACGAGGAGACGGGCGACGTCGACTTCGGCTACGAGATCCCGGGCGTCGCGCGCTTCCGGGCCAACTTCTTCATGCAGCGCAACGGGTGCGGCGCCGTCTTCCGCCAGATCCCGACCAAGGTCCTGACGGCGGACGACCTCGGGCTGCCGCCGATCCTCAAGAAGACCGCCATGCTGAACAAGGGCCTCGTGCTGGTGACGGGCCCGACGGGCTCGGGCAAGTCGACGACCCTCGCCGCCATCATCGACCAGGCCAACCGCGGCCGGCAGGACCACATCATCACGATCGAGGACCCGATCGAGTTCGTCCATCAGAGCCAGGGCTGCCTCGTGAATCACCGCGAGGTCGGGACGCACACGCGGTCGTTCTCCGCGGCCCTGCGCGGCGCGCTTCGCGAGGACCCGGACATCATCCTCGTCGGTGAAATGCGCGACCTCGAGACGATCCGGCTCGCGCTCGAGGCGGCGAACACCGGTCACCTCGTGTTCGGCACGCTCCACACGACGAGCGCGGCCAAGACCATCGACCGCGTGATCGAGGTGTTCCCGGCCGAAGAGCAGGCGCAGGTGCGCAACGGTCTCTCGACCGGTCTGAAGGTCGTCGTGGCGCAGAACCTCTTCAAGCGCATCGACAAGAAGGGCCGCTGCGCCGCGCTCGAGATCCTCGTCTGCACCCCCGGCGTCTCGAACCTCATCCGCGAGGGCAAGACCGTGCAGATCCCGTCGGCGATCCAGACGGGCAAGGTGCACGGCATGCAGACGCTCGACGACGCGATCATGGACGTGCTGAACAAGAAGTGGATCTCGCCGGAAGAGGCGTACGCGAAGTGCATCGACAAGAGCAAGTTCCGGGCGTTCCTCAAAACGCCGCCGGACGAGCTGAACAGCTAGGAGTCGAAGGATGCGCAAGGCCGAAATCGACGACATGCTGACCGCGATGCTGGACTCGCACGACAACGTGTCCGACCTGAACGTCACGGTCGACCGGCCGCTGCAGGTCGAGTCCTCGGGCGAGCTGGTCGGCGTGCCCGTGAACCCGCCGGTGGAGAGCCTGACGCCGTTCCAGGCGGAGATCTTCGCGCTCAACCTGATCAACGGCGACCGCCGGCTCTGCCAGTTCCTCGTCGAGCAGGGCTCGTGCGACAGCTCGTACTGGCTGCCGGGCAGGGCGCGCTTCCGCGTGAACATCTTCACCCAGCGCGGCAACACGTCGATCGTCCTCCGGAAGCTCGAGACCCGGATCCCGACGATCGAGGAGCTCACGCTTCCCGACGCGTTCGGCAAGATGACGAAGGAGAAGAACGGGCTCGTCCTCGTCTGCGGCGCCACCGGCTCCGGCAAGACGACGTCGCTCGCCGCGCTGCTCAACGAGTTCAACTCGACGCGCTCGATCCACATCGTCACGCTCGAGGATCCCGTCGAGTACGTGCACCCCAACCGCAAGGCGACGTTCAACCAGCGCGAGCTCGGCGGCGACTACGACTCGTTCGCCAACGGGCTGCGCGCGGCGCTCAGACAGGCGCCGAAGATCATCCTCGTCGGCGAGATGCGCGACCGCGAGACCGCGGAGCTCGCGCTGAAAGCCTCGGAGACGGGCTGCCTCGTGCTCTCGACGCTCCACACGGTCACCGCCGGCCAGGCGATCAACCGCATCGTCGGCATGTTCGACCAGGAGGAGGAGCGCCAGATCCGCCAGCGCCTCGCGGACACCGTGCGATGGGTCGTCGGCCAGCGCCTGCTGCCGAAGGTGGGCGGCGGCCGGCTCGCCGTGCACGACATCCTCGGCAACACGATCCGCTCGAACGAGCTGATCCTCCACGGCGAGTCCGAGGGCAAGAACTTCTACGAGATCCAGGAGGTCGGCGAGCCGTTCGGCATGCAGACGTTCGACCAGGCGATCGTCCGCGCCTACGAGGCGGGGATGATCACCGAGGAGACCGCCGTGTCGTACGCCACGCGCAAGGCGATCGTCCAGCGCGGCATCGACAAGGTGAAGCAGACGCGCGGCGAGAAGACCAGTGAGGTCGAGGGCCTCAAGCTCGACTGGGACTACAACAAGAGTGTGAAGAAGAAATGAGTGATCCGTCTCCGGCCCTGATCTGCGTGGACGACGGCGACCGCCGCGGCGCCGTGCGCAAGGCCCTCGAAGAGCTCGGCTACGCGCCCGAGACGGCGTCCGGCGCCGCCGAGGCGGCCGATCGCCTGCGGAAGGTCGCCTACCAGGTCGTCGTCGTCGACGAGGCGTACGACGGCGCCACCGCGCTCGATCACGCCGTGCTCAAGGCGCTCAACACGATGCCGATGTCGATCCGGCGCTACATGTTCGTGACGCTCCTCGCCGCCGACGTGAAGACGCTCGACAACGCCACCGCCTTCGCGCGGAGCGTGAACGCCGTGGTCAACACCAGCGACGTCGCGCAGCTCGCGACGCTCCTGCGCCGCGCCGTCGCCGAGAACGACGCGTTCTACCGGGTCTTCCGCGAAGTCCTCCAGGCGTCCGGAAAGCGATAACTCGGAGGGGGCTGCGCATCGACGCGGCGCGGCTCCTCGCGCTGCGCGATCGGCGCTTTCGGCGCCTCCCGAGTCTGCGCGTGCGCTCCGCGAAAACGGCGCTCGCGTTCGTCAACGACGTCGGGTTCTGCTCGACCTTTTATCGGTTCGGTGACGGCAGCGTGCCGTGCTTGTGGGAAGCGGTGGTCGGGCGAGCGTCGCCGCGATGGCCCAAGCATTCGCACCACGACGACGGCGTCGGGCTCACGTGGCGGTTGAAAGACGACCTGCCGGCGGCGCGGCGCGTCTACTACGGCAAGGTCCTCCGGGGGCGGCCCACGCTCGTCGCGCTCGACCTGTTTCCCGCCTTCTACGCGCTCGTCCGCGGCCCGCAGCGCGCGCGCGCCTATCGCATGGGATACGAGGCCGGCCGTCTCACCCTCACCGCACGGCGCATCATGGAAGCGCTGACCGCCGAGCATCCGCAGTACACGCGTGGGCTCCGCGCGAGCTGCTTCATGCTCGAGCCGCGGCAGACGCGCGAGTTCGAGCGGGCGATGGCCGAGCTTCAACAGGGGCTCTGGGTGGTGAAGACCGAGGAGCGCTACGAGCCGACGTTCTCGTACCGCTGGGATCTCCTCGAAGCCTGGCTGCCGGACGCCGTCGCGACGGGCCGACGGCTCTCGCGGTCCACCGCCGCGGCGCGGCTCGTGGAACGCTATGGGCGGGCCGCCGTCGTCACGCGCCCGTCGGTCCTCCGCCGGATCTTCGGACTGACGGAGGCCGAAGCCGCGGCGGCCATCGGGACCTTGACGTCACGAGGCGCGCTGATCGAGACGGACGTGCGCGGCTGGCCGGGACGCTGGCTGGTGCACGGATCGGAGATAGACTCGAAACAGGAGATGGGTGAGCGATGACGCTGACGATCGGCCGAAGGCCCGGACGGCTCGCGATGATCGGCCTCGCGCTGGCCGCGGTGACGGCGTGGGCCGCGCCCGCATCCGCCCACGACGGACGAGTCTCCAGGATCACGTCGCCGCCGCCGTCGGTCTTCCCGCCGCCGCGCGATCCGTGGCGCTCGTGGGGGCTTCGGAGCGAGGTCCCTCGCCGCGTCGGCCCGCCACGAGCCCATCACAACGAGGACTTCGGGACGTCCCACAGCGGCCGCAACGTCTGGGTTCCTGGACACTGGGCGTGGGACGGACACGCCTGGGTGTGGTGGCCCGGGCGCTGGGGCATCCGCTAGGCGCGGCGCTCGCGGAGCGGCTGTGCAGCGGGGTGCAAGCCGGCGGCCACGATCCCGTTGGCGAGGTCGATGGCACGCGGTTCGCTCCCAAGCACCCCGCCATGACCCAAACGCGTTCCCGCATTCGCCGTCGCCGGGACCAGGAACAGCCATGACGGCGGGGCGATCAGGCGGGGCGCGGCGCGGAGAGCGCCGCGCTCGCGCGCCGGCGCTGGCAGAGCGCGCACGTCAACATCGACGAGAGCGAGCGCTGGGTGTCGCTCGTGGGCGGCAGCCTGCTGCTCGTGTTCGGGCTGTCGCGTGGCGGCCGGTCGGGAGCGCTCGCCGCGCTGGGCGGCGGCGCGCTCATCTATCGCGCCGCGCGCGGCAGGAGCCTGCTCTACGACGCGCTGGGGCTCCGCGAGGAGCCCACGCACGTCGCGCGCGTCGCGAGCCTCGCGCACTGCCGCGGCGTCACCGTCCGGCGTACGGTCGCCATCAACAAGCCGGTGGAAGAGGTCTACGCCTTCTGGCGCGCCTTCGAGAACCTGCCGCGCTTCATGCGGCACCTCGAGTCGGTGACGTGCGACGGCCCGCGCCGCTCGCGTTGGGTGGCGCGCGCGCCGGCGGGACGGCGCGTCACGTGGGACGCCGAGATCGTCGACGAGCGCCCCAACGAGCTCATCGCCTGGCGCTCGCTCGACGACGCCGACATCCGCAACGCCGGGGCCGTCGCGTTCGAGCGCGGCCCCGGCGGGCGGGGGACGACGATTCGCGTGTCGCTCGCGTACGCGCCGCCCGGCGGCAAGTTCGCCGCCGTCATCGCGAAGCTCTTCGGCGAGGAGCCGAGCCAGCAGGTGCAGGACGACCTGCGGCGCCTCAAGCACCTCATGGAGGCGGGCGAGGTTCCGACCACCGAAGGCCAGCCGCGGGGGGAGTCATGAAGGCCGTCTGCTGGTACGGCGCGGGAGACCTGCGCGTCGAGCGAGCGCCGGACCCCGAGATCCTGAACCCGCACGACGCGATCGTGCGCGTCACGCGCGCGGCGATCTGCGGCTCCGACCTCCATCTCTTCGGCGGGTTCATCCCGATGATGAAGAGCGGGGACATCCTCGGTCACGAGTTCATGGGGGAAGTCGTGGAGGTCGGCGCGGCCACGACCGCGGTGAAGCGCGGCGATCGCGTGGTCGTCCCATTCGCCATCGCGTGCGGGCAGTGCTTCTTCTGCCAGCGCGAGCTCCCGTCGCTCTGCGACAACACCAATCCGAACGCCGGCACGCTCGAGAAGCTCTACGGCGCGTCCGGCTCCGGCGTGTTCGGCTCTTCCCACCTCTACGGCGGCGACGCGGGTGGCCAGGCGGAGTACGTCCGCGTGCCGTTCGCCGACGTCGGCGCGCTCAAGATTCCCGAGGGCGTCGACGACGAGCAGGCGCTCTTCCTCTCGGACATCCTCCCCACCGGCTACATGGCCGCCGAGAACTGCACGATCCGGAGCGGCGACGTCGTCGCGGTGTGGGGCTGCGGCCCCGTGGGCCAGTTCGCGATCAGGAGCGCGTACATGCTCGGCGCCGAGCGCGTGATCGCCATCGACCGGTTCCCGGAGCGGTTGCACATGGCGGAGACGCACGGCAAAGCCGAGGTCCTCAACGACGAAGACCTCGACGCCGTCGAGGAGCTGAGGGACCGCACCGGCGGCCGCGGCCCGGACGCGTGCATCGACGCGGTCGGGATGGAAGCGCACGGCACGGGCGTCGCGGCGCTCTACGACCGCGCGAAGCAGGCGGTGCGCCTCGAGACCGACCGGCCGACGGCGCTGCGCGAGGCGCTGCACGCGTGCCGCAAGGGCGGCACCGTGTCGATCCCCGGTGTCTACGGCGGCTACGTCGACACGCTGCCGCTCGGCGCGGCGTTCGCGAAGGGGCTCACGATCCGCATGGGCCAGACCCACGTGCATCGCTACATGCGGCCGCTGCTGAACGCATCCAGCGCGGCGAGATCGATCCGTCCTTCGTGATCACGCATCGGATGACGCTCGACGACGCCCCGCGCGGCTCCCGGATGTTCCGCGACAAGGACGACGAGTACATCAAGGTGGTGATGCGCCCGTGACGGACACGATCCGCACCGCCGCCGTCGGCGACATGCACGTGCCGCGCGGCGGGCACGCGGGGCTGCAGCCCGCCTTCAACGCGGCGGCGGCCAGCGCGGACGTGCTCGTGATCGCCGGGGACATCACCGATTACGGGCTCCCGGAAGAGGCGCGCATCGTCGCGAGCGCGCTGGCGCCCGTGAAGATCCCGGTCATCGCGGTGCTCGGCAACCACGACTTCGAGTCGGGCCACCAGGCCGAGGTCACGAAGATCCTCGTCGACGCCGGCGTGATGGTGCTGGACGGCGACGCGCAGGAGGTCGCGGGCGTCGGCTTCGCCGGGGTGAAGGGCTTCGCCGGCGGCTTCGGGCCGCGCGCGCTCGCGCCGTGGGGCAAGGAGAGCATCAAGAACTTCGTGCACGAGGCGGTCAACGAGGCGCTCAAGCTGGAGTCCGCGCTCGCGCGCCTCAGGACTCCGCATCGCGTCGCGATCATGCACTACGCGCCCATCCTCGGCACCGTGCAAGGCGAGCCGCTCGAGATCTATCCGTTCCTCGGCTCGAGCCGCCTCGAGGATCCGCTCAACCGCTATCCCGCGAGCGCGGTGTTCCACGGTCACGCGCACCGCGGCAGTCTCGAGGGCCGCACGCGCGAGGGCTCGCCGGTCCACAACGTCGCGATGCCGCTCCTCGTGCAGGCGTTCCCGGGCCGGCCGCCCATCCGGATCATCGAGCTCACGGTCGCGCTGCCGGCCGCGGTGGCCTGACGATGGACGACGAAGCGACCTTCGCGTTCTACGCGCGCTCGATGAAGGCGCTCGACGACGCCGGCGTGCCGTTCCTCGTCGGCGGGGCGTACGCGTTCGAGCGCTCCACCGGGATCGCGCGGCACACGAAGGACTTCGACGTCTTCGTGCGGCCGGCGGATCTGGGCGAGGCGTTCGACGACGTGTGGTTCGAGCACGCGGTCGACGACACCGTGCTCGGCGTGCGCGTTCAGCTCATGCCGGCGGAGGAGATGATCTGGTCGAAGGGCTTCATCATGGAGCGCGAGCGCTACGACGGCGCGGACATCGCGCACCTGCTCCACGCGCGCGCGGAGTGTCTCGACTGGGGCCGTCTCCTGGCGCGCTACGGACGTCACTGGCGCGTGCTGTTCAGCCACCTCGTGCTGTTCGGCTTCATCTACCCGTCCGACCGCGGGCGCATTCCCGCCTGGGTCATGCAGGACCTGACGCGGCGTCTTCACCGCGAGACGGCGACGGTGCCGGTTCGTGAGACCACGCCCGTCTGCCGCGGGCCGCTGCTGTCGCGCGCGCAGTACCTCCACGACATCGAGCAGCGCGGCGTTCGCGACGCGCGGCTCACGCACGAGAGCGCGATGAACGAGGAAGACGTCCAGCTCTGGACGGACGGGATCAAGGTCGACGGGGAGCGCCCGGCGGCCTAGCTCTTCAGCAGCGGCGCGAGGCGCGCGCGGGGCTTCGACGACGGCAGAACCGGGGCCCACAGGTCGCCCACCTTCGCGAGCCGCCCGCGCACGTTGTCGATGCGGAAGTCCTCGATCTCGACCCCACGCTCGACTTCTTTCCACGTCACGGGCGTCGAGACCGTCGCCTGCGGCTTCGGGCGGACCGAATAGACCGACGCCAGCGTGCGGCCCCACGCGTTCTGGTTGTAGTCGACCAGCACGCGGCGCTCCGGCCGCCGCGCTTTCGCGTAGACCGCGGTGAGCAGGCGCGGGTGCGTCCTCGCGATCTCGTGCGACAGCCGCTTCGAGAGCGCCCAGACCTGGTCCTGCGTCGGCCCGCGAACGATCGGCACGTAGACGTGCAGGCCGCGCGAGCCCGTCGTCTTCGCGTGGCTCGGCATGTCGAGCGCGCCCAGGGCCTCGTGGACGATGAGCGCGGCCTCGCGGATCTGCGCGAACGTCGCGCCCGGCGTCGGGTCGAGGTCGAAGTGCAGGGAGTCGGGCCGGTCGACGTCGTCGCAGCGCGCGTACCACTCGTTCAGGTCGATGCAGCCGAGGTTCACCACCCAGAGCAGTGCCCCGAGATCCTGGATCATCGGAAAGTCGATGACGCGGCCGGACGCGTGCGCGATCGCGCAGGTCTCGATCCACTCGGGCCGCGGCGTCGGCGCGCGCTTCATGAAGAAGAACTCGCCGCCGGCGCCGTTCGGATAGCGCTTCATCACCATCGCGCGGTCGCGCACGTGGGGGAGCAGGACGGGTGCCACGTCCGCGTAGTACTGCAGCAGATCGCCCTTCGTGAGACCGAGCTCCGGCCAGAACGGCTTCTCGAGGTTGGTCAGGTGGACCGTGCGGTCGCCGATCTCCAGCGTGGCGTTGGTGCGATCGCGCGGGATGCGGACCTTGGGCACAGCCGCGGTGAGCGCCCGCCGCGCGCGCGCGACCGTCGCCGAGTGGCGCGCGCGGGGGGCGCGCGCCATCAGGGCCGCCCCGGCAGGAGCACGGGCGTTGCGCGCGGCAGCGGTGCGAGCTTCGGCGGCCGAGGGCCGCTACGGACGGCGCCGGCGACCGGCACGTAGGTCAGCTCGGTGCCCTCGCGCACGCACCGCAGCAGCAGGCCGCCACGGCTCATGTCGCCGCGTCCGACGAAGTCGGCCGGGAACAGGAGGCGCTGGCCGAAGATCCGCGTCAGGACGTCGACGTATTTCCCTGACGCGATGCTCCCGAGCAGGACGACCTCGTCGCGCGGCTTGAGACGCGCGGCCAGCGCCAGCGCGCTGGCCTCCAGCGGCCGGCGATAGCGGCGGTTCGCGGCGTCGATGTCGACGCCCGCGGCGCGGCGCATGACGTCGAGCGTGAACGGCGACGACGGCGGCTGCAGCCCGCGGTCCGGCGTGATGACGAGCACGCCCTCCGTCCTGGCCGGCGGCCGCGCGAACGTCATGGCGTAGGTCAGCTTGCCGCGGAAGTAGAGGCCCGAGAGGAAGCTCATCACGTCGCCGAGCGGCGCGCCCTCGGCCTCGCGCAGCTGGCGCGCGAGCGGGAACGCCGCGCGGGGCGAAGTGAGCAGCGCCGCGCGCTCGCCGTCGCTGCGGGCGGGCGAGAGGAGAAACACCCGGCGCTTCGCGCGGCGCGTCTCCGCCATGGCGCCAGTGTACGGGACTCGAAGTGATGTTGACTTGCCGGCGGATCGGATGCCACGCTCTCGCCATGAACGACCGCGCGATCGATCGGGGCGGCGGCGGCGTGGAGTGGGAGCACTACTGCGAGCGGTGCGGCGCGCGGATGGAAGAGCAGAAGTGCAAGATCCTCTGCAAGCGGTGTGGCTTCTATCGCGATTGCGCGGATCCGTGATGGACCCCGAATGGAACGACGCGGAGCTGCTCCAGCACGTCTTCGACGAGACGACGGTGCTGCGCAAGCCGCTCCGCGGGATCATCAGCGGCTACCACGTGCTGCCGTACATCCTCGTCGGCGCGGATCACGACGCCCCGGCGCGCTCCGTGGAAGTGCGCGGGCGCATCAAGGTCTCGCCCCGGCTCGTCATCGCGCCCGGCCGTGACGGGCCGACCTACGGTGAGTTGTTCGGCGAGCAGGAGCTGATGGATCACCGGATCGTCGCGCGGGTGTTCAGCTTCAAATACGCGGGCCGCGTGACCCTCGAGAGCGACGATCTGAAGATCCGGCGGCAGGATCGCGACGCCGGCAGCCACGTCGAGCGGGTGCTGGAGGAGCTCTCACGCCGCGAGATCATCGACACCGGCGTGATCGTGTCGCCGGACGCGCGGTTCTATCCCGTCTCCCTCGACCGCTTCATCCGCGAGATCCTGGATCAGGAGTTCCGCGAGTAGGGGGCCGCGCTCAGGACCTTCGCCAGCGCGTCGGGATCGACGGGCTTGAGAAGGTGGGCGTCGAAGCCGGCGTCCCGGGCGCGCTTGACGTCGTCCGGCTGGCCGTACCCCGTCGGCGCGATCAGGTACGGGCGGCCGGTGAGTCCGCAGAGACGCCGCGCCACCTCGTAGCCGTCGACTTCCGGCAGCCCGATGTCCACCAGCGCGATGTCGGGCAGCGTCTGGCGCGCGAGCTCGACGCCCGGGGGCCCGAGGCGGCCGCCTCGACCCGGTGGCCCTCGAGCTCGAGCAGCGCGCGCAGCGCCTCGCGCGCGTCATCGTGATCTTCGATGATCAGGATGGAGCGTCCGACGGACGGCGTTCCGGGGCTGGCGGGTTCGGCCTTCATGCCGCTCCTACCTCCACCCTACCACCGCGACCAAGCGGCGGCCCGGAACCCGCGCGCGACCCTGTGTTACGCTGGCGCGCACTTTCATCACACGGAGGTCACGATGAAACGTCCGGCGATTCTCGCCGTCGTTCTCACGGTCCTCGGCGTCTTCTGTGCCTCGCTCGCGGCCGACGCCCAGGGCCCGATCCGGATCGGCGCCTCGCTGTCGCTGACCGGCACCTACGCGAAGCCCGGAAAATACCAGCACGAGGGCTACCAGTTCTGCCAGAAGGAGTTGAACGCGAAGGGCGGCCTGCTCGGCCGGAAAGTCGAGTTCGTCATCTACGACGACCAGTCGATGCCGCCGACGGGCGTGCGCCTGTACGAAAAGCTGATCACCGAGGACAAGGTCGACGTGGTGATGGGCCCGTATTCGTCGCCGATCACCGAGGCCGTGGCCAACGTCACCGAGAAGTACAAAAAGGTGATGGTGTCGCCGCTCGCCGCGACGACGTCGATCTTCAAGAAGGGCCGCAAGTACATGTTCATGGTCATCTCGCCCGCCGAGGTGTACCTGGAGGGCCTCGTCGACACGGCGGCCAGGCGCGGGCTCAAGACCGTGGCCATCGTGAACGAGGACACGCTGTTCTCGAAGGCTGCGGCGGCCGGCGCCGCCGACCTCGCCAAGAAAAAGGGCATGCAGATCGTCTTGACCGAGGCGTACCCGAAGGGCAACACGGACTTTTCCGCACTGCTGACGAAGATCAAGGCCGCCAACCCGGACGTCATCGCCGCCGCGACGTACTTCGACGACGCGGTCGCGCTCACGCGGCAGATGCGCGAGCTCAACGTGAACCCGAAGATGTACGGCGTGACCGTCGGCGGGGACCTCCCGGAGTTCTACGACCTGCTGAAGGGCAACGCCGAGTACATCTACGGCGCCACGCAGTGGGAGGCGGACCTCAAGTATCCCGGCAACAAGGAATGGTTCGAGGCGTACAAGGCCGAGTTCAAGCGCGAGCCGGTGTACCACTCCGCGGCCGGCTACGCGGGCTGCCTGATCTACGCGGAGGGCGTCAAGCGCGCCGGCAGCCTCGACTCCGACAAGGTGCGTGACGCGCTGCTGAAGCTCGAGATCCGCACGATGTTCGGCGACTACAAGGTCGACCAGGACGGCTTCCAGACCGCGCACAAGATGGTCACCTTCCAGTGGCAGAAGGAGAAGAAGGTCATCGTGTGGCCGGACGACCTCGCCCAGGGCAAGGTCCTCTTCCCCACTCCACCCTGGTCCGGGCGATAGATAACTCGGAGGGGGGCTTCGCGCCCCCCTTCCGACGGTCGTCGCACGCCTGCGGCGTGCTCCTTCCTGCCTCCCCAGGGCAGGATGCGCCGGCGGAGCCGGCGCTCGGACACTGCTGAGCCAACGCGTGACGATTGAGATCAGAGCCACATGAACATCGTCATCACGCCGGCCATGATCGGGCAGGTCATCATCTCGGGCATTCTCTCGGGCGTTCTCTATTCGATGGTCGCGCTCGGGCTCGCGCTGATCTTCGGCGTCATGAGGATCATCAACGTCGCGCACGGGCCCCTGCTGATGCTCGGCGCGTACACGACCTTCTTCCTCTACAGCGCGTTCGGGCTGAATCCGTATCTCACCGTGCCGATCAGCATGGCCGTGCTGTTCGTCGCCGGCGTCGTGCTGGAGCGGACGCTCGTGTTCCGCGTCGTCGACGCGCCCGAGCTGTCGTCGCTGCTGCTGACGTTCGGCATCTCCATCGCGCTCGTCAACGGAGCACAGCTCGCGTTCACCTCCGACCTGCGCGCGGTCGAATACATCACGGGCTCGTGGGTGCTCGGCCCGTTCGCCTTCTCGAAGTCGCGCGTCATCGCGTTCGTGTTCGCCGGCTTCCTCACCGGCGGCGCGTTCCTCTTCCTCCGGTCCACGCGCCTCGGCAAGGCGATCCGCGCGACGTCGCAGAGCCGCGAGGTCGCGATGGTGTGCGGCATCGACGTGGGCAAGATCCACCGCCTCACGTTCGGGCTCGCGAGCGCGCTCGCCGCCGCGGGGGGCGCGTTGATCTCGGTCATCGTCGCCATCCAGCCGGAGATGGGCCAGATCTGGACGTTCAAGTCGTTCCTCGTGATCGTCCTCGGCGGCGCGGGGAACTACCCGGGCGCGCTCCTCGGCGGGATGCTGCTCGGGCTGATCGAGCAGCTCGCCTCGCTCTTCCTCACCACGCAGCTCTCCGAGGTCGTCGCGTACGTGCTGCTCGTGCTCGTCCTCCTCGTGCGGCCCACGGGCCTGCTCGGAGGCCGGCAGACGTGAGGCCCGCCGTGCTCGCCGCGCTCGTCCTGGTGCTCGTCGCGCTCGCCTGCTATCCGGCCGTCGGGACGGGCTACGGCCTCCGCTCCGTGCTCCAGGCCTTCATGTGGATCGCGCTCGCCGGCTCCTGGAACCTCATCTCGGGGCTCACGGGCTACGTGTCGTTCGGCCACGTCGCGTTCTTCGGCGCCGGCGCCTACACGGCGGGCATCCTGATCGCGTCCGCCGGCTGGTCGTGGCCGATCGCGACGCTCGCGGCCGGCGCCGCCGCCGGCGTCCTCGCGCTCGCCATCGGAGGACCGTGTCTCCGGCTGAAGGGGCCGTACTTCGCCATCGCGATGCTCGGCCTCAACGAGGTGCTGCGCGCGCTCGTCTCGTACTTCGAGGGGCTCACGGGCGGCGGCAACGGGCTGTCGATGCCGACGCTCGACGCGACGGTGCCGATCTACTACGCGATGGGCGTGACGGCGCTCGCGGTGACGTTCGGCGCGCGCCTCATCATCGGGTCGCGGTTCGGTCTGCGGCTGATGACGATTCGCGAAGACGAGGTCGCGGCCGAGGCGATGGGCATTCCCACGTTCCGGCACAAGCTCGTCGCGTTCCTGCTGTCGGCGATCGGTCCCGGGATCGCCGGCGCGCTCACCGCGCGCGATCAGGGCTACATCGAGCCGCTCAGCGTGTTCCCGCTCGCGACGACGATCACGATGATCGTGATGACGCTCTTCGGCGGCAAGGGGACGGTCTGGGGCCCGGTGCTCGGCGCCGTCGTCCTCTTCGTCGCCCAGGAGATGGTCTGGGCGCGGTATCCGTACATCCACCCGCTGCTCTTCGGCGCGATCATCGTCGCGGTCGTGCTCGCGATGCCGCGCGGGATCCTCGGGCTCCTCCAGCTCAAGTACCGGCTGCCGAGGACGGTCTGACCTTGGCACCCGCCCTCGAGGTGGCGGACGTCCACAAGAGCTTCGGCGGCGTGCGCGCCGTCAGCGGAGTGTCGTTGTCGCTCGAGCGCGGCCGCATCCACGGGCTCATCGGACCGAACGGCTCGGGCAAGACCACGCTGTTCAACTGCATCACCGGCGTCGAGCGGCTCGATCGGGGCCGCATCCTGCTCGACGGGGAGCCGATCCACGGGCTGCAGCCGTACGAGATCGCACGCCGTGGCGTCGGCCGCACGTTCCAGATGATCCGCGTGTTCCCCGAGCTCACCGCGCTCGAGAACCTGCTGGTTGTGACGCGCGGTCCGCGCGCGGCGGCCGAGGCGCACGCGCGCGAGCTGCTCGCCTTCGTCAGGCTTCAGGATCTCGCGGGCGAGTATGCGGGCAATCTGTCCTACGGGCAGCAGAAGCTCGTCGAGTTCGTGCGGATGCTCATGCGCGACCCGTCGCTCGTGCTCCTCGACGAGCCGGCCGCCGGCGTCAACCGCACGCTGCTCAACGAGCTGCTCGACGCCGTCCGGCGCCTGCGCGACGCGGGCAAGACGGTGCTCCTCGTCGAGCACGACATGAAAGTGGTCATGGGACTGTGCGAGACCGTGTTCGTCCTCGATCACGGCGAGAAGATCGCGGAGGGCCCGCCGGGCGTGATCCAGAGCGATCAGCGCGTGATCGAAGCCTACTTTGGCCGGTAATCTCCTCGTCGGCGCGTTCGGGTTTCTCGTCGTGTGGCTCGGGTGGGCGTCCCTCGGCTGGCCGCTCATTCACGACGCGCCGATCCTGCATTACATCGCGTGGAGGATCCTGGACGGCGCGGTGCCGTACCGCGACCTGTTCGACATGAACTTTCCCGGCGTGTATCTCTTCCATCTCGGTGTCGTGCGCGTGCTCGGGACGGGGGATCTCGCGTGGCGGGCCGTGGACCTGGGCGTCACCGGCGTCGCGGCGCTCCTCGTCGCGCTGATGGCCGCCCCGTGGGGACGGGTCGCCGCGATCGGAGGCGCGCTGTTCTTCGCGGCCTATCATCTCGCGGGTGGAGCGTGGAACGCGGGGCAGCGTGATTTCTTGCTGTGCCCGCTCCTGCTCGCCGGCGCGCTCGGCGTCGTGCGCTGGGCGGAGCGCCTCGCGACGCCGGCGCCCGGACGCGGGCTCGGCGGTTTGCCTGCGCTCTTCGGCGGCGGGCTCGCGCTCGGTGCGGGCATGACGATCAAGCCGCACACGATCGTGCTGGCGGCCGCGCTCGGCGTGTTCATCCTGGTGCGCGCTGGCACGCGTACCGGCGCGCCGCTGGCGGCGTTCGTCGGCGGCATCGTCGTGGCGCCGCTCGCGGCCGGTGCGTGGCTTGCCGCTCTCGGCGCCCTCGGCGCGTGGCGCGAGATCGTCCTCGGCTACCTGGTGCCGCTCTACTCACGCGTCTTCCGCCCGGCCGACTGGCTCTACTTCCGCTGGCACGTCTGGGTGGCCATCCTCGCGACGCTCGCGGTCTCCGTCGCGAGCGTGGCGTGGCGTCGCGCGATCACGGCCCGCCACGCGGTGGCGATGCTCGGGCTCGCGTACGGTCTCGCGCACTTCGTCCTGCAGCGGAAAGGCTGGGAGTACCACCTCTATCCGCTCGCGGTGTTCGCGGCGGTGTTGCTCTGCGCCGAGGTCGAGCGCGCGCGTCGTCCCGCGCTCGGCATGCTCGTGGCCGGACTCGCCGCCGTCGTGTGGCTGCTCGGCGTCAAAGGGGCCGAAGCCGCGGACTCGGGATGGATCGCGATGAAGGAGCGGCGCGTGACCGCGCTCGTCTCCGATCTCGCCGCGCGGACGCGCGCCGGCGAGACCGTTCAGGTGCTCGATACGACGGATGGCGGCGTGCACGCGCTGCTCCGCGCGCGGCTCGTCCAGCCGACGCGGTTCGTGTACGACTTTCATTTCTTCCACCACGTCGAGGCCCCGATGATCCAGCGGCTGCGCGCGGAGCTGCTGCGCGATCTGCGCGCGCGACCGCCGGCGGTCGTCGTGCTGTGGGAGCCGGGGTGGCCGAGCGGCGGCTACGAGCGCATCGCCGCGTTCCCCGCGCTGGCGACCTGGCTCGAGGAGCACTACGTCCTGGCTCGCCAGGGCGACGGATACCGGATCCATGCGAAGCGACACCGTTCGTAGCATCGTTCGCGCGTACGACGACCCCGTGGTGCGGGCCTATTGCTGGGCGCGCTTCGCGATCGTCCATCAGCGCTTCCTCGACGAGATCGGCCAGTACCTGCCGCCGGCCGGCACCGTGCTCGACATCGGCTGCGGGTTCGGGCTCTTCTCGCTCTACTACGCGGCGACGGCGCCCGCGCGGTTCCTGCGCGGCCTCGATCGCAACACGCGCCGCATCGCGCTCGCCCGCCGTGCCGCCTCGCGCCTCGGGCTCGAGAACGTCGCCTACGAAGAGACCGACGCGCGCGACTTCAAGGGGGATTCGGAAGTCGCCGCGGCGTACATGCTCGACATCGTCCACCACGTGTCTCCGGCGGCCGTTCCGCCGCTCCTGCGGCAGCTCCACCGCGCGCTCGCGCCGGGCGGGATGCTCCTCGTGAAGGACGTCGACACGCGGCCCGTGCTCAAGCGCTGGTTCACGTGGGCGCTCGACAAGGCGATGGATCCGCGCGCCCCCGTCCGCTACTGGTCCGGCGACGAGCTGACGGCGGCGCTGGAGCGCACCGGATTCACGGTGCGGCGCCACTTGATGGTGGACATCCTGCCGTATCCGCACGTCCTCTACGTGTGCACGCGGCGGCCATGACCGCCGACGCGCCGCTCCTCGTCGCCGAGGACCTCACCGCCGGCTATGGCCGGATGGACATCCTCCACCGCGTCTCGCTCACCGTGCACGAGGGCGAGATCGTGAGCGTCATCGGACCGAACGGCGCCGGCAAGTCGACGGCCTTCAAGACGATCGTCGGCTTCCTCGCGCCGCGGACCGGCCGCGTGGTCTTCAACGGCGACGTGATCACCGGGCTGCGCCCCGATCTCGTGCTGCGCCGCGGTCTCGCGTACGTTCCGCAGGGGCGGATCGTCTTCCCCCAGATGACCGTGCTGGAGAACCTCGAGATGGGCGCGTACATCGAGCGCGATGGCGGCCGGATCGCCGCGGCGCTCGAGCGCGTCTTCGCGTTGTTCCCCGTGCTGGGCGAGCGGCGGCGGCAGAAGGCCGGCACGATGTCCGGCGGCGAGCAGCAGATGGTCGCCATCGGCCGCGCGCTGATGACCGCGCCCCGCCTCATCATGCTCGACGAGCCGTCGCTCGGGCTCTCCCCGAAGTTCGTCACGCAGATCTTCGACAAGCTCGTCGAGATGAAGGCGGCGGGCTTCACGCTGATGCTCGTCGAGCAGAACGCCGCGCGCGCGCTCGCCATCGCGGACCGCGGCTACGTCCTCGAGCTCGGACGCAATCGCTTCGAAGGCCCCGGCCGGACGCTGCTCGACGATCCCGAGGTGAAGCGGCTCTATCTCGGGGGGTGAGCGGCGCGTGGCCTCGCTCTTGCGACCGCGAAGGAGGTGAAAGGACCGTACGAGGCGTTTGTATGAAGTTGAAATGCGCGTGGTGCGAGCGTGAAGGGCGGCCCGCGAACGTCGGCGAGGTCGAGCCGATGGACAATCGCTCCGAGACGCACGGATCGTGTCAGGAGCATCGTCAGGAGGGGATGATGCGGACGACGCTCGCGGTCCTGATGCTGATGCTGGCACCGGCTACGCTGGCGGCGCAGACGAACACCACCGGAACGCTCTCGCCCAACACGTCGGTCACGCCGCCGCCGGCGGCGAGCACGACCGCGACGCCGGCGCCGCGAGAGGCGGCGATCATCGTCTGCGCCCCCGAGTTTTCAACGGGCGCCGGCCGATTGCTCGTGTCGAGCGCGAGCACCAGCGCGGGCGGCCCGACCGTCGCCCCGGGCGCACCGTGCGCTCAGGCCCTCTCGGATCTGTTCGTCGCCGGCTTCGGCGTGATCGACGTGCTGCCGGTGAACCAGCAGGTGCAGTACACGCTGGTGCGGTGAGGGGCGCGAGCGCGCTCCGGCGTCAGTCGCCGAGCGCGTCGCGGTACAGCGCGTCGGTGTAGCCGCGCACGATCAGGTCGCCGCGCACGAGGACGGGCACGCGCATGAAGCCGTCCTCGTGCACGAGATACTTCGCGAGCTCCGCGTCGGTGAAGGGACCGTCGAGCCGCGCGAGCGTGTCACCCAGCTTGACGTGCAGGTGCCGGGCGCCGCGCGCGATGGCGAGCGTCCCCTCGCGGTCGACCGGCTGCTCGTCGACGGGCCGGTTCGTGTAGGCGAGGCCGCGACGCGAGAGATCCTCTCTCGCGCGGGTGCAGGTCGGTCAGCCGGTGGTGGTGTAGAGGATCACGAGAGGAATGAAATGGTGGAGCTGAGGGGATTCGAACCCCTGACCCCAAGACTGCCAGCCTTGTGCTCTCCCAACTGAGCTACAGCCCCACGCGAGGGGGTACGTTACAGGCCGCGCGCCGGAGGTGTCAAGAAAGGGAGACCTGAACGACGTGGGGTTGGTACCGGAGGTGGGATTCGAACCCACACGCCCTTGCGGGCATGGCGTTTTGAGCGCCACGAGGCTACCGTTACTCCACTCCGGCACTCTCGGAGGCCGAATCATTGTACAGCCACCCGACTCGCGGTCGACCTGCAGGACGAGTGTTGCTCCGACCGAGCGGCGAAAGGAATCGCTCGGCCTTCGCACGCGTCCGTGCGAGACAAGGAACGTCCGGCGCGTAGTACATCCAACGGATGAGTCGGATCGACTCAGCCTTCGCGTAGCGCAGCTTCCACAGCGGATGGCGACCCTCCTTCTTTCGTTCGCTTAGATCACCGTCGACGCCGACGAGAGAGTGGCCATTCCATCGACGCTAGCGACCCCGCCGCACGCCCGTGAATGTCCAGTGTTTGATACACGCCTATAATGGCGCCATGGGCGAGCGGACCTTCGCCGAAGACGTCAAGCAGCTCGGCTACGGCGCCGGCCAGATCCTCCACGGGGAAGGGATCCTGGCGATCACGAAGGCCCTCCTGCAGTCCGGCGTGAGCTACGTGGGCGGCTATCCGGGCGCGCCGGTCTCCCACATGATCGACGTGCTCGCCGACGCGAACGACGTCCTGCTCAGGCCCATGGGCGTGTACTTCGAGCAGTCGGGCAGCGAAGCCGCCGCGGCCGCGCTGCTGGGCGCGTCCATCAACTATCCGGTGCGTGGCGCCGTCACGTGGAAGTCGGTGGTCGGCACGAACGTCGCCTCGGACGCGCTCTCGCACGTCGCGTCGGCGGGCGTGCGCGGCGGATGCCTGATCGTCATCGGCGAGGACTACGGCGAAGGCTCCTCGATCCTGCAGGAGCGCACGCACTCGGCGGCGCTGAAGTCCTCCGTGCCGCTGCTCGATCCGCGCAACAGCCTCCAGTCGTTCGCCCGCTTCGTCGAGGAAGGCTTCGGCCTCTCGGAGGCCTGCCACGAGCCCGTCTTCTTCTCGATCCGCATCCGCGCCTGCCACATGCGCGGCACGCTCGTCTGCAAGGACAACGTGAAGCCGGCCGTGAGCACGCTGTTGCCGCTCGGCGCGCAGAGCTTCTCGATCGATCGCATCAACCTGCCCCCGTTCACGTACGCCATGGAGGCGCAGAAGTTCGAGCACCGCCTGCCCGCGGCGCGCCGGTACGTCATCGATCACGCTCTGAACGAGATCTTCGACGGCGACGATCGTGAGATCGGCATCGTGATGCAGGGCGGCCAGTGGAACACCACGGTGCGCGGGCTCGCGGAGCTCGGCGTCGCCGACATCTACGGGCGCACGGCGGTCCCCTTGCTCGTCCTCAACTGCCTGCATCCGCTGGTGCCGGAGCAGCTCATCGCGTTCATGCGCGGCAAGCGTCAGATCTTCGTGGTCGAGGAGGGGATGCCGAACTTCATCGAGCGCGAGCTGCAGGCGCTCGCGCACGAGGCGCGCCTCGACGTCGAGATCCACGGCAAGGACCTGCTCGCGCCGAACGGCGAATACGTGCCCCGCCTGGTCGTGGGGGGGCTCGCGAAGTTCTTCGCGGGCTGCTCGCCGCGCGGCGTGCCGGCTGGCGCCATCGCCGACCGCTATCGCCGTCTCACCGAGCACCAGGAGCGCATCACCGCCGTGCTGCGCGAGCCGGTCGCGAAGCGCCCGCCGTCGTTCTGCACCGGCTGCCCGGAGCGCCCGCTGTTCAGCGCGATGAAGATCCTGCGCGAGCGCGAGCCCGCGATCGGCGACACGCACGTCTCGCACGACATCGGCTGCAACACGTTCTCGACGCAGGCGCCGTTCAACATCGGCAACTCGGTGCTCGGCTACGGCATGGGCCTCGCGTCGAACAGCGCGGTGGCGCCGCTCTTCGGCAAGCGCACGATCGCGGTGATGGGCGACGGCGGCTTCTGGCACAATGGGCTCACGACCGGCGTCGCCAACGCCGTCTACAACAAGCAGGACGCCGTGTTCGTCATCATCGACAACGGTTACGCGGCGGCCACCGGCCAGCACCACGTGCCCTCGACCGGGACCAACGCGCGCGGCGAGCGCCTGACGACCACCATCCCCGGCGCGCTCCGCGGCCTCGGCGTGACGTGGATCAAGACCGTCGAGTCGTATCGCATCCCCGAGATGATCGGCACGCTGCGCGACGCGCTCACCACGCGCGCGCCGGGCCTCAAGGTCGTCATCGCCAAGGGCGAGTGCATGCTGGAGCGCCAGCGACGCGAGCGGCCGCGCAAGCGCGCGCGGGCCGCCGCCGGCAAGACCGTGGAGCAGCCGCGCTTCGGCGTCGATCCCGACGTGTGCACGGGCGACCACTCGTGCATGCGGTTCAATGGCTGTCCGTCGCTGACGCTGCGTCCGAGCCCGGACGCGCTCCGCGAGGACCCGATCGCGCACGTCGACGAGACGTGCGTCGGCTGCGGCGTGTGCGGAGAAGTCGCGCATGCCGCCGTCCTCTGCCCGTCGTTCTACGAGATGAAGATCGTCGCCAACCCGGGCTGGTGGCGGCGCCTCCTCGCGCGCGTCCGCCGCGCCGTCATCGGCCGCCTCGCCGCGCTCGCACAGTGAACGAGGCCGGCTTCGTCAGCGTGCTCATTCCCGCGGTCGGGGGGCAGGGCGGTGGCGTGCTCTCCGAGTGGCTCGTCGAAGCGGCGATCGCCGACGGCCAGGTCGCGCACGGGACGTCCATCCCCGGCGTCGCGCAGCGCACCGGCTCGACGACCTACTACGTGGAGATCTTCCCGCCCGGGGATCGCGAGCCCACGGTGTCCTTGTATCCGGTGCCCGGCGCGCTCGACGTGCTCCTGGCGCCGGAGCTCCTCGAGGTGGGGCGGATGATCGAGCTCGGGTTTCCGTCGCCCGCGCGCACCACGATCATCACCAGCACGCACCGCCTCTACTCGATCCAGGAGAAGCTGGCGCTGGGCAACGCGATCTATCCCGCGGATCGCCTCGTCGACGCGGCGCGCGCGTTCTCGCGCACGCTGCACGCGTTCGACGCGCTGGCGCTCGCGCGCGAGCACCGCACCGAGGTCAACGCCATCCTCCTCGGCGCGCTCGCGGGCAGCGGCGTGCTGCCGCTGAAGGACGACGCGTATCGCGGCGCGATCCGCGCGAAGGGGGTCCAGGTCGACGCGAACCTGCGCGGTTTCGAGCTCGGCCTCGCGCTGGCGCGCCGCGGACCCGTGGCGGCTGCGGCACGGAACGGCGCGGCGCACGCGGCGCCGGCCGCCGACGACCCGCGCGTCGCGGCGATGCCCGAGGCCGTCCGTCCCATCGTCCGCCAGGCGCTGCCGCGGCTGATCGATTACCAGGACGCGCGCTACGCCGAACGCTATCTCGCGCTGCTGCAGCCGTTCGTCGCCGGCGACGCGGAAGTCGCCGCGCACGTCGCGCGGTACCTGGCGCTGTGGATGACGTACGAGGACGCCATTCGCGTGGCCGACCTGAAGACGCGGGCGGCGCGCTTCACGCGCATCCAGGGCGAAGCGCGGACACCCGGCGCGGTCGTCGAAGTCACGGACTACCTGAAGCCGGACCTCGACGAGATCTACGGCATCCTCCCGCACGCGCTCGTCGCGCCGTTCGCGCGCTGGGCCGAGCGACGCTGGCCGCACGGCCGCCCGACCCTCACGCAGCACGTCCGCACGACGACCGTGCTGGGGTACCTGCGCGTGTGGCTGCTCGGCCGTCTGCGACGCATCCGGCCGATCTCCTACCGCGCGCACGAGGAGTTCGCGCTGATCACGCGATGGCTCGCGGTCGTGCGTCGCTGCTCGACGTGGAACATCGAGCTCGCGCGTGAGGTCGCGCGCGCGGGTCAGCTGGTGAAGGGGTACGGCGACGTGCGGCGGCGGATGACCGCCCATCTCGATCGCGTCCTCGCGGCGACCCTGGCCGCCGCGGAGAAGGCGTTGCGGGACGGCGCGTGCGAGAGCGCCGACTTCAGTCAGGCGACGCGTCTCGCACGCGACTACCGTCTGCTGGTGCTCTCAGGCCCGGACGGTGAACGGAAAGCCGAAGCGCTCGCCGCGTCCTAGCGAGTCCTCGTCGAGGAAAGGCCCGCGGCCGCCGTCGGCAGCGGCACGAACTCCGTCTCCGACAGCTGGAATCCAGGCCGCGCGAGCGCCGTGCACGCGTCGGGAGCGCGCTCGACGTTCTGGATGAACGGCGCCGTGCGCGTGACCTCCTTGATGCGATAGGCACAGGCCACGTTCTGCCACGTGCGCGCCTGGCGCCGCTGCTCGTACCCCCACGCGACGGGGAGAACGATGAGCCCGACGAGCAACGCCACGCCGAGCATCTTGAGCGTCACTTCTATTTCGCGCCGAAAGAATCCCATGCGACTCCCCCGGTCTGGAGTGACCGGAGGAGGACGGGCGCATTTCCACTGCCAGACCGACGGGCGGGAACTCTCAGTCCTGCGGGAAGTTGCGCAACAGGGAGGAACGGCCTAGAGGCAAGCGCCGGACCGAAGTGTCCAACTGTTTACCGACACCTCCCCGGCGGCCTAGACGAGGCGTCGAGTGATCTGGCGGAGGCGATCCTTCTCGGAGGCGGTGAGGTTCACGAACGAAAACGCGTAGCCGCCGATGTCGGCCCGGACCAGGAGCGCCATCACGGTCATGGTGGCGCCGCCGTCGGGCGGCGTGAACGTGAGGCGCGCGGCGCTGCCGGCGCGCGCCGCGGCGCGGCCGCTCAGGCGGATTCCCGCCGACGCTCACGTCGACGGACGTCGCCTGCCACTCCGCGCCCCCGTACTCGACGACGCGCACCGGCACGGTCAGCGGCGCGCGCGGCGCGCTGCGGCGGTCGGGCTTCGCCTCGTCGGTGCCGAGCTTGCGGTCGAGCGCGTACGGCTCGAGATACGTGAGCACTTCCTGCAGGCGCTCGAACGGCAGCGGCTTGCCGACGAAATCCACTGCGCCGAGGCGCAGGCACTCGCGCGCCTGGCTCTCCGTCGCGACGGCGGACACCGCGACGACGGGCACGCCGGATTCGCGGATCGGGCGCAGCTGGAGGAATTCGATCCCGCTCATCCCGGGAAGATTCACGTCGACGATGATCGCGTCGGGACGCTCGGTCACGAGCTTGCCGAGCGCGGCTTCGGCGGTGCGCACGAGGAGCGGCTGGTGACCGAGCTCGAGCAAATAGTCGAGGAATACGTCGCCGACGTCCTGCTCGTCTTCGACGACCAACACGCGCATCGGCGGGAGTCCAGCACGCTGCTCGACGGCCATCAGCCGTCAATTGCGGGTTATGTCAGCGCGTCGGGCACACCCGTCCGGGGCAGCGGCTTCACCACGTGCCCGTTGTCGAAGAACATCCCCCAGAAGCCTTCATCGACGGGACGTTCCGCGATTCCCAGAAGTGCGACGGCGTCGAATCGATGGTACGCGCGGTACGTGAACGAGTAAAACGCGGCGATCGAAAACGGCGTGATGCGGCCGTTGAAGACGATGTCGAGCGCGAGGTGCATCAGCGCGCCGACGAGATAGCCCGAGAGCCACGGCGCGTGCGTCCACCACGCGATCAGCGCGAGCAGGGCCATCAGCTCGTACGAGTGGAGCACGAGCACCGCGCGCTTCACGTGACCCTCGACGTAGTACCGGAGGAACGCGCCGGGACGCAGGTCGCGTTGCCTGTCGAAGAGGACGTAGTCGACCGCGTGGTCGAGGTCGATGAGGAAACCGCCGGTCGCGACGGCCGCGGCGAGCGGCACCGAGCCGGTCGCGTAGCCCATTGCCGCCGTGGCGGCCGCTGTCGTGAGGAGATGTCCGCCGGGGCTCATGTCCCCTCACGACGGGCAAGCGCTGTGCCAAGGGCCGCGTCTCGCCCCGCTTTCATCAATCATATATACTGCGTCGTCGGGCCCGAGGACCGGAGGGAAAAAGCGTGTCCGAGTACCTGGCAGTCGCGATATTCGCCGCCTTCATCGTCGCGTTCGGCGTGGTGTCGATCGGCGTCGCGTGGCTGCTCCGGCCGGCGCGGCCCGATGCTGTGAAGCTCGAGAACTACGAATGTGGTGCCGAGCCCATCGGCTCTGCATGGGTCCAGTTCCCGGTCGGGTTCTACCTCGTCGCGCTGGTCTTCATCGTCTTCGACGCGCTGGCGGTCTTCGTCATCCCGTGGGCCCTCGTCGTGCGCACCGCCGGCCTCGGCGCGTTCTGGGTGATGGCCGCGTTCATCGCGATCGTGATGCTCGGCTGGGTGTACGCGTATCGCGAGGGAGTGCTGGAGTGGAAGTGAAGCGGCCCCTGCCCCAGGTCCCGCCGCCCGGCTGGAGCGACGTGAAGGATCTGCAGGAGTGGGAGAAGTACCATCAGACCCGGGCCGGCGACGACAAGACGTCGAACACGCTCGCGTCGATCGCCGACGCGATCCACCACATGCCCGGCGGCTGGATCGTCACCACGTCGACGGACAAGATCTTCAACTGGGCGCGCAAGTCCTCGCTCTGGCCCGTGACGTTCGGCCTGGCGTGCTGCGCGATCGAGATGATGGCCACGTTCGCCAGCCGCTTCGACGTCGAGCGATTCGGCATGGTCCCGTGGGCCTCGCCCCGCCACTCCGATCTGATGATCGTGTCGGGCACCGTGACCATCAAGATGGCGCCGATGCTCAAGCGCATCTACGACCAGATGCCCGACCCGAAGTGGGTGGTGTCGATGGGGTCGTGCGCGAATTCCGGCGGCCCGTTCCGTCACGGCTACCACGTGGTCAAGGGCGTGGATCGCGTCGTGCCCGTCGACGTCTACGTCCCCGGCTGTCCGCCCACGCCGGATTCCCTCATGTACGGGCTGCTCAAGCTCCAGGAGCAGGTCGCGGAGTTCCAGAAGACGGGCACGCGCGTCGTCACGCCGGCCGCCACCTCTTGAAGATCGCGTTCGACGTCGCGGCCGCCCGCCTCGAACAGCACCTCGGTCTGACCCCGACCGTCGCGGGCGCGCTGGTGACGCTCGACGTGCCGGTCGATCGCTGGCACGCGGCCGCGCGGATCGCCCATGACGCCATCGGCTGTCTCTACTTCAGCTGGCTCAGCGCGATCGACTGGAAGGAGCAGGGCTTCGAAGTCGTCTGCCGGGTCGAGAACCTCGAGAGCCGCGTGGCGCTGATGCTGCGGACGAAGCTCGGCGCGGGCAACGTGCACTGCCCGACGCTGACGGACGTCTGGAAGGGCGCGGACTGGATGGAGCGCGAGTGCTACGACATGTTCGGCGTGGTCTTCGACGGCCATCCCGATCTCCGGCGCATCCTGCTCGGACAGGACTGGCCGGCCGGCCACCCGCTGCGCAAGGACTTCGTGGACGCCGACTATTCGCCGTACCGCTGAGGCGAGAGAGGAAGGACGCATGATCTACGAGCTGCGCACCTACACGCTGACGCCGGGCAAGCTGCCCGAGTACCTCAAGCTGAACGTCGAGGTCGGCCGCAAGATCCGCGGTGACGACTACGGCCGGCTCGCCGGCTCGTGGACGACCGAGTTCGGGACGCTCAACCGGTACGTCCACCTCTGGGAGTATCCGAGCCTCGACGAGCGCGAGCGGCTGCGCGGTCAGCTCGCGAAGAACGACGCGTGGACGAAGGAGTACGTGCCGCGCATCCGCACGCTGATCCTCGCGCAGGAGAACAAGATCCTCTCGCCGCAGCTGCCGCTCGAGCCGCCCGCGGACAGCGGATGGCTCTACGAGCTCCGCTGGTACCGGTCGCACACGGGCCGGATCGGCGAATGGATCGGCCACATCAAGGACATCATGCCCGTGCGCGAGAAGTACTCGAAGAACGTGGGCCTGTGGCAGACGGAAGCGGGCCAGCTCAACGAGGCCGTGCACATGTGGGCGTACCGCGACCTCAACGAGCGTGCGTCGGTGCGCGCCAGGGCGATCGCGGATCCCGAGTGGCAGGCATTCCTCGGCAAGGCGACGCCGCTGCTCGTCGACATGAAGTCGATCATCCTGATCCCGGCGCCGTCCTCGCCGATGAAGTAGGCCGGATGGCGGACAGCGAATCGCGGAAAGTCATCGAGCTCGGCTACGGGGGCAACGAGCGCCTCGTGATGAACATGGGGCCGCAGCACCCGTCCGCCCACGGCGTCTTCCGCGCGATCCTCACGCTCGAGGGCGAGACCGTCGTCGCCGTCGACGCGGTCATCGGCTACCTGCATCGCTGTCACGAGAAGCTCGGCGAGATGCTGACGTACGTGCAGTACCCGACGATCGCGTCGAAGACGGACTACGTGGCCGCGATGACCGCCGAGCTCGCCTACGTCACCGCCGTTGAGAAGGTGGCGAGCTTCGAGGTCCCGAAGCGCGCGCAGTACCTGCGCGTGATCGTCGCCGAGCTCCAGCGGATCGCCTCGCACTGCCTCTGGCTCGGCACGTGGTGCCTCGACATGGGCGGGGCACTCGGCGGCGGCGCCACGGTGTTCCTCTACTGCATCCGCGAGCGCGAGCTGATCCTCGATCTCTTCGAGTCGCTCACCGGCGCGCGCCTGCTCTACGGCTTCCACCAGGTCGGCGGCACGCGCTACGACATCCCGCCGGGCTGGGCGCAGACGTGCCGCGAGACGATCGCGCTCATCGAGCAGCGCCTCGACGAGTACGAGGCGATGCTCGAGGACAACGCGTTCTTCCTCGTGCGCACGCAGGGCGTCGGGGTGATCAGCGCGACCCTCGCGCAGGAGGTCGGCGTGTCGGGCCCGCTCGCGCGCGGCTCCGGGATCGACTTCGACCTGCGCCGCGCGGAGCCGTACTCGTCCTACCAGGACTTCGACTTCAAGGTGCCCGTGGAGACGGCGGGCGACTGCTACGCGCGCTACCGCGTGCGCATGGTCGAATTCCGCGAGTCGATCAAGATCGTCCGCCAGGCGCTCGACGGGCTGCCCGAGGGGCCGATCTCGTCGCGGCCGGGCGTGAAGTCGGTCGGGCAGGTGCGCGTGCCGAAGGGGGAAGGGTACGCGCGCGTCGAGGGCGCGCGCGGCGAGATCGGCTTCTACATCGTCGCCGACGGCGGCCCGAAGCCCTATCGCATGAAGGTGCGCGGCGCCTCGTTCTCGAACCTCGCGATCCTCCCGCACATCATCCCGGGCTGCAAGGTGGCGGACGTCGTCGCCATCATGGGCTCCGTGGATCCGGTCTTCGGCGAGGTGGACCGCTAGGCCATGGAGCATCTCGCGCTGGACGCGCTCGCCGCCTTCATCCTGCTCAACGCCGTGATCGGGATGGTCACGTACGTGACGCTTCTCGAGCGCAAGTTCGCGGCGCGGATGCAGTCGCGGATCGGGCCGTACCGCGTCGGCCCGCACGGGCTGCTGCAGCCGATCGCCGACGCGCTCAAGCTGATGATGAAGGAAGACATCGTGCCGCGCGCGGCCGACCGGTGGGTCTACAACCTCGCGCCGATCGTGTTCCTCATCCCGTGCGTGCTCATCTTCGCGACGATCCCGTTCGCGCCCCGGCTGGGCCTCGCCGACCTCAACATCGGCGTGCTGTTCTTCCTCGCGGTGTCGTCGCTCGAGATCGTCGGCCTCTTCATGGGCGGCTGGGGCTCGAACAACAAGTACGCGCTGCTGAGCGCGATGCGCGCGGTGAACCAGATCATCTCCTACGACCTGCCGTTCGTCTTCGCCGCGCTCATCCCGGTGGTGCTCGCCGGCTCGCTGCAGATGTCCGCGATCGTCGCCGCGCAGCAGGGCCTCTGGTTCGTCGCGTATCCGGTCATCGGCCAGCTCGGCTTCGTCGCGTTCCTCGTCGCGACGCTCGCCGCCGAGAACCGCGTGCCGTTCGACATCCTCGAGGCGGAGTCGGAGCTGGTCGCGGGCTTCCGCGTCGAGTACAGCGGGATGAAGTTCGCGATCATCCAGCTCGGCGAGTACGCCCACATGATCGCGAGCTCCTTCCTCGGCGCGCTGCTCTTCCTCGGCGGCTGGCTGGGCCCCGGCTCCGACATCCCGGCGATCGGCGTGCTCTGGTTCCTCCTGAAGGCGATGCTGGTCTTTCTCGTCGTCACGTGGGTGCGCTGGAGCTTCGTGCGCATCCGCGTGGACCAGATCCTCGCGGTGTCGTGGAAGCTGCTGCTGCCGGCGACGCTGGGCCTGCTGCTCGTGACCGCGTTCTGGGTCGCGCTGCGCGGAGGGGCCGGTGCCTGAGGCAGCGCGCAACGGCGCCGGGTTCTGGAGCGACTTCGGCCGGCTCGTGCGCGCGGTGGGACGCGCGATGGGCGTGACGCTGAAGAACCTCGGCCGCAAGCCGGTCACCGTGCACTATCCCGACGTCAAGCGCCTCTACCCCGACCGCTTCCGCGGGATCCTCGCGCTCACCTACGACAAGGAGACGGGCGAGGAGAACTGCATCGGCTGCCGGCTCTGCGAGTACATCTGCCCGCCGCAGGTGATCAAGGTCGAGATGCTGAAGGCCGAGAAGCGGAACTTCGCGAAGGTCTTCCAGCTCGAGCTCTACGCGTGCGAGTTCTGCGAGCTGTGCGTGCAGGTCTGCCCGACCGACGCGATCATCATGATGAAGTCGTTCGACCTCGCGACGGCCGACCGCCGCGAGCTCCTCCTCGACAAGGACCGGCTGCACGCGATCGGTCTCGACTTCGAGCCGTCGTGGGCGACGGGCAACAGGCTCCGCGACATGCAGGCGCCGCCGAAGCCGGCGAAGGCGCCGGCCGCGAAGGGAGAGGCGAAGGAGTCGACCGAGTGACCGCCGCGACCGCGGGGTTCTGGGCCGTAGCCGTGGTGCTGCTGGCCTCGAGCCTGGCGGTCGTGCTCACGCCGAACCTCTTCCACTCGGTGCTCTTCCTCGCCGTGGCCCTCGTCGCCACCGGCGTCGTCTTCCTCTTTCTCCACGCGCCGTTCCTCTTCGGCGTCCAGCTGCTGCTCTACGCGGGCGGTGTGGTCGTGCTCGTGGTCTTCGCGATCATGCTGACCGAGCGGATCGTGGGGCTCAGGATCCGCCAGTCGAGCCACGACCTCGTCAACGGCGTCATCGTCTCCGTGGCCGTGTTCGTGGGCATCGTCGGCTTCCTCGTGCAATCGGGGCCCGCGCCGGCCGCACCGGCGACGCCGCCGCCCGGCGGCGACCAGACCGTCGCGCTCGCGCGGGCGATCCTCGGTCCCTACGCGGTGCCGTTCGAGCTCCTCGGCGTACTGCTCGTCATCGCCCTGCTCGGCGCGCTCTACTTCGCGCGCGAGGATTGAGCGTGCCCGGGCTCCACTCCTACCTGGTGGTCGCCGCCCTCGTGTTCGCGATCGGGCTCTTCGGCGTCCTCACCCGGCGCAACGCGGTCGGGATCCTCCTCGGCATCGAGCTCATGCTGAACGCGGTCAACATCAACCTCGTCGCGTTCGCGCGGCTGCACGGCGATCCGATCGGCCTCCTGTTCGCGCTGTTCACCATCGCGATCACGGTCGCCGAGGTCGCCGTCGGTCTCGCCATCGTCATCGTCATCTTCCGCGTGCGTCGCACCATCGACGCCGACCGGCTCGATCTGCTCCGTGGATAAGCCGCTCGTCGTCCTCGCGCTGCCGTTCGCCGTCTTTCTCCTCCTCTCGCTCGCGGCGCCGCTGCGCCGGCGCGGCGTGCTCGCGGGCTGGGTGAGCACCGCCGCGACGGCGGCCGCGTTCGTGACGGCGCTCGTGATCTGGCGCGACGGCGCGCGCGGGTCGCTGATCGTGCCGTGGCTGCCGGGCGACGGCGGCCCGATGGCCACCGTCGGGCTGCTGCTCGACGGCCTGTCGGCGCCGATGCTCGTGCTCGTCACGCTGGTGTCGCTGCTGGTGCAGGTCTACTCGCTCGCGTATCTCGACGACGAGCCGCCGCGCTCGCTCGGCCGCTACTACGTGTACCAGTCGCTGTTCGCGTTCTCGATGCTCGGGCTCGTGCTCTCGCCGACGTACCTCCAGATGTTCGTGTTCTGGGAGCTGGTCGGTCTGTGCTCGTACCTGCTGATCGGCTTCTGGTACACGCGGCCGGCGGCGGCGCGCGCCGCGGTGAAGGCGTTCTGGACGACCAAGCTCGGGGATCTCGGCTTCGTCGCCGGCATCGTGATGCTGTGGTCGAACACCGGCACCTTCGAGTTCGAGGCGCTGTTCCGGATGGCGAAGGACCAGACGCTGCCGCTCGAGGGCCTCACCACGATCATGTTCCTGATCTACCTGGGCGCCGTCGGAAAGTCGGCGCAGTTCCCGCTGCACGTGTGGCTGCCGGACGCGATGGAGGGGCCGACGCCCGTGTCCGCCCTCATCCACGCGGCCACGATGGTGACGGCCGGCGTCTTCCTCGTGGCGCGCTCCGAGCCGCTGCTCGTGCTCGTGCCGGCCGTGCTCACGATCGTCGCGCGCGTCGGCGCGTTCACCGCGCTCCTCGCCGCGACGATGGCGTGCGTCGAGAGCGACATCAAGCGCGTGCTCGCGTACTCCACGGTCTCGCAGCTCGGGTACATGCTGGCCGCCGCGGGCGCGGGCGCCGCGGCCGCGGGCTTCTTCCATCTCCTCACGCACGGCGTGTTCAAGGCGCTGCTCTTCCTCGGCGCGGGCGCGGTCATCCACGCCGTCGGCACCAACGACATCTTCCGCATGGGCGGGCTCTGGCGGTTCATGCCGCACACCGGCATCGTGTTCATCGCCGGCACGCTGGCGCTGGCCGGCGTGTGGCCGCTCGCGGGCTTCTTCTCGAAGGAGGCGATCCTCGAAGGCGTCGTGGCCGGCGGCCGGCCGGGCGTGTTCGTGGCGCTCGCGGTCACCGCGTTCCTCACGGCGTTCTACATGTTCCGCGTGGTCTTCATCACGTTCTTCGGGCCCGGTCATCCGCACGGCGACACGCACCCTCCGCACGACCCGCCGTGGCTGATGCGCGGGCCGCTGTGGCTGCTCGCGGCACTCACGGTCGCGATCGGCGTGCGCTTCGTGATCGGCGCGCCCGGCGATCACCACCCGCCGGTGTGGTTGACCGTTCTCTCGCTCGCGCTCGCGGGCGGCGGGATCGCGCTCGCGTGGGCGATGTACGGCACGGGCGTCATCCCGGTCGAGCTCGTGCGCCGCCCGCTCGCGACCATCGACTTCCTCGCGCGCCGGCGCTACTTCCTCGACGCGATCTACGGCGGCATCTACCGCGGGCTGATGCTCGGGTTCTCGCGCGTCGTCGGCTGGATCGATCGCTACGTGGTCGACGGCATCCTGAACGTCTGCAGCGCGTGGAGCCTGCGCGCGGGCGACGCGCTCCGCCGGATCCAGAGCGGGCAGGCGCAGGATTACGTCTACGGCGTCGCCTTCGGCGTGCTGCTGCTGCTGGTCTGGGCGCGGTGGTGGCGGACGCCGTGAGGTTTCCGCTTCTGTCCGTCATCACGTGGTCGCCGTTCATCGGCGCGCTGCTGATCATGTCCCTGGCGCGCCACCGGCCGCTCCTGGTCCGCCTGATCGCGGTCGTGACGACGGGTATCTCCACGGTCCTCTCGCTGTGGATCTACGTGGCGTACGACACCGAGGCGGCGGGCTTCCAGTTCTACGAGAAGCTGTCGCTCGTCCCGCCGCTCGGGATCTCGTACGAGCTCGGCGTCGACGGCATGAGCCTGCTGATGGTGCTGCTCACCTCGATCATCATCTTCACGGGCGTGTTCGCGTCGTGGACGGTGCAGACGCGGAGCCAGGAGTTCTACGCGCTGCTGCTCGCGCTCGTCACCGGGGTCTACGGCGTCTTCTGCTCGCTCGATCTCTTCGTCCTCTTCCTCTTCTACGAGCTCGCCGTGCTCCCGATGTACCTGCTCATCGGCATCTGGGGCTCGAGCGGCGAGGTGAGGCCGCGCGGGATCTTCGCGTGGGCGTTCCGCGAGACCGGCGTGGGGACGAAGGAGTACGCGGCGATGAAGCTGACCCTCTACCTGCTCTTCGGGTCGGCGTTCATCCTCGTGGGGATCTTCGCACTCTACGTCAATGCCGGCGCCGCCTCGTTCTCGTTCCTCGACCTCGAGGCGATCACGTTCGAGTTCGGGGTCCAGCGCTGGGTCTTTCTCGCGTTCTACGTCGGCTTCGGCATCCTCGCCGGCATCTGGCCCCTGCATACCTGGTCGCCGGACGGCCACGCCTCCGCGCCGACGGCGGTCTCGATGCTCCACGCGGGCGTGCTGATGAAGCTCGGCGCGTACGGCGTCGTGCGCGTGGGCATGGGCCTCCTGCCCGAAGGGGCCGTGGACCTCGCGTGGCTGGTGGGCGGCATCGCGTGCATCAACGTCGTCTACGGGGCGCTGTCGGCGATGGCGCAGGTCGACCTCAAGTACGTGATCGCGTACTCGTCGGTCTCGCACATGGGCCTCGTGATGCTGGGCGCGGCGACGCTCACGGAAGCCGGCCTGAACGGCTCCGTCTTTCAGATGTTCGCGCACGGCGTGATGACCGGCCTCTTCTTCGCGCTGGTGGGGCTCGTGTACGAGAAGGCGCACTCGCGCGAGATCTTCAAGATGGGCGGGTTCGGCGCGGCGATGCCCGGCATCGCGACCGCGTTCACGATCGGCGGCCTGTCGTCGCTCGGGCTGCCGGCCACGGCCGGGTTCGTCGCCGAGGTGCTGACGTTCATGGGCGCGTGGCGCTCCGATCACCGCTGGTGGCTGTGGCCCGCGGTCCTCGGCACGCTGCTCACCGCGGTCTACGTGCTGCGCGTGGTCCGCCAGATCTTCTGGGGCCCGCCGTCGCCACACTTCCACGATCTCGTCGACGCGCGGGGACCGGAGTGGGTCGCGATCGTGGTGCTGGTGTTCACGCTCGTGCTGTTCGGCATGGCGCCCGGCCTCGCGCTCGTGCCCGTCGACACCGCCACCGTGCCCCTGCTCGCGAGGATCGTGAGCCCGTGACGGTCACGTCGCCCTTCGCGCTGGAGATCGGCCTCGGCGTACTGGTGCTGCTCGTGTTCCTCGCCACGCTCTTCGCGCGCGGCGACGACCGCCGCGCGATCGGATGGCTCGCCACGATCGGTGTGCTGGTCGTGCTCGCCGGGAGCTTCCTCGTGGCGCCGGCGTCGACGGTCCCCCCGGCCCTCGGCGGGATGTTCGTGCTCGACGGCCTGGCGATCTTCGCCAAGCGGCTCTTCCTGATCGCGACGTTCATCGGCCTGCTCGCGGGGCTCTCGTCGACCGACCCGGTCTTCGCGCGGCGATCGGGCGAGTACCACTTGCTCGTGCTCACGTCGCTCCTCGGCATGTGCGTGCTGGCGTCCGCGCGCGATCTGATCCTGCTCTTTCTCGCGTTCGAGCTGATGTCGATCCCGCTCTACGTGCTCTCGGGCTTCGTCAAGCGCGACGCGATCGCCGTGGAGGCCGCGCTCAAGTTCTTCCTCGTCGGGAGCGTGTCGTCCGCGGTCATGGCGTACGGGCTGTCGTTCGTCTACGGCGCGGCGGGGACGACGAGCCTCGCGGGCGTGGCGAAAGCCTTCGCCGCGGGCTCGCCGCTGCTCGTGCTCGGCCTGCTCGCCGCGTTCGCCGGCTTCGCGTTCAAGATCGCCGCGTTTCCGTTCCACATGTGGGTGCCCGACACCTACGAGGCGGCGAGTACGCCGTTCGTCGCGTGGCTCAGCGTCGCGCCGAAGGCCGCGGGCTTCGTCGCGCTCTTCCGCGTGTACTACGAGGGCGCGGGCGAGCGGGTCGTGGCATGGATCCCGATCGCCGCCGGGCTGGCGACGATCACGATGCTGGCGGGCAACCTGATGGCGCTTCCGCAGCAGAACACGAAGCGGCTCCTCGCGTACTCCGGGATCGCGCAGATCGGCTACATGCTGGTCGGCTTCGCCGCGGCCTCCGCCTCCGGCACGGCGATGGTGCTCTTCTATCTCGTCGCGTACGTGTTCGGGAACATGGGCGCGTTCCTCGTGGTCGACGCCGTCGCGCGCTTCGAAGGGTCGGAAAGCACCGCCGCGTTCCGCGGCCTCGCGCAGCGCTCGCCGCTCCTCGCGCTGTCGATGCTGCTCTTCCTGCTCTCGCTCGGCGGGATCCCGTTCGTTGCGGGCTTCTGGGCGAAGCTCTACGTCTTCTGGGCGGCGGCGGCGGCCGGCCTCTACTGGCTCGTGCTCGTCGGCGCGATCCTCACCGTCGTGGCGCTCTTCTACTACCTCGTCATCGCGAAGCGGATGTACATCGAGGCGCCGGAGCGCGCGGCGCGCATCCGCGTGGCGCCGACGCTGGCGATCGCGCTCCTGCTCTGCGTGCTCGGGGTCGTCGTGCTCGGCGTGTACCCGAAGCCCCTGGTGATGGCCGCGCTTCGGGTCGCCACCCCTCTCTTCTGACTCGAGGGGGCCTCGACGGCCCCCCTCGACACTCCCCCCAGGAGTTGCGCCGGCGAAGCCGGCGCTCGAACCCCGCTTTCACGTCAGGCGTCGCACGGGGTCTCAGGGGTCTCGGACACACCTGTTGACACGACGCGCAACGGTCGGTATTGTACCGACTAGTTGGTACAGAGCGAGATGACGGCGACAGCGACCCGGGCGAAAGAAGGCAAGGGCACCCGCGAGGCGGTGATCGAGGCGGCGACCCGCCTGATCCACCTCAAGGGCTACCAGAGCACGACGCTCGATGACGTCCTGAGCGCCAGCGGAGTCGGAAAAGGCAACTTCTATCACTACTTCAAGAGCAAGGAAGACCTCGGCTTCGCGATCCTTGACCGGGTCATCGACAGCTTCATCACCCGGGGGATCGAGCCGTGCTTCGCCGATACCGACGCGCCGCGGGTCGATCAGATCCGCTGCTTCCTCGGCCGCGTGCGTGAGGCCGTGGAGGCGCGCAACTGTGTGGGAGGCTGCCTCTTCGGGAACCTGGCGGCAGAGCTCGCGGACGTCCACGAGGGGTTCCGCACGCGCCTCGCGGGGCTGTTCGCGCGCTGGAACGCGCGCCTGACCCGGGCGCTCGAGGAGGCGCAGGCGCGCGGCGAGCTGAACGAGGCGTGTCGACCGCAGGCGGTCGCCCACTTCCTCGTGGCATCGCTCGAAGGCGCGATGCTGCTGACGAAGCTCACGAAAGAGATCGCAGTGATGGATCGGTGCGTTGAGGAGATGAATCACTACCTCACGCTTTACGAGCGAGGACGATGACGACGGAAACCCGTCCGAAAGTGGATCGCGACGCGGCGCTGCTCGAAGCGCTTCGCGCGGAAGATCCCGCGGCGGCGGAGCTGCTCGTCGACACCTACGGCGACCGTGTGTACCGGCTGACCTACCGGATCACCGGCTCCAACGAGGACGCCGAGGAAGCGACGCAGGACGCGCTGTGGACCGCCGCGCGGAAGATCGCCAGCTTCAAGGGCGAGTCGCAGTTCGGCAGCTGGCTCTATCGCATCGCCGCGAACGCCGCGTACCAGAAGCTGCGCTCGCGCAAGGCGAAGGCCCACGAGATCGCGCTCGACGACGTGCTGCCGGCGATGGACGGGGAGGGCCTGCACTTCGAGCCGATGGACGACTGGGCGCCGCGCGTGGACGACAACGCCGTGAACGGCGAGCTGCGCGACGTCCTCGAGCGGGCGATCGGCGAGCTGCCGCCGGACTACCGCACGGCGCTCGTGATGCACGACGTCGAAGGCATGCCGAACCCGGACATCGCGGAGACGCTCGGCATCAGCCTGCCCGCGGTGAAGTCGCGGGTGCACCGGTCGCGGCTGTTCGTCCGCAAGAAGCTCGCGGGCTACCTGGCCGGCGCCGCCTGAGCCGGGGGCCAGGAGTTGACGCCCTCCGGCCCCCTATGGTCTGATAACGGCTTGTCACTCAAGAGAAAGACGAGGGTCTGACGTCGATGGAAGCCGTGATCGCCACAGGGGGCAAGCAGTACCGCGTGACGCCGGGCCAGGTCATTTCCGTCGAGAAGCTTCCGGGCGACAAGGGCGGGGTCGTCGAGTTCCGATCGGTCCTCATGGTCACGCGGGATGGCGGCGACGTCCTCTCCGGCGCCGACGCGCTGAAGACGGCGCTCGTGAAGGGCGAGGTCGTGCGGCAGGCGCGCTCCCGCAAGGTCATGATCGTGAAGTTCAAGCGGCGCAAGAACTACCGTCGGCACCGCGGTCACCGGCAGGCGGCGACCACGGTGCGCATCACCGACATCGAGGTCTGAGGCGACATGGCGCACAAGAAAGGCGTTGGCAGCTCCCGTAACGGCCGCGACTCGAACCCGCAGATGCTCGGCGTCAAGCGGTTCGGCGGCCAATTCGTGACCGGCGGCAGCATTCTCGTCCGGCAGCGCGGGACCCGCTTCAAGCCCGGCCTCAACGTCGGCCGCGGCAACGACGACACGCTCTTCGCGAAGATCGACGGCTACGTACGCTTCGAGCGGCGGGGGGACTCGCGCTTCATCAGCATCCTCACCCAGCCGGCCTGACGGCCGGTTCGGCCGGCCTTGGACCTTGACCGCCCATGACGGTCAATTGTTGACCTGATGTTCATCGACGAGATCAATATTCACGTCCAGGGCGGCGACGGCGGTGCGGGCTGCATCAGTTTCCGACGTGAGAAGTACGTGCCGCGGGGCGGCCCCGACGGCGGCGACGGCGGTGACGGCGGCAGCGTGTGGCTCGAAGCGGATCCGGCGCTCACCACCCTCCTCGACTTCCACTACAAGCGCCATTACAAGGCCGAGCGCGGCCAGCACGGCAAGGGCGCGAACCGCCACGGCGCGGGCGGCGACGATCTGATCCTCCGCGTTCCGCTCGGCACGGTCGTCCGCGATCGCGAGACCGGTGAAGAGCTCGGCGATCTCACGCGTCCCGGCGAGCGCGTGCTCGCGATGGCGGGCGCGCGGGGTGGGCGCGGTAACGCGCGCTTCGCCTCGTCGATCAATCGCGCCCCGCGCCGCGCGGATCTCGGCCGTCCGGGCGGGGGACGCTGGCTCCACCTCGAGCTCAAGCTGCTCGGCGACGTCGGCGTGATCGGCTTCCCGAACGCGGGCAAGTCGACGCTCGTCTCGCGTCTCTCCGCGGCGACGCCGAAGATCGCGGACTACCCATTCACGACGCTCGCGCCCACGCTCGGGATCGTGCGCATCGACGTCGAGCGGACGTTCGTCATCGCCGACCTGCCGGGCCTCATTCCTGGGGCGTCGGAGGGCAAGGGCCTCGGGCACCAGTTCCTGCGCCACACCGAGCGCACGCGGCTGCTCGTCCACGTGCTCGATCTCGATCCGCAGACGGGCCGCGACCCGCTCGACGATCTCGCGGTGATCGACGCCGAGCTCGCCGCGTACTCGCCCGAGCTCGCCGAACGGCCGCAGATCGTCGTGGCGAACAAGGCCGACCTGGTCGAGCCCGGCGCGCCCCAGCTCGCCAGGATCGAGCGTCACTGCCGCAGCGCGGGCGTGCCGTTCCACGCGATCTCCGCGGCGGCGGGGGCCGGTCTTCCCGAGCTCGTACGCGGCATCGCCCGCCGCCTGGAAGAGAGCGGATGGCTTCGCGTCGCGAGCTGAGCGCCGCGCGGCGCATCGTGGTGAAGGTCGGCAGCGGCCTCGTCACCGCGCCCGGCGTCGGGCCCGATCCCGATCGCATCGAGCGCCTCGCCGGCGACATCGCCGCCGTGCGGCGCGACCGCGAAGTTGCGCTCGTTTCCTCGGGCGCGATCGCGACGGGCATGGCGCGCCTCGCGCTGGCGGAGCGGCCGCGCTCGATTCCCGAGAAGCAGGCGGCGGCGGCCGTCGGGCAGTCCGCGCTGATGTGGCAGTACGAGATCGCCTTCAAGCGTCACGGGCTCGCGGTCGGCCAGGTCCTGCTCACGGCGCAGGACATCGGCGATCGCACGCGCTACCTCAACGCGCGCAACACGCTGCTGGCCCTCCTCGCCTTCGGCGTCGTGCCCATCGTGAACGAGAACGACACGGTGGCGGTCGAGGAGATCAAGGTCGGCGACAACGACAACCTGAGCGCGCTCGTGGCCTCGCTCGTCGAGGCGGACCTCCTGGTCCTCCTCACGGACGTCGACGGCCTCTACACCGCCGATCCCGCGCGCGATCCGCGCGCGACGAAGCTCGACGTCGTGGAGACGATCACCGACGAGATCCTCACGATGGCCGGCGGGCACGAGGACGGCGTCTCGGTCGGCGGCATGGCGACGAAGCTCCAGGCCGCGCAGAAGGCGGCCGCGTCCGGCGTGCCGATGGTGATCGCGAGCGGACGCGAGCCCGGCATGCTCGCGCGTATCCTGGCGGGTGAGCCCGTGGGCACGTGTTTCCTGCCGAAGGCCGACCGCCTCGGGGCGCGCAAGCGCTGGATCGCGTTCGCGGCGCCGCCGCAGGGCCGGCTCGCGGTCGACGCGGGCGCGGCGCGCGCGCTCACGGCGCAGGGCCGCAGCCTGCTGCCGTCGGGCGTGACGAGCGTCGACGGCGAGTTCGGCGCGGGCGAGGTGGTGAGCGTGGTCGACGGCGGCGGGCGGGAGTTCGCGCGCGGGCTCGTCAACTTCGACGCGGCCGAGCTCAGGCGCATCCGCGGCGCGAAGACGCAGGAGATCGAGGCACGGCTCGGGTACAAGAGCTTCGACGAAGTGATCCATCGCGACAATCTCGTCATCCTGGGCGGGAGCTGAGGGCAAGGGCATGGACGTGACGGCGCTGGTGAGGGCGAAGGCGCAGGCGGCGCGGAACGCGGCGGCGATCCTGGCGCTGTGTCCGACGAAGACGAAGAACGACGCGCTCGCGCAGATGGCCCGTGCGCTCGAAGAGAAGACCGCGGCGCTCATCGAGGCCAACCGCGCGGATCTCGATCGTGCCCGCACCGCCGGTCACCCGCGGGCGTTCCTCGATCGCCTCACGCTCACCGAGACGCGCGTCGAGCAGATGGCGAGCCAGCTCCGCGAGGTCGCCGCGCTGCCGGATCCCGTCGGCGACGTCGTCGATGCGTGGCGCCGGCCGAACGGCCTCGAGATCGCGCGCGTCCGCGTCCCGCTGGGCGTGATCGGCTTCATCTACGAGTCGCGCCCGAACGTCACCGCCGACGCCGCGGCCCTCTGCTTCAAGTCGGGCAACGCGGTGCTCCTGCGCGGCGGCAGCGAGGCGATCGAGTCGAACACGATGATCGCGGCGCTACTCGCGAAAGCGGCGGAGAAGGCGGGCGGGCCGGCGGACGCGATCCAGTTCATCGACACGACCGACCGCGCGGCCGTCGCGGCGATGCTCGAGCTCGACGGCCTGCTCGATCTCGTGATCCCGCGCGGCGGCGAGGACTTCGTGCGATGGGTGGCCGAGCGCTCGCGCGTGCCGGTGCTCAAGCACGACAAGGGGCTCGTCCACGTGTACGTCGACGCCGCCGCGGATGCCGAGATGGCGGCCGCGATCGTCGTCAACGCGAAGGCCCAGCGGCCGAGCGTCTGCAACGCGCTCGAGACGCTGCTCGTGCACGAGGCTGCGGCGCCGCGGCTCTTGCCGATGATCGCCGCGCGGCTCGTCGACGCCGGCGTGGCGTTGCGCGGCTGCCCGAAGACACGCGCGCTCGTACCGGGAGCGGCGCCGGCGAGTGACGCCGACTGGGACGAGGAGTATCTCGACCTCGTGCTCGCGGTGAAGGTCGTGCCGGATCTGGGCAGCGCGATCGCGCACATCCGCGCGCACGGCACGGGCCTCGCCGAGGCGATCGTGACCAACGACCTCGCCGCCGCGCGCCGGTTCACGCGCGAGGTCGACGCGGCGGCCGTGCTCGTCAACGCGTCGACCCGCCTCGTCGACGGCAACCAGTTCGGCCTCGGGGCGGAGATGGGGATCTCGACGTCCCGCGTGCACGCGCGCGGCCCCGTCGGGGTGCGGGAGCTCACGACGACGAAGTTCGTGGTCCACGGCGACGGGCAGGTGCGCGAGTAGCGTGGCGCGCACGGCGCTCTTCGGCGGCTCGTTCAATCCGATCCACTATGGCCATCTGCTGCTCGCCGACGAGGTGCGCGAGCGCCTCGGGCTCGCGCGCGTCGTCTTCATGCCCGCCGGTATCCCGCCGCACAAGCCGGCGGCGGGCATGGCGCCCGGCGAGCACCGCCTCGCGATGGTGCGGCTCGCCATCGCCGGCAACCCGGCGTTCGAGGCATCGGACCTCGAGCTGCGCCGCACGGGCCCGTCGTACACCGCGGACACCGTCGAGGCGCTCGGCGTGGCGCCGGCCGACCTCTACCTCGTGATCGGCTCGGAGACGTTCCTCGACCTGCTCTCGTGGCACGAGCCGCGCCGCATCGCGGCCCGCTGCCGCCTCGTCGTGATCCCGCGCGCCCGGAGCGCGTTCGATCCCGAGAGCGCCGCCGCGCAGAAGGTGCTCCGCGAGATCGGCGCCGACGGCATCGCGCGCGCCGACGACGGCGCGCCGGACGCAGGCGTGATCGTCCTGCACGCGACGTCACTCCCGCTGTCGGCCTCGGACATCCGCGCGCGCGTCGCGCGCGGCGCGTCCATCACCTATCGCGTGCCGCCGCCGGTCGCCGACTACATCGCGCGTCACCGTCTCTACGGGGGGCGCGCGTGATGGCGCGCGCGGGCGGACGCGGCACGGCCCAGCGCGCGGCGCGGGCGGCGCTCGACAAGAAGGCCGTCGACCTCACCGTGCTCGACGTGCAGCGCGTGTCGTCGGTGACCGACTACTTCCTCGTCTGCGGCGGCAAGTCGACGCCGCACCTGCGCACGATCGTCGACGCGATCCGCACGGAGCTGAAGGCCGACGGGATCCGGCCGCTCCACGCCGAGGGAAAGCCCGAGAGCGGATGGGTGCTCCTCGATTACGGCGACGTGCTCGTGCACGTTTTTCTCGAGGACACGCGCGCGTATTACGCGCTCGAACGGCTCTGGGGCGACGCGCCCTCCGTTCCCATTGAAGGCTGACGGGTTGCGTGCTAGCCTGCCTCGACACGCAACCGGCGGTAGGAGGTCCCGATGAGGAAGGGTCGCCTGATCTACTTCAGAAAGCGCCTGCTGGAGAAGCAACAGCAGCTCACGGCCGACGTGGGAAAGAGCGCAGTCTACGGCAAGTATCAGGAGGACGACTCGATCAAGGATCTCGGCGATCAGGCGAACACCGCGTACACGCGCGAGTTCTTCTTCGAGCTCGGCAACGGCGACCGCCGGCTCCTCCGCGACGTGGTGTCGGCCCTGCAGCGCATCGACGACGGCAACTTCGGCACCTGCGAGCGCTGTGGCGAGCCCATCGCCGAGAAGCGTCTCGAAGCGCTCCCCTTCGCGCGCCACTGCATCGAATGCCAGCGCGTCGTGGAGGAAGAGGAGCGCATGGCGACCGGGTGATCCGGAACCCGGGTCCGCGGATCCGCGTTTCGACGCCGTGGCCTCACTGATCACCGCGCTCCGCGACCTCGTCGCCCGCGGCCGCGGCGTCGTCCAGCAGTTCACCGCCCGCCCGCCGGACTCCGCCTCCGATCCCGAGACGGCGGAGCTCGTGCGCCGGGCGCGCGAGGCGCATACCGCCGGCCGGCGCGACGAGGAGGCCGTGCTGCTCCATGAGGCGGGGCGCACCGAGCTGGCGCACGGCCGCCCCGCGAGCGCGCTCGGATACTTCCGTGCGGTGCTGCGCCTCGATCGCGACTTCCTGCCGGCGCTCGTCGCGCTCGGGGAAGCCTACGAAGCGGCCGGCGATCGGCGCGAGGCCGTCCGCGCGTGGGAGCGCGCCGCCGAGACGCATCCCGCGCTGCCGCTGCTCACTCGGCTCGAGCGCGCGTATCGCGAGGAAGGACGGCCGAGCCGCATGATCGCGGTGTATCAGGACGCCGTGGCCCGCGCGGGGAACGATCTGGCGCTCGCGGTCGCGCTGGGCCGCGTCTATCTCGAGCTCGAGATGCTCGATGAGGCCGCCGACCAGCTGGAGAAAGTCGAGGTCCGTGCCCCCGATCTGCCGCTGGTGCACGCGTACCTCGGCGCGGTCTTCGAGCGGCGCGGCGAGACGCGCGCCGCGTTCGAGGAGTACCGGCGCGCGCTCCGCCTCGGTCATGCGTTCGAGTGGCCGCACGTCTGCGCCGCGTGCGGCGCCGCGGCCGCCGGATGGCGCGAGCGCTGCGAGCGCTGCCGCGCGTGGAACACCGTCCACCCCGCCCGCGGCTAGGCATCGCCCGCGATGCGGGCTCTCGCGCTCGCGGCGCTCGACCTCCTCTTCCCCGCGGTCTGTCCGCTCTGCGCGGCGCGTCTGGCCGCCGGCCGGCGGGATCCCATCTGCGGCACGTGCTGGAGCAGCTTCTCGCGCATCACGCCGCCGCTCGCGTGCGCCGCCTGTCACGACGCCGAGCCGGGGTGGGAGTACGCATGCGCCTCGGCCGCGTTCGGCGGCGCGGTCCGCGAAGCGATCCACGGACTGAAGTTCGGGGGCCGGCGCTCGCTGGCACGGCCGCTCGGGGACTTGATCGTCGAGCAGTGCGGCGGCGCCCTGGCCGGCGGTCCCGACGCGCTCGTGCCGGTGCCGCTCGCGCGCGGTCGCGAGCGCGCGCGAGGCTTCAATCAGGCGGTCCTGCTGGCGGAGCGTGTCGGTGAGCGTACCGGGCTCCGCGTCCGGCCGCGCTGGCTCGTACGGCGGCGTGCCACCGTCCCGCAGACCGACCTCACCGCGGCGGAACGGCGCGCCAACGTCGCCGGTGCCTTCGCGGCGTCTTCCGCGGTCGCGGGGCGATACGTGGTGCTCATCGACGACGTGATCACGACGGGAACTACGGTCGCAGAGTGCGCGCGCGCGCTCCGCGCGGCCGGGGCCGCGCGCGTCGGCGTGCTCGCAGTTGCTCGTGTCCTGTAAGTGCCTGTATACTTTGGGGCGATCGTAGCCCGGCAACTCCGCGACGCTCCAAAGGAGCCCTTCCATGAGCATTCGAATCGGCGTCAACGGCTTTGGCCGTATCGGGCGTGTCTTCTTCCGCGCCGCGCTCGGCGCCAAGGACCTCGAGATCGTGGCCGTCAACGACCTGGCCGACGCCAAGACGCTGGCACACCTGCTCAAGCACGATTCGGTACACGGCGGCCTGCCCGCGGAAGTCGTGGCGAAGGGCGAGGCGATCGTCGTGGACGGCCGGGAAGTCCGGGTCTGCGCGATCAAGGATCCCGCGCAGCTCCCGTGGAAGGAGCTCGGCGTCGACATCGTGATCGAGTCGACGGGGCTCTTCAGCGATACGGCGAGCGCCTCGAAGCACATCCAGGCGGGCGCCAAGAAGGTGATCATCAGCGCGCCCGCGAAGAATCCGGACGCGACGATCGTGCTCGGCGTCAACGAGAAGGTCTACGATCCCGCCAAGCATCGGATCATCTCGAACGCGTCCTGCACGACCAATTGCCTCGCGACGACCGTGAAGGTCCTCGACGACGCCTTCGGCATCAAGCGCGGCTTCGCGTCGACGGTGCACTCCTACACCAACGACCAGAAGATCCACGATTTCCCGCACAAGGATCTGCGGCGGGCGCGCGCGGGCGCGGTCAGCATGATCCCGACGACGACGGGCGCGGCGACCGCGGTCGGCCTCGTGCTCCCGCACCTCAAGGGCAAGCTCGACGGCATCGCGATCCGCGTGCCGACGATCAACGTCTCCGTCGTCGATCTCACCGCCGAGCTCGCGAAGCCGGCGTCGGTCGAGCAGATCAACGATGCGTTCCGCGAAGCGGCGGCCGGGCCGCTCAAGGGGATCCTCGACGCCACGGACGAGGAGCTGGTGTCGGCCGATTTCAACGGCAACCCGCACTCGTCGATCGTCGACCTGCCGTCGACCGCGATCGTCGACGGCAACCTGGTGAAGGTCCTCGCCTGGTACGATAACGAGTTCGGGTACTCGAGCCGGCTGCGCGACCTCACCCGCTACATCGCGAAGACGCTGTAGTCGCGCGTGCCCAAGCTCACGATCGAGCAGCTCGATCTTCGGGACAAGCGCGTCTTCCTCCGCGCCGATCTCAACGCGCCCCTCGAGGGCGGCGCCGTGAGCGACGACACGCGGCTCACCGCGGTCGTCCCGACGATCCGGCTGGCGCTCGATCGTGGCGCCGCCGTGGTGCTGGCCTCGCATCTCGGACGTCCCAAAGGGACACGCGATCCGAAGTTCTCCCTGAAGCCGGTGGCCGAGCGCATGGCGTCGCTGCTCGGCCGGCCCGTGCCGCTCGCGCCGGATTGCGTCGGCCCCGACACGGTGACGCTCGCGAAAGGCGTCACCGGCGGCCAGCTTCTGCTCCTCGAGAACCTCCGCTTCCACCCCGAGGAGGAGGCGAACGACGACGGCTTCGCGCGCGAGCTCGCGGCGCTCGCGGATTGTTACGTCAACGACGCGTTCGCCGCCGCGCACCGCGCCCACGCCTCCATCGAAGCGATCACGCATCACCTGCAGCCCGCGGCGGCCGGTCTGCTGATGCGCTCGGAGCTCGTGGCACTCGGCCGCATCCTCGAAGCGCCGCAGCGGCCGCTCGTGGCGATCCTCGGCGGCGCGAAGGTCTCCGACAAGGTCGCGCTCGTCGAGCATCTGCTCGAGCGCGTCAACGCGCTGGTGATCGGCGGCGGCATGGCGTTCACGTTCCTCCACGCGCTCGGGCACGGCGTCGGCCGCTCGCTCCTCGAAGCCGACCGGGTGGAGACGGCGCGCCGCGTGCTGGAGAGCGCGCGCCGGCGCGGCGTGCAGGTGGTGCTCCCGATCGACGCCGTCGTCGCCGCGGGCCTCGACGCGCCGTCGGGCCGCACGGTCGGGATCCGGGACATTCCCGGCGACCAGATGGGCCTCGACATCGGACCGCGGACGGTCGAGCGGTTCGACGGAGTGATCACGACCGCGGGAACCGTCGTGTGGAACGGACCGATGGGCGTGTTCGAGAAGGCGCCGTTCGCCGCGGGCACGCTCGGGGTGGCGCGCGCGGTCGCGGCGGCGCCGGCGTTCTCCGTGATCGGCGGCGGCGATACGGTGGCCGCGGTGAACCAGGCCGGCGTGGCGGAGCGGATCGGCTACATCTCCACCGCCGGCGGCGCGTTCCTCGAGTTCCTCGAGGGCCGCACGCTTCCGGGCGTCGAGGCCCTCACGGAGGCGCCACGATGAGGACGCCGCTCGTCATCGGCAACTGGAAGATGCACGGCTTGCAGGCGGACGCGCGCGCGCTGGCGTCGGCGGTGCGCGAGGGCTTCAAGCGCAAGGTCGCGGTGACGATCGCGGTGTGCCCGCCGTTCACCGCGCTCCCCGCCGTCGCCGAGGTGCTCGCCGGCAGCGTGATCGCGCTCGGCGCGCAGAACTGCCATCCCGAGCCGTCCGGCGCCCACACCGGCGAGATCTCCGTGCCGATGCTGGCGGAGCTCGGCTGTCGCTACGTCCTCGTCGGTCACTCGGAGCGCCGCAAGGAGATGGGCGAGACCGACGAGCAGATCAATCGCAAGGTGCAGGCGGTCCTCACGCACGGTCTCACGCCGGTGCTGTGTGTCGGGGAGACGGGCGACGAGCGCCGCCAGGGCCTCACGTTCACCACCATCGAAGGTCAGCTCCGCGCCGGCCTCGCCGGTCTCGGTCCGGAGGCCGTCGGCAAGCTGGTGTTCGCCTACGAACCCGTGTGGGCGATCGGCACCGGCGTCAACGCGACGCCAGGGCAGGCCGCCGAAGTCCACGGCTACCTGCGCGGGATTCTCTCGGAGCTCTCGTCGAAGGAGACCGCGCAGGCGACCTCGATCCTGTACGGCGGCAGCGTCAAGGCCGACAACGCAGAGAGTCTGCTGACCGAGCCTGAGATCGACGGCGCCCTGATCGGCGGGGCGAGCCTCAAGGCGCCGGAGTTCATCGCCATCGTGAAGAAAGCCGTCGCGGCGCCCGCGGCCGCGCGAGAGGGAAGTCGATGATCATCGCGCTCACGGTCGTTCACGTGCTCATGTGTTTCGCCATCATCGCGATCGTCCTGCTGCAATCGGGCAAGGGCGCCGACATCGGGTCGGCGTTCGGCGGCGCGGGCAGCCAGGCGGTGTTCGGCTCGATGAGCACGCCCACCGTGCTCGGCAAGGTCACGACGGTGGTGGCGATCGTCTTCACGCTGACCTCGTTCTCGCTCGCGTTGCTCGGCGGCGAGCGCGGGAGCACGGGCTCGGTGGTGCGTGAGCGACCGGCTCCGGCCACGCCATCTGAAGGCGCGGGCTCCCGGGCTCCCGCCACGCCCGCGCCCCCCGCGACCACGGCGCCCGCACCGGCGCCGCCCGCGGCCGCGCCCACGAAGTAGCGCCCATGGAACGGGGGCCGCTGCTCGGCGGGCTCGCCCTCGCGAGCGCGCTCGCGCTCGCCGGCTGCGGCGTCGACCGCGGCGGCGCCGACGAGCCCGTCGCGGTGAAGGACAACACGCCCGCGAAGGGCGACACCTTCATCGAGGCCTCGATCGGCAACGTGTCGGCGCTCATCCCGAACATCGCCAACGACAGCGCCTCTCACGACGTCGGCGGGCAGATCTACAGCGGCCTCGTGACCTACGACAAGGACCTCAAGGTCATCCCCGAGCTCGCGGAGTCGTGGACGTTCAGTCCCGACTGCCGCCATCTCACGTTCCGGCTCCGCAAGAACGTGCGATGGCACGACGGCAAGCCGTTCACCGCGGACGACGTCGTGTTCACCCACGCGACGATGGTGAACCCCAAGACGCCGACCGCGTACCGCGAGGACTTCGCCGCGGTGGAGACCATCGAGGCCGTCGATCCTCACACGCTGCAGATCACGTACAAGACGCCCTACGCCAAGGCGCTGCAGAGCTGGTCCATGTACATGCTGCCGCGCCACCTGCTCGAGTCCTACATGAAGGACGGCAAGCTGCGCGAGGCGCCGCAGAACCGGACGTCGCCCGTCGGCACGGGGCCGTACCGCTTCAAGGAGTGGAAGTCCGGGGAGAAGGTCGTGCTCGTCGCGAACCCCGACTACTACGAGCCGGACCGGCCCTACATCAGCCGCATCGTCTATCGCATCATCCCGAGCCAGGCCACCATCTTCCTCGAGCTCAAGGCGAAGGGCGTCGACGGCGCCTCGCTCACCGCGCTGCAGTACAAGCGGCAGACGGAGTATCCGGCGTTCCGCAAGGCGTACCAGCGGTTCCGCTACGCGTCGAACTCCGTCACGTACTTCGCCTTCAACATGAAGGACCCGCGGTTCGCCGACAAGCGCGTGCGCCACGCGATCGCGCACGCGATCAACAAGCAGGAGCTCATCGACCACGTGATCCTCGGCCTCGGCCGCAACGCGACCGGCCCCTACCTCCCCGGCGCGTGGGCCCACAACGGCGAGGTCAAATCGCTCCCGTACGACCTCGCGCGCGCCCGCCGGCTCCTCGCGGAGGCGGGGTGGCGCGACCGTGACGCGGACGGGTTCCTCCTGAAGGACGGCAAGCCGTTTGCGTTCGAGATCCTCACCAACCAGGGCAACGACGAGCGCAAGAAGATCGCCGAGATCATCCAGGCCGCGTTGCGCGAGCTCGGCCTCAAGGTCGACCTGCGGACGGTGGAGTGGGCGACGCTCCTGAAGGAGCACGTGCGCAAGCGGAACTTCGACGCCTTCGTGCTCGGCTGGGGCCTCGGGCGCGATCCCGACATGACCGCGCTCTTCCATTCCTCCAAGACCCGTCCCGAAGACTTCAACGTCGCGTCGTACGCCAACGCCGAAGTCGACGGCCTGCTGGAGCGCGGGCGCGCCACGTGCTTCCAGGACGAGCGCGCGAAGTACTACCATCGCGTCCACGAGATCCTCGCGGACGACATCCCCGTCATCTTCCTCTATCACCGGGACGCGCTGCCCGCGATCACCGCCCGCGTGCGCGGCGTGAAGCCGTCGCCGGGCGGGATCATGTACAACTTCCACGAGTGGTTCGTCCCGCGCGAGTTGCAGCGCTACACGGCCGGATGAGCGCGGCGCCGCGGCCGTGCTGACCTACGCGCTCCGCCGCATCCTCTTCGCGATTCCGCTCCTCCTGGGGATCACGTTCCTCTCCTTCGCGATCATCCATCTCGCCCCGGGGGAGCCGACCGACCTCATGGCGGGGGATCCGCGGCTGGAAGCGAGCGCGCAGGCGCGCCAGCTCCTCCGCGAGATGTACGGGCTCGACAAGCCCATTCACGTGCAGTACTGGAGCTGGCTCACGCGGCTCGTGCGGCTCGATTTCGGCCGCTCGTTCTCACCCGACGGCCGGCCCGTACTGGTGAAGATCGCCGAGCGGCTGCCCGTCACCCTCCTCCTGAACATCGTCGAGCTCCTGATCATCATCGCGCTCGCGGTGCCGATCGGCGTGCTCTCCGCCACGCGGCAGTACTCGCTCTTCGACAAGGTCACCACGGTGTTCGTCTTCATCGGGTTCGCGACGCCGGACTTCTGGCTCGCGCTGCTGCTCATGATCCTCTTCGGCGTCCAGCTCGGATGGCTGCCCATCTCGGGGCTGCGCTCGATGAACTGGGAGTACCTCTCGTTCTGGCACCAGCAGAGCGACTTCGTCGCCCACCTCGTTCTGCCGATCGTCGTCGCGACGTTCGGCGGGCTCGCGGGCTTCTCGCGCTACATGCGCCAGTCGATGCTCGAGGTCGTGCGGCAGGAGTACATCCAGTCGGCGCGGGCGAAGGGGCTCGCGGAGCGCGTGGTCATCGGCAAGCACGCGCTCCGCAACGCGATGCTGCCGATCGTCACGATTCTCGGGCTGTCGCTGCCGGGGCTCATCGGCGGCAGCGTGATCGTGGAGTCGATCTTCGCGATCCCGGGCATGGGCCAGCTGATGGTCCAGGCCGTCTTCGAGCGCGACTACCCGGTGATCATGGGCAACCTCGTGATCGTCGCCGTGCTGACGCTGGTCGCGAACCTCATCGCCGACCTGGCGTACGGCCTCGTCGACCCGCGCATCCGCGTGGGGCGGCGGCGGTGAACGGCGGCGAGCCGTGAAGGACTTCTGGCGCGCGTTCCGGCGCAACCGGCTCGCCGTCGTCGGCGGCGTCGTCGTCATCGTCCTCGTCGTCCTGGCGGCGTTCGCGCCGCTGTTCTCGCCCTGGGATCCGAATCGTCCGGACGTGAAGAAGATCCTCGCCGACCCGACGCGCAGCCATCCGCTCGGCACCGACCAGCTCGGGCGCGACGTGCTCTCGCGCATGCTCTTCGGCGCGCGGGTCTCGCTCGCGGTCGGCTTCGTCTCCGTCGGCATCGCGACGGCGATCGGCATCGTCCTCGGCGCGCTCGCCGGCTACAACGGCGGCAGCTTCGACGCGTTCATCATGCGGCTCGTGGACCTGATGCTCGTCTTCCCGCGCTTCTTCCTGCTCCTCGCCGTGCTCGCGTTCCTCCGTCCGTCGATCTGGACGATCATGGCCGTCATCGGCCTCACGGGCTGGATGGGCGTGACGCGGCTCGTGCGCGCGGAATTCCTCGCGCTCAAGGAGCGCGAGTTCGTCGTGTGGTCGCAGGCGATCGGCGCGAGCGGCTACCGGGTGGTGTGGCGGCACATCCTGCCGAACGCGATGGCCCCCGTGCTCGTCGCGATGACGCTCGGCATTCCCGCGGCGATCCTCACGGAGTCCGGCCTCTCGTTCCTCGGCCTCGGCGTGCAGCCGCCGTACGCGACGTGGGGGAACATCCTCAACGAGGGGAAGGACACGATCGAGATCGGCTGGTGGCTCTCCTTCTATCCCGGCGTCGCGATCCTCGTCACCGTGCTCTCGTACAACCTGCTCGGCGAAGGCATTCGCGACGCGCTCGATCCACGCCTGCGACAAGCGGCCGGTCGCGTTGCGACGCGCAAAGGCTAGCGATATACTCTCCGGCGCACGCCAGCCCTTGCGGAAGTGGCGGAACTGGCAGACGCGCACGTTTGAGGGGCGTGTGGGGCAACCCGTGGGGGTTCGAGTCCCCCCTTCCGCACCAGATCACCATGGGGGGATGCGAGGCGCCCCCCCAAACTCCCCAACGCTCCGCACGCCGAATGAATCGGCGCGCTCCGCGAGTGCCGAATGGACGCGGGGCGCTTTCAAGACGCGCAATCGACGGGGTTCGAGCGCGGGCTTTGCCCGCGCAATCCTGCTTCTGGGGGGCGGCAGGGAGGAGCGCGCGCCAGTGCGCGACGACCGTCGGAAGGGGGGCGCAGCCCCCCCTTCCGAGTTCCATGAGTGAGCGGGTTACCCGGTTTTGGGCGCGGCTGCTCGTCGTCATCGGGCTCGTCATCGTCATCGTCGGTGCCGGGCTCGCCGTCGTCGCGCTCATCATCGAAACGCCGTGGGCGAGCGTCACCGGGCAGGTGTTCCTCGAGCGCGTGGTCGTCGCGGTGTTCCTCGTGCTGTCCGGCATTCTCGCGGGCGCGCCCTTCATCGTCTTCGGTCAGCTGCTGCTGATCTTGCTCGATCAGCGCCGGCTCCTCGCGGCCATCAACCGGCGGCTCCGGCGCCGCGCGGTATAATGACGTGGTTTGATCAAGACGGACGCACGGTTATGACGCACTCGCTACCGGTCATCCAGCCCCACGACGGCGCCTCGGGGCGCAAGCCCGCGTGGCTCAAGGTCCGTGCGCCCGGCGGGCCGAGCTACATGCGCCTGAAGCGACTGCTCCGCGCCGCGAACCTCCACACGGTATGCGAGGAAGCGCACTGCCCGAACATCGGCGAGTGCTGGGAAGATGCGACCGCGACGTTCATGATCCTCGGCGACGTGTGCACGCGGAACTGTGGCTACTGCGCCGTCGCGCACGGCAAGCCGCAATGGGAAGATCGTGAGGAGCCCGAGCGCATCGGACGCGCGACGGCGCTGATGGGCCTCGACCACGTCGTGATCACGTCGGTGAATCGTGACGACCTCGCCGACGGCGGCGCCACGCACTGGGCGGCGACGATCCGCGCGGTGCGACGCCACGCGCCGGGGTGCCGCGTGGAAGTGCTCGTCCCCGACTTCCAGGGGCTCGCCTCGGCGATCGACGCCGTGCTCGACGCGGCGCCCGACGTCTTCAATCACAACACCGAGACCGTGCCGCGCCTCTACAAGCTCGCGCGCCACGGCGGCCGCTACGACCGCACGCTCGACGTCTTCCGCCACGTGAGGCACCGTGCGCCGGATCTCGTGACGAAGTCCGGGATCATCGTCGGGCTCGGCGAGACGCCCGGGGAGCTGCGCGACACGATGCGCGACGTCCGGGAGACGGGCGTCTCGATCCTCACGCTCGGCCAGTACCTCCGGCCGTCGCCCGCGCACCTGCCGGTCGCGCGCTACTACCACCCCGACGAGTTCGCCGCGCTCGCGGAGGCGGGGCGGTCGATGGGGTTCGCGCACGTCGAGGCCGGCCCGCTCGTGCGCAGCTCGTACCACGCGAAGAACCAGGCCGAAGTGGCAGCGAAGAGGGCGCTCACGAAGGGCGCGGATTCACTCCGCGCCCGCAGCGCTGGGGGGCTTGGGGGGACGCTGGAAGCGGCCCCCCATGTGCGGTCATAGAATACGTGCCGGTCGTCATGGTGTTCGCCTTCGCCGCGGCCGTGGCGGGGGCGCTGATCTGGATCCCGCACCTCATCGCGCCCCGCCGGCTCACCGCGGTGAAGGCGCAGCCGTTCGAGTGCGGCAAGGATCCGATCGAAGTCGCGGAGGGACGCTTCGCGATCAAGTTCTCGACGATCGCGATCTTCTTCATCCTGATCGACATCGAGCTGATCTTCATCTGGCCGTGGGCGGTGCTCTATCGCCGGCTCGGCTGGTTCGGCTTCGCCGAGATGCTCGTGTTCCTGGGGATCCTGATGTTCGGCTTCCTCTATATCTGGCGCAAGGGGGGGCTCGAATGGGAGTAGGCAGCTTCTTCACGTCGAAGCTCGACGAAGCCATCGGCTGGGCGCGGAAGTACTCGATCTTCCAGTACCCGTTTGTGACCGCGTGCTGCGGCATGGAGTACATGGCGACCGCGTGCTCGCATTACGATGTGGACCGGTTCGGCGCCGGGCTGCCTCGCTTTTCTCCTCGCCAGGCGGATGTCCTGTTCGTGGTGGGGACCATCTCGCACAAGATGGCTCCTGTCTTGAAGCGCATCTACGACCAGATGACGGAGCCGAAGTGGGTGGTTGCGTTCGGCGTGTGCACGTGCACGGGCGGCTTCTACGACAACTATGCCACGGTGCAGGGCATCGACACCATCATTCCGGTGGACGTCTACATCCCGGGCTGCCCGCCGCGCCCCGAATCGGTGCTGGACGGCCTGATGAAGCTGCAGGACAAGATCGCGACCCAGGTCCAGAGGTACTAGTGGACGGGGCCGCGATCCTCGACGAGCTCCGCGCGCGCTTCGGCAGCGCCGTCCTCGAGACCCACGATCATCGTGGCGATCACACGGCCGTGGTGGGGCGGCGCGCGCTGCGCGACGTGCTGACGTTCTGCCGGGACAGCGGTGCGCTCGCGTTCGACGTGCTGATGGATCTCACCGCGGTCGACTACTCGAAGTTCCCCGGCCGCGAGGACGGGCCGCGCTTCGAGGTCGTTTACCATCTGTACTCGATCGCGCACAACCACCGCGTGCGCGTGAAGGTGCGCGTGGACGAGGACGACGCCCTCGTGCCAACCGCCAACTCGCTGTGGCCGATCGCGAACTGGTTCGAGCGCGAGGTGTGGGACATGTTCGGCATCCGCTTCGACGGGCATCCGGACCTGCGCCGGCTGCTCATGTACGAGGAGTTCGTCGGCCACCCGCTGCGGAAGGACTATCCGATCACACGACGCCAGCCGCTCATCGGCCCCGCGCACTAGATGGCCACGACAGAGCCTCGGCCCACGACCACGCGCGAGTTCATGCTCGGCGAAGGCGGCGGCACCGGCGGCGGCAGCCAGCCCATGCACCTCGGCGTCGGGCCGCAGCACCCCGCGATGCACGGGATCATCCGGATCACGACGGAGCTCGACGGCGAGATGATCACGAAGTCCGACGTCGAGATCGGCTATCTCCACCGCGCGTTCGAGAAGGATTGTGAAGTCGGCGGGTGGAACAACGCGATCCCGTACACGGACCGCCTGAACTACGTCTCCCCGCTCATCAACAACTTCGGCTACGCCAACGCGGTCGAGAAGCTCCTCGGCATCGAGGTGACCGAGCGCTGCACGTACATCCGGACGATCATGTCCGAGATCTCGCGCGTGTGCGATCACCTCACGTGCGTCGGCGCGTCGGCGATGGAGCTCGGCGCGTTCACCGTGTTCCTCTACATGATCAAGGCGCGCGAGTTCCTCTGGGAGCTCGTCGAGGCGGTGACCGGCGCCCGGCTGACGATCTCCTACGGCCGCGTCGGCGGCGTGAAGGCCGACCTGCCCGACGGCTTCGCCGCGCAGGCGAAGAAGGCGTTCGCCGAGACGCGCCTGGTGCTCGCCGAGGTCCACCGGCTGCTCACCGGCAACCGGATCTTCATGGACCGCATGGTCGGGGTCGGCCGCCTCTCGCGCGAGGAGACGATCGCCTACGCGATCACCGGGCCGCTGCTGCGCGCCGCCGGCGTCGGCTACGACGTGCGCCGGGCGCAGCCGCACTGGGCGTACGACCGCGTGGAGTGGGAAGTCCCGACGCAGAAGGACGGCGACAACTACGCGCGGTATCTCGTGCGCATGGCCGAGATGGAGCAGTCGATGCGGATCGCCGAGCAGGCGCTCGACGCGATCCCCGCGGGCCCCGTGAACGTCGACCACGAAGGCCGCCCGATCGATCCGGCGATGTACGTCGACCAGGGCAAGCAGGGGAAGACCGAAGGCCTGCTGCTCGTGCCGATCACGCTCTCGCCGAATCTCGAGGGCCAGGGGCGCGCCGCGCAGCGGCGCGTGAACGTCCACGACAAGCGCGTGGTCCTGCCGCCGAAGGAGAACGCGTACGGCTCCATCGAAGGTCTCATGAACCACTTCATGCTGATCATGGAAGGCTACGGGATCCGGCCGCCGCAGGGCGAGGCGTACTTCGCCACCGAAGGCGCGAACGGCGAGCTCGGGTTCTACGTCGTCTCGGACGGGAGCGATCGTCCCTACCGCGTGCGCTGCCGGCCGCCGTGCCTGCCGCCGCTCGCGGCGCTCCATCGCATGATCGAGGGCGAGATGATCGCCGATCTCATCCCGACGTTCGGCTCGGTGAACATGATCGGCGGGGAGCTCGACCGGTGAGCGTGCAGTCGATCGCGTTCTCCACCGGGCAGCTTGCCGAAGTCCGCCGGCTGCAGGGGCTCTACCCCGACAAGCGCGGCGCCCTGCTGCCGGTGCTTCACATGGCGCAGGACACGTTCGGCTACGTCTCGCTCGAGGTGGAGGAGTACGTCGCGTCGCTCTTCGGGCTGAGCCCCGCGCACGTGCACGAAGTGGTGACGTTCTACACCCTCTACTTCCGGCAGCCCAGGGGCCGCCACGTCGTGGCCGTCTGCCACAACCTCTCCTGCCACCTCGCGGGCGCGCCGCTGATCCTCGCGCACCTCAAGGAGCGCCTGGGCATCGACGTGGGCGAGACGACGGACGACGGCCGCATCACGCTGCAGGCCGTGGAATGTCTCTGCGCGTGCGAGGCCGCGCCGATGATGCAGGTGGACGACCGCTACGAGATGAACCTCACGCCCGACAAAGTCGACCGCATCGTCGAGGCGCTCCGATGAGCGAGAAGATCCTCTCGCGCAACTTCGGGGTGAAGGACTCGCACACCCTCAAGGTCTATCGCGAGACCGGCGGCTACACGGCGCTCGCGCAAGCGCTCGGCAGAGAGCCCGCGGCGATCCTCGACGAGGTGAAGAAGTCGAACTTGCGCGGCCTCGGCGGCGCGGGCTTCCCGACCGGCATGAAGTGGTCGTTCATCCCGAAGAACCACTCCGGCCCCGTGTATCTCGTCATCAACGCGGACGAGGGCGAGCCGGGCACGTTCAAGGACCGCTACCTCCTCGAGCGGGACCCGCACGCGCTCATCGAGGGCATGATCATCGCCGCGCGCGCGATCAAGTCCGCGCTCGGGTTCGTCTACATCCGCGGCGAGTACGTGGAGCCGTGGCGCCGCTTCACCGCGGCCGTACGCGAGGCCTACGACGCGGGCTATCTCGGCCAGGGCTTCGACATCGTCGTGCATCGCGGCGCCGGCGCCTACATCTGCGGCGAGGAGACGGGCCTGATCTCCTCGCTCGAGGGCAAGAAGGGCTGGCCGAAGGTGAAGCCGCCGTTCCCGGCCATCAAGGGCGCGTTCGGGCAGCCCACGATCGTCAACAACGTCGAGACGATCTGCTGCGTGCCGCACATCATCAACCGCGGCGCGGCGTGGTTCGCGGGACTCGGCTCGAAGACGCAGGGTGGGACCCGGATGTACTCGGTCTCGGGCCGGGTGACCACGCCAGGCGTGTACGAGGAGTCGTGCGCGATCACGCTGCGCGAGCTCATCGAGCGCGCGGGCGGCGTCAGCGGCAGCGGCCGGCTGAAGGCCGTCGTCCCCGGCGGCTCGTCGGCGCCGATCCTCGCCGCCCACGAGATCGACGTGGTCATGGACGTCGACGGCCTGCGCAACGCCGGCACCATGGCGGGCTCCGCGGGCGTGATCGTCTTCGACGACACGGTCTCGATTCCCGAAGCGCTGATGGTCGTCGCGCGCTTCTACGCGCACGAGAGCTGCGGCCAGTGCACGCCGTGTCGCGAGTCCACCGGCTGGATCTACAAGATGTGTCACCGCATCGTCGAGGGCAAAGGCCGAAAGGACGACCTGGACACGATCCTCGACGTCGCCAAGCGCGGCGCGGGCACGACGATCTGCGCGTTTTACGACGGCGCCGTGGGTCCGTACATCTCGTACATCGAGAAGTTCCGTGGCGAGTTCGAAGCACTCTGCCAGCGCTGACATGCCGAAGCTGACGATCGACGGCAAGGAGATCGAGGTCCCCGCGGGGACCAATCTCATCGAGGCCGCGCGCCGGCTCGGCATCGAGATCCCGCACTACTGCTATCACCCGGGACTCTCCATCGCCGGCCAGTGCCGCCTGTGCATGGTCGACATCGAGAAGACGCCGCGCCCGACGATCGCGTGCAACACGCCGGCGACGGACGGGATGATCGTCCACACGCAGACCGATCGGGTGAAGGAGACGCGGCGGTCGATCATGGAGTTCCACCTGATCAACCACCCGCTCGACTGCCCCGTGTGCGACCAGGCCGGCGAGTGCTGGCTGCAGATCTACTACATGCAGCACGGCCTCTACGACCCGCGGATGAAGGACGAGAAGGTCCACAAGCCGAAGGCGGTGCCGCTCGGGCCGCACGTGATGCTCGACGCCGAGCGGTGCATCCTCTGCTCGCGCTGCGTGCGCTTCTGCGACGAGGTCACCCAGACGGGCGAGCTCGGCATCTTCAATCGCGGCGATCACTCGGAGATCGGCCTCTTCCCCGGCGCCGACCTCACCAACAAGTATTCCGGCAACGTGGTCGACATCTGCCCGGTCGGCGCGCTCACCGACCGCGACTTCCGCTTCCAGGTTCGCGTCTGGTACCTCGACACCACGAAGTCGATCTGCCCGGGCTGCGCGCGCGGCTGCAACATCGACGTGCACGTCAACCGGCGCCGCCCGCATCACGCGGAAGGCCGGCGCGTGGCGCGCGTGAAGCCGCGCTTCAACGAGGACGTGAACAGGTGGTGGATGTGCGACGAGGGCCGGTACGGATACGGCTTCGTCGACGCGCCGACGCGCCTCGTGCTGCCGGTCCGGAACGACGCCGGCGAGACGCGGGAGCTGAGCTGGGGCGGCGCGATCGCGGCCGTCGTCGACGCGCTTGGTCGCACGCCCGCGGACCAGACCGCGATCATCGCCTCGCCGAAGCTCGCGAACGAGGACCTCTTCGCGATCAAGACGCTCGCCGAGGCGCGCGGGATCCGCCAGGTCGGCTTCCGCGTGCCGCCGCCCGAGCCGGGCTACGAGGACGACTTCCTCATCCGCGCCGACAAGAACCCGAACACCCGCGGCGCCGAGCTCATGGGCCTCGACGGCAAGGTGGACAAGATCCTCAACGAGGCGACCGCGCATCGCGTGCGATCGCTCCTCGTCTTCGAGCACGATCTCTTCGACACGGGGTGGCGCGAGAGCGACGTCCGTAGCGCGCTCGAAGCCGTCGACACGCTGATCTTCGTCGGCCCGAACGGCAGCCGCACGAGCGACCGCGCGCATCTCGCGCTGCCCGCGTCGGCCTGGGTGGAGCGCGACGGCACGTTCACGAGCTTCGAAGGCCGGGTGCAGCGCTTCCGCCCCGCGCTCGGAGCGCTCGGCGAGGCGATCCCGACCTGGGAGATCGTCGGCCGGATCCTCGCGGCGACGGGCGCGCCGGTGACGGCAACGCGCGCCGAGCACTGGTTCCGCGCGCTGGCGGCCGGCGTGCCCGCGTTCGCCGGCTTGACGTACCAGTCGATCGGCGACACGGGCGCGATGACCGCCGGCACCGCCCCGCAAGCGCCCGCCGAGGCGAAAGCATGAGCCTCGTCGCGGATCTCGGCATCGCGTTCGGGCGGGTGGCGTTCGTCATGCTGTTCGTGCTGAACACGGCGGCGATCCTCGGCTGGGTCGAGCGCAAGCAGTCGGCGATCATGCAGGACCGCATCGGCGCCAACCGCGCGTCGATCTTCGGCATTCGCGCGCTCGGCCTGTTCCACCCGCTCGCGGACACGCTGAAGATGCTGACGAAGGAAGACTTCCGCCCGGCGCGGGCCGACAAGGTCCTCTTCAGCCTGGCCCCGTTCGTCTCCGTCGTCTTCGCGCTGGTGGCGTTCGCGTCGATCCCGTTCGGCGACACGCTCACGATCGGCGACCGCGTGATCCCGCTGCAGGCCGTCACGCTCAACGTCGGGATCCTCTACGTCTTCGCGATGCTGTCGCTCGGCGTCTACGGCGTGATGATGGCCGGCTGGTCGTCCGGCAACAACTTCGCGCTGCTCGGCGGCCAGCGCGCGGCCGCGCTGATGATCTCGGCCGAGATCGCGATCGGCGCCTCCGTCATGGGCGTGATCATGATCTACGGCTCGCTGAACATGATGGACATCGCGCGCGCGCAGGGCCAGCTCCTCTGGGGCTGGCTGCCGAAGTGGGGCATCATCACCCAGCCCCTCGCGTTCATCCTGTTCCTGACCGCGGGCATCGCCGCCACCAAGCGCATCCCCTTCGACTTCCCGGAGGGCGAGTCCGAGATCATCGGCTACAACGTCGAGTACAGCGGGATGAAGTTCGGGATGTTCCTGATGACCGACATGGTGGAGACGACGGTGCTCGCCGGGCTCTGCACCGCGCTCTTCCTCGGCGGCTGGCAGGTGCCCTACCTCTACGCCGAGGGCTTCCACTTCCCGTGGGGTGCGGAGCTCCTGCTCTCGCCGCTCGCCGTCACGGTGCTCCAGGTAAGCGCGTTCGTCACCAAGGTCGCGGTCATGATCTTCATCCTCATGCTGATCCGGTGGACGCTGCCGCGCTTCCGCTACGATCAGGCGATGAAGCTCGGCTGGCTCGGCCTCTTCCCGCTGTCGATCCTCAACATCGTGCTCACGGGCGCGCTCGTGCTCGCGTGGGGAGCCCGATGAACCTCGGCCAGCGGTTCTATCTCCGCGAGGTGCTGAGCGGCCTCGGTCTCACCGCCGGCCACTTCTTCCGCAACATGGGCAAGCACATCGCGCGGAGCCTCGGCAAGAAGGACGCGCGGGGCGCGGTCACCATCCAGTATCCGGAGGAGCGCCGGCCGCTGTCGCCGCGCCTGCGCACGCTGCACCGGCTCGTGCGCCGCGAGGACGGCTCGCCGCGCTGCGTGGCCTGCATGATGTGCGAGACCGTGTGCCCGGCGCGCTGCATCTACATCGTCGCCGAAGAGCATCCCAATCCCGAGATCGAGAAGATGCCGCAGCGCTTCGACATCGACCTCGGCAAGTGCGTGTTCTGCGGGTACTGCGTCGAGGCGTGTCCCGAAGACGCGATCCGCATGGACACCGGCATCCTCGAGTTCTCGGCGTACGACCGGCAGTCGATGATCTATACGAAGGAGAGGCTGCTCTCGCTCGAGCCCGCGGGCACCGACGGGCGCCCGCGCTCGCCGATCCCGATCCCGCCGCGGCGGCATCCCTGATGGCGACGGTCACGTTCTTCGTCGTCGCGGTGCTCGCAGTGGCGTCCGCGCTCGGGCTGATCCTCAAGCGCAACCCGATCCACGGCGCGCTCTTCCTCGTGATCAACCTCGCATGCGTCGCCGTGCTCTATCTGAGCCTGGGCGCCGAGTTCCTCGCGGCCGCGCAGGTCATCGTCTACGCGGGCGCGATCATGGTGCTCTTCGTGTTCGCGATCATGGTGCTGATCCCGGGCAAGGAGGAAACGGGCCCCGACCCGCGCCGCGCGGTGCGCCTGCTCGCGCTGCCCGTCGGCGCGCTGCTGTTCGTCCAGCTCGCCATGATCGTGCGGCCGCGCGACGCGCGCGTCCCCCCGCCGCCGGCGGGCGGGAGCGCGGAATCGCTCGGCACGCTGCTCTTCACCGACTACCTGTTCCCGTTCGAGCTCACGTCGGTCCTGCTGCTGGCCGCGATGGTCGGCGTGCTCGTCCTGGCGCGGCGGAGACCGTCGTGATCCCCGAGGTGTGGTACACGGCGCTGTCCGCGGTGCTGTTCTCGCTCGGCGTCATCGGCGTCGTCATCCGACGCAACCCGCTCGTGATCTTCATGTCGATCGAGCTGATGCTCAACGCGGCGAACCTCGCGCTGGTCGCGTTCGGCCGGCGCTACGGAAGTGCGGAGGGACAGGCGCTCGTCTTCTTCGTGATGGCGGTGGCGGCGGCGGAGGTCGCGGTCGGCCTGGCGATCATCGTCGCGATCTTCCGGCAGCGCAGCCGACTCTCCGTGGACGATCTCAGCCTGATGCGCTGGTAGGAGTTCAATCCATGGCCCAGAAGACAGGAAAAGCGGCGCAGGGGCTCGGCGTCGATGGCGCGACGGCCAAGCAGCTGCTGCACGAGATGATGCTCATCCGCCGGTTCGAGGAGAAGGCGGCGGAGAACTACGCGCTCGGCAAGATCGGCGGCTTCCTCCACCTCTCGATCGGCGAGGAGGCGGTGGCGGTCGGGGTCACGTCCGTCCTCCGTCAGGACGACTACGCGATCTCGACGTATCGCGAGCACGGCCACTGCCTGGCGAAGGGCTCCGACCCCAAGCGCGCCATGGCCGAGCTGTTCGGGCGCAGCGACGGGCTCTCGAAGGGCAAGGGCGGCTCGATGCACCTGTTCGACAAGAGCGTGAACTTCCTCGGCGGGCACGCGATCGTCGGCGCGCACCTGCCCCTCGCCGCGGGCGTCGGCTTCGCGATCAAGTACCAGGGCGGCGACCAGGTCTGCGTGTGTTATTTCGGCGACGGCGCCGTGCCCGAGGGCGAGTTCCACGAGGCGCTGAACCTCTCCGCGCTGTGGAAGCTTCCCGTCGTCTACGTCTGCGAGAACAACCGCTACGCGATGGGCACCTCGCTCGAGCGCGCGCTCGCGCAGACCGAGATCTACAAGTTCGGCGAGACGTACGGGATCCCGTCCGAGCCCGTGGACGGGATGGACGTGCTCGCCATTCGCGAGAGCACGCGGAAGGCCGTCGAGCGCGCGCGCAAGGACAAGACACCGGCGCTGCTCGAGGCGCGCACGTACCGCTTCCGCGGCCACTCGATGCGCGATCCGGCCGGCGCCGTCTACCGGACGAAGGAAGAGGTGGAGCGCGAGAAGCTGCGCGACCCGATCGTGCTCTTCCGCGACCGCGCCGTCGGCGCGGGCCTGCTCACCGGGGAGGACGTCCAGGGAATCGAGAAGGACGTCAACGACATCATCGACGAGGCCGTCGCCTTCGCCGACGCCTCGCCGGAGCCGGCCAGCGAAGAGCTCTTCACCGACATCTACAAGGACTGACGACGATGGCGGTGATGACCTATCGCGAAGCGCTCAACCTGGCCCTGCGCGAGGAGATGCATCGCGACCCGCGCGTGTTCGTGATCGGCGAAGAGGTCGGCCTCTACGAGGGCGCGTACAAGGTGACGCAGGGCCTGCTCAAGGAGTTCGGCCCGCAACGCATCGTCGACACCCCCATCGCGGAGTCGGGCTTCACGGGCGTCGGTATCGGCGCCGCCATGGTCGGCCTGCGGCCGGTCGTGGAGATGATGACGTTCAACTTCGCGCTGCTGGCGCTCGACCAGATCGTGAACACCGCGGCGAAGATGAACTACATGTCCGGCGGGCAGTATCCGATCCCGATCGTCGTGCGCGGTCCGGGCGGCCCGGCGCATCAGCTGGCCGCGCAGCACTCGCAGTCGATGGAGAGCTACTTCTATCACGTGCCCGGGCTCAAGGTCGTGCGGCCGTCCACGCCGATGGACGCGAAGGGCTTGCTGAAGTCCGCCATCCGCGACGACAACCCGGTCATCTTCATCGAGTCGGAGACGCTCTACGCGATCAAGGGCGAGGTGCCGGAAGACCCGGAGTTCACGGTCCCGCTCGGCGAGGCCATCGTCCGCCGCGAAGGCACCGACGTCACGGTCATCGCGTACATGGGGATGATGTACCGCGCGATGGAGGCGGCGGAGATCCTCGAGAAAGACGGGATCTCGGTCGAGATCGTCGACCCGCGCACGCTCCGGCCCATGGACGAGAAGACGATCGTCGGGTCGGTGCGCAAGACCCATCGCGCGGTGGTCGTCGAAGCGGGCGCGGGCTTCGCCGGCATGGGCTCCGAGATCGCGTCGTTCATCACCGAGCGCGCGTTCGACGACCTCGACGCGCCCGTCGAGCGCGTGACGGGCGCCAACGCGCCGATGCCGTACGCGCGCAACCTCGAGCGCCTCAAGACGCCAAATAAGGACCGGGTCGTCGACGCCGTGCGCCGCGTCTGCTACGCCAACGGGAGCTGAGCCATGGCCATCACCAAGGTCGTCATGCCGAAGCTGTCCGAAGCGATGGAGACCGGCAAGGTCATCAAGTGGATCAAGAAGGAAGGCGACCGCGTCAACGGCGGCGACATCCTCGCCGAGGTCGAGACCGACAAGGCCGACGTCGAGATGGAGGCCTTCGGCGCGGGCGTGCTGCGCAAGATTCTCGTGGCCGAGGGCGATCGGGCGCCCGTCGGCACGCTCATCGCCGTCATTGCCGAGGCGAACGAAGACATCGCGTCGGTCGTCGCCTCCGCTGGTGGCGGTGCGGCGGCTGGGGCGGCGGCGGCTCCGGGGGATGCCCGGCCTCCGGTCCTCGCAGGGCCTGCGGATGTCGGCCGGACATCCCCCGGAGCCGCCGCCGCCCCAGCCTCGGCTCCATCACGCGGAGGGGCGACGAGCGGCGCAACATCGTCGCGGCCTGCGGCCGTGCCTCCCCAGCCGCGCGGCGAAGATCACGTCACCGTCGAGCGCGCCGAACCCGCTGCGCGATCGGGGGCAGGCGCGGCAGCGGCGAGGACGCCCGCTGCCGCGAGCACCGGCCGTGTCAAAGCCTCGCCGCTCGCGCGCAAAGTTGCCGCGCAGTCGGGCGTTGATCTTCGGCTCGTGCATGGCAGTGGACCCGGCGGACGCATCGTCCGCAAGGACGTCGAAGCCGCCGTCATGGCGCCGGCCGCGAGCGGCGCGACGGCACAAGCCGTCGCCGTCCCCGCCGGTCCGGAGTTCGAGGATCGGCCCCTGTCGCAGATGCGCGCCATCATCGCCAAGCGGATGCCGCTGTCGAAAGCGCCGGTGCCGCACTTCTACGTCTCGAGCGAAGTCGCCATGGATCGCGCGTGGGAGCTCCGTGAGGAGCTGAACGGCCTCGAAGGGCAGCCGAAGATCTCCGTGAACGACTTCGTCGTTCGCGCCTGCGCGCTCGCGCTGCTGCAGCATCCCGGCGTGAACGCGTCGTTCCAGGGCGAGGCGATCCGCGTGTATCACCGCGCGCACATCGGAATCGCGGTCGCGCTCGAGGAGGGATTGATCACGCCCGTGCTCCGCGACTGCCACGCGAAGAGCCTGAGCCAGATCGCGGTCGAGTCGCGGGATCTCGCCGAGCGCGCGCGCAACCGCAAGCTGCGCGCGCAGGAGATGTCGGGCGCGACGTTCTCGATCTCGAACCTCGGCATGTACGACGTGACCGAGTTCTCCGCGATCATCAACCCGCCGGAGGGCGCGATCCTCGCGGTGGGCACGGTGCGGCAGGTGCCGGTCGTCGACGACACCGGGCTCGGCGTCGGACGCCGCATGATGATGACGCTCTCGTGCGACCACCGCGTGATGGACGGCGCGATGGGCGCGCGCTTCCTGCAGGACGTCAAGCGTCTCCTCGAAGAGTCGCTGCGGCTCCTGGTCTAGGCGATGGCGACCCAGAAGTTCGACGTCGTCGTCGTCGGCACGGGCCCGGGCGGTTACGTGTCCGCGATCCGGTGCGCGCAGCTCGGTCTCTCCGTGGCCGCGGTCGAGGACGATCGCCCGGGCGGCGTGTGCCTCAACTGGGGCTGCATCCCCACCAAGGCGCTGCTGCGCAACGCCGAGGTCGTCCACCTCTTCGCGCGCGCCGAGGAGTTCGGCATCAAGGTGAGCGGCTTCCAGGCCGACTACGCCGAGGCCGTGCGCAGGAGCCGGCGGGTCGCCGACCGGATGGCGAAGGGCGTCGAGTTCCTGTTCCGCAAGAACAAGATCACGCTCGTGCCCGGCCGCGGCGTGCTGCGGAGCGCGACCGCCGTCGAGGTGACCGGCGCCGCCGGCACCACGACGCTCGAAGGCCGCGCGGTGATCCTCGCGACCGGCTCCGAGCCCCGCTCGATCCCCGGGGTGACGATCGACGAGAAGCGCGTGATCTCCTCGAACGGCGCCGTGCGCAACGAAGGCCGTCCCGCGTCGCTCGTGATCATCGGCGCGGGCGCGGTCGGCGTGGAGTTCGCGGACGTCTACAGCGCGTACGGCACGACGGTCACGCTGCTGGAGGCGTTGCCGCGGATCGTCCCGATCGAGGACGAGGAAGTGTCCACGCAGCTCTCGCGCATCTTCGCGCGCCGGAAGATCGAGGCGAAGACCGGCGTGAAGGTGCAGTCGGTTACGGCGAGCGACAAGGGCGTCCGCGTGACGACGGATTCAGGGACGCTCGACGCCGAGCAGGTGCTGATGGCCGTCGGCCGCGCCGCGAAGGTGAAGGACGTCGGCCTCGACAACCTCGGCATCCAGACGGAGAAGAACTTCGTGAAGGTCTCCCCGATGATGGAGACGTCGGTGAAGGGCGTCTACGCGATCGGCGACATGGCGGGCGCGCCGCTGCTCGCGCACAAGGCCATGGCCGAAGGCGTCGTGGCGGCGGAGGCGATCGCGGGCAAGAGCCCGCGCCCCGTCGACTACACGAACGTCCCGTCCTGCACGTACTGCCGCCCGCAGATCGCGTCGATCGGCCTCACCGAGGCCAAGGCGAAGGAGAACGGCCGCACGGTCACGGTCGGCAAGTTCCCGTTCACCGCGAGCGGCAAGGCGGTGGCGCTCGGCGACACGGACGGCTTCGTGAAGGTGGTGGCCGACAAGTCGACGGGCGAGATCCTCGGCGTCCACATTCTCGGGCCCGAGGCGACGGAGATGATCCACGAGTTCGCGGTCGGCCGCACACTCGAGGCGACGCTCGAGGAGATCATCCATACGATCCACGCCCACCCGACGCTGTCCGAGGCCGCGCTCGAGGCGACGCTGGGCGCGCTCGGTCAAGCGATCCACCTGTAACACTCGGAGGGGGGCTTCGCCCCCCTTCCGACCGTCGTCGCACGCCTCACGGCGTGCTCCTTCGTGCCTCCCCCCAACAGCAGGATCGTGGACTACTTGCTCGGTCAGAATCGTCAGGAGCGCCTGCCGAAGCTGAACGTTCTCTTGCTCGACTTGCGCATATCCCGCGGGAGCGTAAATCTGGCGACGCAGGTCATCAGTACTGAATCGGTAGCCGACCCGCGACCCCATCGTCTGAAGGAGGTCGAGCTTCAAGTCGTCATAGGTTCTATTCCATCCGAGGTTGGTGGTCGGCGGTGCTACATGGGCAAGAAACTTCTGCCAAGCGTCGCGTACTTGACGATCTCCTCGCCGACTGAAAACAACGTCAATCGAATTCAGCGCTTGAACGTGTTCGGGGGACAGATACGCCGCACGCGTCCCCATGAGTCTCAAGCAGAGGCTAACTCGGCGTTGTCTCTTCTCGCGAATCCAGTCCAGCGCTCGCCGAGCCAAAAGCGCAAGGATGGGCCCAAGGACGATCGCGATCACCGTGATCCAGTCGAACCACGTGGTTGGCGCCAAGGGCAACAGAATCCTCGCGCGGGGAAATCTCGGCGCGGCAGCCTCGGCGTTTGTGCGCCTGCGTGTACGCGGCGGCGACCGTAGTCAAAGGCCTTTAGTCTTCGCGAGGCTCCTTGTCAGGGACTTCCGCCTCGAGCCGCACGATGTCGGCGAGATCTTGAGGCCGTCCTACGGCCCTCTTGTTCAGGATGAGATGACGGCGTCCGATCACGGGCACGCGCAGGCCTTCGATGTCGACCTCAGTCCGATGCTGCCAGGCGTCGTCGAAGTCAACGCCGTCGATTGACGTAAGGACATCGATCCGACGCGGCGCCACGCCGATCTGGATGACGTTGCCGGGAGTACGGAGATCGTTGCGACCGACCGCCGAAGCGGGAGCGCCGAAGGACGTCAGGGCCCGTTCGACTCGCGCGGCGTTCTCGTCCGACGGGCGAACCCAGATATCGAGGTCGGCGGTCGCACGGGCGATGCCGTGAACCGCCACCGCGTACGCGCCGACGATCAGGAAGTCAGCGCGCGTGGCGGACAACGCGGACAACATGTCGCGGAAGTCCGGATTCAGCAGCGAGCGCTTCTCCTTTGAAAGCCCAGGTGTCGAGGGTGAGCTGCCACATCATCGCCAAGCGCTCCGATGCCGTCCGGGGCACCGGTGCCTCGTCCCCATCCTTCGTCATCCGCCGCACGCGAACCGGCCGTTCGTTCACGCGTCTAGGATAGTGCGCTCGCCGCTCGGCGACAAAGTCGCGCGTTCGCGTACACTCCTTCTCATGGACTTCGACCTGACGAAGGACCAGCAAGCCCTCAAGGCGAAAGCGCGCGAGCTCGCCGACGGCGTGTTCGCCGAGCGCGCGGCGCGGTGGGACGAGCGCGAAGAGTATCCGTGGGACAACGTGAAGGACCTCGCGGCCGCCGGGTTCATGGGGATGACGGTCCCGCGCGAGTACGGCGGCGGCGACCGGCCGGTGCTCGACGTCATCCTCGTGATCGAGGAGATCGCGCGCGCGTGCGGCGTCACCGCGCGCATCGTCGTCGAAGGCAACCTCGGCGTCGTCGGCGCGCTGCGCGAGTACGGGACCGAGGCGCAGAAGCGCCGCTACTTCCCGTGGGTCGTGCAGGACGGCGAGAAGCCCGCCATCGCGATCACCGAGGTCGAGGCCGGGTCCGCGGCGACCGACCTGACCACGCACGTCGACGAAGCCCCCGAAGGGTGGACGCTCACCGGTCACAAGCGCTACATCACCGGCGCCGGCACGTCGCGGCTCTACCTCGTCTATGCGCGATTCGGCGGACGGCCGGGAGCCGACGGCGTCGGTGGCGTGTTCCTGGAGCGTGACACGCCCGGGTTCCGCGTGGGGCACCGCGAATTCATGATGGGCCTGCGCGGTATTCCCGAGGGCGAGCTCCACTTCGAAGGCTGCGCCGTGCCGAAGGAAAACGTCCTCGTCGGTCCGGGCGACGGGTTCAAGAAGCTGATGGCTGCGTACAACGGCCAGCGGCTGGGAGCGGCCACGGTCGCCCTCGGCCTCGCCCAGGGCGCGTACGAGAAGGCGCTGGCCCACGTCACCGAGCGCAAGCAGTTCGGGCGGCCGATCGCCGAGTTCCAGGGCCTGCGGTGGAAGCTCGCCGACATGGCGATCAAGCTCGACGCCGCGCGCCTGCTCATCCATCGCGCCGCCGCGCGCGCGGGCCGCGGCTTTCCCGAGCCGCTCGAGGCCGCGAAGGCGAAGACGTTCGCGGCGGAGACCGCGCAGCAGGTCACGAGCGAGGCCCTGCAGCTCCACGGTGCCGCCGGCTACGGCCGCAGCCTCCCGCTCGAGCGGATGATGCGCGACGCGCGCATGTTCGCCATCGGCGGCGGCACGCTCGAGATGATGCGCAACCTGATCGCCGACCGCATCCTGCCGTCCCGCGCCGACTGGCGGCGCCGATCGAACTGAGGAGACCACGATGACCCATCGGGCACTCGCCTCGATGCTGCTGCTGATCCTCGTCCCGCTCGCGGCGGGCTGCGCCACGGGACCCGGCGGGATGATGCCCTCCGCGTCGGTGACGACGGCGATCCAGGGCTGGGAGCGCTGGCTCAGCGTCGACTGGACGGCGCAGCCGCGGCCCGGCGGCAGCGATCTCGAAGGCTACGTCTCCAACCTTCAGGGCACGCCGATGCTCGGCGTCCAGCTCCTGGCCCAGGGCCTCGACGCGACGGGCAACGTCGTCGGCCAGAAGGTCGAGTGGGTACAGACCGGCGTGCCCGGACTCCAGCGCTCCTATTTCAGGATTGCCGGCCTGCCTCCGGCGGCGCAGTACCGCGTGACCGTGTGGTCCTTCGAGACCATGGAGAGCAGCAGCTGGATGTGACCGCGCGCGCGCGGTCAGTGAAGGAAGGAGATGCGGGCGAGGAGCAGGAAGCCGTTCACCGTCGCGAGCGCGCCGAGGATCGCGAGCGCGAGTGAGAACCAGAACATCGGGCGCGAGGCCGCGAGGATCGCCACCGACGCCGAGACGATCGCGATCTGGAGGAAGACCTCGGCGAAGTCGAAGTAGGTGTCCTTGTCCTTGTTGACGTCGCGATCCTTCTCGAACCTGCGCGCGTCCTTCTCGATGTCCTTCTTGTCGGCGTTCATCCGCTTCTCTTCGTCCGCGTACTTCTTTGCGAGCGCCTCGAACTTCACGCGCTCGGCGCCCTTCAGCGGTGACGGATCCGCGAGCTGGGTCTCGACGAGCAGCTTGTTGCCGCGGTTCAAGTGCTCGCGCACGACCTTCGCCTGGTAGTACGCCCACTGGTTGGTGGCTTCCTGCTGGGCGAGCAGGATGTCCTCCATCGCGTTGTTGCCGCCGAGCGAGGCGAGGGCGAGGACGACGGCGTAGACGGCGGTGGTGAGGGCGACGCGACGGCTGAACGCCTTGTCGCGCCGCTCCCCCATCTCCTCGGGATCCGGAAGCTCGACCTCAGCCACGAGGTGGCGTCCTGCGCATCTCCTCGCGCATGGCGTCGCGCCCGGCCTCGAACGCGCCGAGCAGCCGATCGGTCTGCTCCGCGAAGAGCTCGCGGCCCTTGTCGAGGAGATCGCTCGCGCGCTCCCCGAGCAGGCCGCGATTCTCCTCGCCGGTCTTCGGGGTGAGGAGCAGGGCGGTGATGCCGCCCAGCGTCGCGCCGAACAGGAACCAGCCCAGATAGGCACCCGCGCCACCGCGGTCACTCGCCATGGTGGTTACCTCCTGCCTTCCGCATCCGCTGCACGAACACGTCGATGCCGCGCCGGACGGCGGCCGCGACGCCGACCACCTGGCCTGCACGAGTGAGGCCCGCGAGCGCGTTGACGATGCGGCTCACGCCCTCCGCCGAGTCGTGGACGCGGTCGACGACGTCGCCCGCACGCCGCAGCTCGCGCGTGGCTTCCTGGGCGAGGGCCCGGGCGTCGCTGGTGAGTCCCCGCGCTTCCGTGGTGAGGGGCGCCAGCTCGCGCTCGGCGATGGCAAGAATCGCGGTGGTGCGCTCGATCGCGCGGCGCGCGCTCAGGATCAGGAGCACGACCGCGACGGAGACCGCGACGGCACAGCCGGCCAACACGACCATGAGCCAGGGGGGCATGGGGCTCGATTATACTGACCTCAGCGGATGTCCCTCCAGGAGCGCTTCGAAGAGCTGCACCGCCGTCACGCCGAGGCCGAGCTGGGAGGCGGCGACGAGCGTGTCCGGCGCCAGCACAAGGCCGGCAAGAAGACGGCACGCGAGCGCCTCGACTTGCTCCTCGACCCCGGCACGTTCCTCGAGCTCGACAAGTTCGTCGTCCACCAGACGCACGATTTCGGGATGGCCGAGCAGCGGATCCCCGGCGACGGCGTCGTCACGGGCGGGGGGCGCATTCACGGGCGGCCGGTGTTCGTCTTCGCGCAGGACTTCACGGTGTTCGGCGGATCGCTCTCCGAGGCGTACGCCCGCAAGATCTGCAAGGTGATGGACCTCGCGCTCAAGACCGGCGCCCCGGTGATCGGCCTCAACGACTCGGGCGGCGCCCGCATCCAGGAGGGCGTGGTCTCGCTCGCGGGCTACGCCGACATCTTCCTGCGCAACACGCTGGCCTCCGGCGTCGTGCCGCAGATCTCGGCGGTCATGGGGCCCTGCGCGGGCGGCGCGGTGTACTCGCCGGCGATCACCGACTTCGTGCTCATGGTGAAGCACACGTCGTACATGTTCGTGACCGGGCCGGACGTGATCCGCGCGGTCACGCACGAAGAGGTCTCGGCCGAGCAGCTCGGGGGTGCGGAGACGCACGGCAGCACGTCGGGTGTCGCGCACTTCGCGGCGGACTCCGAGGAGGAATGTCTCGCGATCATCCGCGAGCTGGTGAGCTTCCTGCCGCAGAACAACCTCGAGGACCCGCCGCTCCGGCCGACGACCGATCCCGTGGACCGGCGCGACGAGTCGCTCCAGTCCGCCGTGCCCGAGCAGCCGAACCGGCCGTACGACATGAAGACGATCATCGAGACCGTGCTCGACGATCGGTACTTCTTCGAGGTGCAGGCGGGCTTCGCGCCGAACATCATCATCGGCTTCGGCCGCCTCGGCGGCCGGCCGGTCGGCATCGTCGCCAACCAGCCCGCGCACCTCGCGGGCTGCCTCGACATCAACGCGTCGGTGAAGGCCGCGCGGTTCGTCAGGTTCTGCGACTGCTTCAACGTGCCGCTCGTGACGTTCGTCGACGTGCCGGGCTTCCTGCCCGGGACCGCGCAGGAGCTCGGCGGCATCATCAAGCACGGCGCCAAGCTCCTCTACGCGTTCTGCGAGGCGACGGTGCCGAAGCTCACGGTGATCACGCGCAAGGCCTACGGCGGCGCGTACGACGTCATGTCGTCGAAGCACATCCGCGGCGACGTGAACCTCGCGTACCCGACGGCGGAGATCGCGGTGATGGGGCCCGAGGGCGCGGTCAACATCCTCTACCGGCGCGAGATGGAATCGGCGGGCGACGCCGCCGCGTTCCGCGACGGCAAGATCCGCGAGTACCGCGAGAAGTTCGCGAACCCGTACATCGCCGCCGAGCGCGGCTACATCGACGAGGTCATCGAGCCCAAAGAGACCCGCGCACGTCTCTGCGAAGCGCTGGCGATCCTGCACACCAAGCGCGACGCGAACCCGCCGAAGAAGCACGGGAACATGCCGTTATGAGCGAGCCGCGCGAGCGGGACGCGCTCTTCACCACCTCGTGGGGCACGCCGGTCCCACGGGTGTCCGGGCCCGACGACCCCTCGCGCGACCCGCAGCGCCTCGGCGAGCCCGGCGAGTTCCCGTACACGCGCGGCATCCACCCGACCGGCCATCGCGGCCGGCTGTGGACGATGCGGCAGTACGCGGGCTTCGGCTCCGCGGCCGAGACGAACAAGCGCTACCGCTTCCTGCTCGACCAGGGGCAGACCGGTCTCTCGGTGGCCTTCGATCTCCCGACGCAGATGGGCCACGATCCGGACGCGCCGATCGCGCACGGCGAGGTCGGCAAGGTCGGCGTCTCGATCGCGTCGATCGAGGACATGCACGACCTCTTCGAGGGCATTCCGCTCGACCGTGTCTCGACCTCGATGACCATCAACGCCACCGCGTCGATCCTGCTGGCCCTCTACGTCGCGGTGGCGAAGCGGCAGGGCGTGGCGCCGGCGAGGCTCTCGGGCACCGTCCAGAACGACATCCTCAAGGAGTACATCGCGCGCGGCACGTACATCTTCCCGCCGGGACCGTCGATGCGGCTCGTCACCGACATCTTCGGCTACTGCAAGGACGAGGTGCCGCGCTGGAACACGATTTCGATCTCCGGCTACCACATGCGCGAGGCCGGATGCACCGCCGTGCAGGAGGTGGCGTTCACGCTCGCGAACGCCGTCGCCTACGTGCAGGCGGCCGTCGAGGCGGGGCTCGCGGTCGACGCGTTCTCGCCGCAGCTCTCCTTCTTCTTCAACGCGCACAACAACCTCCTGGAGGAGGTCGCGAAGTTCCGCGCGGCGCGCCGGCTGTGGGCGCGGATCATGCGCGAGCGGTTCGGCGCGCGCGACCCGCGCGCGCTGACGCTGCGCTTCCACGCGCAGACCGCGGGCAGCATGCTCACCGCGCAGCAGCCGGAGAACAACGTGGTCCGTGTGACCGTCCAGGCGCTCGCCGCGATCCTCGGCGGCTGCCAGTCCCTGCACACCAACTCGCGGGACGAAGCCCTCGCGCTGCCGACCGAGGCGTCGGTGCGGCTCGCGCTCCGGACCCAGCAGATCCTCGCGTACGAGTCGGGCGTGGCGGACACCGTCGATCCGCTCGGCGGATCGTTCGCGCTCGAGCGCCTGACCGACGACCTCGAGGGCGAGGCCGGGGTCTACATCAAGAAGATCGACGACCTGGGCGGCTCGGTGGCGGCGATCGGGTTCATGCAGCGCGAGATCCAGGACGCCGCGTACCGCTACCAGCGCGAGGTCGAGGACAAGCGCCGCGTCGTGGTCGGGGTGAACGACTTCGTGACCGACGAGCCGCCGCCCGCGAATCTCTTCCAGCTCGACGCGGGGGTCGGCGAGGCGCTGCGCGAGCGGATCGCGCGCGTGCGCGCGGGGCGCGATCGCGATCGCGCCGCGCGGGCGCTGGACGCGGTGGAGGCGGCGGCGCGCGGGCGCGACAACCTGATGCCGCGTCTCGTCGACGCCGTGGAGGCGTCGGTCACGCTCGGCGAGATCTGCGGGCGGCTGCGGGGCGTGTTCGGCGTGCACGCGCCGTCGGTGACGTTCTGAGCCCGCGCGCCGGCGCGCTGCTCGGCGCCGTCCTCGCGATCCTCGTCTCGGCGCCGGTCGCCCACGCCGGCCTCGCCGATCGCATCGCCTCGACCTTCACGGCGATGGCCGAGGACCTCATCAAGGCGTTCCAGCCGATCGAAGGGCTCGTCCTCGACACCGACGGCGACCGGCTCTACCTCGACCTCGGTGAGGAGCGTGGCGCTCAGGTCGGGCAGGAACTGACGGTCTTCCGCAAGGGCGAGGTCTTCCATCACCCGATCACCGGCAAGCCCCTCGGCCGCTACGAGGACGTGCTGGGCTACGCGCAGATCCGGCGCGTGCTGCCGCGCGTCTCCGAAGCGATGTTCGTCCCGGCCCCGGGACAGCCGCGGCCGGGCATCGAGGACGGCGTGCGCATCAGCCGCGGGCGCATTCGCGTGGCCGTGGCCCCGGTCCTGGATCTGACCGCGAGCGCCGCCGACGTCCGGCGGGTGCCCTATCTCTTCGCGACCCTGCTCGAGCGCTCCAAGCGGTTCCAGGTCATCGACCCGCTGCTCGTGAGCGACACGATCTCGGCCCAGAACGTCCGCGTCGAGGAGCTGCTCGGACGGCCCGACCGCGCCGTCCCGCTCGGCCGCGCCCTCGAGGTGTCCGCGTGGCTCGTGCCGATCCTGATCCGCCGGGGCAGCCAGACCTATCTCGACACCACGTGGGTGTCGGCGGTCACCGGGACGGCCCTCTTCTCCCGGCGCGACGTTCTGCAGACCGTCAATCCGACCGAAGAGCAACGCTTCCCGTGGGAGCCGCTGCCGGAGGATTGAGGAGGGGGTGTGCTATGGTAGGGCGCGCATGAAGTCCCTGCCGGTCGCGGTCTTTCTCGCCGCCGTCACGCTGGGCCTCGCGGGATGCACCACGGCGACGAACGTGGCGCGCGAGCTCGTGGGTATGGGCCCGGCGAGCGAGCCGTCGGTCACGCTGAGGTCGGCCGAGACGCGGTGGCTGCTCGTGAAGAACCCGCGGTTCGGCGACGTCCCGAGCGAGCCGCAGTACATCTGGGTCGAAGAGGACAAGGTTCCGACGACGATCACCACGCTGATCCGGGGCGAGAAGGCGATCATCGCCTCGCCCGAGATCGTCGCCCGCTACGGCCCGCCTCCCGGCAGCGGCAAGATCAGCCCGCGCCAGGGCATGGCGCTGCCGAGCGACGCGACGCCGCCCGCGGCGGTGCGCGCGGCCGCCTCCAGGTCCGTCGCCACGACGGCGCCGGCGAACGGGCGCGTCGTGGCACCGGGCAAGCAGGGCATCGTGCTCTACGTCGACACGACACGCATCGCCGTCGATCTCACCGCGGCGGACGGTCTGCGTGCGGGCACGGTCCTGAGCCTGCGGCGCGATCGGATCCCCATCGTCCATCCCGTCACCGGTGAAGTCCTCGGCGACCTCGACGAGGAGGTCGGCATCGCGCGCGTGACCGAGGTGCGCGAGAAGTTCTCGGTGGCCGAGCTGCAGAGCGTCGCCCCCGGCGCGTCCGTCCAGATCAAGGACCGCGTGGTCGCCAAGTAGCGCCGTTGGCCACTCCCGCTCTCGAGGGCCTGCTCAAGGAGCGCGTCGCGGTGCTCGTGGGAGCCGACCTCGACGCGGTCGAGACCGAGATCCGCCGCGAGCTCGATTCGAACGTGACGCTCATCCAGGAGATGGGCGGCTACATCGCGGGCGCCGGCGGCAAACGGCTCAGACCGATCCTCCTCCTCCTCGCGGCGCGGCTGGCGGAAGCCCGCGGCGAGCGTCCCGTGCGGCTCGCGTGCGTGGTGGAGCTCTTGCACACCGCGACGCTCATCCACGACGACGTCGTCGACCAGGCGCCGCTCCGGCGCGGCCGGCCTTCGGCGAACGCGCGCTGGGGCGACGACGCCTCCGTGCTCGTCGGCGACCACCTCTATTCGAAGTCGTTCGACCTCCTCGTGCGCGACAACGACCGGGCGATCATGGAGACGCTCGCGCGCGCGACCGTGTCGATGACGGAGGCCGAGGTCTTCCAGCTCGAGCGCAAGCGCAGCGGGATCACGTCCGAGGCCGACTACGTGCGGATCATCACGCAGAAGACCGCGTCGTTCATCTCCGCGTGCTGCCGCATCGGCGGGCTGCTCGGCGGCGTGCCCGCGGCCCAGCTCGACGCGCTGACGCGGTACGGCCTCGACATCGGCGTCGCCTTCCAGATCTCCGACGACTCGCTCGACTTCGTCGCCGACCCGGACCGCCTCGGCAAGGCGATCGGCGCCGACCTCCGCGAGGGCAAGCGCACGCTGCCGCTCATCGCGATGCTCGACCGGGCGAAGCCCGCGGACGCCGAGCGCGTGCGCGAGAGCCTCAAGACCCACGCGCTCGGGCCCGGCGAGATCGAGGAGATCCGCCGGCTCGTGCTGGAGCACGACGGCGTCGAGTACGCGCTCGCACGCGCGCACGCCTACGCGCAGGCCGCCAAGCGCGACCTCGAGGCCTTCCCACCGTCGGAGGAGCGCGGCGTCCTCTCGCTCGTCGCCGACTTCGTGGTGGACCGCGACCGCTGAGCGTGGCGGTCGTCACGCTCACCACCGACTTCGGCCTCCGCGACCCCTACGTCGCGGAGATGAAGGGCGTGATCCTCGGTCTGGCGCCCGACGTCCGGCTCGTCGATGTCACGCATGACGTCGACTCGCACGACGTGGTCGGCGCCGCGCTCGCGCTCGAGGCGGCGGTGCCGTTCTTCCCGCGCGGGACGGTGCATCTGGCGGTCGTCGATCCCGGCGTCGGCACCGCGCGCCGCGGCCTCGTGGTGCGGCAGGGCCACGCCACCTTCGTCGCGCCCGACAACGGTCTCCTGACGCCGATCTTCACGCGCGGCGCGTGGCGCGCGTACGCGCTCGTGACCGCGGAGCTGCGCCTGGCGCGCGTGAGCCGCACGTTCCACGGGCGCGACGTGTTCGCGCCGGCCGCCGCGCATCTCGCGCGCGGCGTCGCGCCCGAGCAGTTCGGGCCCGCGGTCGACGATCCCGTGCTCGTGCCGTGGCCGGAAGTCCGCGCCGTCGGCGGCGCGGTCGCGGGCGCCGTCCTGCACGTCGACCGCTTCGGGAACCTGGTCACGTCGATCGCCGCGGATGCCGTGGAGGACGCGGGGCCGGAGGCGTCGATCCACATCGCGGGGCGACGCCTGCCGCTGGTCGGGACCTACGCGGATCTGCCGCGCGGCGCGGCGGGCGCCTTGATCGGCTCGAGCAATCGCCTGGAGGTGGCGGTGCGCGAAGGGAGCGCGGCGGCGATGCTGAAGGCGCGGCGCGGGACGCCGGTGGCGCTCAGCTCGAGGACGACGACGACGACGAAGGGGAAGGCGAGGAAGGCGAGGACGACTTCGTGGAAGAAGAGCTAGTGGAGGACGAGCTCGTGGACGCGCCGTCGCTCGACGAGCTGCTCTTCTCGGTGCCGCTCGAGGCGGCTTCCTTGGTGCCGCCCTTCTCCGATTCCATCGCCTTCTTGCGCGAGGCCGAGGGATAGTCGGTGACGTACCAGCCCGCACCCTTCAGAATGAAGGGCGCGGGGGAGAGGAGGCGGCGGACGGAACCGCCGCACACGCCGCAGGTCTTCAGCGGGTCTTCGGAGATGCGCTGCCTGACCTCGAAATCGCGGCCGCAGCCGTCGCAGTGATACTCGTACGTCGGCACAACTCGAACGCTACATGGGGGAGGAACAGGGTGTCAAGGAAGCCGAGGACGGCTCTGTGGCGACGACCCCTGCTCGCGGCGCTCGTGACGCTCGTGACGCTCGCCGGCTGCACGACCACGCCCCCGTCCTCGCGCGTCGAGGACACGAAGGAGCTCAGGGCGCTCCAGGCGCGCGCGGCCTACGAGCGCGGCACGGCCGCGCTGGACCAGCAGCAGTTCGGTCTCGCGCTCTCCGCGTTCCAGGAGGCGGCGCAGCTGGATTCCACCGTGGCGGTCTACGCGTACTCGATGGGCACCGTCCTGCTCCACATGCGTGAGCTCCGGGGCGCGCTCGCCTGGCTCGATCGCGCGGTGGAGCGCGATCCGACGTACGGCGACGCCCATTTCCATCGGGGGACGGCGCTCGCCGAGTCGGCGCGCTTCGACGACGCGGTCGCCGCGTATCGACGGGCGCTCACGCTGCCGACCCTCACGGTGCCCCACGCGGCCCATCAGAACCTCGGCTACGCGCTCTTCGCGCTCAAGCGCTACGTCGAGGCGGAGGCCTCGCTGCGCTTCGCGCTGAACATCGAGTCGCAGCAGCCGCAGATGGCCCGGACCTACCTCAACCTCGGCCTCGTGCTGGTCGCCGAAGGGCGCAAGGAGGAGGCGAAGGCGGCCTTCCGCCAGGCGCGCAAGCTCGCGCCGGACTCGCCGTCCGCGCGCGACGCCGTCGAGCAGCTCAAGGCGCTCGGCGAAGAAGGGTAGGACGTCCGCTCCGATGATCGTCCTCGGCATCAGCGAGACCCATTGCGCGACGGCGGCCGTGCTCCGCGGCGGCCGCATCGTCGGCTGCGCATCGGAGGAGCGGTTCAGCCGGCTGAAGAACGATGCCGGGTACCCGCGGGCGGCGGTCGACGCGCTCCTGCGCCAGCTCGGCCTGACGCCGGCGGACATCGACGTGGTGGCGCTCGCGGGGCGCCAGGCCTACGCGCGCGAGTGGATGAACCGCGTGCTGCACGATCTCCCGTACGCGCGCGCCTACTACGGCGTCAGCCTCGAGGCGCCGGCCGGCGGCGTCGCGCGCCGGACGCGCAAGCTCGCGGCGCGCGTGGGCCTCGCGGCCTCATCGGCCGGGAAAACGGCGCTCGGCGACGACGAGCGGCTCGCGCTCGTCACGGACCACCTCGGCATCGCGCGCGAGCGCATCGTGACGCTCGACCACCACGCCTGCCACGCGGCGGCCGCGTACTACGGCGCGCCGTTCGGCGCCCAGGACGCGCTCGTGCTCACGAACGACAACTCCGGCGACGGCCTCTGCGCGACGGCGTCGCGCGCGGCGGGCACGGCGATCACGCGACGGGAGGCGTCGCCGAGCGCGCCCGGCTCGCTCGGCTCGTTCTATTCGTTCGCGACGCTCCTCCTCGGCATGAAGTTCGGCGAGCACGAGTACAAGGTGATGGGGCTGGCGCCGTACGCCGGCGCCCGCGCCACCGCCGAGGCGACCGCGGCGCTCGCGCGCGTCTTCGCGCTCACCGAGGGCGACCCGTGCCTGTTCGCGTGGACGCGGCGCGGGCCGCGCTATCGCCAGCTCGTGGAGGCGACGCTCGGCCTCCGCTTCGACGCGATCGCGGGCGGCGCGCAGGCGATCGTGGAAGACACGCTCGTGCGCTGGGCCCGCCGCATGCGGGAGCGCCACGGCGGCGAGCGCCTGGCGCTCGGCGGCGGCGTCTTCATGAACGTGAAGGCGAACATGCGGCTCGCCGCCGAGGAGTGGGTCCGCGAGCTCTTCGTCTTTCCCTCGTGCGGCGACGAGTCGAACGCGATCGGCGCGGCGTATCTCGGCTACGTCGACCTCTGCGCGGCGCGCGGCGTGCCCGCCGCGCCGCGGGCGTTCGGGCCCGCGTACCTCGGGCCGGACCTCACGTCGGACGAGATCGAGGCGACGCTGCGCCGGCGCGACGTCGCGAATCGCCACCGCGTCACCGAGCACGAGCGGATCGAGGAGAAGATCGCCGCGCTGCTCGTGTCCGACGGCGTCGTCGCGCGCTGCGCCGGCCGCATGGAGTTCGGCGCGCGGGCGCTCGGCAATCGATCGATCCTCGCGCATCCGTCGCATCCGTCCGTCGTCGGCATCATCAATCGCATGATCAAGAATCGCGACTTCTGGATGCCGTTCGCGCCGTCGATCCTGCGCGAGCGCGCGGACGACTACCTCGTCAACCCGCGCGGCCTCGCGTCGCCGTACATGATGCTGGCGTTCCCGACACAGCCGAAGCGGCGCGACGAGCTGGTCGCGGCGATCCATCCGCACGACGGCACCGCGCGCGCGCACATCGTCGAGCAGGCCTGGAACCCCGACTACCACCGCGTGATCCAGGAATTCGAGCGCCAGACGGGCGTCGGGGCCGTCCTGAACACCTCCTACAACCTCCACGGCGAGCCGCTGGTGTGCTCGGCGGACGACGCCCTGGACACCTTCGAGCGCTCGGGGCTCCAGCACCTGGCCCTCGGCCGGTGGCTGATCTCGAAGCGCTAGTTTTTTCTTGCGGCCGCAGGGCGCTTGGTGTATTCACGACACGCCGTGCCCTGTCCCGAAGCATGGCTGTTGGCAGTGGAAGCACGGGTCCACCCATCATCGTGAGGAGGCGGGCAGCGTACTTGATGACCGGCCCGGCCCTCGCGGCGCACGTCATCACGGGTACCAGCGGTGGCGCACGAAACGCGCGCAACCCCCAGGACGTGCAGGCGACGGGTGCGCGGGTCCGGTTCAGCTTCTAACGCATCGCGCGGTCGAGCGGGGACCTTTTGCTTTGCGTTAAAGGGGTTTCCGAGTATAGAGTTACATGTAGGCTGCTTCCCCGCAGGTGTTGGTGCTGGTCTGGGATGTCGTTCGGCGACCGGTAGCCAGGTGTTCCACACCCCAACTGAGGAGGCGGTAATGAGGCGAATCGGGATCCTGTTCCTGGCCCTCATCGCGGTCATCGCGATGACGGCACCCGACGTGTCGGCTCAGACCAAGGTCACGATCAGCGGGCTGATCGACAACGTCCTGTCGTGGCAACGCAACTCGAATCACGAAGACTCCAACCCCGCGCGCACCGGCGACACGGAGTGGTACGCCCGCACGCGCGCCCGGCCGGACATCACGGCCGAGGTCGGGACCACGAAGTTCGTGCTCGGTCTCGAAATCGACTACACGTACGGCCAGACCGGCGCGACGAGCATCACAGCCCCGAATAGGCTGGGCACCACTTCCAGCGCCGGCCCCAACACCGACATGCAGGGCATCCTCGAACTGAAGTGGGCCTACACGGAGTTTGCGCTTCCGATCATTCCGATTCCGAACGTCTGGCGCGTCGGTGCGCAGATGGCGACGGTCATGTACAAGCCCGCCATCCTGATGCAGGGTGACTTCGCGGGCCTTCACCTGACGCTGACGCCCGCGCCAGACGTCAAGGTTCACTTCACCTACAACCAGATGGAAGAGGAGAACACGGGGATCCGCGACGGGTTCCCGCGTGGTGAAGATTGGGCCATATTCCTCAGCGTCGAGTACACGCCGTTCAAGGGCCTCGACATCCGCCCGATCTTCTCGTACGCCCAGATCGAGGGCATAACCGGCCAGGCGCGCCTGGGCCGCGGTGGCGTGGCGAATGTCGCGGCATCGTTCCCGAACGCGGCGACGGGAAGCGGTGCCCGTGAAGACCGGTGGACCATCGGTGTCGACGCGCGTTGGAAGCTCGGCGCCTTCTCGATCGATCCGACCTTCATGTACCAGGGCGGGAGCCGTGACCTCTTCGTCGGCAGCACGCAGCTCGAGCAGAAGCGCAGCGCGTGGCTCTTCGACGTCCGCGCGGGCTGGCAGGCCGGTCCGCTCCTGATCGAAGGTGCCGCGATCTACACGAGCGGCAACAAGGCCGGCGATCGCATCGATCTCGGCGCCGACATGGACTTCTACGAGCCCATCAGCACGGACAGCGGGTTCTACGGCGGCTGGGCCGAGATGTGGGCCCTCAACATCGACTACTTCAGCAGCCTCCTGCCGCGCGCGGGCGGTCTCAACACGATCACCGCGATCGGATACGACAAGTACGGTCTGATCCGCGCGGGTATGCGCGCCCGCTACGATCTGACGCCAGCGTTCTCGGTTCGCACGGCGGTGACGGCCAACTGGACGGCCGAGAAAGTCGACACCGCCAGCACGCTCGCCAACGCCTCCGGTCTCACGCCCGGCGACTGCACGGTCCCGCAGGCGAACGGCGGGTGCCGTGACCGAGGTAATGCGAGCTTCCTGGGTACGGAAATCGACCTCGGCTTCACGTGGAAGTTCGCTCCGAACGTCACCCTGGACGTCGTCGGCGCGTACAACTTCGCGGGCCATGCACTGGCGACGCACACGTCGACGGGGAACTGCGGCGGGTCGGCGACATGCGGCGCTCGGAGCGGTCGCAACCCGCAGGACTCGCAGTCCGTCGTCACGCGGGTCCGCTACACGTTCTAAGCTCGCGTCGTAGCAGCACAGACGGGGCCCGGGACATCCCGGGCCCCGTCGTCGTTCGTGCTATAGTGCCGGCGATGCGGCGTGTCGTTGTTGCGGTCGCCCTCTCCCTCCTGACGCTCGCCACCGCCAGCTATTCCCAGACACCCCAGGCGCCGTTGTCGATCACGGCGCTGGTCGACCAGGCCGTCGCGCTCTTCCCGAAGCTCGAGGGCGACGTGATCGAGGCCAAGGACCGCGCCCTGACGCTCTCCATCGGCCGCGCGACAGGCATCCAGCCCGGTCTGGCGCTCGAGGTGTTCCGCGAAGGCCGAGAGCTCAGGCACCCGCGGACCGGAGCCGTCCTCGGGAAGACCGAGGACACGCTCGGGCGGGCGGTCATCACGCGGGTCTTCGACGGCTACTCGATCGCGACGGCCGACGCGCCCGGCGCGAAAGCCGGTGACCGCGTCCGGACCGGCACGAGCCCCGTGAAGGTGGCCCTGTTGCCGCTCAAGGGGCCCGGCATGCGCGATCCGCTGATGGAGGCCGCCACCAACGAGGTGTACGCCGCGCTCAATCGGTCGGGGCGTTTCCACGTCACGGCGGGCGACCAGATCTCGGTCTGGCTCTCGCAGGAGCGCATCGCTCCCGAGGAGTTCCTGCGCGGGCGCGGAGCGCGTGAAGCCCTCGAGCGGTTCAAGGTCGACACCGTCCTCGCGCTGCACTTCACCACGGTCGATCGGAAGCCGTTCGTCGACGCGCGTCTCTTCACGGCGGGGCGTGCCGAGCCCCTGCTCGCCACCGCGTTCGTCGTGCCGCCGAGCGTGAAGCCGGCGCCGCGCGAGCAGTTCTCGGGCGGGCCCGGGAAGGCACCGGCGCCCGTGAAGAGGCAATCGCTTCTGGCCGGCCTGCTCGGCCTGGAGGCCGACAGCGCGACCTACTCGAGCGGCGAGGGGGCGCTGGCGCTGAAGGAGGTGGCGCGGCTCGGCTTCGCGATCGTCGGGATGGACGTGTCGATGACGCCGGCCGATCAGGTGCCGCGCCTCGCGGTGAGCGACGGCGAGCGCGTGTACGTCTACAAGGTCGTGAATCGCGCGCTCGAGCCCGAGTGGACGTACTACGGCCGCTCGCTCGGCCGGATCATCTCCGTGCAGCTCGCCGACGTGACGGGCGACGGCACGCTGAGCGTGGTGACCAATCGCTTCGATACCCGGATCGGCGTCTCGTCGTTCATCGTCGCGCTGCGCGGCGGCAAGCCGGCGCTTCTCGTCGACAACGTCGACACCTTCCTGCTGGCCGTCGACGAGCGCGGGACGGGCGTGAAGCAGACGCTCTGGAGCCAGGGGTATCGCGAGGAGGCGTTCTTCGTGCGCGGACGCGCGGACAAGGTGGTGCTGCGGGACGGCGCGCTCGTGCGCGAGCACGCCGCGATCGTGCCCGAGAACTTCCGCGCCACCGGCGCCACGTTCTCGAACATCGTCGGCAAGGGCGCGCGCGCCCTCGTCTACATCGATCCCCAGAACCGCCTGCGCATCATCAGCGGCACCGACGAGGTCTGGCGCTCGTCGACGACCGTGGGGGGCGGCGGCCAGAAGATCGAAGTCTTCCGCCCGGGGCTGGAGCGCGGCGGCCGCAGCTTCTTCTATCAGATGGAGCCCATCCCGCTGGCCGTCGACCTCGACGGCGACGGCGTCGAAGAGATCGTCGTGCCCCAGAACAAGGAAGAGAGCGGCGTGCTGACGGTGGCCTATCGCAGCGCCGCCGGCATCCGCTTCCAGCAGGTGAACTCGGGGTTCGAAGGCGTCATCGGTGGGTTCGGCGCGTTCCCCGGCACCGACGGCGGAAGCCCGACGCTCATCACCGCCGTCGTCCGCTACAACAGCGTGCTGCGGGGGGCCGGGCAGACGCAGATCATCATGACCCTGGCGGAGTGACCACCCGCCCTCCTGCCCATTCTCATGGCAGACTGAACATCGTCCTGCCATGACGAGCGCGATTCCGGCGAAGGGCATGCGCGACCTGCTTCCAGGGCAGGTCGCCACACGCGACTGGGCGACCGCGCGGATCCTCGAGGTTTACGCCTCGTACGGTTTCACGCGCATCGAGACCCCGGCCGTCGAGAACCTCTCCGTCCTCGTCGGCGCGCAGGGCGGCGAGAACGAGAAGCTGATCTTCAAGATCCTGAAGCGGGGCGAGAAGCTGTCCGCCGCCGACTCGGGGGAGCTCGCCGATCTCGGCCTCCGCTTCGATCTCACGGTGCCGCTCGCGCGCTACTACGCGCACCTCCACGCGAGCCTGCCGCAGCCGTTGCGCGCCATCCAGATCGGGCCGGTGTGGCGCGCGGACCAGCCGCAGAAGGGGCGCTATCGCCAGTTCACCCAGTGCGACATCGACATCCTGGGCCTGGGATCGCCGCTGGCGGAGATCGAGCTGATCCGTGCCACCGTCGACGCGCTGGCCGAGGTCACGCTGCGGTCGTTCACCGTGCGCGTCAACGACCGCCGGATCCTCATGGCGCTCGTCACCGCCGCGGGGTTCGCGGAGGCGGAGGCCGGCACCGTCCTCGTCACGCTCGACAAGATGGACAAGGTGGGCGTCTCCGGCGTGCAGCGCGAGCTCGTGGGCCGCGGGTTCCCGGCGGAGCGCGTGAGCGCGTTCCTGACGTCGGTGGCGGAAATCGAGAAGCGAGCGATGGCGAACGAGGCCGACCTGGGCTGGGTCGATCTGCGCGTCGACCGCGGGGCCGTCACGGCGCTGGCGACGATCATCCGCAGCGTCCGTGCGGATCAGGCGACGTGGTCGCAGGGCGGCGCGTCGGTCGACATCCGATTCGATCCGACGCTCGTGCGCGGGATGGGCTACTACACGGGTCCCATCTTCGAGATCTCGGAGGCGTCCTACACGTCGTCGATCGCCGGCGGCGGGCGCTACGACGACATGATCGGCCGTTTTCTCGGACGGACCGTGCCCGCGTGCGGCTTCTCCATCGGCTTCGAGCGCCTCATGGACATCCTCGAGGAACGCGGCGCCGCCGCGGCGTTCGCGTCCGCGCGGACGAAAGTCGCGCTGCTGGTCGACGAGGCGCTCGAGGACCTCACGCCGGTCCTCACCGAGGCGCGCGCGCGCCGCGCCGACGGCGCCGTGGTGATCGTCGAGCCGCGGCACGCGAAGAACGCGGGGCGGCAAATCTTCCAGCTCGCGAAGGACGGCTTCACCGACGGCCGGGTGTACCGCGCCGACGGCACCGCCGAGGACATCGGCACGACGTTGCGCAGCAAGCGCGCGGCCTCCGCCGAGGGCGTATGAGCCTCAGCACGGGTCATCGCACGCACACGTGCGGCGAGCTCCGCGTGACGCACGCCGGGACCCCCGCGCGGCTCGCCGGCTGGGTCCATCGCAAGCGCGATCACGGCAACCTGCTCTTCATCGACCTGCGCGACACCTACGGCGTCACCCAGTGCGTCGTCGCGGGCGGCACGCCGGCCTTCGCGACCGCCGAGAGCCTCCGTCTCGAGAGCGTGATCATGGTCGGCGGCGAGGTCGTGCGGCGCACGCCCGGCGCCGAGAACCCGAAGCTGCCGACGGGCGAGATCGAGGTGGCGGTGAGCGACCTGACCGTCGAGTCGATGGCGGACACGCTCCCGCTGCAGGTGAACAGCGATACCGAGTTCCCGGAAGAGACGCGCCTGCGCTACCGGTTCCTCGACCTCCGCCGCGAGCGCCTGCATCGCAACATCGTCCTCCGCAGTCGCGTGATCGCGAGCATCCGGCGGCGGATGATCGACGCGGGCTTCACCGAGTTCCAGACGCCGATCCTCACCTCGAGCTCGCCCGAGGGCGCGCGTGACTATCTCGTGCCGAGCCGCGTGCATCCCGGACAGTTCTACGCGCTGCCGCAGGCGCCGCAGCAGTTCAAGCAGCTCCTGATGACGGCGGGCTTCGACCGCTACTTCCAGATCGCGCCGTGCTTCCGCGACGAGGATGGACGCGCCGACCGCTCGCCGGGCGAGTTCTACCAGCTCGACTTCGAGATGTCGTTCGTCACGCAGGAGGACGTGTTCGCGACGATCGCGCCCGTGCTCCACGGCGTCTTCGAGGAGTTCGCGGACGGGCGCGCGGTGTCGCCGCCGCCGTTCCCGCGCATCACGTACGACGAAGCGCTCGTCCGCTACGGCAGCGACAAGCCCGACCTGCGCAACCCGCTCGTCATCCACGACGTCGGCGAGGTCTTCCGCGGCTCCGGGTTCAGCGCGTTCGCTCAGGCGCTGGAGCGCGGCGACGTGGTGCGCGCGGTCGTCGGCCCGAAGGCGGCCGCCCAGCCCCGCAGCTTCTTCGACAAGCTCAACGAGTGGGGCCGCGCGCAGGAGATGCCGGGCGTCGGCTACGTCACGCTGGCCGACGGCGCCGCGAAGGGTCCGATCGCCAAGTTCCTCGACGAGACGCGCGTGGCGCGGCTGATGACGATCACCGGCGCCGCCGGCGGCGACGCCGTGTTCTTCGTCTGCGCCAAGCGCCCGACCGTCGACACCGTCGCGGGGCGTCTGCGCACGAAGCTGGGCGAGGACCTCGGGCTCATCGAGGCGAGCACGTTCCGGTTCTGCTGGATCGTCGACTTCCCGATGTACGAGCGCGACGAGGAGACCGGCACGATCGGATTCAGCCACAACCCGTTCTCGATGCCCCAGGGCGGGCTCGACGCGCTGGAGACCCGGGACCCGCTCACGGTCAAGGCGTACCAGTACGACATCGTCTGCAACGGCGTGGAGCTTTCCAGCGGCGCGATCCGCAACCACCGCCCCGACATCATGTTCAAGGCGTTCGAGATCGCCGGCTACCGCCGCGAGGACGTCGAGGCGCGCTTCGGCGGCATGCTGAACGCCTTCCGCTTCGGCGCGCCTCCGCACGGCGGCTCCGCGCCGGGCATCGACCGCATCGTGATGCTGCTCGCGGGCGAGACGAACATCCGGGAGGTCATCGCGTTTCCGATGAACCAGCAGGCGCAGGATCTCCTGATGCAGGCGCCGAGCGAGGTGCCGCCCGAGCGGCTGCGCGAGCTCCACATCCGCCTCGCGCTGCCGGAGCGGCGCGCGGACGCGCCTTCGCGCCAGCCGTGAGCCCCGAAGCCGCGACGATCACACGCCGGCTGTCGCTCGCGCCGGACGTCGACCTCGTGCAGCTCCTCGGCCGCAACGACGACAATTTGAAGCTCCTCGAGAACGCGCTCGAGGTCCGCGTGGTCGCGCGCGGCCACGACGTCACCATCATGGGCGACGAGGGGCAGGTCCGGAAGGGCGAGCGCGCGATCGTCCAGCTCGCGGAGCTGGTGCGCGCGGGGACGCCGCTCCGGACGGCGGAGGTGCGCGCCGCGCTCCGCATGCTGTCCGACGACGCCGAGGTGGACCTCAAGTCCGTGTTCGCCGACTCGATCGCCGTGCCGTCGCGCAAGAAGTGGATCGCGCCGAAGACGCTCGGGCAGAAGCGTTACGTCGACGCGATCCGCGGGCACGACATGGTGTTCGCCATCGGGCCGGCGGGCACCGGCAAGTCGTTCCTCGCGGTGGCGATGGCGGTGGCGGCCCTGATGAAGCGCGAGGTCGCACGCATCGTGCTCACGCGGCCGGCGGTCGAAGCCGGCGAGCGCCTCGGATTCCTTCCGGGCGACCTGCACGAGAAGGTGCATCCGTACCTGCGGCCGCTCTACGACGCGCTCTACGACATGCTCGAGGCGGAGAAGGTCGCGAGCCTCATGGAGAAGGGCGCGATCGAAGTCGCGCCGCTCGCGTACATGCGCGGCCGGACGCTGAACGACTCCTTCATCATCCTCGACGAGGCGCAGAACAGCACCGCCGAGCAGATGAAGATGTTCCTCACGCGGCTCGGCTTCAACGCGAAGATGGTCGTCACCGGCGACGTGACCCAGATCGACCTGCCGTCGTCGCGCGGCTCCGGCCTCGTCGAGATCCAGAAGATCCTGCGCGGCGTCGAGGGCATCACCTTCGTGTACTTCAGCGACCAGGACGTGGTGCGCCACCACCTCGTCTCGTCCATCATCCGCGCCTACGACGCGTACGAGGCGCGGCGCGAGAGCGGGGCGCCGCCCCCGGCGCCCTGATGCCCGCGGCCATCGTCGATCGCCAGCGCCGGGTCGCGGTCCCGGCCGCGCGGCTCGCCCGTGCCGCCCAGCGCGCGCTCGTGGCGCTCGGCCGCCCCGAGGGCAGCGTCGACGTCGCGATCGTCGGCGATCCCGAGATCCGGGCGCTCAACACCGCCCACCGCGGCATCCGGCGCCGCACCGACGTGCTCGCGTTCCCGCTGGAGCTCCCGGGCGCGGCGAGCGGACTCCTCGGCCAGATCGTGATCTCGGCGGACACCGCGGTCCGCCAGGCGCGCAAGGTCGGCGTGCCGCTGGCGCTGGAGCTCGAGCTGCTGACGACGCACGGCGTGTTGCATCTCGCGGGCTACGACGATCGCGATCCGGTCGAAGCGGACCTGATGCACCGCCGCGAGCGTGCGCTGCTCGGCGATGCCGCGCCGGCGCGTCTCTGGAAGGGACTCCTGCCTGGATGATGATGTCTGAGGAGCGGCGGCGGCGCGAGGGACCAGCGGACGTTCGAGCGCCGGCTCCGCCGGCGCAATCCGATCTGGGGGGAGGCAGGGAGGAGCGCGCGTCAGCGCGCGACGACCGCCGGAAGGGGGGCGAAGCCCCCCTCCGGGCAGGTTTTGCGGCGTTGATCGGGCGTCCGAATGCCGGGAAATCGACGCTGCTGAACCGCCTGGTCGGGGAGAAGCTGGCGATCGTGTCGCCGCGGCCGCAGACGACGCGCAACCGCGTGACCGGGATCCGGAACCTCCCTGCGGCCCAGATCGTCTTCGTCGACACGCCAGGGCTCCACGCGGGCGGCGACAAGCTCGGCACGTTCATGATGGAGACCGCGGAGCGCGCCGTGAAGGACGTGGACCTCGTCTGCCTCGTGGTCGACGCGACGGCGCGCGAGCATCCCGATCCGCTCGCGCTGCGCGCGCTCGCCGACGCTCGCGGGCCGCTCGTCTGCGCGATCAACAAGACCGACCGTGTGCGGAGCAAGAGCGCCCTGCTGCCGATCATCGACCGCTGGCGCGCGGCGCGCGCGTTCGACGAGATCGTCCCGATCTCGGCGCTCGACGGCACGAACTGCGAGCGGCTCTTGGCGCTGATCGTCGAGCGGCTGCCGGAGCACCCGTTTCTCTTTCCGCCCGACGCGACCAGCGATCAACCCGAGACGTTCTACGTCGCGGAGATCATCCGCGAGCGGATCTTCCACCTCACGCACCAGGACGTTCCCTACGCGGTGGCCGTGCGGGTGGACGAGCTCGCCGAGCGCCGCCGCCCGGAGTGCCTCTACATCCGCGCCACGATCTTCGTCGAGCAGGACTCGCAGCGCGGGATCCTCATCGGCCGTCAGGGCGCGATGCTGAAGCGTATCGGGACCGACGCGCGCAGGACGCTCGAGGCCTTCTTCGGCGTCAAGGTCTTCCTCGATCTCACGGTGCAGGTCCGCCGCAACTGGCGCAAGGACGAGCGGGCCCTGATGGAGTTCGGCCTGCGCATGACGTCCTGAGATGGCGCTCGGCAAATCGTCCGCCGTCGTCATCGGCAGCTTCCCGCTCGGCGAGAGCGACCGCGTGGTGACCTTCTTCTCGCGCGAGTACGGCAAGGTGCGCGGCGTGGCGCGCGCCTCGCGCCGGCCGCGGTCGCGCTTCGCCGGCGCGCTCGAGCTCTTCACGGTGGGCGAGCTCGTGTTCTTCGACACCGGCCGCAGCGAGCTCTTGCGCATCGACCACTTCGACGTCGTGCGCCCGCTCGCGCGCCTGCGCGAGAGCCTCGAGCGGCTCGGGCATGCCTCGTGGATGGTGGAGTGCGTGAACCGGCTCACCGGGGAGCGTGACCCGCACGCCGCGCTCTACGGCCTGCTCACGCGCGGCCTCCGCTCGATGGAAGTCGCGCCGCCGGGGCGGGTGGCGCTCTCGTTCGTCGCGCGCTGCCTCGATCAGACCGGCCACCGGCCGCGGCTCGACGCCTGCGTCGAGTGCGGGCGGCGCGCGCCATTTCCGCGCGCGCGCCTGGGCGAGGGCGGCCTCGTCTGCGAGGCGTGCGCGCCCTGCCTGCCGGGCCTCGTGCCGATCTCTCCGGCGGCGACGGCGGCGCTCGAGCGCCTGCGTGGCGCTCCGTGGGAGGATGTGATCGGAACGCCGCTCGGCCGGACCGAAGGCGAGCTGAAGACGGTCCTGGACGCGCACATGACTCGACTCATCGGCATGGCACCGCGCGCGACGAAGTTCCTGCGCGAGGTGCGCCGGCTGTCGAAGATCGCGGGAGATCGCGCATGAACAATGCAGTGCGAGCCGCAGGCGAGGCGAGTCTATGAACATGGACGTGCTGGTCTCGCTCTGCAAGCGCCGGGGGTTCATCTTCCAGTCGAGCGAGATCTACGGGGGGACCGGCTCGTGCTGGGACTACGGGCCGCTCGGCGTCGAGCTGAAGCACAACGTCAAGCGCGTGTGGTGGCGGGACTTCGTCCAGCGGCGCGCGGACATGGTCGGGCTCGACGCCTCGATCCTGATGCATCCGACGGTGTGGAAGGCGAGCGGCCACGTCGACAGCTTCACCGACCCGATGGTCGATTGCCGCGAGTGCAAGCGGCGGTTCCGCGCCGACCAGGTCGACGACATGCCGTGGGTCCACTACTGCGAGGCGACGAAGGGCAACAAGTTCACGATCGCGGCCGGCGAGCCGTGCAAGCACTGCGGCGCGCGCCGGACGCTGTGCCCGGAGTGCGGCAAGGGCCAGCTCACCGCGCCCCGCCAGTTCAACCTGATGTTCAAGACGTTCATGGGCCCGGTCGAGGAGGAGGCGTCGTTGACGTACCTGCGCCCCGAGACCGCGCAGGGCATCTTCGTCAACTTCGACAACGTGCTGCAGGCGACGCGGCGCAAGCTGCCGTTCGGGATCGCCCAGATCGGCAAGGCGTTCCGCAACGAGATCACGCCGGGCAACTTCATCTTCCGGACGCGCGAGTTCGAGCAGATGGAGATCGAGTACTTCGTCAACCCGCACGACACGATCGAGGGCCGGCCGGCGGACGAGTATCTCCACGACGTCTGGATCGAGCAGTGCAAGGCGTGGTTCACGGGCTACGGCGTGAGCTCGGACCACCTGCGCCTGCACCAGCATCCCGACGCGGAGCTCGCGCACTACTCGAAGCGCACGGTCGACATCCTCTATCAGTTCCCGATGGGCTGGAGCGAGCTGATGGGGATCGCGAATCGCACCGACTTCGACCTGAAGCAGCACGCGAAGTTCAGCGGGAAGTCGCTGACGTGGTTCGACGAGGAGCGGAAGGAGCACGTCGTCCCCTTCGTCCTCGAGCCTTCCGCCGGTGTGGACCGCGCGCTGCTCGCCTTCTTGCTCGACGCGTACCGCGAGGAGGAAGTCCGCAACGAGAAGCGCGTGGTGCTGCGCTTCCACCCGGAGCTCGCGCCCGTCAAGATCGCGGTGCTGCCGTTGCTCAAGAAGCGGAGCGAGATCGTCGCGCGCGGCCACGAGCTTCGCGACCGCCTCGCGCGCCGCTGGACGACCGTCTACGACGACACGGCGGCGATCGGACGGCTCTACCGGCGGCAGGACGAGGTCGGGACGCCGTACTGCCTCACCGTCGACGTCAAGACCGTCGGCGACGCCGAGAAGGGCGAGGCGGGTGACGGCAAGGTGACGATCCGCGAGCGTGATTCGATGGAGCAGATCCGCGTGCCGATCGATGCCGTCGACACGGTCTTCGGACGTCTGCTCGACGCCGGAGCGTCGTGGGCGGACGTCGCGCGCGAGTTCCCGCGCGCCGAGGGCTGAGCGCGCCCTAGGGTGTTTGCGCGCCGGGGGCGGGGGCCGGCGCGCCGGTGACGGGCGCTGCGGCGCCGACGTTGCCGCGAATCAGCGCGGAGGGCCCGGGAGCCGGTGCGGGACTTGGCGTCGCCGGTGCGGGCGGCGCGCCGGGCGCGGCACCGGGCGGGGGCGACGGCGTCGTCGGCACGCTCTGGCGGCGTGGACCACACGTCGACGCGGGCTCGGTGCCGCGGATGAAGGCCATCGTCACCACCCGCACGCACTCGTTCGACGGATCGAGGTCGATCGGGAGCAACACCACGCGCTCGGGAACGGGGAAGTCTTCTTTCGGCGACTCGCCGAGCACCCTCGTCATGTAGGTGAGCCAGATCGGAATGGCGACGCGCGAGCCCGTCTCGTCCTTGCCGAGACTGCGCGGGCGGTCGTAGCCGACCCAGACGCCGGTGGAGAGCTTCGGCGTGAAGCCGATGAACCACGCGTTCGAGTAGTCGTTCGTGGTGCCGGTCTTCGCCGCGACGGGGCGGCCGAGCGCCTTGGCCGCCTGCCCCGTTCCGCGCTCCACGACGCCGCGGAGCATGTGCGTGGCGATGTACGCCATCTCCGGCGAGAGCGCCTCGCGCCCGGTCGGCACGTGCTCCTCGAGCAGTTGCCCCTGCGCGTTCGTGACGTAGCGGATCGTCGTCGGCGGCATCCACACGCCCTGATTGGCGAGGACGCCGTACGCGGACGTCATCTCCAGGAGCGTGAGGTCCGACGTGCCAAGCGCCATGCTGAGGTTCACGTCGATCGGGCTCGTCACCCCGAGCCGCCGCGCGACCTGCACCGTGCGATTCACGCCGATGCGCTCCTGCAGCTTGACGGTGACGACGTTCACGGACTCCTCGATCGCCTGCTGGAGCGTCGTCGGCCCGCGGTACTTCCGGTCGTAGTTCTCCGGCTTCCAGACGTTGCCGCCGCCCACGGCGTACGAGACGGGCTCGTCGACCACGCGGCTGGCGGCGGTGAAGCCGGATTCGAGCGCGGCGATGTAGACGAACGGCTTGAAGGCCGAGCCCGGCTGCCGCTTCGCCTGCACCGCGCGGTTGAACTCGCTGCGGAAGAAGTCGTACCCGCCGACGAGCGCGCGCACGTAGCCGGTCTGCGGCTCGATGGTGACGACCGCGCCCTCGGGGTGCTCGGCGGGCCGCGAGGTCTTGCTGCGGCCTTCGAGCGCGCGGAGGCCGTCGCGCAGCGCCTGCTCGGCCGCGAGCTGCATCGGCGGGCTCAGCGTCGTGTAGACGTTCAGGCCGCCCTTGAAGACCATGTCGGCGCCGTACTTCGCTTCCAGGGTCTGCTGCACGTACTCGAGGAAGTACTGGCCGGTGGTCCGCCGCCGCTCGGGCGGAATCAGGCCCAGATCCGAGCGCGCGAGACGCTTGGCGTCCGGCTCCTTCAACGCGCCGTACTCCACCATCCGGCGCAGCACGACCTCGCGCCGACGCTTCGCGGCGTCACCGTGCTCGAACGGCGAGTACGCGGAGGGCGCGCGCGGCAGGCCGGCGATCAGCGCCGCCTCGCGCACCGTCAGCTCGGACACCGACTTGCCGAAGTACGTGCGCGCGGCGGCTTCGACACCGTACGCGCCGTGGCCGAAGTAGATCTGGTTCAGGTACATCTCGAGGATGCGGTCCTTGCTGTAGCGCCGCTCGAGCTCGAGCGCGAGGATCGCTTCCTTGAACTTCCGCTCCAGGCTCTTGTCCGGCGTGAGGAAGAGCACCTTCGTGAGCTGCTGGGTGATGGTGCTGCCGCCCTCGACAACGCGACCGCGCCGGTAGTTCTGGTACACCGCACGCGCGATGCCGATGGGGTCGAGGCCCCAGTGCTGATAGAAGCGGCGGTCCTCGGTCGCGAGCACGGCGTCGCGCAGCGCGCGCGGGATCTGCGCGAGCGGGACGAAGATCCGGCGCTCGACGTGGAATTCGGTGATGAGCTCGTCGTTGTCGTCGTAGATCTTCGCGCCCTGCATCGGCTGGAACGTCTCGAGCGCGGCGACGTTCGGGAGCGAGCGCGGCAGGACGGTGAAGGCCCAGAGCGCGGCGACACCTCCGCCGGCGGCGATCAGGAGGGTGACGACGCCGACGACGATGAGGAGGGGGCGGAGCCAGCGGCGCCGCGCGGCCGGCGTGCCCGACGTCTCGGCCGCGCGCTTGCGTGAAGCCATGCTCGGAACATTATAGGCGTCCGCCACGGGAGCCCGGTAGGGAATGCGATAATGCGGAGACCGTGAGCGCCCGATCCCACCCATTTCTCGAGGACTTGGCCGCGCGCGAGCTGATCGTCGACTCGACGCCGCGCGAGGAGCTCGCGGCCCACCTCGGTGAGGCGCGGCGCAGCGCCTACATCGGCTTCGACCCGACCGCCGACAGCCTGCATGTGGGGAACCTGCTCGGCCTGACCCTGCTGCGCCGCCTTCAGCTGAGAGACCATCGCCCGATCGTCCTTGTCGGCGGCGGGACCGGCCTCATCGGCGATCCGAGTGGCAGGGCCGGCGAGCGCGCGCTCAACGAGCTGGAGACCGTGCGCGCCAATGCCGAGCGGCTCAAGCGGCAGGTCAGCCGGTTCGTCGATTTCGACCGGGGCGCGAACGCGGCGCTCCTCGTCGACAACTACGAATGGCTCGGGAGCGTGTCGCTCATCCCGTTCCTGCGGGACGTCGGCAAGCATTTCTCGATCAACGTGATGCTCGCGAAGGAGTCCGTGAGCGCGCGGCTCGCGACCGGCATCTCGTACACCGAGTTCAGCTACCAGCTCCTGCAGGCCTACGACTTCCGCGAGCTCGCGCGCCGGCACGACTGCACCATGCAGATGGGCGGCAGCGATCAGTGGGGCAACATCACCGCGGGGATCGAGCTCATCCGGCGCATGGATGCCGGCGCGGCGCACGGCTTGACGCATCCGCTGGTCGCGAGATCCGACGGCACGAAGATGGGCAAGAGCGAGACGGGAACCGTCTGGCTCGACGCCGACAAGACGTCGCCCTACGAGATGTACCAGTTCTGGATCAATACGCCGGACGCGGACGTCATCCGCTTCCTGAAGTTCTACACGTTCCTGCCGCTCGCGGAGATCGTGGCGCTCGGCGAGACGACGGAGCACGCGCCGGAGAAGCGCGAAGCGCAGCGCGTGCTCGCGCGCGAGGTCACGCAGCTCGTGCACGGTGACGACGGTCTGCGCGACGCCGAGACGATCACGGCGTCGCTCTTCGCCGGGGACGTGACCGGGCTCAGCGCCGCGCAGCTCGAGCAGGCGTTCGCCGCCGCGCCGACGACCGCGCTCGCCGCGGACGACCTCGGAACACCGCTGGTCGACGTGCTCGTGCGCGTCGGGCTCGCGGAGTCGAAGCGTCGTGGCCGCGAGCTGCTCACGACCGGCGCGATCCAGGTCAACGGCCGGAAGGTGAGCGGGGCGGATGCCGTTCTGTCCGGCGACGCCGTCCTGCCCGGGGGCTTCGTCGTCCTCCAGAGAGGCAAAAAGACCTTCCACATCGCACGGTTGGAAAAAAAGTAGGGCCGACAGCCCGAAGGGTTGACAGGCTCGGGAGCGATGCGTATATTCAGTCTTCGCCCGCGCTCAAGGGCGCGGACCGTTTGAGCAGCACGATCCGGTCACCTTCCAAGCTGACCGCCGTTCTTTGACAGTTGGATATGCTACTGGCTCACCGAAAAGGTGTGAGCACCATCCGTTCTATGAGTGCCTTGCGCTCGGCCGAGTAACTGTCAGTAGTCAGTGAAACGTTCGAGCTACGAGGACCAGGTTCAACGCTGTTTCTTGGCGAGTTTGATCCTGGCTCAGAGCGAACGCTGGCGGCGTACTTAACACATGCAAGTCGAACGAGGTCGGGGGCAACTCCGGCCTAGTGGCGCACGGGTGAGTAACACGTGGGCAACCTGCCCTTGAGTCCGGGATACCCTCTCGAAAGGGAGGCTAATACCGGATACGTTCCTCGGGTCGCAAGACCTGGGGAGGAAAGGTAGCCGCAAGGCTGCCGCTCTTGGAGGGGCTCGCGGCCTATCAGCTAGTTGGTGAGGTCATGGCTCACCAAGGCGATGACGGGTAGCTGGTCTGAGAGGACGACCAGCCACACGGGAACTGAGACACGGTCCCGACTCCTACGGGAGGCAGCAGTGGGGAATTTTCCGCAATGGGCGAAAGCCTGACGGAGTGACGCCGCGT
>Ga0194121_10000066_pt1:20000-158709 | contig 158709 bp, 155 predicted proteins | sample TA2MahCa50mmetaG_FD_148609 | JGI IMG/M metagenome (GOLD analysis project Ga0194121, IMG submission 148609) | Freshwater microbial communities from Lake Tanganyika, Tanzania - TA2015020 Mahale Deep Cast 50m | ecosystem: Environmental > Aquatic > Freshwater > Lake | place... | reverse complement strand
CGCCGACAGGGCGATGGCGCCCATGACCGGGGTGTAGAGCAGCGTCGTCAGCGGCGGCTCGTCGGGCCCGAGCTTGCGTGTCAGCACCACGAACAAGGCCCAGAACGAGGCCGAGACCATGGGCAGCGCGTAGGCCCAATGGCGTGTCTCGAGCCCCGGTCGCACGATCACCAGCACGCCGACGAAGCCGATGGCGATGGCCGTCCAGCGCCGCACGCCCACCTTCTCGCCGAGGATCGAAATGGCCAGCAGCGTCGTCATGAACGGCGAGACGAAGCCGAGCGCGATGGCGTCGGCCAACGGAATGTGCTGCAGGCCCATGTAGAAGATCGCGTTGGCGCCGATCACGACGGTCGAGCGCAGCAGCTGCAGGCGCCACTGGGTCGTGCGCGCCAGTTGCCCGATGCGGTGGGGCATCAGCACGGGCAGCGCGGCCAGGGCGAAGACGAAGCGGCCCCAGCTCGCCATCAGGCCGCCGCTCGCCTCGGCGATCAGCTTGCCCACCGCGTCGCCGATCGAGAAGACGAACACGGTGATCAGCAGCAGGAGGATGCCCTTGGCCTGGTCGCTCATCCCTGGCGCCTGCCCGCGGCCTGGCGGTGGAAGACGTAAAGGCCACTGGCCACGATCACGGCGATGCCGATCCAGGTCAAGGTGTCCGGGAAGTCGCCGAACACGACAAGGCCCAGCACCGAGCCCCACACGATGTCCAGGTAGTGCAGCGGCGCGATGACGCTGGCCGGCGCCAGGCGGTACGCCTGGATCAGGATCAGGTGCGTGCCGGCGGCCCAAAGCCCGATGCCGCCCAGGATCAGCCAGCCCTGCGCATCAGGCGTCTGCCAGAAGAACGGCACCACCAGGCTGGAGGCACCGGCGCCGACCAGGGCCATGTAGAACAGCGATGTCGTCGGCCGCTCGGCGCTGCCCAGACGGCGGGTCAGGATGCCGTAGAGGCTGCCCGACAGTGCCGCGCCCAGCGGCAACAGGTACGCCCAGTGGCGGTCGGCGAAGCCGGGCCGGATGATGATCAGGGCGCTGACGAAGCCGACCGCGCAGGCGATCCAGATGTCGGCGGTGGCCCGTTCGCCCAGGATCGGGCGCTCCAGCGCGACGACGATGAAGGGGCCGACGAAGCCAATGGCGATGGCGTCCGCCAGGGGGATCAGGGCGAGCGAGGAGAAGAAGAACGCGGTCGCGCCCAGCATGCAGACCGAGCGCAGGATCTGCAGGCGCAGTTGCCGCGTGCTTGACCAGCACGTCCATGCCGATGATCAGCAGACTGAAGGTGGCGGCCAGCACCATGCCGCGACGGGTGTCGTCGAGCACGCCGAGTCCTAGGCCGTCGCCAGCGCGGGCGTGGGTGTGCGCCGCTCGCGGATCGTCAGACAGATGAAGCCGGCGCCGATGGCGAGCAGCATCGCGGCGAGCCACACCCACAGGTACTGGGCGAACGCGTCGTAGAGCACGCCGGCCAGGAACGCGCCCGCCGCCGCGCCCAGCGCGTGGCCGGCCGACAGGATGCCCATGACCAGACCCATCACCCTGAGACCCAGGTGGCTCGAGACCAAGCTCGCGGTCACCGGCACGGTGGCGTAGTCGAACAGGCCGAACACCACGGCGAAGATCAGCAGCGTGGGCAGATCGCCCACGATGCGGATCAGGATCAGGAACGACAGGCCGCGCACGATGTAGATGATGCCCAGCAGCAGCGGCCGGTGCATGCGGTCCGCCAGCCAACCGGCCGTGACCGTGCCGACCAAGTTGAAAGCCATCAGCACGCCATAGGCCAGCGTCGATTGCTGTGGCGGAAAGCCGCACGCGGTGGCGTAGGGCAGCAGGTGCACCTCGATCACGCCCGAGGTGGTGAAGCCGCAGATCACGTAGCTCCAGAGCAACGCGTGGAACACCGGGCTGCGCAACAGGCGCAGCGGCGCGGCCGGTGCGATCGGGCCACGCGGCGCGGCGCGGGTCGGATCCGTCCGGCGCGCGCGCAGCAACACCCAGGCGAGCGGCGCGAGCGCGAGCGCGAGCAGGGCGACGCCCGTGAAGCCGGTGCGCCAGCCGACCTCGGCGAATACCAAGCCGATCAGGGGCATCAGGGCGAGTTGCCCGGCGGTCGCACCCGCCGTGGCGACGCCGATCGCGAGCCCCCGGTTGGCGACGAAGTGCACCGCGACGCCGGTCGCCACGACGTGCATGGCCACGGTGCCGAAGCCCAGCCCGGCGAGGCCGCTGAACGCCCCGAGCAGGTGCCAGCGTTCGGTCATGGTCGTGGTCGCGAGCGCGCCGAACCCGACCATGACAAGGCCGATCGCCAGGGGCGCCTGCGGCCCGTGGCGATCGACCAGACGACCGGTGAACGGCGCCGCGAGGGCCATGGCGACGAGGGCGAGCGCGCCGACGGTCGAGACGAACGTGCGCGACCAGCCGAACTCCTGCTCCCAGGAGGGCATGGCGAGGCCGAGCGAGGAGCGGGCGGAGAACGACGCGGCCAGCGCCACGAAGCACACGCCGACCACCAGCCAGCCGCGAAAATTGGCGCCCAGCGCCGTGTCAGCCCGCACGGGCCACCGCCTCGGCGATCGCCGCGCCGAGATCCGTGGTGCGCGCCGTGCCACCGATGTCGGGCGTCAGCAACGCGGGCTCGAGCAACGTCGTGTCGATCGCCACGACGATCGCCTGCGCCGCCTCGCTCTCGCCGAGGTGCTCGAGCATCATGGCCCCGGCCCAGATCTGGCCCACCGGGTTGGCGATGCCGCGCCCGGCGATGTCGGGCGCCGAGCCGTGCACCGGCTCGAACATCGACGGGAAATCGCGCTCGGGGTTCAGGTTGGCCGACGGCGCGATGGCGATGGAGCCCGCCACCGCCGGGCCCAGGTCCGACAGGATGTCGCCGAACAGGTTGCTGCCCACCACCACGTCGAACCAGTCGGGGTGGCGCACGAAGTGCGCCGCCAGGATATCGATGTGGAACTTGTCGACGCGCACGTCCGGGAAATCAGCGGCTACGGCGGCGACACGCTCGTCCCAGAACGGCATGGTGTGGACGATACCGTTGGATTTCGTCGCCGAGGTCAGGTGCCGCTTCGGCCGGCGCCGCGCCAGGTCGAAGGCGTAGCGCACGATGCGGTCGGTGCCGTGCCGGGTGAACACGGCGGTCTGCATCGCCGTCTCGTCGTCGGTGCCGGCGTACAGGCGGCCGCCGATCTCGGAATACTCGCCCTCGTTGTTCTCGCGCACCACGACGAAGTCGATGTCGTCCTTGCCGCGACCGACGAGCGGCGAGGCGATGGCGCCCAGGAGCCGTACCGGGCGCAGATTGACGTACTGGCGGAACTGCCGGCGGATCGGGATCAGCAAACCCCACAGCGAGACGTGGTCGGGTACCGCCGGGTCGCCCACCGCGCCGAGGAAGATCGCGTCGTGGCCGGCGAGCGTGGCCAGCCCGTCCGCCGGCATCATGCGCCCGGTCTCGCGGTAGTACGCGCAGCCCCAGGGCACGGGTCGCCACTCCATGGTGAAGCCGAAACGCCGGCCGGCCTCCTCGATCACGCGGATGCCCTCGGGCACGACCTCGTGGCCGATGCCGTCCCCGGCGATCACGGCGATGCGGTAGCGGCGGTTGCTCAAGGTCGTGGGCTCCTGGGAGCGGAAGGCGCGTGAGTGTCGCGGATCGCTCCGGCCGCGTCCATGACCGTCCGGGCATGGCAACCATGTGACGGCCGGGAGCGATTCAACGCCGCGCCAACTGGCCAGATTGGATCATCGCGCCGATGGCGGTCAGCACCAGGCGCGCGCAGGTCGTTGCGCCGATGCCGTTGGGCAGATCGTAGGCGGACCCAAACTCGACGATGTCGAGGCCGGCGATGCGCCCCTTGGCGGCGACGCCCCGGATCAGGTCCACCACGTCGTAGAAGGTGATGCCGCCCGGCGCCGGCGCGCTCAGACTGTGAAAGTCGGCCGGGTGGATGCCGTCGCAGTCGATGGTGACCAGGAACGCGCCGCCGTCCGGAACCAGGTCAAGCGCACGGCCGATACCGTGGTCGTGCACCTCGCGCGCGGTGACCAGGCGCGAACCCCAGGCGCGCGCGTCGTCGACCTCGGCCTGGCGCGCGCTGCCGGTGCCGCGCAGGCCCACCTGGATCATGCCTGTGATCCAGGGCAGCTCGGACGCCCGGCGCATGGGGCTGGAGTAGCCGTTGCGCTCGCCGTGCAGCTCGTCGCGCCAGTCGAGGTGGGCGTCGACCTGCACCACCGTCAGCGGCCCGCGACCCTCGAAGGCGCGGAAGAAGGGAATGGGCACGCTGTCGTCGCCGCCCAGCACGATGGGCACCGCGCCACGTTCCAGGATGGCGCGCACCGCAGCCTCGGCGCGCGCGCGGTTCGCCGTCCCTCGGCGGGCGGCTGGGTCAGCATCATGCCGGCATCGTCCTTGTGCTTGTGTGGTCCCGTGGGCCCGCGCACGTTGACCGACGCGGACTCCGTATGCATGATCGCGCGGGTTTACGAGGGGAGCGCAGCCCATGGGGGGCGCGGTACGGTGGCGGGGCCTGCTGGCGCACGGGGTCGCCGCGCTCTTTTGCGCCGCGATCCTGCTGCCACTCCTGTGGCTTGTCCGTGTCGCGCTGACGGACAAGCTGACCGCGTACAAGCTGCCGCCCGAATGGGTGACGCCCCGGCTCCACAACTTCGTGGAGATCTTCACCGACTACCCGTTCCTGACCTACTTCATCAACAGCGTGGTGGTCGCCGCCGGCTCGACCGCGGTGGCGCTGCCGCTGGCGGCGATGATGGCTTACGCCTTCGCCCGCTACGATACGGGCGGCCTGCCGCTCCGGCTGTTCGTGCTGTCCAGCCAGATGCTGCCGCCGGTGATCCTGGTGTTGCCGCTGTTCGCCCTGTTCCTGTGGGCGCAGCTGTTGAACACGTGGTTCGCCTTGATCATCGCGCACCTGACCATCAGCCTGCCGTTCCTGTCGTGGCTGCTGGTCGCCTTCTTCCAGGGCGATGTGCGGCTGCTGGAGCAGGCGGCACGCATCGACGGCGCGACGCGGTTCCAGGCGTTCCTGAAGGTGACCTTGCCGGTGACGGCGCCGGGCCTGCTGTCGGCCGGGCTGCTCGCCTTCATCCTGAGTTGGAACGAGTTTCTGTTCGTGCTGATCCTTTCCGGGCCCCAGACAAACACCCTGCCGGTGGGTCTATCGGCGTTCCAGACCCAACGCGGTGTCGAGCTCGCGCTGCTGTCCGCCGCGACGCTCGTGGCGATCGCGCCGGTGTTCGTGCTGCTGCCGTTCATGCGGCGCTATCTGATCAAGGGTCTGTCGCTCGGTGCGCTGAAGTAGGATGCTCGGCGGCGCGCGGCGTCGTGTCGCCAGCGAGGGACGTCAACTGGGGAGGAACGATATGAAGCGGTTATTGATCGGCGTGCTGGCGCTCGTCGCCATGATGGGGGTGGCGCGGGCCGAAACCCTGCGCATCCTCATGGAAACCGTGCCCGACACGGAACAGGTCAAGTCGCTGCTGTCCGAGTTCAAGGCGGCGACGGGCTACGACGTCGAGATCGAGGCGATCAGCTACATCGACATGCACACCAAGCTGGTGCCGCAGCTGATCGCGCCGACCGGCGCCTACGACATCATCATCGTCGATTTCTACTGGGTCGCCGAGTTCACCAAGGCGGGCTGGCTGCTGCCGCTGGACGAGTTCGCGCAGCGCGACGGCGTCGACCTCGGCCGCTACGTGCCCAAGGTCATGGCCACCACCGGCCAGGTCGACGGCGTCACCTACATGCTGCCCTTCTACAACTACGTGATGGGCCTGGTGTACCGGAAGGACCTGCTGGAGGACCCGGCTGAGCAGGCGGCATTCAAGGAGAAGTACGGCATCGAACTCGGCGTGCCCAAGACGTGGGACGAGTTCAAGAAGCAGATGGAGTTCTTCACCCGTGACACCGACGGTGACGGGCAGAACGACTTCTTCGGCACCGTGACCCAGGCGCAGCGCGGTGATTGCATCATGATGCAGTCGTCGAACTTCCTGTACGGCAACGGCGGGCGCTACTACGACGAGAACTGGAACCCGCTGCTCAACACGCCCGAAGCGGTGCAGGGCCTGGCCGACTTCGCCGACGCGACGCTGAAGTACAGCGCGCCCGGCTCCGAGGGCTTCTGCTTCGACGAGGCGACGGCCGTGATGACCCAGGGCAAGGCCTACAGCATCATCACGTTCAACAACCTCTACGCCACCATCAACAACCCCGAGACCTCGGCGGCCGGCGGCAAGGTCGGCATCACCGGCGTGCCGGGCGGTGGCCTGATGGGCTCGTGGGGCTGGGGCATCCCGAAGTCCAGCCCGAACAAGGACGGTGCCTGGGCTTTCATCAACTGGGTCGAGTCCTTCGACATCGCCAAGAGGCGCGCGATCATGGGCAACGCCATGACGCAGACGGCGCTGTTCACCGATGTGGACGTGGTCGCGGCGCGGCCCGAGGCGCCTTCGCTCGAGCCGCTGGTGGCCGAGGCGAATGCGTTCCCCGTGTTCACCTACACCGTCGAGTTCGTCGAGGCGGTAGGGCGCGAGTTCAACCTGGCGGCGAGCGGACAGAAGGATCCGAAGGAGGCCGCCGAGGCCGCCCAGGAAGCCTTCGCCGACCTGCTGCGCAAGGACGGCCTGATCGAGTAGGGGATCGAGAGCATCCGGGGGGACCGCTTTGGCGGCGGGTGCGCTCGCGCGGCGTGACCAGCGTTTTGGGCTCTTGCTCACGGCGCCTGGTCTCGCCGCGCTTCTCCTGGTCGTGCTTTTCCCGCTCGGTTTCGCGGTGTTCACCAGCCTGTTCGACTACACGCTGGTGCACCCTAACCACGACACCTTCGTCGGCTTCGACAAGTACGTCGAGGCGTGGAACGCCGACTACCTGCCCGACGCGCTGTGGACGACAGTGAAGTTCGTCGTGGCCTCGGTGGTCATCGAGTTCGTCATCGGCTTCAGCGTGGCGCTGGCGCTCAACCGCGTCACGCGGTTCAAGAACGTCTACTACATCATCCTGCTGGCGCCGCTGCTGATGAACCCGGTGGTGGTGGCGCAGCTCTGGCGCATGATCCTGCACTCCGAACTCGGGATCATGAACTACGTGCTCGGCATGATCGGGATCGGCAAGATCAACTTCCTGGGCGACCCGGTGGCGGCCTTCTGGACCGTGGTGCTGGTGGACATCTGGCACCAGGTCTCGTTCATGGCGATCCTGCTGCTGGCCGGCCTGGCGGCGCTGCCGCGCGAGCCCTACGAGGCCGCGCGCATGGACGGCGCCTCGGCGGTGCAGACCTTCGTGCACATCACGCTGCCGCTCATGCGCCCGGTCATCGCGGTGGCGCTGCTGCTGCGCCTGATCTTCGCGATCAAGACCTTCGACATCGTGTTCATCATGACCAAGGGCGGTCCGGGCACGGCGACCGACCTGATCAGCTACTTCATCTACCGTTCGGCCTTCTTCGGCCTGGACGTGGGGCGCGCCTCGGCCATGTCGGTGGCACTGCTGCTGATCGTGCTGGCGCTCACCATCTATCTCTACCGCTACATGAAGTCGCTGGCCTGAGGGGACCATGGCGCAGATCACGCTGAAGAACCTGGGCAAGATGTTTCCGCCCGACGTGGTCGCGGTGGCCGACGTGAACCTGACCATCGGCGACGGTGAGTTCTTCGTGCTGCTTGGCCCGTCGGGCTGCGGCAAGTCGACGACGCTGCGCATGATCGCGGGGCTGGAGGAAGCGACGTCGGGCGACATCCTGGTCGACGGCCGGCGGGTCAACGACGACGACCCGGCGGACCGCGACCTGGCCATCGTGTTCCAGAACTACGCGCTCTACCCGCACATGACGGTGGCTGAGAACTTGGCCTTCGGCCTGAAACTGCGCAAGGTCGCGCCAACCGAGATCACCAGCCGCACCGCCGCCACCTCGCGCATGCTGGGGATCGAGCCGCTGCTGAAGCGCAAGCCGCGCGAACTGTCGGGCGGCCAGCAACAGCGCGTGGCGCTGGGCCGCGCCCTGGTGCGCCAGCCAAAGGCGTTCCTGTTCGACGAACCGCTCAGCAACCTGGATGCCAAGCTGCGCGCGACCATGCGCACCGAGCTGATCAAGCTGCACCAGTCCCTGGGCGCCACCATCGTCCACGTCACCCACGACCAGGTCGAGGCCATGACGATGGGCCAGCGCATCTGCATCATGAAGGATGGCCACGTGGTCCAGGTCGGGCCGCCCATGGAGGTCTATCGCAATCCCGCCGACACCTTCGTCGCGGGGTTCCTGGCCAGCCCGCCCATGAACCTGCTGGACGCTCGCGTGGTCGATCACGCGGGCGGGCTCGCGGTGGCGTTGGGCGAGGCGCGGCTCGCGGTTCCCGGTGCGTTCAACGGCGCCTATGGCGCCTGGCGCGACCGCGACGTGGTGTTCGGCATCCGGCCCGAGGACATGCACGACGGCGCGGGCCCCGGTGGCCGGACGCCGCTCGACGTGCGCGTGGTCGCGGTCGAGGCCCTGGGGCCCGAGGTGGTGCTGGTCGCGGCGCTGGCGGACGGGCGCGAAATCCACGCCCGGCTGGGACCGGGCTTTGTCGCGCCGATCGGCAGCCAGCAGCGGCTCCATCTTGATCTCGGCGCCATGCACCTGTTCGACCGCGAAACGCGCAAGGCGATCGCGCAGCGGGGGACGGGCTGACGGGAGATCGCCCCTAACGCCCTGGTCCGGCGGCCCCGAGCGTACTCGCAGGGCTGGCCGTTCTCGGTGCGCCGTGGGATGTCGCGGCCGACGAGCCCGGCTTTCACGCGCTCGTCGACATTGACCTTCTCGCGCTCCTCTGCCCGTGCGAATTCGGCCGCGTGAAACCGGAGGAGGACGACGGCAGCTACGGATCGGGGCCGCGCCTCCTGGTGCTCGATCAGAACGCCGCGCCGCCGACCGCCATTGTCGATCTCGGTGCCGGACCGGTCTCGCTTCCCCTGGCGGACAAGGCCGGCCGCATGACCTACGCGTGCGAGCTGGGCGAACGGTTCGTCACGCGATGGGCCGCGGACGGCACGGGCATCGTCGTGGACCTGACCGTGCTGGCGCCCGGCGAGGAGGCGTGCTGGTTCGAGGGACGTCTTGCGCTCGACGGCGGCGCTCCGGTCCCCATCAAGGGCGCGTGCGGCTGCTGACCGCCCGGGCGGTCGGTCGCCGGGTCGGGGCATGGTCCTCGCGGCGACCATCGGCCAGCCAATGATCGGCGGCGCGACTAGGCGGATCATAAACAGTCAGTATGTCCATTGCTCATCGAGGGAGGGTGTCCATGATTCGCGCTATGAGGGCCGCGCTCGACCTGCTCGCCACCGACCGCCGGGGGTTCCACCGCATGCTCGGGTCCCTTGGGTTGGCCATGACGGCGATCCCCGTCGCCGCGCCGCCGGCGCGCGCCGCCGCCACGGTCAGCTACATGACCTGGGCCGGCTACGAGGTGCCCGAACTGCATCAGTCCTTCATCGCCAAGTACGGCCAGTCGCCCGAGACCACCTTCTTCGCCGAGGAGGAGGAAGGGCTGACCAAGCTGCGCTCCGGCTTCACGCCCGACGTGGCCCATCCGTGCATGAGCAACATCGCGAAGTGGCGTGACGCCGGGGTCATCAAGCCCATCGACACGACACGCCTGCACAACTGGCCCAATCTGATCCCGGCACTGACCTCGATCCCCGGCGCCCAGGCCGAGGGCCAGCAGTGGATCGTGCCGTGCGACTGGGGCCCGAACGGCGTCGCCATGCGCACCGACCTGGTCGACCCGGCGTACCTGGAGGACCCGAGCTGGATGGTGCTGTGGGATGAACGCTACGCCGGCCGGCTTTCCATGTGGGATTCGATCGACGGCGCCGCGGCCATCGCCGCCGTGGTGCTCGGCATCAAGGACACCAACGCCGTGACCGACGAGGAGTTCGCCGCGATCGAGGACCTGATCCGCCGCCAGTACAAGCTGGCCCGCTTCTTCTGGGGTTCCGAGACCGATGCCGAGACCGCCATGGCCTCGGGGGAGGTGGTAGCGTCGTACCTGTGGGGCGGCGTGACCAACCGGCTGATCGCCGCCGGCGTGCCGATCCTATACGCGCCGGGGCCGAAGGAAGGCGTCGTCTCGTTCGCCTGCGGGCTGACCCTGGTCAAGGACGGACCGGGCGACGAGCAGGCCAAGTACGACTTCATCGACGCCTGGACCGATCCGGAATCGGGCAAGTTCCTGATCGAGGCCTACGGCTACGGTCACTCGAACGCGCGCGCCTACGAACTGGTCAGCGAGGAGGCACTCGCATCCCAAGGCCTGACCCGCGACATCAACGGCTTCCTGGCGAAGTCGAGCTTCATGCAGTCCTGGTCGCCCGCGATGCGCGAGCGCTACGTCACCATGTTCGAGGACATCAAGGCCGGCAATTGATCGGCCCCACACGAGGAGGAAAGTCATGTCCGAACCCGCACGCACGATTGCGCCTTCGCCAGCGTTCACGAACCTGAGCGACGCCGAAGCCTTGGCCGCCCGGCTCGATCCGTGGCCGGCCTTTGCACCTGACTGCGTTCTAGGCGGCAACTTAAACGGCCATCGGGGCCAGGTGCTGTTTCGCTCGCCGGACGGGCACTACAGCATCGGCATCTGGGAATGCGACGCGGCCAAGCTGGTCAACGTCTACCCCGGCACCGAATCGGGCCACGTGCTGAAGGGCCGCGCACGGTTGCGCGACGTGGCGACCGGCGAAGTGCAACACCTTCGGGCGGGCGACAACTTCTTCCTCGCCTTCGGTCGCACCGTCGAGTGGGAGATCCTCGAGACTTTCCGCAAGGTCTACACGATGTACGAAGCCGAATGGGATGGCGAGCGGTTCTATTAGGGGCCACGCCGCCCATGGGCGCCTCCGTCGCGCACACCATCCACGCCGGCCACCGCCACTTCGGCTGGAGCCGGGACCACGCGCCGGTCGCCACCGTGGCGCCCGGCGAGGCGGTCGAGTTCGACGTCATCGACGGCGGCGGCGGGCAGATCACGCGCGCGTCCGACGCGGCGACCATCGGCGCGCTCGACTTCGCGACCCTGCTGCCCCTGAACGGGCCGATCGCCGTGGACGGCGCCCGGCCCAGCGACACCCTGAAGATCACGGTGCTTGATGTGACACCGTCGGGCTGGGGCTGGAGCGGCGTCATCCCCGGCTTCGGGCTTCTGGCCGAGGAGTTCACCGAGCCCGCGCTGCGTCACTGGACGTACGACCCTTCGGGGCGCGAGCCCGCCATGTTCGGCACGATCGCGCGCGTCCCCGTGCGGCCGTTCCCCGGCACCCTCGGCCTGGCCCTGGCCGAACCGGGCGTGCACAGCGCGCTGCCGCCCCGCCGGGTCGGCGGCAACCTCGACACGCGGGACATCACGGTCGGCACCGAGCTTTACCTGCCCGTCGAGGTCGCGGGTGCCTTGTTCTCGGTCGGCGACACCCACGCGGCCCAGGGCGACGGCGAACTGGCCGGTTCCGCGATCGAAAGCCCCATGCGCATCGCCTTCCGCTTCGACGTGGTGCGCGGCCTAGCGCTCGACGGACCCTGGTTCACCACGCCGGGACCGGTGACGCGCCATCTGGACGGCAAGGGTTACTACGTCACCTCAGGGGTCGGGCCCGACATCCTGCCCGCCGCCCGTGACGCCGTGCGCCGCATGATCGACGTGCTGGCGCGCGGCCATGGCGTCGGCGCGCTGGATGCCTACATGCTGTGCAGCGTCTGCGCCGACCTGCGGCTGAGCGAAGTCGTGAACACCCCCGTGTCCGTCGTTTCGCTGTATTTTCCGCGCGTCGTGTTCGACTAGGCCGAACAGGGAGCCCGCCATGAACGCCAGCCTTCTCGACGAGGTCCTGACCCGCGATGTGCGTCAGCGGCTGGCGTCGCCGACCGCCGAGGGCACGGCGCTGCCCAACGCCTGCTACACCAGCGCGGCGTGGCTCGAACTTGAGCGCGAGCGCCTGTTCGCGCGTACCTGGATGCTGGCCGGGTTCTGCCACGACATCCCGAACCCCGGCGATGCCCACCCGGTCGAGGTCGGCGGCATGCCGATCCTGCTGCTGCGCGACGACGACGGCACGGTGCGCGCGTTCCACAACGTCTGCCGGCACCGTGGCGCGGTCATGGTCGACAAGCCTTGCTCGGGCCGCAAGGTGCTGACCTGCCCCTACCATGGCTGGGCCTACGGGCTTGACGGCCGCCTGCGCACCCGGCCGCACTTCCACGGCGCCGGCCGCCACGAGGTGGTCGGCGGTAACGAGGCCTCGCGCGCCGGTCTCGCGCCCGTTCGCCATGCCGTCTGGCATGACCTGATCTTCGTCGATATCGGCGGCAAGGCGCCGGACTTCGCCGATCACTGGGCGCCGTTCGCCCGGCGCACCAAGGACTACGACTTCGGCGCGCTGCGCTTCGCCAAGACGCTCACCTTCGACGTCAAGGGCAACTGGAAGCTGATCCACGAGAACTTCTTCGATCCCTACCATCCGCCCGTGGTGCACCCCCGGCTCGAGGTCTTCGCGCCGATCGCCCTGCGCCACGAGACGCGCGACGAGGGCGCCTGGCTCTACAACACCAACGGCATCGCCGAGCCCCAGGACGGCCGCGGCGTCGGCATGCCCTACTATCCCGGGCTCGACGAAACGGGCCGACGCACCGAGTGGTACTTCCACCTGTTCCCCACGCTGGATTTCGAGATCTGGCCCGATCAGTTGGCCGTGTTCCAGCTTCACCCCGTGGCGCCGAACCGCACCATCGAGCACATCCACCTCTACTTCATCGGCGACGGCGCGACCGCCCCGGCGTACGAGGCGAATCGCCAGGCCGTCTACGACATGTGGGCCGAGCTCAACACCGAGGATTTCCTGATCGTCGAGAACATGCAGCTTGCGCGCATCTCGCCAGGCTTCGACGGCGGCGTGCTGTCGCCCTACTGGGACCCGGCGATCCAGCGCTTCGCGCAGTGGATGACGGAGGCGCTGTCGCGCCCATGACCGAGGAGCGCACGCCGAACCGCTGGCGGCGCTACAACGTCTGGGACGACCGCTCCCTGGCCAACGACCGCTTCGCCGCGCTCGACCCGGCGTATGGCTTCGCCGCGCTGGCGAGCCCGCACGATCCGTGCGCGTCCCTGACCATCGAGGGCGGGCGGGTCACGGTCATGGACGGGGTCGCCGAGGCCGACTTCGACATGATCGACACGTTCATCGCGCGCCATCACATCGACCCGGCCGTGGCGCCCGAGGCGATGGTCATCGCGCCCGAGGCGTTCGCGCGCATGATGGTCGACGTGGCGGTGCCGCGCGCGGCGCTGGTACGCCTCGCGCGCGGGCTGACGCCGGCGCGCCTGGCCGAGATCGGGCGGCTCCTGAACGTGGCCGAACTGACCTTCGCCCAGGTGAAGCTGCGGGCCCGGCGCACGCCCGGCAACCAGGCCCACGTCACCAACGCCAAGGACGATCCGCTGCAGATGGCGGCCGACGCCGCCACGGCCGCGCTCTATGGCTTCGACGAGCTCGAGACCACGGTCCGTGTCGCGCGCAACGCCCGCACCAGCGCGCTGGCGCTCACCGTCGGCGCGGCGGTGGCGTGCGACGGCGTGCTGGTGCAGTGCTCGATCGAGAAGGCGGAGGAGCTGCGCCCCGGCCTGGCCGGGTTGACCTCGTACACCGAGACCATGTCGGTCTACGGCAGCGAGCCGACGTTCATCGACGGCGACGACACGCCATGGTCCAAGGCGTTCCTGACCGCCGCCTACGCGACCGCCACGGCGCCGAGGCCGTGGCGCGCCTGATCGAGGAGGCCGCCGAGGTCTACGAGAGGCGCGGCCTGTTCCGCCGGCGGTTCTGAGCGTCGGCCATGCGCACCCGACTGCGTGGCGCCTTCGTCGTCGGCAACGAGGCGGGCCGCCACGTGCTGTGGCGCGACGGCGAGGTGGTGATCGAGGACGACCGCGTCGTCTTCGTCGGGCGCGGCTTCGAAGGTACGCTTGACCGCGACATCGACTACGGCTTCGCGCTGATCGGCCCCGGCTTCATCGATCTGGACGCCTTGGGCGATCTCGACACCGCCGCGCTGACCTTCGACAACGGTCCGGAATGGCGGCTCGGCCGGGTGTGGTCCGAGGACTTCCTGCGCGCCGGACCGACGGAGACCTACAACGCCGAGGAGGAGGCGTTCAAGGCCCACTACGCGTTCGTCCAGCTTCTGCGCAACGGCATCACCACGGCGATGCCGATCACCTCGATGCTCTACCGCGCCTGGGCCGAGAGCTACGACGAGTTCGTCGCGGTGGCCCTCGTCGCCGAGGCGGTCGGGATCCGCGCGTATCTGGGGCCGTGCTACATGAGCGGGCTGACCTTCGTTCGGCCCGACGGCAGCCTTCATCAACACTGGGACGAGGCGCGGGGGCTGGCCGGTCTCGCCGACGCCGAACGCTACGCCCGCGACGTCGACGGTCGGGCGAACGGCCGAATCCGCGCCTTCCTTGCGCCCGACCGCATCGAGACCCAGACGCCGGCGGTGCTGGAGCGCACCGCGGCGCTGGTGCGCGCGCTCGACGTGCCGGTGCGCCTGCACTGCTGTCAGTCGGCCTACGAGTTCGCGACCGTACTGCGCCTGCGCGGGACGACGCCGCTCGGCTGGCTCGAGGCCCTCGGCCTGCTTGGGCCGCGCGCGATCCTGCCGCACGGTGTGTACCGCAGCGGCCATCCGGCGGTCGGGCGCGCGGGCGACGAGGACCTGCGCCGCTTGGCCGCCAGCGGCGCCACGGTCGTCCATTGCCCGATCGTGTGGAACCGCGATGGCGAGGCGCTCGACTCGTTCAGCAAGCTGCGCGCGGCCGGGGGTCGGCCTTGCCATGGGCACCGACACGTTTCCCCCCGACATGATCGAGAACATCCGCATGGGCCTCGCGTTCGGCCACCTGATGGACGGCGCGCGCGTCGCCACGGCGGCGGACTTCTATGACGCCGCCACAATCGGCGGTGCCCAGGCGCTTCGGCGTGACGATCTCGGTCGACTTGCTCCAGGCGCCAAGGCCGACATCGCCGTGTTCGACCTCGCCGGGTTCCATCTCGGCCAGGTGACGGACCCCATCAAGGCCCTGGTGATCGCCGGCGGCGGCCGTGACGTGACGGCGGTGTTCGTCGACGGCCGCCCCGTGGTCGAGGCCGGCACGCTGCCGGGCATCAATCTCGACGGCATGCGCGTGCGCGCCGATCGTCAATTCCGCAAGGCCATCGAGGCGCACCGTCAGCGCGCCGTCGGCCGCCCGCCGCTCGAGGCCATGTTCCGGCCGGCGTACCCGCTTCGCTGAAGCGGCGCCCGACGGCCCTGGCGGCGCGCGCCCCATTCCTGATATCGATCGAGGCGAGGGAGGAACGACCATGCCGACCATGACGCCGTGGCACGCGATTGCGAAGGCACTCGTCGCCGAAGGGATCGACCGGGTGTTCGGCCTGCCGGGCAACCCGCTGCACTTGGTCGCCGACCTGGCGCGCCACGCTCCGGGCATTCGCAACGTGTTGATGCGCCACGAGCACTCGGGCGTCGCTATGGCTTATGCCCACGCGCGCGTCACCGGCCAACCGGCGGTGTGCTACGGCAACCCGGGGCCGGGCACCACGAACATGGCCACCGCGCTCTTGGAGGCGACGTGCGGTTCGCTGCCGGTGATCTGCCTGACCAACGGCACGCCGCTCGGCTCCGACGGCAAGGGCGCCTTCCAGGAATTGGACGCCGTGGCGCACATGAAGCCGGTGACCAAGTGGGCGACTCGCCTGGTCGACCCGGCGACCACGCCGTGGTTGATCGAGCGTGCCTTCTCGGTCGCCAAGCAGGGACGGCCCGGCGCGGTGTTCATCGACGTACCGTCGGACATCGGGCTCAAGCCCACGGCGATGGCCGCGTACCGGCGCTCCCAGCCGCGCCTGCGCTCGCGGCCCGACGCGGCGGCGGTGCGCGAGGCCGCGCGGCGCATCGCGCGCGCCCGCGCGCCGATCATCGTGTGCGGGTCGGGTGCCGTCGCCGCAGGCGCGGCCGGGCCCGTGCGCGCCCTGGCCGAGGCCGTGGGCGCGCCGGTGTTCACCACCCCGGGCGGGCGCGGCATCCTGGGCGAGGACCACGCGCTGAGCTGCGGCCAGGTCGGGCTCTACTTCACCAAGCTCGGCAAAGAGACCTACGACGCGGCCGACCTGATGATCGCCGTGGGCTCGCGGCTCGAGGACTTCTCCACGGGAAGCTGGCACTACTTCCCCAAGGGCGCCTCGCTCATCCAGATCGACGTCGATCCGTGCGCCATCGCCATGAACTGGCGACCCGACGTGGCGTTGGTCGGCGACGCGGCGCTGGCGCTGGACGATGTGCTCGCCGCGCTGCCGGCCGCCGATTCAAGCGTGCGCGCCCGGCGCCTGGCGGCGCTCGGCTGGGCCAAGGCGCGCTTCCTCGCGCGCGTCGAGGCCGAGGGACGCGCGAGCGGCCGGCAGGTGCGCACGCCCCACGTTCTGGCGGCGCTGAACCGCGTGTTCGGCCGCGACACGATCCTGGTCAACGAGAACGGCGGCGCCGATCTGTGGTCGTACTACTGGCCGTACTACCGGGTGCGTGACGAGGGCGATTGCGTGCCGATGGCCGAGCAGACGGCGATGGGCATGGGTGTGATCGGCGCGATCGCCGCCAAGCTCGCCAAGCCGCACAAGAACGTCGTGTGCGTGACCGGCGATTCCGCGTTGCAGATGGCCATGATGGAACTGGCCACGGCCGCTGAGGCGAAGGCCGGCGTGACCTGGGTCGTGCTCAACAACCAGGCGCTCGGCTGGCCCCAGTACATCCAGGTGCTCGAGCGCCTGCCGCGCGTGGCGACCGACTTCAAGGTCTCGCCCGATTTCGTCGCATTGGCCGAGGCCCAGGGCTGCACCGGCATCCTGGTCGACGCGCCGGGCAAGATCGAGCCCGCGCTGCGCAAGGCGCTGGCGGCCAACCGCAAGGGTCGGCCGGTGCTGCTCGACGTGCGCATCCCGAAGCACGACTACCCGCCGCATTTCACCCAGTACCACAAGGAGATCTGGGGTCTGGGCCAGCACGGCAAGCGCGCGAAGGCGAAGCGCGCGCGCGGCGGCGGGGGCTGACGTGGCCTCGCCCGCGTTCGGCCGGGTCCTTGCGCACATCGCCGCGAAGTTCGGCGGTGGCACGGAACGTGAGCTGACCGACGACGAGTACGTCGCCGCGTCGCGCGCCGCGAACGACGGCTACGCGGCGGTCGACGGCGTGGAACCCGTGCCGGCGCCCGACACGCGCATCGTGCCGGTCGACGCCGGCGGCGTGCCGGCCGAGTGGGTGCTGACGCCACGATCCGACCCGGATCGCCGGCTGCTGTGGATCCACGGCGGCGGCTGGGTCGCGTGCCATCCCGTGGACTACCGCAACATCAACGAGGTGCTGGCGCGCGAGGCCGGGGCCGCCGTGCTCGCCATCGACTATCGCCTGGCGCCCGAACACCCGTTTCCGGCCGGGCTCGACGACTGTGCCACGGCGTACCGCTGGCTGCGCGACAACGGACCCGAGGGGCGCGCACGCGCTCGCGCAGTGTGGCTGACCGGGGATTCGGCCGGCGGCAACCTGGCGCTCGCCCTGATGCTGCGCCTGAAGCGCGAGGGCGCCGTCCTGCCGGCGGCGGCGGCGACGCTCGGCGCCGCCACCGACCTGACCGGCGTCAGCCCATCGATGGTCACGCGCGCCGACGCCGACATCATGGTGTCCAAGGCGGGGCTCGACCGCGTGGCGCGGCTCTACGTGCGGGACGGGACGCCCCTGAACGACCCGCTGGTCTCGCCGCTCTACGGCGATCTGGCGGGGATGCCGCCCTTGCGCATGCACGTGGGCGATCGCGAGGTGCTGCTCGACGACACGCTGCGCTTCGTCGAACGGGCGCGCGCCGCCGGCGTGCACGTGGAGACCCAGGTGTGGCCCGAGATGATCCACGTGTTCGAGGGCTTCTGCCACATGCTGCCTGAGGGCCGCGCGTCGCTCGAAGCCATCGCCGCGTTCCTCCGGGCGCGCGCCTAGGGATCGGTTCAGCCCCGGTCCGAGTGGCCGAGCGGCTTGTCGGGGGCGATGCGGTCGCGTACCCGCTGTTTCAGCTCCTTCAGGCCGGGAAACCGGCCCTCGGCCTTGCGCGACCATACGACATGGCCGTCCACAGCGACCTCGAACACGCCGCCGGTGCCCGGCACCAGGGCGACCTCGCCCAGGTCGCCGTCGAACGTGGTCAGCAGTTCCTGGGCCGTCCAGCCGGCGCGCAGCAGCCAGCGGCACTGGGTGCAGTACGTGATGGTGACACGTGGCTTCATGCGTTGGCCCCCAGGGCCGCGAAGCGCGGGTAGAGCGGCTTGAGCCGTTCGTACGTCGCGCGGTAGAGCGCGCAGCCCTCGTCGTAGGCGGTGCGCGTCGCCCGGTCGGGCGTCATCACCGCGCCGGGCGCCACGAAGCGGTCGATCGCCGCCCAGTCGTCGAAGGCGCCGACGCCCATGCCGGCCACGAACGCGGCGCCGAGCGACGAGCCCGGGTGCCCGGCGACCAGGTGCACGGGGCGCTGCAGGATGTCGGCGGCGATCTGCATCCACACCCGGCTGGCCGCGCCGCCGTCCGAGGCAACGACGCGCGTCACCGCCAGCCCTGCTTCGGCGAACACGTCGACATGGTGGCGGAAGCCGTAGACCACCGCCTCGAGCGCGGCGCGCCATACGTGCCCGAGTCCGTGGTGCAGACCCAGCCCCACGATGGTGCCGCGCGCGTTCGGGTCGTGGATCGGTGTCTTCTCGCCCAGGAAATAGGGCAGCAGCACGATGCCGCCGGCACCCGGCGGTACCGCGGCGGCCAGCTCGTCCAGCTCGGCGTAGGACCGGCCGCCCGCGAAGCCGCGCGCCAGCCACTTGAGCACGCTGCCGCTGGCCGCCATGCAGCCGTTGGTCAGCCACAGGCCGGGCACGATGTGGTGGTCCAGGAACAGGCGCGGGTCCGGCCGCGCCGTGCCAGTTGCCAGCAGCACGTCGCCGGCACCGCCGAACTTGATCAGCAGGTCGCCATCGTCGACGACGCCGGCGACGAAGGCGGAGGCCACATGATCGGCGCAACCGGCCACCACGGGCGTGCCTGGGGCCAGTCCGGTCGCGGCGGCGGCCGTGGCCGAGACCCGGCCGACCACGTCGTGGCTGGTCCGGCGCGGCGGCACCACGCCGCGCGCCACACCGCCCAGCGCCACCAGGTCGTCCGCCACGTCGCCCGCCGCCAGGTCGACGAAGCCCGCCTCGAGCGCCCAGTTCTGCTCGACGCAGCGCTGCCCGGTCAGGCGGAACGTCACGTAGTCGTAGCTGCCCATGATCGTCGCGGTACGCGCCAGCACCGTGGGCTCGTGGCGCGCCAGCCAGCGCAGGCGCGGCGCCACGAGCTGCTGGTTGATGCCGTTGCCCGTGCGCGCGAAGAACGCGGCCTCGGGCACCTCGGCGGCCAGCTCGGCGATCTCGCGCGCGGTGCGCGCGTCGTTCTGCTGGATGCTCCGGCGCAGCGCCCGGCCTTCGGCGTCCAGGCAGACCAGCGCCGGCACCATGCCCGTGACGCCGACGGCGGCGACGTCGGCCGCGTCGCGCCCCGCCAGCAGCTCGCGCGTGATCGCGCACGTGTTGTCCCACCACTGCGCGGGGTCCTCCTCGGCCCAGGCCGGGTGGTCGGAGATCAGGTCGCAGTCGCGCGCTGCGGTGGCCAGCACGTGCCCCGCGGCTTCGACCAGGATGCCGATCGTCGAGGTCGTGCCGATGTCGATGCCGAGCAGCAGCGCCATCAGCGCAGCCGGCGCACCACGTCCATGAAGCGTGAGGCGCGGTGACGGTCGACGGCGTTCCACGTCACGCCGTCCTTCTTGAAGTGCGTGCCGACCACCGCGCCGTCGGCGATGCCCAGCACCGCCGCCACGTTGTCGATGTTGACCCCCGTGTTGGCGAAGATCGGCGTGCGGGACAGGCGGCGTCGCACCTTCTCCAGGTCCGACGTCTCGACCGCCTGGCCGGTCATCGGGCCCGAGACGCAGATGGCATCCGCCAGCGCCGAGAAGACCGCGCTCTCGGCCTTGCGCTCGATCGCCCGCTCGCCCAGCGGCGCGGCGAACTCGGCGTTGACGTTGAACAGCAGCTTCAGGTCGTCGCGCCCCAGGTCGTGGCGCAGGCGCAGCGCGCCGGCGCAATCCGGCTGCCACAGCCCCATGTCGGAATCGTAGACGCCGGTGAACACCTCGCGCGCGAAGCCGGCACCGGTCGCTGTGGCCAGGGCGACGGTGGCGACCGGGTCCCACAGATAGTCGACGCCGAAAGGCACCTTGAGCGCGCCCTTGCACGCGGCGACCACCGCGGTCATGGCGGCCAGGCCGGCGGGCGAGGCGCGCAACACGTAGGGGCGGTCGCCCTCGTTGCCGAACATGACCGCATCCACGCCCGCCGCCTGCAGCGCTTCGACGTCCTTGGCGACCGCGTCGATCAGGCCAGCGATGCCGCGCCGCGCGTCGTAGAGCGGCGAGCCGGGCAGGGGCGGCAGATGCGCCATGGCGATGATCGCCTTGGTCGTGCCGAACAGGTCCTTGATCATGGGCTCAGTCCATCCTCGCGCCGCCGGTGACGTTGATCGCCTGGCCGGTCATGAAGCGCGCCCCGTCGGACGCCAGGAACACCACCAGGTCGGCCACGTCCTCGGGCTCCTCGATGCGGCCCAAGGGCGTCAGGCTGATCATCTCGGCTCGCACCGCCTCGGGGGTCATGCCGCGCAGCGTGCCTTCCCACACCAGCTCGCGTTCCTGCATCAAGGTACGCACGAAGCCCGGGCACACCGCGTTCACCCGGATGCCGTGGCCGCCCACCTCCTTGGCCAGCGACTGGGTGAAGCCGACGACCGCGAACTTGCTGGCGCAGTAGTGGGCCAGAAAGGGCGCGCCCATGTGGCCGGCCATGGACGCCGTGTTGACGATGACGCCCTTGGTCCCGTTGGCCAGGAAGTGGCGCACCGCCGCCTGGTTGGTCAGGAACACGCCCTTGGCGTTGACGTCCATGTTGAAGTCCCATTCCGCCTCGGTCAGGTCGACCACCCGGTTCATGGTCGAAACGCCGGCGTTGGCGCAGACCGTGTCCAGCCCGCCCAGCGCCTTTGCCGCCTTGGCCAGCGCGCGGCGGGTGGCCGCCGCGTCGGTCACGTCCAAGGTCAGCGCGACCGTGCGCTTGCCGATCGCGGCCGCGATGGCGCGCGCCCGCTTGCCGTCCATGTCCGTCACCGCCACGCGCGCGCCCGCCTTCGCCAAGGCCCGCGCGATCGCGGCACCGATGCCGGTGCCCGCGCCGGTCACCAGCGCGCGTCGGCCGTCCAATCCATGAACCATGTCGATGCCTCCCTCGCGGCAGACCATGCCGCCAAATAGCCGGCTTGCCAAGCGGCACGCGGCGGTCAATACTTCCGTATACAGCACATCGCCGCCAGGTGGTCCGGGGCGCGCGGCGCTGCTGTGCCATGAGAGCAAAGGACAACAGGGAGACGACCATGGTTTTGAACAACGTCACACGCCGGTTCCTGATGCAGATGGCCATGGCCGCGGGCGGCACCGCCGTGCTCCCGTCCATGGCGCTGTCGCAGGACGGCAAGGTTCTGCGCGTGCGGACGAACCGCGACCTCCAGGTGCTCGATCCGGGCTGGATGGTGGGCGGCGTCGAGATCTGGACCCAGGTCGCGTGCCTGACCCAACTCGCCAACTACATTCCGGGCGACAAGTGGGGCTGGGAGCCCGGCCCGATGGTCGAGAAGATCACCCAGCGCGACGACCTGAACATCCATTTCAAGCTGAAGCCCGGGTTCCAGTGGACCGGCGGCTACGGCGAGGTGACCGCCGAGGACGTCAAGTACTCGATCGAGCGGATGCGTCATTCCGAGTGGAAGGACAAGTTCGTCGTCGTCGACCATGTCGAGGTGCTGGGCACCCACGAAGGCCTGCTCGTGCTCAACAAGGCGTTCGCGCCGATCTGGCTGACCGGCTTGGCCGACGGGACCGGCTCGATCGTGTGCAAGAAGGCGGTCGAGGAGAAAGGTACCGAGGTCGACAGCTCCCAGGCCGACGGCTCCAGGGTCAAACGCTTCGACGCCGAGCTGCCGGCTCAGTGCGGCCCCTACATCGTGGCCAACTGGATCCCGAAGCAGCGCATTGAGCTGCGCGCCAACCCCGAGTGGATCGGCGAGAAGCCGTCGATCGAGGCGATCGACATCATCGTGGTCGAGGACGAGAAATCCGCCGAGCTCGGCTACGAGGCGGGTGATCTGGACTTCACGGTCATCAGCGTCGATTCGATCCCGCGCTACCGCGACACGCCGCCCGAGAACACCACGTACTACGAGGTCGCCGGCCTGCGCTGGACCTGGATGGGCATGAACACCGAGCATCCCAAGCTCGCCGACCTCCGCGTCCGCGAAGCGATCTGCTGGGCGGTCGACGTCGACTCCATCCTGCTCGCTGCCTACGGCGGCAACGCGCCGCGTTCCTACGGCGTCGTGCCGCCCGGCCTGACCGGCAGTCGCACGTCCTGCAAGTATCAGACCCGTGACGTCGAGAAGGCCAAGGCACTGGTCGCCGAAGCCGGCGCGGAGGGGCTGGAGATCGACATCAAGATCATCAACAACCAGGCGCAGAACGCGGCGGCCTCGGTGATCCAGGCCAACCTGGTCGAGATCGGCATCAACCTCGAGATCATCCCGCTCGAATCGGGCGTGTGGTGGGACCTGGGCCTGGAAAGCCGGGGCGAGGCCTGGAAGGATCTGCAGCTCTACATCGCGCGCTACGGCGATTCGCCGGATCCGTCGCAGATGTACCAGTGGTACGTCTCGGGCCAGGTCGGCATCTGGAACTGGGAGCGCTGGAAGAACCCCGAGTTCGACGAGCTGTTCGACAAGGGTCTCGGCGAGACGGACGCGGCGAAGCGCGAGGAGATCTACCAGCGCATGGCGCAAATTCTCGACGACACCGCAGCCTACGTCTACATCACCCACGAACCCATCGCGCATGTCTATCGGACGAACCACAACCCGGTCGTTCACCTGGACGGCACGTATGGGCTGCCCAAGTGGACCTGGGCGTAGTCGCGCCACGGTTCTGAACCGGGTAATGTGGGGGCGGGTCGGTGACCCGCCCCTACGCTTTTCGGGGTCAGACATGCCGGCCATCCGCGACGAATTCGGGCTCAGACGCTTCATCAATCTGTGCGGCGCGCCGACGGTGTACGGTGAATTCGGCACGTGTGACGCGGCGATCGAAGCCGCCCGGCATATCCTGCCGCTTGCCGTCGATGTCACCGATCTTCAGCGCGTGGCGAGCGAGACGATCGCCGTGGCGAGCGGAGCCGAAGCTGGATGCGTCACGGGTTGCGCCGCCGCCGGCGTCGGTGCGTCGTCATGCAGGCAGCGCACGATTTCAGTTGTGGCGCCACCGCGCGCCAGCTCGTGGCACTGCCGGGGGCGGAGCTCATCATGGTCGGCGATGCGCGGGCGTGCACCGAAGCGGACCTGCGGGACGCGCTCGACGGATCGGTCGCTGCCGGGCTCTTCGTCGTCGGTGACCTGGATCCGCCGCACGCGATCCTCGACTTGCCGACGTTCGCGCGGCGTTGCCACGAGGCGGGCGTGCCGGTGATCGTCGATGCGGCCGCGCAGCACGCGCTGCGCGGGTACATCGCGGCCGGCGCCGACCTCCTGATCAAGAGCGCGCAGAAGGTCCACGCCGGCCTCACCGCCGGGATCATCGCCGGGCGCCTCGATCTCGTGCGTGCGTGCCTCTTGCAGGAGCGTGGCATCGGGCGCCCCATGAAGGCCGGCAAGGAGGGCATCGTTGGCGCCATCGCGGCGCTGCGGCGCTGGAACGAACACGATGATCGCGCGCGGCGGCGGGCGTGGGACGCGCGTGCGGACTTGGCGCGCGACGCGCTGCGCGGCGTGCGTGGGCTGACGGCGACACTGATCGACGACCCGCTCGGCAACCCGTTCCGCCGCGTGCGCATCGGTGTCGATCCGGCGCGGTCCGGGATCAACGCCTGGGAGCTGGCCGCGGCCTTGATGGACGGCGACCCGGGCATCGTCGTCTGGGACTACGACGTGGACCGTGGCTTCATCATGCTCGATCCTCGCCCGTGCGCCGACGAGGACATGGCGTTCGCCTGCGGTCGCGTGCGTGCTATCGTCGAGCGCCGGCCGGCGTCGGTCGCGGCGACGGCGCGACCGACGGTGGGTCACGCCGCCTACCATCGCGATCCCCTGGCCTGGCCGCGCCGACCGCGCGTGGCCGCCAAGTAGACATCCCCGACGCACGGAGTTTCCCGCCATGGCCGGACGCAGCAAACTGTGGACCACGCTCGACCTAGACGCCGACGGCAAGCAGGTCGGCACGGTCAACCTGCCGCACTCGGTGACACGATCGGCCTACGGCGTGATCCCGATCCCGCTCGCGGTCGTCAAGAACGGCGACGGGCCGACGCTGTTCGTCATGGCCGGCAACCATGGCGACGAGTACGAAGGCCAGATCGTGCTTGCCGACCTGATCCGCACGCTCGATCCGGGCGCGATCCGCGGCCGGGTCATCGTCATGCCCATGGCCAACGGGCCGGCGGCGCGCGCCGGCGCCCGCGTCTCGCCGCTCGACGGCGGCAACCTCAACCGCGCCTTTCCCGGCGATGCCGACGGCTCGCCCACGTGGCAGATCGCCCGCTACATCACCGACGCGCTGGTCGCGCGCTGCGATCTGTTCGTCGATCTGCACGCCGGCGGTTCGTCGCTCAGTTACCTGCCGTTCGTCTCGCTGGTGCTGACCGGCGAGGACGCGGTGGATCGCCGCGCCATGGCCGCGGCGCGCGCCTTTGGTGCGCCGCGCATCATCGTCTGGGGCAAGGCGGAACCGGACGGCACCTCGACCACGCCGGCGCGCCTGCACCGCGTGCCCAAGCTGGGCGGCGAGTACGGCGGGTCTGGCGTGGTCTCGCGCTCGGGCGTGGCGCTGGTCGCGCGCGGGGTGCGCAACACGATGGCGCACCTGGGGATCCTCGACGAAGCGCCCCGGCGCGACGGCGAGCCCCGCCTGATGGAAATCAAGGACCGGCGCTACTATGCGTATGCGCCGTGCGAAGGCATCTTCGCGCCGGCGGTGGATCTGGGCGACCAGGTGACGGCGGGCACGGTGATCGGCCACCTGCACGCGCCCGAATACCCGGCCCGTCCGCCCGTGCCGGTGGCGATCGGCCACGACGGGCTGGTGCTGTGTATGCGCGCCATCGGCCGCTGCGAGGCGGGCGACTGTCTGGTGCACTTGGCGACGGACCGGGACGATCCGATCGTGCGCTGATCAGCGCTTGCGCGCCGCCGTGGTGACGGCGGCGATGCGGTCGGTCAGGAGGTCCATGGCCGCCTCGTCCAGGTTGCGCGGGTCGATCAGCACGTAGCCGAGATCGGCCAGGTGGTCGCGCACCACGAAGGCCGTAGGCCCCTCGCGCAAGGCGGCGCCGAGGGCCGCCGCGTCCAGCCCGGCGGCGGTCGGGTCCACATGGACGCGCAGCCGGTCGGTCGGGTTGCCGGTCGTGTCCGGCTCCAGCTCGGTCACGAGTCCCGGCAGGTTGCCGAGCCGTTCGGCGGCGCGCGCGAGCTTGGCCCGGTCGCGTTGGCGCTGCCCGTCCAGATCGAGCGCGCGCCAGCGTTCCAGCGCCGCAATCAACCCGACGATGCCTTCCTTGCCGACCTTCATGGGCCGGCCGATGCCACGATCCTGAGCCCGCACCGCCTCGATCAGCGCGGCGCGGCCCGCGACCAGGCCGGCGGTCGGCCCGACCAGGAACTTGTGCGCGCTGTGCACGACCAGATCGACGCCGGCACGATGGAAGCCCTCGAGGTCGTACTCGGCGGCGGCGTCCACGACCACGGGGACGCCGCGCGCGTGCGCCGCGTCCACCACGTCGGCGAGCGACGGTTGGCCGCGTTGCACACAAAGATGGGAAACTACGTAGAGCACGGCGGCTGTTTGGGGCGTGAACGCGGCCTCGAGCTCGTTCCGGCCACAATGGGTCGCCGGGCCGGCCTCGACGACATGCGCACCGGCCAGCCGCGCCATCTGGCGCACGTCGGCGCCAAAATCGATCACGTGGCTCTTGAGCATGACGACGTCGGCACTCAGGCCCGACGTATCGGGCAGGCGGCGGACCAGCGCCGGATCTGCGCCCGTGATGCATGCGGCGATAGCCAGCGCGACGCCGGACGCCGAGCACGCGGTGACGCAGCCCGCCTCGGCCCCCGTGGCGCGCGCGATGACGGTGCTGGCGGCGGCCTGCAGCTCGGCCATGACGAACGATCGCCCAAGCGACCAGGTCGTCGCCTCGGCCGCCTCGGCGCTGGCCGGCGCCGCGCCGTACATCGTCCAGGTACCGACGGCGTTGACCACCGGGCGGACCCCGCGCCCGGCCAAGAGCTGCTCGATTGCGGGCCCGTCCGCCATCGGCTCAGGCGCGCCCCGGTGCGGGCGCCTCCAGCCGCTCCAGCACGTCGTCGCTGGCCGTGGCGGCGGCACGTGCTGCGCGCGCCGCCTCGCGTCGGCGCAGCACTTCGTAGATCATCGCGCCGATCAAAGTGACCGCGATGATCAGCACGGCCAGCGCGCTGATCGCCGGCGTGGTGCCCTGGCGCACGCGTCCCGCCAGGACCGTCACCATCGTCTTGTCCGACAGGATCGCGAACGTGGTGGTGTTGTAGTTCTCGAAGGACGACAGGAACGCCAGCACCGAGGCCGACAGCACGGCCGGGCGCAGGAACGGCAGCAGGATGTCGCGGAACACCTGGAACTGGGTTGCGCCCAGGTCGCGCGCCGCGTCATCCTGCGCCGTGTCGAAGCGCTGCAGACGCGCCAGGAACACCAGCATGCAATAGGCCGAGATGAACGTGGACTGGCCCAGGATCGTCAGAAAGAACCCGTCGTAGAAGAACTTCGCGTCGGTGACGCGCGTCACGTCCTTCCAGAAGATCACGGTCGAGATGCCCAGGATCACGCCAGGCATCAGCACGGGCGAGACGACGAGCAGGTAGTAGAGCCCGCGTGCCCGCCAGTAGACCTGGGTCATGACGATCGCGCCGGCCAGGCCGACCGGCACTGCCAGCAAAACCACGCCAGCGCCGATGATCAGGCTGTTGACCAGGCCGTCCATCAGGTCCCTGTCGCTGATCAGGTCGGCGAACCATTGGGTCGTGAAGGATTCGAACGGGTAGGCCTGGGGGTAGGTCGGCGTGTTGAACGCGGTCACCCCCATCAGGATCAGCGGACCGAACAGGAACCCGAAGAACACCAGGGAGTAGAATCCGAACATCAGCCTGAAGATGGCGCGCGACGTCATCGGGTGATCTCGCCCAGGCTGACCTTGAAGACGCGCAGCACCGCCATGACGAAGGCGATGCACGTCAGCAGCAGGATCAACGCGTAGGCCGAGCCCTGCGGCCAGTTGAACGCCTGATAGAACCGGTCGTAGACGATCGGCGTGAACCACAGGCTGTTGGGGCCGCCCAGGATCTGCGGCGCCGCCAGCGCGCCGGCCGACAGCATGAACACCATGGTGCAGCCGGACGCGACGCCCGGCTTGGCGAACGGCAGGACGACGAAGGCGTGGATGTGCCACCATGGCGCGCCCAGGTCGCGCGCCGCCTCGATCTGGTTCTTGTCCAGGCTCTCGATCGCGTTGTAGAGCGGGAACATCATCAGCAGCAGGTAGGCGTACGCCAGGCCGGTGTACATGCCGATGTCGAGCCCGAGGAAATCGATCGGCTCGCCGACCAGACCCAATGCCACCAAGACGTTGTTGATCAGCCCCGAGGTGCCGAACAGGATGCGCAGCGCGAAGGCGCGCAGGATCTCGTTGACCCAGAAGGGCACGATCAGCATCAGCATGATCAGGCGCAGGCGCGCCGGCGGCGCCACCTGCGCCATGTAGTACGCGATCGGGTAGCAGAAGAAGAACGTGAAGATCGTCACACCCACGCTGGCCAGGATGGTCAGACCGAACGCGCGCAGGTGGATGATGTTCAGGGACTCGCGTTCGGTCGTCGAGCCGAAGATGAAGTAGTGGTAGTTCTCCAGCGTGTAGTGGTCCTTCGGTCCGCCGTAGTCCTTGGGCGGCAGCTTCGGGTGGAACGAAAAGTCCACCATGGTCAGCTGGGGCAGCACGACCATGACCACGGCCCACAGCCCGACCGCGATCAGCAGGTAGCTCGCCACCACCCAACCGTTGCGCTCGAAGAAGCCGCGCGCCGTGGGGTCGCCCGCCGCGCGGCGCTCGCGCACCGCCATCACCCAGAACGTGGCGATGACGACGAACGGCGCCACGTACAGGAGGGTCTTGACAACGCTCTCAATCACTGGCGAGCCTGCCCGCCGGCAGCACCAGCCCAGCCGCGCGCGCGAAGCCGATGCGCGTCGCCTGCCCCTGGCCGGGCACGCCGGCGCCATCGCCACGCCCGACGGTCATCACGATGTCGCGCTTGGTTGGGCCCTTCAGGTAGACGTGGCTGACGCTGCCTTCGAAGGCGACGCTCTGCACTGCGGCCTCGATCGAATTCTCGGCCCCGTGCCCATCGAACGCGAGCGCATCGGGGCGCACGAACAGGATCGCCTCGTCGCCCGCCTTGGCGCCCCGGGGGTTGCGCCCAACCAGGCGCCCGGCCGGCGTGTCGAGCGCGGCATGCTCGCCCTCGGCCGCCACCACCGTGCCCCGGAAGGGGTTGTTCTCGCCCACGAACGAGGCGACGAAGACCGTCGCTGGGTCGTCGTAGATCGCCGCGCTGTCACCCACCTGCTCGATGACGCCGGCGTTCATCACGGCGATGCGGTCGGACATGGTCAGGGCTTCGCCCTGGTCGTGGGTGATGTAGATGAAGGTCAGGCCGACGCGCCGCTGGATGGCGCGCAGCTCGCTCCGCATGTGCTGGCGCAGCTTGAGGTCCAGCGCCGAGAGGGGCTCGTCCAGCAGCAGCACCTGCGGCTCGACGGCGAGGGCGCGCGCGATCGCCACGCGCTGTTTCTGGCCGCCCGACAGCTCGTCGATCCGCTTCTCCCCCAGGCCCGGCAGGGCGATGAGGTCGAGGAACTGGTCGACCCGTCGGCGACGCTCGTCCGCGCCCATGCCGCGAATGCGCAGGCCGTAGGCGATGTTCTCCGCCACCGTCATCAGCGGGAACAGCGCCAGGTTCTGGAAGATCAGGGCCGTCGGGCGCTTGTTCGGCCCGATGCCGCGCATGTCCTTGCCGCCGATCCGCACCGCACCGGTCGAAGGCTCGAGGAAGCCCGAGATGGTGCGCAGGATCGTCGTCTTGCCGCAGCCCGACGGCCCCAGGAACGAGAAGAACTCGCCGTTGCGGATGGTCAGGCTGGCGTCGCGCACGGCGACGAAGGCGCCGAACTTGACGGACACGTGATTGAGCTCGACGTCCGCGCTCATGGCGCCAGTTCCATCCCCCGTTCCCGCGCGAGCGTGTCGCGCGGTCCCCCAAACGTCAAGCACCCCGGACCATCGCTGGTCCGGGGTGCCTGTCGTACACGACCGATGTGGTTAAGCCGCCTTGAACTTCTCCGCGTACTGCGTGCGAATCTCGGCGAACCACGACGGCTCGGGCGGCCGGTGCCACAGGCGATCCAGCGCATCGCCCGGATAGGCCTCCTGGAAGTTTGCCTTGGCCACGTCGGAGAGCAGCGCGTCGGCGCCGGTGACCACCGGGTTGTAGCCCGAACCCTCGGCGACCTGGGCCGAGACTTCCGGCGTCATCAGATAGTTCAGCCACTCATACGCCTGGTCGACGTTGGCGGCGGCCGATGTCATGGCCCAGCCGTCCAGCCAAGTGATGGCGCCTTCCTGCGGCGCCATGTAACTGACCGGGTGACCTTCCTTCTTCAGGCTGAGCGCTGGCCCGTCCCACGTCTGGCCGATCACCACGCCGTTCTCCAGAAGACCGGACTTGGTGTTATCCGCGCTGTCCCAGAACTGCTTGATCCACGGCTTCTTCGCGACCGCGACCTCGAGGATCTTGTCGTAGAGCGCCTGCATGGACTCCGGGTCCTTGAAGGCGTCGAGCATGCGGTTGGACGGCAGCGAGCCGTTGGCGTCCATCCACAGGCCGATGCCGAGCAGCAGCGAGTGCGGCCGGCCCTGCACCTTGCCCTGGTACTCGTCGTTCCACAGTGTGCCGTAGCTGAGCGAGCCGTACTCCAGCGTCGTCATGTCGGTGCGCCACGAGATCGCCTCGGTGCCCCAGCAGTGCGGCACGTGGTAGAGCCCGCCGTCCCACGTCCACACGCTCTGCGAGCCTTCCAGCATCGAGCCGATCAGGTTCGCGGCGTTGGCGAGCTTGCTCATGTCGAAGGCCTGGAGCACGCCCAGGTCCTGGAACTGCGGCGCGCGGTCGCGCGTCGGCTGGCACAGGTCGAAGCCCGTGCCCTCGGTCGCCTGCAGCTTGTTGATCTGCTCCTCGTTCTGGGAGAACGGGGTCGAGTTGACCTTGATGCCGGTCTTCGCCTCGAAGTTCGGGATGATCGGGTCGGGCAGCTCGTCCGACCAGTTCAGGATGCTGAGCTCGCCCGAGGACGACAGTGCGTCCTTGACCAGCCACGGCCCGGTCGCGGCGATCGATGCGCCCGCCACCGTGCCCTTCAGGATGAAGCGCCGCGTGAAATCCCGCGCCGCCTTAAGTGTCGCGGCCGTGCCGCTCGATGCCTTCGCCTTCTTCGTCATGAATAGCCTCCCTGAGTGTCGGCCGCTGCGTCAACGCCACGCGCTCACATGTGCGCGCACGCACGCCGTTCTGACCGAAAAATCGTGCACAACATAGTGACGGTCAAGCCTCAATTTTCGCGGCGTCGGCTTTCCTCGCGGACGAGGAAAGCTGTTCCCATGGCCGGGCGGTTGTTCTAAGAACGGCCCGAAACGACCCGGGGGACATCACCATGACACGTCTGACGCCGAGCGAAGCCTTCGTCGAGACCCTGGTCGCGCAGGGCGTTCGCCATGTGTTCGGGATTGTCGGCTCGGCCTACATGGACGCGCTCGATCTGTTTCCGGCCGCCGGCATCCGGTTCATCTCGGTCGCCCACGAACAGGGCGCCGGGCACATGGCCGATGGCTACTCGCGCGTCAGCGGGCGCCACGGCGTGTGCATCGCCCAGAACGGCCCCGGCATCACCAACTTCGTCACGGCCGTGGCGGCCGCTTACTGGGCGCATTCCCCGGTCGTCGTCATCACGCCGGAAACCGGCTCGGCGACCCAGGGCCTGGGCGGCTTCCAGGAGACCGAGCAGCTTCCCTTCTTCGAGAAGATCACCAAGTTCCAGACCCACGTCAGCCGGCCCGACCGCTTAGCCGAGCTGACCGGGCGGTGCTTCGACCGCGCGCTCAGCGACCGGGGTCCCGCGCAGCTCAACGTGCCGCGCGACTTCTTCTACGGCGAATACGATGGCACCGTCCCGACGCCGATCCGCGTCGAGCGGTCGGCCGGGGGCGAGGCGAGCCTGGACGCCGCCGCCGAGGCGTTGGCCGACGCCAAGTTCCCCGTCATCGTCGCCGGCGGCGGCGTCATCATGTCCGACGGCCAGGCGGAGGCGAAGGCGCTGGCCGAACACCTGGCCGCCCCCGTGGTCACCAGCTACCTGCACAACGACGCCTTCCCGGCCAGCCACCCTTTGGCGCTTGGCCCACTCGGCTACCAGGGCTCGAAGGCGGCCATGAAGGTCATCGCCCAGGCCGACGCGGTGCTGGCGCTGGGCACGCGGCTCGGGCCGTTCGGCACGCTGCCCCAGCACGGGCTCGACTATTGGCCCAAGGGCGCCAAGATCATCCAGGTCGACGCGGACCACCACATGCTGGGCCTGGTCAAGCCGATCGGCGTCGGCGTGTGGGGCGATGCCCGACTGGCCGCCGCCGCGCTGCTCGATCGGCTCAAGACTTCGAACCGGACCGTCGTCGCGCACGGCAACAAGGACGCGCGCCTGGCCGAGATCGCCAAGCAGAAGGCGGCGTGGGAATCGGAGCTCGACGCCTGGTCGCTGAAGGACGGCTCGCCCATCCCACCGCGCCGCGCGCTGCGCGAACTGGAACGCGCCATGCCGAAGAACGCCATGGTCACGACCGACATCGGCAACATCTGCTCGGTCTCGAACAGCTATCTCCGCTTCGAGACGCCGCGCAGCTTCTTCGCGGCCATGAGCTTCGGCAACTGCGGCTACGCCTACCCCACCGCCATCGGTGCCAAGGTCGCGGCGCCCGATCGTCTGGCGGTCGCCTATGTCGGCGACGGCGCCTGGGGCATGAGCCTGCAGGAGACGCTCACCGCCGTGCGCGAGAACATCCCGGTGACCGCCGTGGTGTTCAACAACGGCCAATGGGGCGCTGAGAAGAAGAACCAGATCGACTTTTACGCCGACCGCTTCGTCGGCACGAACCTGAAGAACCCGTCCTTCGCCGCCATCGCGCGCGCCATGGGCGCCGAGGGCATCACGGTGGACAAGCCCGACCAGGTGGGCGACGCGCTGCGCCAAGCCACCGGGTCCAACCGGCCGACCGTGCTCGAGATCATGGTCACCGAGGAGTTGGGCGATCCGTTCCGCCGCGACGCGCTGAAGAAGCCGGTGCGCCTGCTCGATAAGTACAAGGCGTTCACGGTGTCGTGACGGCGCGGAAGCGCTCGGCCGCGGCGACACCGTCCTCGCGGCACCACGGCCGGTAGCCGCCGAGACCGCGGTCGCCGATCTCGTACTCCAGCGCCAGGGCGCCGTTGTAGCGCTGGGACTTGACCTCGTCGTCGCTCAGGCCCTCGGCGGCCACGATCGCGCGCACCTCGCGCGCGAAGCCGTCGTACACGGCCTGGTCGACCAGACCGCAGTACTCGGCGATGCCGTAGGCGTAGACGGCGGCCTCGAGCGCGGTGGCGTCCGGCGCCAGATCGGCCCGCGCGCTACCCATGGTGACGATCAAGGCCGCCATCACCAACGCAGGGGCGGGTCTGAGACCCGTCCCTACCGGTCGCTTCGGCATTCTCAACTTCCCGCCTCCAGCGAAATTTCGGCGACGAACGTTGCGCGGTCGGCGCCAGCCTCGAGGGCGTTCGTTACGCGCCCGAGTTCGAGCGCGACGCGCATCCCCGGCGCATCTTCGACCAAGGACCGCCCCAGCGAGGCGGCGACCGTGATGGCCTGGGCGATGTCCTCGGGCGTCTGGGGGTCGCCGTCGCCCGCTTCGGGCGCCGGCACCAGGACATTTCCTTGCCGACGATCAGACCGGCGCTCCCGGGCGCGACGGCCGCCGCCGGCACGGTCAGCGTCACCGCCTTGTAGGTGCGTGCAGCCGCGCGATCCACGCCCATGAGGCGAGGGCAGCCAATGGTCAAGCGTAACACCGCAATCTTGGTCGTCCAAGTGCCTCGTGCGTCCGGCGACCCGATCCGTTGACACGGATTCTTCGCGCCGACAGAGTGCGCGCCGACTCATGGACTCCTCCGCTTCCCGCACCGCGCCCGCGGCCGTGTGCCCGCCCGATCGGTGACGCCGCCGGCCGCACGTCTGCGCGAGGCGTGCGCGTGGCTCGCCGCCGCGTGCGCGCGCCATGCCCGTTGGGTCGTGGCCGGCGTCCTGGTCGCGACGGTCCTCTTGGGTTGGCTGGCCGTGACGCGGCTCGACGTCGACACCGGCACCGAGACCATGATCGACGCCGACGTGCCGTTCCGCCGCAACGAGATCGCGTACGCAACCGCGTTTCCCCAGGCGGCCGATCAGATCGTCGTGGTCATCGACGCCGGCCGTCCGGCCGATGCCGAGACCGCGGCAGAGCGCATCGCCGCGGCCCTGGCGGCGCGCACGGATCGGTTCGCGGCCGTGCGCCGGCCCGATGCGCTGTTGTTGCACGAGGCGGCGGGTGTGCTCTACCTGCCGCGCGCGTCCGTCGCCGGGCTCGCTGATCGGCTGGTAGCGGCACAGCCGCTGCTGGCGCCGCTCGCCGCCGATCCCAGCTTGGTCGGCCTGGCCGCCGCGATCGACCTGCTGGCCGAGGGGGGCGCGCGGGGCGCGGTCACCGCCGACGCGCTCGACGCGCCGCTCGACGCCATCGCCGCCACGGTCGAATCGGTCCTGGCCGGCCGGCCCGAGCCGCTGGCGTGGGATGCGTTCCTGGCGGGCGGCCTGGTGCCCGAGGACCCGCGCGGATCGCGCCGGCTGATCCTGCTGAATCCGATCCTCGAACCCGGCGAGCTGGCGCGCGGCGGCACCACGCTGGCCACGGCGCGCGAGGTCATCGGCGGGCTCGCGTTGGGCGCGGGCGTGCGCACGCGGCTCACCGGGCCGCTCGCGCTCGACGCCGAGGAACTGGAAAGCGTCGCGGCGGGCGCCGAACTCGGCCTGTTCGCCTCGTTCGTCATGGTCGGCGTGCTGCTGGCGTTCGCCGTGCGCTCGGCCCGCCTGGTCGCCGCGGGCCTGATCACCCTGATCGTGGGTCTGGTGTGGACCACGGCCTTCGCGGCGCTGGCGGTCGTTACCCTCAACCTGATCTCGGTCGCCTTCGGCATCATGGTCATCGGCATCGTGGTGGATTTCGGCCTGCAGTTCGCGGTGCGCTACAGCGCCCAGGCGGCGGTAACGAGCGTCCAGGGCGGCGTGGCGGGGGCCGGACGCGAAGCCGGTGGCGCCATGACGCTCGCGGCGGCGGCCACCGCATCGGGCTTCCTCGCGTTCCTGCTCACGGATTTCCGGGGCGTCGCCGAGCTGGGTCTGATCGCCGGCGTGGGCATGGTCATCGCTCTCGCGTTCAACCTGACCCTGCTGCCGGCGCTGATCGCGCTGCTCCGCGCGCCCCGTCGCGCCAGCGCGCGCGCCTCGCCACGCCTCGCCGATCTCGATGCGGCGCTCGACGTCCACCACCGGCCGATCCTGGCGGTCATGGCGGTTCTCGCGCTGGCCGGTGCGGCGGCGCTCCCCTTCGTGCGCTTCGACGTGGATCCGCTCAACCTCAAGGACCCGGCGTCCGAATCCGTGCGCGCGCTGCGCGATCTCCTGGCGGATCCCCTGGTCGCCCCCTATGGCCTGGACGTGCCGGTGCCCGTGGCCGAAGCCGCCGATCTGGCCGGGCGGCTCGCCGCCCTGCCCGAAGTTAGTTCGGTCCGCTCGCTCGGCGATCTGCTGCCGGCCGACCAGGACGCCAAGATCATGATCCTGAGCGAAGCCGCGTTCATCCTGGGACCGACGCTGACACCACCGGCGAGCGCCGAGGCGCCGACGCCCGAGGCTGTGGTCGCGGCACTGCGCCAGACCGCTTCGCGCCTGGTCGCGGTGCCCGCCGCCGCAGGCGCGGTGGCGCGCCTCGCCAACGCCTTCGACGCCGCGGCGGACCGCGGGCCCGCCCTGGTTCCGGCGCTCGCCAACGCGCTGGTCGGCGGAGTGCCCGACCTGCTGGCCGGCGTGCGCGAGTTCCTGGCCGTCGGGCCGGTCGATGCCACCATGCTGCCCGAGGCGGCCGCGCGCGACTGGCGCTCGGGCGACACGGCGCGTCTGGTCGTGCAACCGGCCGCCCCCGCCCCCGACAACGCGGCGCTGGCGCGCTTCGTCCACGCCGTGTGGGCGGTCGCGCCGCAGGCCACGGGCATGGCCGCCGCAGTCGTCGCCTCCGGCCGGGTGGTGGTCGATGCGTTCCTGACGGCGACAGCCACGGCGCTTCTGGCCATCGTCGTCATGCTCGCCCTGGTGCTGCGCCGCGTCGGCGACGTCCTGCTGGTGCTGGCGCCCCTGGCGTTGGCCGCGCTGATGACGTTCGGCGAGGCGGTGGCGCTTGGCATGCCGATCAACTTCGCCAACATCATCGCGCTGCCGCTGCTGCTGGGCATCGGCGTGTCGTTTCCGATCTACCTGGTGCTCAGTTGGAGGACCGGGGTCGAAGGCTTCGTCCAGACGCCGACCGCGCGTGCGGTGTTGTTCAGCGCGCTGACCACGGCGGCGGCGTTTGGAACGCTCGCCGCCTCGACCCATCCCGGCACGGCCGCCATGGGCACGCTGCTGCTGCTCGCCGCGGCGAACCTGCTGATCGCCAACCTGATCGCGCTGCCGGCCCTGCTGGCCGCGCTGCGCTGATACCCGCTCAGTCCCGCTCGCTGCGGAACGACTGGGCACAGCCGATCCCCAGCAGGAATGCCACGGTGGGGGTCTGCGGACCGAAATCGACCAGGGAGTGGACGGCGACCAGGTCCGTGACGGCCGCGCCGATCACCGGATAGAGCATATCGCGCCGCCACCGGAGGGCACCAAGGGTGCACAAGGCTCCCATGCCGGCGAACAGCATCGTGATCAGGGCCAGCGCGGGTTGCCCGCCCTCGAAGGCCCACTCAAGATAGCCGTTATGCGCCTTCAGGTACGTGCCCGCCAGGATCAGGTCGATGCCGCGCACCATGGGAAACGTGGTGGCGAACGCGCCCAGCCCGACCCCAATCCACGGTTCCGCGACGATCGCCTGGGCGAGCGCCGTGTAGACGGCCAGGCGCTGTTCCTCGTCGAGCACCGTGCGCGCGAGCCCGTCCAGCGCCACGTCGCCGGCCAGGCTGACGATCCCGAGCCCGATGGCGGCGACCGCGGCGGCCTGGGCGATGGCGGCGGCCGGGCCGCGGTGCCGGCTGAAGCCGATCAGCAGCGCCAGATCGGCCAGCGCGAACACGGTCGAGACCAGGCCTCTGCGCGATCCGGTCAGCAGCAGCGCGAACCCGGCGGTCGTCGCCATGACGACCAGCAGCCCGCCGCGCCCGGCCAGGGATTCCAGCAGCGCGCGCAGCCATGGCCGGCTGAACGGGTTCAGGCCGGCCAGACGGCCGGCCTCGCCGGTCAGGCGGCCCAGCGTCGCCAGCAGCATGATGCCGGCGTAGATGGCGAACGCGTTGCGGTTGACGAACGTGCTGGTCACCGAGTCGTGGTACGCCCAGCGTTCGAACCACAGGATCGAATCGACGCCGCTAAAGTCGACGAACAGGCCGTAGGCGCTGTAGGCGAACCCGGCCCACGATCATCAGCCACAGGGCGCCGCGCGCCCGCTCACGATCGCGCCCCCCTGCAACGCGATCCAGAAGATGGCGCCGTAGGTGGCGAAGCGCATCGCCGCCGTGATCGTGGCGCCGGGGTCGAGGCTGATCGTCCCGGCCAACGGGCGACCCAGCACCGCCGACGCCTCGGCCCACAGCGGGTGGTGCCACGCGGCTGGGGTCATCGGCGCGACCTGCACCGCGAACAATGCCAGCAGGACCGCGCACGCCGCCGCCATCGGCCATACCCGGCCCAGCGGCATGGCCAAGGCGGCGCGATCGCGCAACACGTCCACGGCCCAGAGCGCCAGCAGCAGCGCCACCAGCACGGCCAGCAGGCTCCACGCCCACGGCCGGTTGCTGGCGAACGGCAAGGGTGCCAGCGCGACCACGACGGCGAGCGACCAGAACGCGAAGCGCATCGCCGATCCTCAGCCGCGCGCGCCCCAGCGCGCTCGAATCCGGTCGCGGCTCAGCGCTAGCCACTGCAACGCGATGATCGTGTGGGACACGCGCACGCGGCCGTCGCCCACCATCGCCAGCGCCTCGGCGAACGGCACCACGTGGACCCGGATGTCCTCGCCTTCGACACCCAGGCCGTGCACATCGCCGTCGCCGTCGCCGTCGACCCGGCCGACAAAGATGGCGTAGCCCTCGGTCATGCAGCCAGGGCTGGCCAGAACGTCGGCAACTAGCACCAGGTCCTCCAGCGCGCGCCCGGTTTCCTCGACCGCTTCGCGCCGTGCCGCGGTCTCGGCCGCCTCGCCCGCGTCGATGATGCCGGCCACCGCCTCGAGCGTCCACGCCCCGGCCGGATCGTCCAGCGCGCCGACGCGCACCTGCTCGATCAAGATCACCGTGTCGCGCGCGGGGTCATAGGGTAGCACCACCGCCGCGTGGCCGCGTTCCAGCACCTCGCGGCTCAGGGGCGGACTCCAGCCGCCGCCGTGCAGGGTGTGGCGGAACGTCACACGCTCCATGCGCATGTGGCCCTGGAAGCACGTCTCGCGGCGCAGCACGTCAACCGCGCGCGCCCCGGTGCCCTTCGGCATCGTCGGCTTGGTCAGGATGTCGTCTCCCCTCTCCGAAGAAATAGTCTACAGTGCCAGGACGCTTGACGGGGATGATGATGCGCGACTTCCAGATTCCGGGTCGCTCGACCGTGCACGCGGTCAACGGCATGGCGGCCACGTCCCATCCGCTGGCCACGCTGGCGGCGCTCGACGCGCTCCGCTGGGGTGGCAACGCTGTAGACGCGGCGGTGTGCGCCGCGGCGGTGCTTGCCGTGGTCGAACCGCAGTCCACCGGTATCGGCGGGGACTGCTTCGTGCTGTTCGCGCCGCGCGGCAGCGGTCAGATCGTCGCCTACAACGGCTCCGGGCGCGCGCCGGCCGCCGCGCACGCTGAATGGTACCGCGACCAGGGCATCACGGCCTTCGAGCCCGGCAGCGCCCATGCCGTGACCGTTCCCGGCGCCATCGAGGCCTGGTCGCGCTTGGTCGCTGATCACGGCCGCAAGGGTCTGGACGACCTCCTGGTGCCGGCCATCACCTTCGCCGAGGAGGGTTTTCCGGTCTCGGCGCGCGTCGCCTCGGACTGGAAGCGCGAATCGCCCCGGCTCGAGTTCGATGCCGCGGCACGGCGCATCTTCCTGCCCGGCGGGTCCGCGCCCGTCGCCGGCGACCTGCACGTGCAGCCCGAGCTGGCGGCGACGCTCAAGCGCATCGCCTCCGAGGGCCCCGACGCCTTCTACAAGGGCGACGTCGCCCAGGACCTGGTCGATCGGCTACGCGCCGGCGGTGGCCTGCACACGCTCGACGACTTCGCCGGGCACCACGGCGAGTACGTGACGCCGATCCGCATCAACTATCGCGGCTACGACGTGTTCGAGTGCCCGCCCAACGGCCAGGGCCTGACCGTGCTCCTGATGCTCGATATCCTCGAAGGCCTCGATCTGGCGCGCCACGGTCCGCTCAGCGCCGAGCGCCTGCACCTGGAGATCGAGGCCGGCCGGCTCGCCTACCGCGACCGCAACGCGCTCCTGGCCGATCCGGCGCACGCGCGCATCCCGGTCGAGCACCTGCTCTCGGCCGCCTACACCGACGGCCTGCGCGCCCTGATCCGTCCCGACCGCGCCATGACGCGACTGCCGGCAGGCGGCTCGACCGATGCGGAGGGCCGCGACACGGTCTATCTGTGCGTGGTCGACAGCCAGCTCAACGCGGTCAGCTTCATCAATTCGACCTACTGGTCGTTTGGCAGCGGGATCGTCGGGCCGCGCAGCGGCGTTGTGCTGCAGAACCGCGGCCTCGGCTTCCGGCTCGACCCCGGCCATCCCAACGTCATCGCGCCAGGCAAGCGGCCGTTGCACACCATCATCCCCGGCATGCTGGCGCGCGACGGCCGCGCGATCATGCCCTTCGGCGTCATGGGCGGCGATTACCAGCCGTTCGGCCACGTCCACCTGCTGACCAACATCCTCGACTTCGGCATGGACCCGCAGGAGGCCTTGGACCTCGCACGCGTGTTCCACGACGGCGAGGTGGTCGAGGTCGAACGCGGCGTGCCCGAGGCGGCGGTCAAGGGCCTGGCCCAGCGCGGCCACGCCATCGCCAAGGCCAACGAGCCGCACGGCGGCGGCCAGGCGATCATGATCGACTGGAAGCGCGGCGTGATGACCGGCGGCTCGGACCCGCGCAAGGACGGCTGCGCGCTGGGGTACTAGAGCACTTTCAGGAGTCCAGGGTTCACTCTTTGTGTCATCCCCGGGCCGGCCGAAGGCTGGAACCGGGGATCCAGGGACCACGAACTTAGCGCACGCCCTGGATTCCCGGTTCGCCGCGCGCGCGGCGTCCGAGAATGACACGGAACTTGGTGGCTGCGATTCTCTTGAATCGGCACCAGCTACACGCCCTAAGCGCACCCGGCCGAGACCGCCAGCCGGCGCACCAGCGCCAGCACCGCGTCGATCATGGGCGTGGCCACGCCGGTCAGATCGCCCAGTTCGGCCACGGCGGCGACCAGCGCGTCGATCTCCATGGACCGGCCGCGCTCCAGATCCTGCAGCATCGAGGTCTTGTGCGCGCCGACCGTGCGCGCGCCGTCGATGCGCGCGTCCAAGGTGATTGGCAGGACGACGCCGAGCGCGCGCGCCACCGCCTCGGCCTCGGTCATGACCACGCGGATCAGGGCGAGCGTGCCCGTGTCGGCGATCAGGTCCGCCATGGTCGAGCGGGTCAGCGCGCTGATCGGGTTGAACGCCACGTTGCCCCACAGCTTGACCCAGATCTCGGTGCGCACGTTGGGGCGCACCGGCACCTTCAGGCCGCCGGCGATAAGGGCCTTGGCGAGCGCGCGGGTGCGCTCCTTGGCCATGCCGTCGGGCTCACCCAGCACGAAGCGGTCGCCCGCCAGCACGCGGATCACGCCGGGCTCGGCGATCTCGGCGGCCGGGAAGACGACGCAGCCGATGGCGCGCCCGGGCCCGATCAGGCGCCACTGCCGAGCGCCGGGATCGACGGTCTCGAGCGGCCGTTCGGCCAGCGGCCCCGGCACGCCGTGGAAGTACCACCAGGGCACGCCGTTGACCGCGGTGACCACCACCGTCTCCGGCCCGAGCATCGGCCGGATCGCGTCCACGGCCTGGGCCGCCGACTGCGCTTTGGTCGCGACGATCACGTAGTCCTGCGGGCCGGCGGCGGCGGTGTCGTCGGTCGCGCGCGGTCGCGCCGTGCGCTCGCCCCACGCGCCGGTGACGCGCAGGCCATTCGCCTTGAGCGCCGCCAGGTGGGCCCCGCGCGCGATCAGGGTCGTCTCGACGCCGGCGCCCGCCAGCGCGGCCCCGACCATGCCGCCGATGGCGCCGGCGCCGAACACCGCCGCCTTCATGCCGGCTTGTCCAGCCCCAGCTTGGCGGCCAGGCCGATGCGCTGCAGCTTGCCCGTGGCGCCCTTGGGGATCTCGTCCAGCACCACAATGGTGCGCGGCACCTTGAACGCCGCCAGTCGCTCGGCCGCGAAAGCGCGCAGCTCGGCCGCGTCGCACGTGGCACCCGGCTTGGGCTGCACCGCCGCCGCCACGTCCTCGCCCAGCTTGGCGTGGGGCACGGCGAAGGCCACGGCCTGGGACACGGCCGGGTGGGTCAGCAGCACCTCGTCGATCTCGCGCGGCGCGATCTTCTCGCCGCCGCGGTTAATGATCTCCTTGAGCCGCCCGGTGATGGTCAGGTAGCCGTCGGCGTCGAACGCGCCTTCGTCGCCGGTGCGGAACCAGCCGTCGGTGAACGCCTTGGCGTTCGCCTCGGGGTTGGCGGCGTAGCCGCGCGTGACGTTGGCGCCACGGATCACCACCTCGCCGCGCGCGCCCTGGGGCATCAGGCGCCCCTCGGCGTCCATGATCGCGACCTCGGGCCCCGCGGCGACGCCGACTGAGCCCGGCTTGCGCGCGGCCGGCGGCAGCAGGTTGCTGGTCATCTGGTGGGTCGCCTCGGTCATGCCGTAGCTCTCGATGACCGGCGCCTCGAACGCGGCCTCCAACTCGGCCATGACCTGAGGCGGCAGCGACGACGAGGACGAACGGATGAAGCGCAGGCGCCGGCGCGCCAGCACGTCGCGGTTCTTCTCGGCGCGCGCCAGGATCGCCTGGTGCATGGTCGGCACCGCCGTGTACCAAGTGGGCGCGAACGCATCGAGCTGGGCGAAGAAGCGCAGCGCGTTGAAGCCCTCGGTTGCCACCACGCTGCCGCCGGCCGCCAGCGGCGCCAGCAGCGATGCGATCAGCCCGTGGATGTGGAACATCGGCATGATGGCGAGGCAGCGATCGGCGGGGCCGAGTAGCAGCGTCCGGACGACGTTGCCGGCCGAGGCGGCCAGGTTGCGCTGGGTCAGGGGTACCATCTTCGGGCGCGACGTGGTGCCCGAGGTGTGCAGGATCAGGGCGGTCGCATCGGCGCCGGCCGCGCCCAGCGGCGCGCCGCCTACCGCCGAGCCCTCCAGGCGGAACAGACCGGCTCCGTCGCCAGCGCGCTCGACCAGCTCGATCACCGCGACGCCGCGCGCCTCGGCCACGGCGCGGGCCGGGCCGCCATCGCCCTGGGCCAGGATCAGCGCGCGCGCCTTCAGATCGTTCAGGTAGAAGGCCAGCTCGTCCGCCTTGTAGGCTTGGTTCAACGGCGCCGCGCCGACCGCGCCGGCCACCGCCAGGAAGGCGCTGGCCATGGCCGGGCCGTTGCCCAGAACCATGGCGACCGCGTCACCGGGACGCACGCCGAGTTCGCCCAGCCGCGCACGCGTCGCCGCCAGGTGCGCCCGCAGGCCGCTGAAGTTGAGCGTCCGGCGATCCGGCGCCAGCAAAGCCGGCGCCCGGTCAGTGCCGGCCGCGAGCAGGTGGTCAAGCATAGTGGCGGACATGATCGTTCCTCGCGACGCGCGCGGCTACGTGTAGACCATCGCGGCGGGCGAGGAAACCGGGTCGCTGTCGCGCTTTCGGTCGTCGCGAATGGCGGCTACCATCGCGCCACCGAAGGCCATGGGACGGGAACCAGGGATCATGACCGACGCGACCAAGGACCACGGGCTGTTTCCGCTGGGCCCCGACACGACGCCCTACCGCAAGCTGACCGCCGATCACGTGACGCTCGCCCGGTTCGAAGGCGAGGACATCCTGAAGGTCGAACCCGAGGGGCTGCGGCTCTTGGCCGAGCAGGCGTTCATCGACATCAACCACCTGCTGCGCCCGGGCCATCTGGCCCAGCTCCGCGCGATTCTCGACGACCCCGAGGCGACCGGCAACGACCGCTTCGTCGCCTACGAACTGCTCAAGAACGCCAACATCGCGGCGGGCGGCGTGCTGCCCATGTGCCAGGACACCGGCACCGCCATCATCATGGGCAAGAAGGGCCGCCGGGTGTGGACGAAGGGCGGCGACGAAGGCGCGCTCGCGGCGGGCGCGTCCGACGCCTACCTGAAGCGCAACCTGCGCTACAGCCAGGTGGCGCCGCTCTCAATGTACCAGGAGAAGAACACGCGCACCAACCTGCCGGCCCAGATCGACATCTACGAGGACGGCGAGGACGCCTACAAATTCCTGTTCATGGCCAAGGGTGGCGGCTCGGCCAACAAGTCGTTCCTGCACCAGGCGACGCCGTCGGTGCTGGCGCCCGACCGGCTGATGGGCTTCCTCGAGGAACGCATCCGCTACATCGGCACGGCGGCGTGCCCGCCCTACCACCTGGCCGTGGTCATCGGCGGGCTCAGTGCCGAGCTGAACTTGAAGACGGTCAAGCTGGCCAGCGCGCGCTACCTGGACGGCCTGCCGACCCAGGGTTCGGGGTCCGGGCACGCCTACCGCGACCTGGCCATGGAGCAGGCGATCTTCGAGCTCACGCGCACGATGGGTATCGGTGCCCAGTTCGGCGGCAAGTACTTCTGCCACGACGTACGTGTGATCCGCATGCCGCGCCACGGCGCCAGCCTGCCGATCGGCATCGGCGTGAGCTGCTCGGCCGACCGCCAGGCGATCGGCAAGATCACGCGCGACGGCATATATCTGGAACAGCTCGAGGCGAACCCGGCGCGCTTCCTGCCCGAGATCGAACCGGCCGCGCTCGCCGGCGACGTGGTGCGCATCGACCTGAACGGACCCATGGCCGAGATCCTGGCGACGCTGACGCGCCATCCCATCCGCACGCGGCTGTCGCTGTCCGGCCCGTTGATTGTGGCACGCGACGCGGCGCACGCGCGGCTGCGCGCCGGCCTCGACAAGGGCGAGCCGCTGCCTGACTACTTCAAGAACCACCCGATCTACTATGCCGGCCCGGCTAAGACGCCCGAAGGCTACGCCTCGGGCTCGTTCGGGCCGACCACGGGTGGGCGCATGGACGGCTTCGTCGGCCAGTTCCAGGCGGCCGGCGGCTCCATGGTCATGCTGGCCAAGGGCAACCGCGGCGCCGTGGTGCGCGACTCATGCAAGAAGCACGGCGGCTTCTACCTGGGCTCGATCGGTGGCGCCGCCGCGATCCTGGCGCGAAACTCGATCCGCAAGGTCGAATGCATCGCCTTCGAGGACCTCGGCATGGAGGCGATCTGGCGCATTGAGGTCGAGGATTTCCCCGCCTTCATCGTCATGGACGACAAGGGCAACGACTTCTTCCAGGAACTGAAGCTGGGCTGAACCGCCGGCTCAGGCGCTGAGGTCGAGCGGTTCCAGCAGGCCCATGAAGCCGAAGCGCGCGGCGGCGTTCGCCTGGTACGCCTGGGCGGCGAAGGCCGGCGGCACCAGCGAACCCGGCGCGGATTCCTGGAAGTAGGCCTGGGCCGCGAAAGCAAGCGACAGGCCCGGCCGGTCGAGCGCCGCGAAGGTCACGTGGTCGTAGCCTAGTCCGAGCGAGACGGTCGGCCGGGTCGCGCGGTCGAACCGCGCGTGGTCGGCCCGCTCGCGTTCGGCGCGCGGGCTGTCGGGGCGCACATCGTCCGGGCAGGTCCGGTAGGCGTCGAGCCGCACCACGGGCGCGGCCGGCACCCGACGCGCGCCCTGGCCAGGGGCGTGGGGCGCCTGCGGTCCCGCACCGGTCAACGGGACGGCGGGCAAGAAGGAAAGCCCAAGGGCGTTCACGGTCGGGGTCGGGCCTTCCTGCTGGCCGGCGAGCGGGCGGACAGTACACCGCAACACCGTGGTTGCGAAGTTTACAAGCCGTGATGACCAGGGTTAACGGGCCCTTGCCATACCCCATACTAAGCAAGGACCGTGCCGGCCCAACCCGGTTCAACACGGCACACGAACGTGCTAAGAGACAGCCGGACACGGGTCCTTCCTTCCACCGTCGCGACCGCAGGAGAACCGCATGGCGACCGCCGCGCAGCCCATGGTGCCGAACAACCTCGAATCGTTCTGGATGCCGTTCACGGCGAACCGGCAGTTCAAGGCCAAGCCGCGCCTCCTGGTCGACGCCAAGGACATGCACTACACGACCCACGACGGGCGCAAGGTCATGGACGGCATGGCCGGGCTGTGGTGCGTCAACGCCGGGCACGGCCGCAAGGAGATCATCGAGGCGGTGCAGCGCCAGGTCGCGAAGCTCGACTTCGCGCCCAGCTTCCAGATGGGCCACCCGGCGCCGTTTGAGCTGGCAGCGCGCCTTACAGCGCTGCTGCCCGGCGATCTGGACCACGCGTTTTTTACCAACTCCGGCTCCGAATCCGTCGATACCGCGCTCAAGATCGCGCTGGCCTATCATCGCGTACGCGGCGAAGGCGGCCGGTTCCGTTTAATCGGGCGCGAGCGCGGCTACCACGGCGTCGGCTTCGGCGGCATCTCGGTCGGCGGCATGGTCGCCAACCGCAAGCAGTTCGGCACGCTGCTGACCGGCGTCGATCACATCCGCCACACCCACGACCTGGAGCACAACGCCTTCAGCCGCGGCGAACCCGCGTGGGGCGCTCACCTGGCCGACGACCTGCAGCGCCTGGTCGAGCTGCACGACCCGGCGACTATCGCGGCGTGCATCGTCGAGCCGGTCGCCGGCTCGACCGGCGTGTTGCCGCCGCCCAAGGGCTACCTGAAGCGGCTGCGCGAGATCTGCGACCGCCACGGCATCCTGCTGATCTTCGACGAGGTGATCACAGGGTTCGGGCGGCTCGGCGCGCCGTTCGCCGCCGAGTATTTCGGCGTGGTGCCCGACATCATGACGTGCGCCAAGGGCCTGACCAACGCGACCGTGCCCATGGGTGCCGTGTTCGTGCGCAAGGGCATCTACGACGCCTTCATGTCCGGCCCCGACAACATGGTCGAGCTGTTCCACGGCTACACCTATTCGGCGCACCCGCTGGCGGCGGCGGCCGGCCTCACGGCGCTCGACATCTACCAGCGCGAAGGCCTGTTCACCCGCGGCAAGGAGCTGGCCGGCCATTTCGAGGACGCGGCGCACGGCCTCAAGGGCCTGCCCAACGTGATCGACGTGCGCAACCTGGGGCTGATGGCCGCGGTCGAGCTGGCGCCCCGGCCGGGCAAGCCCACGGCGCGGGCCTACGAAATCTTCCTGCGCTGCTACGAGGAAGGCCTGCTGACCCGCTACGTCGGCGAGACCCTGACCTTCTCGCCACCGCTGATCGTCGAGAAGAAGCACATCGACGAGATGTTCGGCACCATGGCCAGGGTGATCAAAGCCGTCGCCTGACGCGGACGCGTTCGAAACATCTGGGGGCGGGCCGCGGGTCCGCCCCCTAGATGTTGCCGGTCGGTTGCAACTGCATGTCCCCCACCTTGACCCTTTCTTAAGGCGCGGCTTCGTACCCTCGCCGCCACGGGATCCCGGCCCACGGGACCCGGGTGTCGAGCCAGGAAGGCCGCATGAACGTCTCAGGCAGGGGGCTCGCGCGGGGCATCCCGCGTCGACAGGAACCGACGACGTCGCCGGCGCGCGGGCTCGAAGCGGCCGGCGACGTCGCTTACACCTGCCACCTGGCCACCGGCGCGCTGCAATGGTCCGACGCGGCCGATGGCGCATTCCGCTTAGCTGCGACCGACGAGCTCGCGCGGCGCGACGTACTGCGCCGCCGCATCCACCCGGATGACCTGGCGGCGTTCGACGGTTGCCTCGCCCATCACGCCGGCACCGGTGAACGCTTCGAAGTGGAATACCGCGTGCGCGCCGGCGATGGCAGTTACATCTGGGTGCAGGACCGTGGCTCCGTCTCCTACGACGATTCCGGCCAGGCAGCCGACGTGCACGGCATCCTGCGCATCGTCACGCCGCACAAGCAGCGCGAGGCGCGGCTCGAACGCCTGGCCAATTTCGACGAACCGACCGGCCACTACAACCTGCGCCGCCTGCGCGACCAACTCGAATTGGCGCTGGCCTCAGCGCGGCGTCACGGCGCGCCTGGGGCGTATCTGTCCGTGGTGATCGAGGACCTGGCGCTGCTCGCCGATGTCTACGGCGGTGACGTCGCGAACGCCGCGCTGATCGGCGTCGGCCAGCAGCTCGATCGCTGCCTGCGCGAAAGCGATGTCACCAGCCGGACCGGCACGGATTCCTTCGGCGTCATCCTGGACGGCTGCCCGGCCGACCGGGTGGATGCCGCCGTGGGCAAGATCAGCGCCATGATCGACGGTCTGGCGGCGGAGATGCCGGTCGGCCGTATGCGCTTCAAGGTCGCGATCGGTGCGGTCGCCCTTCCCTGCGCCGAACACGCGGCGCACGACGTCATCCAGAAGGCCGAACACATCGCGCGGGGCGACACCAAGGCCGCCGAGCCACGCCACGATCGCGGCAGCGCCAAGGCCCTGGCCCACAAGGACCTGGCGATCATCGACCGGCTGCGCTGGTGCCTGGAGAACGCCGTCCTCGACCTGGCGTTCCAGCCCATCGTGGAACGCCGCACGGGCCGCGTCGCGTTCTAGGAATGCCAGTTGCGCCCGGCGCAGGCCTCCGGCCTGGCGGGCCAGGCCGGTCCGCTGGTGCGCGCGGCCGAACGCGTCGGGCTTATCCGGCAGGTCGACCGGCGCATGCTGGAACTGGTGCTGAGCGAACTGGAACAAGATCCCGCGCTGGTCGCCGCGGTCAATGTCTCCGGCCTGACCACGTCGGACTCGCAATGGCTGCGTCGCCTGGTGGTCGCCGGGCGGTCACGGTCCGACCTGACGACGCGCCTGCTGGCTGAGATCACCGAGACCGCGGCGCTGTAGAACCTGGCGAAATCGGCGCGCTTCGTCGCGTCGCTGCGCGACATGGGCTGCCGCGTCGCGCCCGACGACTTCGGCGCCGGGCACACCTCGTTCCGCACGCTCAAGGCGCTGGCCGTCGACATGATCAAGATCGACGGCTCGTTCGTCACCGGACTAGCGCGCCAGCCCTCGGACCTCGTTTTCGTGCGCGCGCTCGCCTCATTGGCCGAGTCCTCGGGCAAGGCGACGGTCGCCGAGTGCATCGAGGACGCCAAGACCACCGCGATGCTCGAGCAGTGCGGAGTCGATTATCTGCGGGGCTATCTCTACGGCCGGCCCACGGTGCGGGCGCGCGACCGCCGTGTCGAGACGCTCGGCCTCGTCTGACGGAGCCGGTTTCAGCCCGCCTTAGGCGGCGACCAACCCAACCCGGTCTCGCGGTCCGGGTGCTGAAGCGAGGCCAGCCGCGCCATCGCTTCGGCCGGCACCATCTGCTCGGTCGTCGTGCCCGGCAGCATGCCCACGTGGGGCAGCCAGGGCACGCGCGATTCCATGCCGAACTGAAGCGCGGGCGCCGCGGCGTTAGCGTCGTCCAGACTGCCCATGGTCACGTTCATCCAGTCGCGCTCGACGTAGCGGAACGTGAGCGGCGTGCCGCACGCCGCGCAGAAGTGGCGGATCGCCAGGGTCGAACTGGCGTAGACGGCGGGCGTGCCGCGCGTCCATTCAAAATCGCCCGGCTTGATCCCGGCGAACGCCGCGAACGGGCCGCCCACCGCCTTCTGGCACATGCGGCAGTGGCACACATGGTTGCGCGTCGGCTCGGCCATGAGCGCGTAGCGGACGGCGCCACACTGGCAGCCGCCAGTATGCAGCACCTTGCGGGATGTCGCCATGGCCGTCGCCTCAGTCCAGCCAGACCGGGTTCGACCAGGCGCGCCGACCCGCCTCGTCGATCACGGTCACGCGGAACCAGGAACCCTTGAACTTGCGCAAGGGCAGGCTCGCCGTGGTCATGCCCTTGCCTATCTTGGTCTCGGACTTCGAGGCCACGCCCATGATCGAGATCGCGCTGGCCGGCGACGAGCACACGGTCACCGTGTCGTCGCCGAGCGCGATGTCCTCGATGGTCGGGCCCGTGCTCGAGTAGTAGCGCCCCGCCTTGAGCGATGCGAGCAGCGCGTCGGGGTCCAGCGCCTCGGCGTGGACCATGATCCAGCCGCCCTGCCAGTCGTGGGTCAGGTAATGCGCGTCATCGCTGGCGTAGCCGGACATGCGCTTGCCCTCGTTCAGCAGCGTATCCAGGAACGGCCAGTCGTGGCCGCGGTCCACCTCGACGACGCTGCCGTGGTTGTAGATCTCGACGGCGTGGGCGAAGGGCAGGGTGCGCGCGTCGTCGTGGGTCAGGCCGTACCACGAGGGATGCACGATTCCGATGAAGGCGCCAGCCTCATAGGCGCGCCGCGCCAGCTCGGGCCCGCTCTCGTCCTTGGCGCCGGGCGCGAAGTCGAGCGGCAGGCCGACCGCCTTGATGTGCCACAGCTCGCCCAGCTCGGTGCGCGGCGCGTGCAACTCGGCCCCGATGATCGTGGTGAAGTCCTTGGTGCGGTAGGGCCGCGTGTCGGTGACCGGGTACTTGTAATAGTCCATGAAGTGATCGCTGAGCGTCAGGAAGTCGTAGCCCGCGTCGCGATAGGCGTTACACACCCGATCGACCGGGTGATCGCCGTCGGAAAAGGTCGAATGGGTGTGCAGATTGCCCCGGTAGAACCGGCCGGGGCGACCGAAGGGCAGCGTGTCCATGGTCATGGCGTGTCTCGGTGCATGGTCGGTGTCGCCGTCCATATGACATCACCGTCGGCGCGAAGTCCAATCGCGCCGGACGCGGCCGTGTCGAAGGGTGAGTGGGTTCCTGGGCCCGACAGCTTCTTGCGTGCTTCGTGGCGCGCCTTCGGCGCGCGCCTCAGCACGGACGGATTTTCTATGAGCGCGCACGACCCCGTTGGCCCTGAGGCGGCCGCGCAGCGGCCCACGAAGGGCGGGCGGCCGCGGGTCCGCCGACTACAGCGCGTCGGGGCCGAGCCGTTCGGGGAAGCCGAGTGCCCGCAGGTCGGTGCTGAGCGCGTCCTCGAGCAGCTTGACCACCTGGGTCGACCAGGCGCTGCCACCGTACTGGGCGCGCGCCCGGATGAACGTCTGCTCGGTCAGCCCCGCCAGATCGAGCGGCACGCCGAAGGCGCGGCCGTACTTCGTGGCGAATCCCAGGTCCTTGCACGCCAGGTCCATGGTGAAGCCGATGTCGTAGGAACCGTTGAGCACGAGCTGGCTCTCGGTCTCGTGGACGAAGCTGTTGCCCGACGACGCCTTGATCGCGGCGAACGCCTGGGCCAGGTCCAGCCCGCCCTTCTTGGCCAGCATCAGGGCCTCGCCCGCCGCTACCAGGTGGATGAAGGCCAGCATGTTAGTGATGACCTTGATCACCGCGGCGCTGCCCAGCGGGCCCATGTGCAGGATTTCGCGACCCATGGCCTGCAGCGCGGGCCGGTGTGCGTCGAACACCGCCTTGTCGCCGCCCACCAGCACGGTGATGCGGCCCGCCGCGGCGCGGTGCACGCCGCCGGTGACCGGCGCCTCGAGCGTCGCGATGCCCTTGGCCGCCGCGAGGCCGGCGATGCGGCGGATCTCGTCGTCGTCCGTGGTGCTCATCTCGATCCAGGTGCCACCGGATGCCAGACCCTCGAGCACGCCGTCGGGCCCCGTGACCACGGCCGCCGAGGCCGCCGGCGAGGGCAGGCACGTGATCACCGCGTCGCTGACCGCGGCGGCTGCCTTCGGCGTGGCGGCGAAGCGCGCGCCCGCCGCGATCAGCGGCTCGGCTCGGGCCCGATCCAAGTCGCACACCGTGACCTCGAAGCCGGCGCGGACCAGACAGCCCGCCAGTGCCGCGCCCAGGTTGCCGAGTCCGATACAGCCATAGCGCATAGTCGCTTCCTCTGGCTGCGTCTCAGTAGACCTTGGCGTGGAGATCCGGGTCCGCCTGCTCCGACGGCTCCAGGTGCAGTTCGTCGCCGTCGTAGGGGTGGGCCAACGCCACCGCCTCGTTCAGCTCGACGCCGAGCCCCGGCGCGTCCGGCGGGATGACGAAGCCGTCCTCCCAGCGCATGGGCGTCTTCAGGATCTCGGCGTGGAAGCCGCCCCAGGTCTGGATGCTCTCCAGAATCAGGAAGTTGGGCGTGCACGCGGCCAACTGCACGTTCGCGGCGCCCTCGATCGGTCCGCAATAGAGGTGCGGCGCGATCTGGGCGTAGTGGGCCTCGGCCATGGCCGCGATCTTCTTGGCCTCCAGCAGACCGCCGACCCGCCCCAGTGCCATCTGCAGGATCGACGCGGCGCGCGCCTCCAGCACGCGCGCGAACTCGTACTTGGTGGTCAGCCGCTCGCCGGTGGCGATGGGGATCGACGTCGCGCGCGCGACCAGGGCCATCTCCTCGGGCATCTCGGGCGGCGTCGGCTCCTCGAACCACAGCGGGTCGTAGGCCTCCAGCCGCTTGGCCAGTCGGATCGCGCCCGAAGCCGTGAACTGGCCATGGGTGCCGAACAGCAGGTCGGCCTTGGTGCCCACGGCTTCGCGGATGCGGCGGCAGAACGCGGCCGACAGCTCGATTCGCTCGAGCGAGGGCTGGCGCGGGTCGAAGTTGGCGTAGGGGCCGGCCGGGTCGAACTTGACCGCGGTGAAGCCCATGGCGACATACTCGGCCGCGCGCTGGGCGGCGACGTCGGGGTCGCGGTAGACTGCGGGCTCGCTGTAGACGTGTCCCTCGTTCTCGCCAGGGTAGAGGTACGTGTAGGACCGGATGCGGTTGCGCACGCGGCCGCCGAGCAGGGCGTGCACCGGCTTGTCGACCGCCTTGCCGATGATGTCCCAGCACGCCATCTCGATGCCGCTCAGCACACCGACCAGCGAGATGTCCGGGCGCAGCGAATAGCCGCGGCCGTAGACGTTGCGCCACAGGGTCTCGATGCGGAACGGGTCCTGGCCGACGACGTGGCGGGCGCACACGTCCTCGATCATGCACGCGACCGTGCGCGGTCCGAAGGTGGCGCAGTAGACCTCGCCGACGCCTTCGATGCCGTCGTCGGTGACCAGTTTGACGAAGATGAAGTAGCGGCCGCCGTAGTGCGGCGGTGGGTTGCCGACCACGAAGGTCTTGACGTCCTTGACGATCATCGCCCGCCCCCTGTTCCGACCGTTGCATAGGGCCGGGCGGGGCGCGCGTCAAACGCTCAGGTGGCGGTGCCGGTCAGGTTGCCAGCCGCGCGTTTGGCGCCGGCGGGTGTCGGCGCGTCGAGGCTGGCCAACACGAGCACGACGAGCGGGTCCAGTGGCTGGGCGTAGCGATGGCCGGGCAGCCAGGTCGCGGCGGGGCGCGCCGGCGACGATGACGCGGACGGCGCGACCACCGGGTCGCGGCGCGGGTGCCTGGGCGACGATGACCGGTTCGGGCGTCGTGATGTCCATGGCGGTGTCGAGCCGCCGCGCGAACGCGTCGTAGATGGCGCGCACGCTGCGCGGGCGCCCCTCGGCGTCCAGGAAGACGCCCGGGTTGGCCTTGGCCTTGACCGGGAACAGGCGGGAGGCATCGGTATCGGGTCGCGACTTGAACGCGATCATGAACCGGGTCGCCTGGCCGGCGCCCAGGAAATGGGCTAGGTAGAGTTCGGTCGCGCCGACGTGGCCGGACCCCAGGCTTTCCTCTATGACGGATCGGTTGTCCTGGGCCAGACGCGCGGCCAGCTCCGCCGACAGCCGCGGGTCGTCGCGCAGCGCCAGGATCTCGGCGCGCGCGGCCTTGTCCTTGACCACGGCACGGCCGTCGCCGTCGGTCTGGATGCGTTGGGCATGACCGCCCAGGCCGATCTCGGCGCCATGGTCGCGCACCATGGCGAGCCGCGTCGCATCGGTGAATTGGTAAAGACCGCGCCCCGAGCTGGTCGGCGCCTGGGCCTTCAGGTCGAAGCCGCTTTCGATGGCCGCCTGGGCCAGCATGAAGGCGAAATCGACACCGCTGCGCGAGGCGGCCTGACGGATGGCGTGGATCGTGGGATCCGCGCCGGCGGCGACGGCGGACAAGGCTGTGGTCATCGCCCCATCCTTGCGCCCCCGTTCGTTGACATCCGGTAAACGAGGCGGCCTTGCCGCCGGGTACCCCGAGGCGCCACAATCCACTTGCATACAAGCCGGTGGGGGCGACGATGGCCAGGGATCCGCGTTACGACGTGCTGTTCGAACCGGTCAAGATCGGCCCGGTCACCGCGCGTAACCGGTTCTACCAGGTGCCCCATTGCAGCGGCATGGGCTACACCCGGCCGCAGACCCTGCACCGCATGCGCGAGATCAACGCCGAAGGCGGCTGGGCCGTGGTGTGCACCGAGTACTGCTCGATCCACCCCTCGGCCAGCGACGACCCCTACCCCCAGTGCACACTGTGGGACGAGGACGACGTGCGCACCCTCGGCGACATGGTCGAGAAGGTCCACCGTCACGGTGCCCTTGCCGGCGTCGAGCTGTGGTACGGCGGGTACTCGACCGGCAACACCATGACGCGCGAGGTCGGCCTCGCCCCCAACAGCATGCCGGTCTGGCACGGCCCCGTGCAGACCCAGGCGATGGACAAGTCGGACATCCGTACGCTCAGGCGTTGGCACCGCGACGCCGCGCTGCGCGCCAAGCGTGCCGGGTTCGACATCGTCTACGTCTACGCGGCCCACGGCTACCTGCCGGCGCAATTCCTGTCGCCGGTGCACAACACGCGGACCGACGAATATGGCGGTTCGTTCGAGAACCGCGCACGGCTGATCCGCGAACTGCTGGCGGACACCAAGGACGCGGTGGGTGGCGATTGCGCGGTCGCCTTCCGCTTCGCCGTGGACAACCTTGACGAACAGGTCGGCATCACGTGCGACGGCGACGGCCGCGCGCTGGTCCAGCACCTGGCCGAAGTGCCGGACTTGTGGGACGTCAACATCGCGAACTTCTCCGCGGATGCGCGCACCTCGCGCTTCGCCAAGGAAGCCGCGCAGGAGCAGTACGTCGCCTTCGTGAAGACGATCACGACCAAGCCGGTCGTCGGCGTCGGGCGGTTCACCAGCCCGGACACCATGGTCGGCCAGATCCGGCGCGGCATCCTGGACATGATCGGCGCGGCGCGCCCCTCGATCGCCGATCCGTTCCTGCCCAAGAAGATCGAGGAGGGGCGGCTCGACGACATCCGCGAGTGCATCGGCTGCAACATGTGCATCTGGTCCAACGGCCACGTGGTGCCGCTGGCGTGCACCCAGAATCCGACGCGCGGCGAGGAGTGGCGGCGCGACTGGCACCCGGAGCGCGTGGCCACGCGCCACGCCGACGAGCGCGTCCTCGTGGTCGGCGCCGGGCCCGCGGGGCTCGAGGCGGCGCGCACGCTCGGCCTGCGGGGCTACCGTGTGGCGCTGGCCGAGGCTGGGCTCGAGCTGGGCGGCCGGGTCATCCGCGAAGCACGCCTGCCGGGCCTGGCCGAATGGGCGCGCGTGCGCGACTACCGGCTGCAGCAGATCGGCAAGATGCCGAACGTCGAGGTGTTCCGCGACAGCCGACTCGGGCCCGAGCACATCCTCGAGTTCGGCTTCGAGCACGTGTGCATCGCCACGGGCGCTTCGTGGCGGCGCGACGGGCGCGGCCGGTCCAGCTTCGCGCCCATCACGGGCTGGCAGCGCCAGGGTGTGGTCACCGTCGACGAGGTGATGGACGATGCCGCGGCCATCGAGGGCCCGGTCGTGGTCTACGACGACGACCATTTCTACATGGGTGGCGTGATCGCCGAGAAGCTGCGCGGCCTCGGCCACGACGTGCTGTTTGTGACCACGGCAGGCCAGGTCTCGCCCGAGGCCCAGCGCACGCTCGATCAGGGACGCATCCAGGCGCAGCTTCAGCGTCTGGGCATCGAGGTCCTGGTCTCGCACAACGTCGTGGCGTTCGACGAGAACGGCGTGACGCTGGCCTATGTCTATGGCGGTCCCAGCGTCACGCGCGCCTGCGCGACGCTGGTGCCGGTGACGTCGCGCGAACCCGACGAGGCGCTCTACCAAACCCTGATGGTCAACGAGGACCGGCTGCGCAAGGCCGGCATCCGCTCGGTCCGCCGCATCGGCGATTGCGCCGCGCCGGGCCTCATCATCGCGGCCATCTTCGCCGGCCACCGCTACGGCCGTGAGTTGGGTTCCAACGACAGCGAAGCGGCGCGCGACCGTGTCGTGCTCGGCGCCCGCCGCAAGGAGGCATCATGACCGCAGCCACCGCCCCGTCGATCGAGGCCTTCGCCGGGCGCCAGCGCCCCGGCTACTCGCTCGAGCAGCCGTTCTACACCGACCCGGCGATCTTCGAGCGGGACATGCAGCGCATCGTCAGCCACCAGTGGCTGTTCGTCGATCATGTCGCGCGCCTGCCGACGCCCGGCAGCTATCTGGTCTACCGCATCGCCGGCGAATCGATTGTGCTGGTCAAGGGCCGCGATGGCCAGGTGCGCGCGTTCTTCAACGTCTGCCGTCATCGCGGCAGCCTGATCTGCCTGGAGGACGCGGGCAGCACCCGCACGCTGACCTGCCCCTACCACGGCTGGGTGTACGACCTGGAAGGCCGGCTGATCCACGCCAAAAACATGCCGGCGGACTTTGACGCCGCGGCGTGGCCGCTGCACCCGTGCCAGGTGCGCGTGTTCGAGGGCCTGGTGTTCATCAACCTGGGCCGCGAGGACGACCCGGCGACCATGCCCTTCGATCCGCTGGCCGATGCGTTGGGGCGCTATCTCCGGCCCAACCGGCTCGACAAGGCCAAGATCGTCGCGCGCAAGACGTACCCGACCCACGGCAACTGGAAGCTGGCGGTTGAGAACTTCCGCGAGTGCTACCACTGCGCCCCGGCGCACCCCGAGTACACCATGGTCAACGCCTACGTGAAGGCGGGCGACGACAACCCGGGCTCCTACCAGGCCGTGACGCGTGCCTGGGCCGACGCGTGGGCGGCCAAGGGCCATGTGGTCGGCAACCTCGATTCGACAACCACCGACCGGCGCCAGCCCTACGGCGTGTTCCGCCAGCCCATCCGCGAAGGCTGGCAGACGCTCAGCCAGGACGGCCGCGCGGTGGCGCCGCTCATGGGCGATCTCAAGGCGTTCGATTGCGGCGAGACGCTGGTGATCTGGGGGCCGCTGTTCTACGTCTACCTGGCCAACGACCATGCCACGTTGTTTCGCTTCACGCCGGTGTCGCCGACGATCACCGACGTGGTGCTGATCTGGCTGGTGCGCGAGGACGCGGTCGAGGGTCGCGACTACAACGTCGACCGAATAACCTGGATGTGGGACGTGACGACCATCCAGGACACCACGATCATCGGCGACAACCAGACGGGCGTGAACTCGCGGCGCTACGTCCCGGGCCCCTACGCCACACTCGAAATGGGCACGCGCGGCTTTGTCGATTGGTACGTTTCGCGCATCGCTTGAACGGAGGACGGCACGGCATGGAACCCCTGTGGCGCATGGGCGCGGTCGACACGGCGGCGGCGGTGCGCGCGCGCGACCTGAGCTGCGTCGAGGTCGTCGAGGCGGCGATCGCGCGCATGCACGCGACCAACGGGCGCGTCAACGCGGTGACGCTCGATCTGGCCGATCAGGCGCGTGTCGCTGCGCGCCAAGCCGACACGGTGGCCGCCAGCGGCGTGGCGCTGGGGCCATTGCACGGCGTGCCCGTGACCATCAAGGAGAACGTCGATCAGAAGGGGATCAGCAATCCCAATGGCGTCAAGGCGTACGAAGGCGTCATCGCGCCCGACGATTCGCCCGTGGTGGCCAACCTGCGCAAGGCCGGCGCCATCGTGATCGGGCGCACCAACACGCCCGAGTTCAGCCTGCGCTTCTTCACCGACAACCCGTTACGCGGGCTCACGCGGAATCCCTGGCGCGACGACGTGACCCCCGGCGGCTCGTCGGGCGGCGCGGCGGCGGCGGTGGCGCTGGGCATGGGCGCGATCGCCCACGGCAACGACCTCGGCGGATCCTTGCGCTACCCAGCCTATTGCTGCGGCGTGGCGACGATCCGCCCCAGCCTGGGCCGCGTGCCGGCGTTCAACCCGAGCGCATCGGGCGAACGGCCGCCCACCTTCCAGCTCATGAGCGTGCAAGGCCCCATCGCGCGCGAGGTGCGCGACGTCCGCCTGGCTCTCCACGTCATGGCGCAGCCGGACGCGCGCGACCCCTGGCACACGCCGGCGCCGCTCGACGGACCGCGGCTCGCCCCGCCGATCCGCGTCGCGCTGACCACGGCACCCGTCGGGCTCGCGCCACACCCGGCGGTGAAGGCGGCGCTGGAGGTGGCGGCGCGCCACCTGACGGACGCCGGCTACGCGGTCGAGGCGGTCGATCCGCCGCACGTGGCCGAGATCGCGCAGCTCTGGCGCTCGGTCCTGTTCACCGACGCTCAGGCCCTGATGGAGGAGGCGATCCGCACCAAGGGCTCGCCCGCGATCAACGCGGTCTACGACAGCTACCGCGCGTGCACCAAGCCACTCGACCTCAAGGGCTACGTGGCCGCGCTGGCGCGCCGCGCCGGCCTGTTGCGCGCGTGGAGCGAATTCATGACACGCTTTCCCCTAATACTCGCACCGGTCTCTCAGGTGCCGCCCTTCCCGCAGGGCGAGGACCTGAAGGGCCCCGAGCGTATGGCGAGCCTGCTGGACGAGCAGACCATGCTCTACGGTGTCAACCTGCTCGGCCTGCCTTCGGCGGCGGTGCCGACCGGGCTGCACGACGGACTCCCGGTCGGCGTCCAGATCATCGGGCCTCGCTTCCGCGAGGACCTATGCCTGGACGCCGCCGAGGCGATCGAGCGTGCGGCTGGCGTGTTGACCCGCCAGCTCGCGTGAACGCGGCGCTCTACCTGCGGGCCTCGAGGATCAGGTTGAACGGCGTTTCCGCCGCGCGGCGGAAATGGCCGAAGCCGGCCTTGGAGAAAATGTCACCAAGCCGGGCTTGGCCGGCCTGGGCGCCGAGGACGTGGGTACCGTTCTCCGAGATCGCGTGCGCGCTGCACAACATGGTGGAACCCGCGTAGTAGAGCCGGCCGACCGTCGTGATGTTGTCCTCCAGCCGGTCGTTGGCGAAGGGCTCGACCAGCATCACGGTGCCTCCCTCGGCCAAGTGCCGGCCGGCATGGCGCGCGGCGTCGACTGGGCGGTCCATGTCGTGCAGGCAATCGAAGAAGCAGATCAGGTCGAACGGACCGCCGCCGTAGCCGTCGGCCTTGGCGACCTCGAACGTCACGCGGTCGGCGACACCAGCCGCCTCGGCGTTGGCACGGACCTGCGCGATCGAGCCCAGGTGGCTGTCGAAGCCGACGAACCGCGATTTCGGAAAGGCCTCGGCCATGATGATCGACGAGTGCCCGTGGCAGCAGCCGACGTCGGCCACGCGCGCGCCCGATTCCAGGCGCGGCACGACGCCATCCAGCGACGGCAGCCACGTCGAGACCAGGCTTCCCCGATAGGCGTTACGGTAGAACGCCGAGACACCGCAGTAGAGCCGTTCGTCGTGGTCGCCCCAAGCGATGCCCTTGCCGGTGCGGAACGCCTCGATGGTCTTGGCCTCGTCGGCCCAATAGCTCGCGATGATGTTCCACGCCGGTGGCATGTAGACCGGGCTGGCATCGTCCGCGAGGACGCTTCGCTAATCGGGCGACAGCTCGAACGTCTGGCTCGCCGCGTGGTACTGGACGTAGCCGCCGGCGACTTGGTCGTGCAGCCATTCGCGCACGTAGCGCTCGGTGCAGCCGGCACGCCGGGCGACCTCGGCCGACGACTGGGGTCCGGCGCCGGCCATGGCCCGATAGAGGCCGAGCTTCCCGCCCAGGTTGATCATGAAGCCGCTCGCCCCGGCGACGAGGTCCCCGACCGCGCGGCCGAGAAGTTCCTCGAAAGCTGTCTGATTGATCGTCATTGTCGTCGTCCTTTCCAGGTGTTACGGCGTGTTGCCGCGTGCGCCGACAATGGCGATTGAACCGGTCGACCACGAGAGTCAGTCCGGCCACGTTCGGTCCGATCGTGCCATCGCAAGGGGTCGATCCATGGGCGAAGCCCGTGTCCGTGTCAGCATCGTCGCGATTCCCGACGCGGCCGTTTCCACGTTGACCGGGCTCTACGACGTCCTGAACGGGTTCGGGTTGCTGGCGGGTATGGACCCCGGCCATCCCGGAGCGCCAACCCTTCGCGACCGGGATCGTCGGCGAACGGGCCGGACCGCTCATGCTCGCCAGCGGCCTGCCGATCCAGGTGGGCGCCGGAATTGCCGGCGTCGCGGAGACCGATATCATCATCGTGCCGTTGGTCATCGTCGGGTCGGACGGCTGGGCCAAGGGCCGCTACAAGCCGCTGGTCGATTGGGCCGCGGCGCGCCACGCCGAAGGCGCGCTGCTTTGCTCGGCGTGCTCGGACGTGTTCCTGCTGGCCGAGACGGGGCTGTTCGACGGCCATGACGCCACGGTCCACTGGGGCTACGGCGATCACTTCCACCGCGCGTTCCCCGCCGTGCGCTTTCACCCCGAACGGACCCTGGTGGTGTCGTGCGCCCGCGACGACTTGGTCTCGTCCGGTGCGTCCAACACCTGGCACGACCTCGCGCTCTATCTGATCGCACGGCACGTGGGTGCCATCGCGGCCCAGGTCATGGCGCGCACCTTCGCCCTGCAATGGCACGTTGAAGGTCTGGCGCCGTTCATGATTTTCCGACCCTCGACCGACCATGGCGATGCCGTCATCGCCGAGGCGCAACGATGGCTCGACGGCCACTTCGCCATCGCGCGGCCCGTTGACGAAATGGTGACGCGCGCTGGCATCCCCGAACGGACGTTCAAGCGGTGGTTCAAGATCGCGATGGGCCTGGCACCCCTCGACTACGTGCACCGCTAGCGCGTGGAGGACGCCAAACGCCGGTTGGAACGAACGGAGGCGCCGATCGACGAGATCGGCTGGCGTGTCGGCTACGAGGACTCGGCCTTCTTTCGCCGTCTGTTCCGGCGCCTCACGGGGCTCGCGCCGGGCGCGTACCGACGCAAGTTCCAGGTGCCCGCGTTCGCGCGGACCGGCGCGCCACGCCTGATCGGGTTCGTTACGGCGCGGATTGGAACGTCGCGCAGGCCCGTGGGCGGGACACGTCGCAGGTCAGGACGGCGCGTGGCGCATCACCGGACCGTGCCGCCTCGACGTCGGCATAGGTGAGCGTCGCCGACCAGACCTCGTCCAGGCCGCATGCGACCTGCTCGATCATCAGGCGCCGGCCGTCCTCGCGCAGGGTGAACAGCGACCGCTCAGCCGGATCGCGCAGCACGGCGATGTCCGTGCTGGCGCCCGGCCCGATCACCGGTACGTCGGCAGTCACCCAGTGGCCATGAATAACCAGGCAGCGCAGGGGCGCCGGCCCGGCGTTGACGATCGAGAGGATGACCGGCTCGTCACCGGCGGCGGTGCAGCCGGCCAGCAGGGCCAACGCGACCAGACGGTTGCGCGCGGTCATGGCGCGGGCGGCGACCACGGGGTGGCGGGCGCGCGCCGGGCGAACAGGTCGCTCGCCCGTTCGGCCACGGCGATGATGGCAGCGTTGATCGGGCCGGTGGTGATCGACGGAAAGACCGATGCGTCGCAGACGAACAAGCCCTCGACGCCGCGCACCGCCAGGTCCGGACCGACCACGGCGCCCCTGTCCGTGCCCATGCGGCACATGCCGACGGGATGGTGATGGGTGTAGGCCGCGTGTTCCATGAAGCGCAGACGGCCCACGCGGCCCGTGCACGCGGGGCCGGGCAGGATTTCCTCGGCGCGCCAATCGTCCATCGGCGCGGCGTGCCCGAGTGCCTGCGCGAGATCGAGCGCGTCGAGGAATGCCGCGCGGTCGGCAGGGTCGGTCAGATACGCCGGGTCGATCAGGGGCGCAGCGGTGGGGTCGGCGCTGGCCAGGCGCACCGCGCCCCGGCTGCGCGGGTGGGAGAAGCCGGCCATCAGCGTGTAGGCCTCGCCCACGGCCGGCGCCGCGAACGCCTCGGTCACCACGGGGACGACGACGCAGGCGACGACAAGGTCCGGTGCCGCTCCGCCCCGTGGGGCGTACAGCAGCGATTCGGAATGCTGCCAGCGCGACGGCGCTACCCGGCGCCGCGCGCGGTACACGTTGCCGCCCGACAGCAGATGGTCGTGCAGGTCGCGCCCGACCGCCGAAACATCGGCGCGCACCGCGATGCGCAGCGCGCGAAGTGTGTCCGCCTCGCCGATGCCGGCGTGCATTAACAGGCACGGCGTCGCGATGGCCCCCGCCGCCAGGATGACCGAACGCTCGGCGCGCAGCGTCGTGCCGTTCGCCAGGCGCACGCCCACGCAGCGACGGTCCTCGAAGGCGAGCCCCACGACGAGCGCATCCTCGAACAGCCCGATGCGCGCCATGACCGCGGTCGTCAGATAGGCGTCGGCGGTCGACTGCCGGCGCCCGTCCTTGATGGTCAGAGTGTTGGCGGTCGGGCCTGCCAGGGCGGGACCGTTGTGATCGACGATCGGTGCCAGCCCAAGCGACGGCGCGGCGGTGTGGTAGGCCGCGACCAGCGGATGGCACGGCCCCACCTGAACCAAGTGGACCGGCCCGCCGGTGCCGTGCCACGGCGAGGACGCGCCGGTCCAATGCTCCGAACGCAGGAAATACGGAAACAGGTCGTCGAAGCTCCAGCCGGGCACGCCCCAGCGGTCGAAATCCGAACGATGGCCGCGCACGTGGGCCACGGCGTTAAGCACGCTTGACCCGCCGCGCACCTTGCCGCGCGGCCAGGCGTGCAACCGCCAGGCGGTGGCCGACTGCGGCACCGTGGCGTAGCGCCAGTCGAAGGCACGGCCCTGCAACATGGGCCAACGCAAGGGATCGGCGATGTCGGTGTCGCTGGGCGCCGCGCCGGCCTCGACCAGCGCCACGCGGCGGTCGGTGCTCAGCCGGGCGGCGAGCACGCTGCCGGCGGTGCCGGCACCGACGATGACATGATCGAAGACGGTCATGGATGGACGCCCAGGGGAACCATTGGTTCGGGATGGCGGGACCGTGCGGGACCGCGCGATACTTGGTCCCGGTCGTTGCGACGATGAGGAGGCTCGACCATGACGTCGATCGCCGTCAAGGAACCCGTCATCACCCTCTCGGCCGGACCGGTGGCGTGCTACCCGCGCGTGCTGCGGGCCATGGCGCGCCCGGTCCACTACGACTTCGATCCCTACTTCCAGCACGTCTACGAGGCGACGGCGCGCAAGGTGACCAGGTCGCTGCGCGCCAAAGATCCGGCGCTGATCCTCCACTGCGAACCAGCGCCGGGGCTCGAGGCCTCGGCCGCCTCGCTGATCGGGCCCGACGACGTGGTGCTCAACCTCGCCTCGGGTGTCTACGGCAAGGGGTTCGGCTACTGGGCCGCGCGCTACGCCAAGGAGGTCGTCGAGATCGAGGTGCCCTACGACCGCGCCATCGACCCGGCCGACGTGGCCAAGGCGTTCAGGAAGCGCAAGGACATCAAGATCGTGTCCGTCGTCCACCACGACACGCCGTCGGGGACCATCAACCCGGTGGCCGAGATCGGCCGCATCGTGCGCGACCATGACGCCCTGATGCTGGTGGACGCGGTTTCCTCGTTCGCCGGCATGGACATCCACCCGGACGCGGCCAACGCCGACCTGTTCGTGACCGGGCCCGGCAAGTGCCTGGGCGGCCCGCCGGGCCTGACCATCGTCGGCGTGAACAAGCGCGCCTGGCGCCACATAGCTTGCAACCCCAAGGCGCCGCGCGCCTCAATCCTCAGCCTGCTCGACTGGAAGGATGCCTGGCGCTACGACCGGCCGTTCCCGTTCACGCCGTCGGTCTCGGACATCAACGGTCTGGACGGCGCCATGGACCAGTACCTGGAGGAGGGCCCCGAGGTGGTGTGGCGCCGCCATGCCCTGACCGCCAAGGCGTGCCGCGCGGCGGTCCAGGCCATGGGCCTGAAGCTGTGGCCGGCCAGCGAGGCAATCGCCGCGCCGACGTGCACGGCGGTGCGCCTGCCCGAGGGTGTGTCCGACGAGGCGCTGCTGGCCGCCAGCCGCGCCGAGTTCAGTGTCGTGTTCTCGTCAGGGCGGGGCGAGACCAAGGGTAAGCTGATCCGCATCGGCCACATGGGTCCGGTGGCCGAGCCGGTCTACGCCACGATCGCCGCCACGGCGCTGGGCGGCGCGCTGCGCCGGATCGGACACAGGATCGACGTGGCCAAGGGGGTCGAGGCCGCGCTCGCGGTCATCGCCAAGAGCCGCGCCTGAGGCGCGACATCGCACAACGAAGGGGGAACCATGAAGCGTTTCGAGGGGCGGGTCGCCATCGTCACCGGCGCGGCGCAGGGCATCGGCCGCGCGATCGCCGAACGGCTGGCGTCGGAAGGCGCCACGGTCGCCGTGGTCGACGTCAACGCGATGGGCGCGACCAAGGCCGCCAAGGTGATCGGCGGCAAGGCGTTCGCCGTCGGTTGCGACATCGGCGATCCGGACGCGGTGGCCAAGCTGCACCGCAAGGTCGCCAAGACCGCGGGCAAGCTCGACGTGCAGGTCAACGCCGCCGCCATTGTGCCGTTCGTGCCGTGGGACGCGTTGACCTTCGACGAGTGGCGCCGGGTCATGCGCGTCAATCTGGACGGTCTCTACCTGATGTGCCGGGCGGGCAGCGACCTGATGCGCAAGAACGGCTACGGCCGCATCGTCAACATCTGCTCGAACTCGATCTTCGCGGGCACGCCCAACATGGCGCACTACGTGGCGTCGAAGGGCGGCGTGCTGACCTTCAGCCGCGCGCTCGCCACCGAACTCGGCGCGCACCGCATCACGGTCAACTGCGTCGCCCCGGGCCTGACGGACACGGAAGGCGTGCAGAAGACCAAGCACAAGGACGCCTTCGGCTTCGTCGAGATGCTCCAGGCGATCAAGGGAAAGGGCACGCCGGCGGATATCGTGCCCGCGGTGGCGTTCCTCGCCTCCGAGGAAGCGCGCTGGGTCACCGGCCAGACCCTGGTGGCCGACGCCGGCATGGTGCGCTGGTAAGGCAGTCGACGGCCAAAGCAAGACGGGGCGCGATCGCTCGCGCCCCGTCGAAGGTGTGGATTTTCGCGTTTGGGATCAGGCCGCGATCTGGCGCCGGCGCAGGAACCCGGCGGTCAGGGCACCCAGGGCGATCAGGCCCAGGGTCGCCGGCTCGGGCACGGCAGTGATGTCGGTGGTGGTGCCACCCGTCCCGCCGCCGTTCTGGGTGTCGTTGTTCTCCTTGATCTCCTCGAGCGGATCCAGGATCGGCCCGCCGACGATGTCGCCGTTGCCGGTCAGCGCCAGATTCACCCGGAAGCCACTGCGCCCGTAGAAGTTCTTGTACAGGAAGTCGCAGTTGGTGTTCTTGCGCTTGATGCACTTGCCCGACAGGCGCTTGGTCTTGCCCTGCAGGAACATCGCGATGCCGTCGTCGGTCTTGCCGACGATGTTCAGGCCCTTGTTCTGGTTGATTTTGAACGTGTCGTTGATCTGCTCGACGACCTGTCGGTAGCACATTGAGTTGACCGTTTTTTTAGCACAATGGTTGTCCGCTTCTGTTGTTGATGGCCCTGTGGGGATGTGGGCGGCGCGGAGCGTCGTCCACATATCCACGGGGCGCTGGGGTTGCGCGGCGTCGAAGCGTTTCACGCCGCGGCCCCCAGCGCCGGTCGTTGTGGGTCGATCAGGGTTCCCTCCTTGTCGTAGCGGGCGATGACACGGGGTCCACCTCAACAGACGAGGAACCGGGCGACGTCCACGTCAACGACATCGACAACAATTTCACCTCGCTCAACCCCGGCGGTCAGTCGTTTCAGACCCTGATGCACGAGGTCGGCCACGCGCTGGGCCTAGGCATCCCGACGAAGGCACGGTCACGCTGCCCGACGACGAGCTGAACGACCGCTTCTCGATCATGGTGCCCTGCGTCAACGACGCCGTGTTCTTCGAGCAAGGTGTCTTCGCGACCACGCCCATGGTCTACGACGTGCTGGCGATCCAGCACCTCTACGGTGCCAACACAACCCACAACGCGGGCAACACGACCTACGCGTTCAACGACCACGACCTGTTCTACGAATGCGTGTGGGACGCCGGCGGCATCGACACCTTCGATGCCAGCGACACCGAACGCCGTGTCATCCTGGATCTGAACGAGGGCCAGTTCTCGTCCATCGGCACGTCGCCCAGCGGGCTCGGCGAGGACGCCGAGGACGCCGAGGACAACGTGGCGATCGCCTTCGGTGTCACCATCGAGAACGGCAAGGACGGCCTGGCCGGCGACACGCTGTGGGGCAACGGCGGCGGCGACAGTCTGGTCGGTCGCGGCGGCAACGACGTGCTGAGCGGCGGCTCAGGCCTCAATCACATGGACGGTGGCAAAGGCGACGACGAATTGCGCGTGGACGAGACCGGCGACCGGGTCATCGAGCGCTCCAATGGCGGCAGGGACACGGTCCGCACCTCGGCCGACTTCACACTGCCGAACCACGTCGAGGTCCTGCGCCTGATTGTCGCCGATGCGATCAACGGCTCAGGCAACGACGGCACCAACACCATCGTCGGCAACCTTCGCGCCAATCTCATCGACGGCGGCGACAGCGACGACCACATGATCGGTCTGGGTAGCGACGACACGTACGTCGTGCGTCAGGCGGGCGACGACGTGGTCGAGGCCACCGACGGGGGCTTCGACACGATCCTGAGCCACATCACCACGACGATCGCCGACAACGTGGAAATGGTGGTCCTCGCGGGGAACCGCCGTATCGACGCCACCGGCGCGGCCGGCGACGACATCCTTCAAGGCAACCGGTCGGCCAACGACCTGAGCGGCGGCGGCGGCCGTGACGTGCTGATCGGCGGCGGCGGTGGCGACACGTTCCGCTACCTGAAGCCGACCGACGGCAGTTTTGTCGCCGACAACGTAACGCGCGGGTCGATCGCCGGCGACCGGATCGTCGATTTCGCGACGGGGGTGGACCGCTTCCGCTTCGACGCCGCCGCGTTCGATCCAGACGGCGCGCTCGGGCCCGGCCTCCTGACCCAGGGCGTCGACTTCTCGATCATCGCGGCCCAGTACAATGGCACCAACGCCGGCGCCAACGCCAACCACGCGGCGTGCGCGGCCTTGTTCGTGTTCTCGACGGCGGCCCGCACGCTCTACTTCGATGCCGATGGCGCGGCGGCCGGTCACACCGTGGTGGCCACGCTCGACGCCGGCGCGGTTGCCGCGACCGACATCAAGATCGGCTGATACGCGCGCACTTCATGCCGCGATGGCCGCACGCACGGCTGCGGCGATCCGCTCGATCGTCGCCTCGTCGAGATAGGGGTGCATGGGCAGGGTGAGCACGCGCACCGCCAGCGCCTCGCTCGCGGGCAGCGACCCCGGACCATCGCCCGGCGCCGCGTATGCCGGTTGCCGATGCATGGGCAGCGGATAGTAGACCATGGTGGGTATGTCGGCGCGGGCCAGCCGGTCGCGCACGCGATCGCGGTTCGGAACCTGGATCGTGTACTGCGCCCACGCGCTGGCGACTCCTTCGGGCCGGGCCGGACGCGTCACCGCGTCGCCAAGCCGCGCGTCGTAGCGGCGCGCCGCGCGTCCGCGCGCGCCAAGCTCGTCCTCGAACACCGTCAGCTTGGCCAGCAACACCGCCGCCATGCGCGCATCCAGCACCGGGTGCAACCGGCGCGTCTGCGCGGCGAGATCGACGAAGGGCTGGGGCGGCGGGGCAGCCACGGCGGCACTCCAGGGCGAAGGGCGCCTGCACCATGCCGCGCATCAGTGCCGGGAAACAACGCCGCCTTGGCGGCCGGGCGCGAGCGCCTGCTACCATGGTGTGCCGCGTCGTCGGTTGGGGAGAGGGTGTTCATGGCCAGGTTCCGGGTCGCGTTCAGCGCCGATTTCTGGCGCCCCGACGGGCAGTCCGCCTACCCCGACGTCGATCTTTCGCCGCTGACAGGCGATCCGCGCATCGAGATCGGCATAGCGCATCCGGTGGACCGGGCGCTCGGCGCCGAGGCGCTCGCCGGCTTCGACGCGCTCGTCCTGTTCGCTCCGCGCGTGACGCGCGCGAGCCTGCCGGCCGACGGTCGGCTCGGGCTGGTCGCGCGCTTCGGCGTCGGCTTCGACAACGTGGACGTGGCAGGACTGGCGGACGAAGGCGTGGCCACATGCATCGCGCCCCAAGGGGTGCGGCGGCCCGTGGCGGTCGCGATCCTGACCCTCGCGCTCGCGCTGACAGCCAAGCTGATGATCAAGCATCAGCTCACGCGCGAGGGCCCGGCGGGCTTCGCCACGCGCGCCGACCACATGGGCGTCGGTCTGGAGGGCCGCACGCTCGGCTCGATCGGCATCGGCAACATCGGCGCCGAGATGTTCCGGGTGTTCCAGCCGCTGGGCATGACCTTCATGGCCCACGACCCGTGGGCCGACCCCGCGATCGCGCGCGAACTCGGCGTGCGCCTGGTCGGGCTCGACGACGTGTTCCGCCAGGCCGACATCGTCGCGGTCAACTGCCCGCTGAACGACGGCACGCGCGGCCTGGTCAACGCCGCCCGCCTCGACTTGATGAAGCCCACGGCGTATCTGATCAACACGGCGCGCGGCCCCATCGTCGATCAGAAGGCGTTGACCGAGGTCGTGCGGGCGGGTCGCATCGCCGGCGCCGGGCTCGACGTGTTCGACCCCGAACCGACCGATCCGGCCGATCCCCTGCTCGCGCTGCCCAACGTGATCCTGGCGCCGCACGCGCTGGCCTGGACGGACCAGTGTTTCGCCATGACCGGCGCCGCCGACATCGCGGCGGTGCTGGCCGTCATGCAGGGCCGCCAGCCCGAGGCGATCGTCGATCGCCGTGTGCTCGACCACCCGCGCTGGCGCGAAAGGCTGGCGCGGAACCGCGCCACCTTCGGTGGGTAGGTCGCGGGTTCAGGCCTTGAGCGCTGTGTTGTCCGGGTCGTAGGCCGACTGGTCCAGGACGGTGCAGCGGCGCCGTTCGCCCAGCACCGCGATGTCGAAGGTCGATCCCGGCCGGGCGAGCCGGGGCGGCACATAGGCGAAGACCAAGCTCTTGCCCGTGTGGTGCCCGTAGCCGCCCGAGGTCGTGACGCCGACGCACGCCTGGCCGTCGAACACGGGCTCGCCGCCGCGGGCATCCGCGTCACGGGCGTCGAGTTCGGCGTAGACGAGCTGGGTGACGTGGCCCGCCTGGCACACCGACTCGACCGCGCCCTTGCCGGCGAAGTCCTTGTCGAGCCGGACGAAGCGCTGGATGTCCGCCTCGACGGGCGTGATCTCGTTGGTCATCTCGACCGCCAAGCCCTTGTAGGCCTTCTCGAGCCGCAGGCTGTTCAGCGCGTAGACACCGAAGTCGGCGATGCCGTAGGCCTGGCCGGCGCGCCACAGGGCTTGGTAGAGCTCGACCAGGCGCGCCATGGGGCAATGCAGCTCCCAGCCGAGCGCACCGGCGTAGTTGACGCGCAGCGCGATCAGCTCGATCCCCGCGACCTTGATCGTGCGCCCCGACAACCAGGGGAATCCCTGGTTGGTGAGGTCGGCGTCGGTGACCGCGCCCAGCACCGCGCGCGCCTTGGGCCCGACCAGCACCAGGATGCCGAGGTTGTCGGACACGTCCTTGATCGCCACCGGCTCGCCGGGCCGCACCGCCTGGGCGAAGCCGTCCTGGTCGCGCACCTGCCAGGACGCGCCGGACAGCACGTAGAATCGGTCGGGCGCCAGGCAGGTGATCGTCGATTCGCCCTCGAAGCGGCCGTTCCGACTCAGCCGGTGGGCCAGCGCGATGCGCCCGACCTTGGGCATGCGGTTGGCGAAGACGCGGTCGAGGAACGCCGCCGCGCCCGCCCCGATGATCTCGAGCTTGGCGAAGCTCGACAAATCCAGGATACCCACGCGTTCGCGCACCGCGCGACACTCGGCGCCCACCACGTCGTGGGTGTTGTTGCGCCGGAAACCCGGCTTCTCGGTGCGCCCGTCCGGCGCGAACCACTTGGGCCGCTCCCAGCCGAACGCCTCGGTGTGCACCGCGCCCTTGGCGGTCAGGGTGTCGTAGAGCGTCGAGCGGCGCGCCGGCCGGCCGGCGGGGCGTTCCTCGCCGGGCAGATGCACCGCGTACATGTGAGCGTAGTCCTGGTTCGACTTGGCCGCGGTGTAGGCCGCGTTGGCGTAAGGCCCGAACCGCCGCGGGTCGACACCGGCCATGTTGATCTCAGCGTCGCCGTGCACCATCCACTGGGCCAGGTACTTGCCGCAGCCGCCGCCCTGGGCGATGCCGATCGAGGACCCGCAGCACATCCAGGTGTTGACCAGCCCGGCGGCCGGACCCAGCAGCGGGTTGCCGTCGGGCGTGTGCGGGATGGCGCCGTTGACGATGCGCTTGATGCCCGCGTTGGCGTAGACGGGCATGCGCTTGAACACCTTCTCGACGTAAGGCAGCACCCGGTCGAGCGCGTCGTTGAACAGCTCGCTTTCCGACTCCCACGCCGGCGCGTTGTTCGAGCGCGGCCACGCCTCGGTCGATTCCCGCTCGTAGACACCAATCAGGCCGGCCTTCTGCTCCTGGCGGTAGTAGCAGGACGCCCACGGGTCACGCATCACGGGCACCTCGACGTCGCGCTCGACGAACGCCGGGATGCGCTCGGTCACCACGTAGTGGTGCTCCATGTTGGTGATCGGCGCTGTGGTGCCCATCATCGCCGCCACTTCGCGCGCGTAGCAGCCGGCGGCGTTGACCACCTGCTCGACCACCACGTCACCCTGCTCGGTCACCAGCTTCCACTCGCCCGAGCGCAGGCGCACTACGTCGGTCACCCGGTTGCGCTTGACGATGGTGACGCCCAGGTCGTGCGCGCCCTTGGCCATGGCGTTGCACACGCCGGCGGGATCGACGTGCCCGTCCATGGTGGTCCAGGCCGCGGCCAGCACGCCCTCGGTGTTGAGGAAGGGGTTGATCTCCTTGGCGCGCGCCGGGCTGACGACTTCCAGGTGGAAGCCGATGATCGGCGCGAAGCCGGCGACGTAGCGGAACCAGTCCACTTCCTCGGGCGTCGCGGCCAGACGCAGGCCACCCGAACCGTGCCAGCTCACGTACTGGCCGGTCAGCCCCTCGAGCTTCGGGTAGAGCGTGTTCGAGTAGTGGTGGATCTTGGCCATGTTGTAGTCGCCGATGAAGCTCGGGCACTGGCCGGCAGCGTGCCACGTCGACCCCGACGTCAGCTCGCCCTTCTCGATCAGGACGACGTCGGTCCACCCCTCGAGGCCCAAGTGATAGGCGAGCCCGGCGCCCATGACGCCGCCGCCGATGATGCCGACCCGCGCGTGCCTTCTCATGACCGACCCCGCTCAACCGACATGCTCTTCGGTTGGACATGGCACGATGCGCCGACCCTTCGCAACCCCCGGGTCGGCGCGATCAGGAAGCGACGCCTGCGTCGGGCCGGATGGCAACCCGCCACGAAACCGGGGCGTATCGAGGTTTTTACAGGCGGCTCGCCAAGCTATACTCAGCCATGCCCGTGGCCTTAGCCGGGGGCGAAAAGCAAAGGATCCCATCAGAGATGGCTGCCATGAATATCCTGCGAAAGATTGCTGCGGCGGCGGTCGCGTCGGTCGTCGGTTTGGGTGGATATGCCTATGCCGAGACGCCGGCGGACACGCTCGTCATTGCCAAGACGATCGACGACATGATCACGGTGGATCCGGCCGAGGTGTATGAGTTCTCGGGCGGCGAGGTGATCACCAACGTCTACGACCGCGTCATGCGGTTCGAGGCGGAAGACATCAACACCCTGGTCGGCGGCGTCGTCGAGAGCTGGGTGATCGGCGACGACGGCAAGACCTACACGTTCAAGATGCGTTCCGGGCAGACGTTCCATTCCGGTAACCCGGTGACGGCTGAGGACGTGGCCTGGTCGCTGCAGCGGGTGGTCAAGCTCAACAAGATCCCGGCGTTCCTCATCACCCAGTTCGGCTGGACGCCAGAGAACGTCGACGGCCTGGTCAAGGCGCTCGACGACGAGACCCTGGAGATGACGATACCGGCCGGGTTCGCCCCGAGTCTGGTGTTCAACCTCCTGACCTCCGGCGTCGCCTCGGTGATCGACAAGAAAGTCGCGCTCGAGCACGAGGTGAACGGCGACATGGGCTACGAGTGGCTGAAGACCAACACCGCCGGCTCGGGCCCCTATTCCTTGAAAACCTGGAAAGCCAACGAGACCCTGGTGTTCGAGGCCAATCCGGACTTCCGCCTCGGCGCGCCGAAGCTCGCCCGCGTGATCGTCAAGCACGTGCCCGAGCCGGCGACCCAGCGCCTGCTGCTGGAAAACGGCGATGTCGACATCGCCCGCAACCTGACCGCCGACCAGGTCAAGGGCCTGGAAGGCGCCGAGGGCGTCACCAGCAACACCTATCCCTCGGCGGACACGTACTACATGGCCATGAGCCAGAAGGACGAGCGGCTGGCCAACCCCAAGGTGCGCGAGGCGATGCGCTGGCTGATCGACTATCAGGGCATGGCGGACACCTTCCTCAAGGGCAATTTCATTGTCCATCAGTCGTTCTGGCCGTCGGGCTTCTTCGCGTCCTACGACGAGAACCCGTTCTATCTGGACGTCGAGAAGGCCAAGGCCCTGCTGGCCGAGGCCGGCTATCCGGACGGCTTCGAGATCCAGATCGACACCATGAACACCTCGCCCTTCCCGGAAATCGCCCAGAGCATCCAGCAGACCCTGGCCCAGGCCGGGATCAAGGCGAACATCGTGCAGCAGGACGGCAACCAGCTGTTCCCGCTGTACCGCGGTCGCCAGCACCAGATCGTCCTGATCTATTGGTCGCCCGACTACATGGACCCGCATTCGAACGCCGACAGCTTCACCCGCAACCCGGACAATTCGGACGAACCCGCGTCCAAGCCCCTGGCCTGGCGCAATTCCTGGGTGATCCCCGAATTGACGGCGCTGTCGGACGCGGCGGTGCTCGAGCAGGACACGGAGAAGCGCAAGGCGATGTACCATGACCTGCAGAAGCAGGCGCAGGCCGACGGACCGTTCGTCTTCCTGTTCCAGCCGACCACCCAGGTTGCCCTGCGCTCGAACCTCCAGGGCTACGTGCACGGCCCGACGTTCGACGTGATCTATTATCGTCTGGTCACGAAGTAGGTCGCCCGACGCAGGATTTGCTCTCGCCTCCGTAAGGGGGCGAGAGCAATCACCTGATCGTGACCACCCTTTCGGCCAAGGATCAGGCTGAAGGCCGTAGCCGCCTTGCGGGCGGCATGCTGTTCGGCCTGCGGCTGACCGGCACCCTCGCACTGACCTTTCTAGGCCTCACGGTCGTCACTTTCTTCATCGGCCGGGTGATCCCGATCGATCCGGTGATCGCGATCATCGGCGATCGCGCGACCACCGAGGTCTACAACCGCGTCCGCTCCGAGCTCGGCCTCGACCTGCCGCTGTACCAGCAGTACTGGAACTACCTGGTCCGGGTGGTCGAAGGCGACTTCGGCATCTCGCGCTTCACCAACAATCTGGTGGTCGACGACCTGCTGCACGTGTTCCCGGCGACCCTCGAGTTGTCGACTTTCGCCATCATCGTCGGCATCGTCTTCGGCGTGCCGCTGGGCGTGATCGGCGCCGCCAACGAGGGGCGCTGGATCGACCACGTGATCCGCGTCCTCGGTCTGGTCGGCTACTCGATGCCGGTGTTCTGGCTCGGGCTCGTGGGGCTCTTGCTGCTTTATTCCGAGCTCGGCTGGGTGGCGGGGCCGGGTCGGGTCGACGTATTCTACGAAGACATGGTCGCGCCGATCACCGGCTTCCTGCTGATCGACAGCCTGATCGTCGGCGAGAACGACATCGTCTGGAACGCGCTCGATCACCTCGTCCTGCCCGGCAGCATCCTCGGCTATCTCTCCCTCGCCTACATCGCCCGCATGACCCGGAGCTTCATGCTGGGCCAACTGCACCAGGAGTACATCCTGACCGCCCAGGTGAAGGGCCTGTCCCGCGCCCGGGTGGTATGGCACCACGCGCTCGGCAACATCATGGTGCCGCTGATCACCGTGATCGCCCTGTCCTACGGCAGCCTGCTCGAGGGCGCCGTTCTCACCGAGACCGTGTTCGCTTGGCCGGGCCTCGGGCTCTACATCAAGAACTCGCTGTTCAACGCCGACATGAACGCGGTGCTCGGCTCCACCATCCTGGTTGGGATCGTCTACATCGGGCTCAACCTGCTGTCCGACGTGGCGTACTTCCTGGTCGATCCGAGGTCGCGATGACGGCGCGATCCGGTTCCCGCGCCTGGCTTCTGGCCGAGGCCCCGGCGAGCCGGACCCAGGCGCGACTGGGGCGGTGGTTCGTCGGCTGGCTGGCGCTATGCGACAACCTTCTCGCCATGATCGGACTGGCGATCGTCGTGGCCCTGGTCGTCATGGCTGTCGCCGCCCCCTGGATCGCGCCCTATTCGCCCTACGACCAGGTGCTGATCGATCGCCTGCAATACCCCTCGCTTGCGCACTGGCTCGGCACCGACGACCTCGGCCGCGACATCCTTTCGCGGGTCCTCTACGGCGCGCAAATCACGCTGGTGATCGTCGCCCTGGTCTCCGCCATCGTCCTGCCGATCGGCCTCGGGATCGGCGCGGTCGCGGGCTACGTCGGCGGCTGGGTCGATTCGGCGCTGATGCGGCTCACCGACATCTTCCTCGCCTTTCCCCGGCTGATCATGGCGCTGGCCTTCGCCGCGGCCCTCGGCCCCGGGATCGAGAACGCGGTGATCGCCATCGCCCTGACCGCCTGGCCGCCCTATGCCCGGCTCGCCCGGGCCGAGGCCCTGACCATCCGCAAGAGCGACTACATCCACGCGGCCAAGATGCAGGGCGCCTCGGGCCTGCGCATCGTCTGGAGCCACGTCGTGCCGCTGTGCATTTCCTCGGTGATCGTCCGGCTCACCCTCGACATGGCGGGAATCATCCTGACCGCCGCCGGGCTCGGCTTCCTCGGCATGGGGGCGCAGCCGCCGACACCGGAGTGGGGCCTTCTGGTGGCCGACGGTCGCGAGTTCATCCTCGACCAATGGTGGGTCGCGACCATTCCGGGCCTGGCGATCTTCGTCGTCAGCCTGGGGTTCAACCTGCTGGGCGACGGCCTGCGCGACGTTTTCGATCCGCGCGGCGTATGACCGCGACACCCGTCCTTACCGTCGACGATCTGTCGGTGGCGTATCGGCAGCGGGCCAGCACCATCCACGCGGTCAAGGGCGTCTCCTTCACCCTAGGCCGCGAGCGGCTGGGGCTGGTCGGCGAATCCGGCTCGGGCAAATCCACCTTCGGGCGCGCGATCCTGCGGCTGCTGCCCGAATCCGCCGCCATCACCGCCCGCCGGCTGTCGCTCGGCGACATCGACCTGCTACGCGCCGACGAGCGGGCGATGCGCGAGGTGCGCGGCAAGCGCATCGCCATGGTACTGCAGGACCCGAAGTACTCGCTCAACCCGGTGATGACCGTGGGCCGGCAGATCGCCGAGAGCTATCGCGTGCACGCGCACGTGACGGGGAGCGAGGCCCGCGAGCGCGCTCTCGACATGCTGGAGTCCGTGCGTATCCACGACCCCAATCGGGTCTACGACCTTTATCCCCACGAGGTGTCCGGGGGCATGGGTCAGCGGGTGATGATCGCCATGATGCTGGTCCCCGAGCCCGACGTACTGATCGCCGACGAGCCGACCTCGGCGCTCGACGTGACCATCCAGGCACAGCTTCTGCGCCTGCTTGACGACCTGATCGTGCGGCGCGGGATGGCGCTCGTGCTCATCAGCCACAACCTCAACCTGATCGCCGCGTTCTGCGACCGGGTGGTGGTGATGTACGGCGGTCGCGTCATGGAGGTGTGCAAGGCGTCCGAACTGATCCGCGCGAAACACCCCTACACCCAGGGTCTGCTCGCCTGCCGGCCCCTGATCCAGGAACCGCGGCGCGATCTGCCCACGCTCAGGCGCGATCCGGCCTGGATGGACGGGGCATGATCGAACTCGAGTCGTTGTCCATCTCGTTCGGACGGGGCGCCAACCGGATCGACGCGGTACGGGGGGTGTCCTTCGCGGTCGCGGCCGGCGAGAGCTTCGGCTTGGTCGGCGAATCCGGCTGTGGCAAGTCGACGATCCTTCGCGCCATCGCCGGCCTGTACCGGCCGTCCGGCGGGTCGATCCGGCTCGACGGCAAACCGGCCGGCGCAGCCCGCACCAAGGCGCAACGGCGCCTGGCACAGATGGTCTTTCAGGACCCCTACGGCTCGTTGAACCCGACCCATACCGTCGACCGCATCTTAGCGGAGCCTCTCGCGATCCAGGGCCTGGGCGAGGTCGAATCCCGGATTCCCCGGGCCCTCGCCGAGGTTGGGCTCGGCGGCGAGCACCGCTTCCGGTTTCCGCACCAGCTTTCCGGCGGCCAGCGCCAGCGCGTCGCCATCGCCCGGGCCCTGATCGTCGAGCCGCGGATTCTTCTGCTGGACGAGCCCACCTCGGCCCTCGACCTTTCGGTCCAGGCCGAGATCCTCAACCTCCTGAGCCGGATTCGCGACTCCCATGGACTGACGGTGCTGATGGTCAGCCACGACCTGGCGGTGATCGCCCACATGTGTTCGCGGATCGCCGTGATGTTCCGTGGCGAGATCGTCGAGACCCTGGCCGTCGAGCAGCTTCGCCGCCGTGCCGCCGGGCACGCCTACACCCGCTCCCTGCTCGCCTCGAGCTTCGAGACGGCGATCCCGGCCGGGTAGGGAGACCCTGGCTTCAGGCGAACTCGAAGCCGCGGGCGAGGTCCCAATCGGTGACTGCGAGGCGCGCGGCTACGCGCTCGCGCGCCGCCAGGGCGGCGAGGTGAGCCTGCACGCCGGCCCCGAATGCCGCCCGCGCGACCCCGGACGCGGCGAAGGCGCCGATCGCCTCGGTGAGATCGAGCGGTAGGAGATCCGGCGGCAGACGGGTTGCGTCCCCCGTGACTGGCTCGGGCGGCGCGAGGCGCCGCACCGCGCCGTCCAGACCCGCGGCGATGATCGCCGCGAACACGTGGTAGGGGTTCGTGTCGGCGCCCGGCAGGCGGAATTCCAGCCGAATCCCGACGGGGTCCCGCAGCACCCGGGCCATCACCGTGCGGTTGTCCCAGCCCCAGGTCGCATTCATCGGCACGTACGAGCCGGGCCTGAACCGGCGATAGGAATTGGCGTACGGCGCGTACAGCAGCATGAAGGGGCCGGCCTGCCCGAGCAGTCCGGCGAGAAACCCGCGACCCCAAGTGCTCAATCGCCCCCGCTCCCATGACCTTGCTGGTGCTGCGGCTCAACGTCACGTCCGCGACGCACGGCAGCCTATCGGTGCGGCCGTCGCCGTACGTCACGTCGATCACGGGGGCCTGGTCGGGCCCGGCCTCGCGCATCGCCACCGATCGCCCGCGCGAGGCGCGCACGATGATTTCGAGCAGCCGACCGGGCTCGCCCGCCACGTCGCGCACCAGCGCGGTCACGTCGAACTCCCAGATCTGGGCGGCATCGCCGGACCCGGGGGAATCGACGGTAGCGCAGGCGCGCTTGCCCTGGTTCACGCCGGCCGCGTCGATCCAGGCGCCACCCTCCGCCGCCCACGCGGTCTGCGACCCGGCGTGGACGTAGCGGTAGGTGGTGCCGATCGGCGATTCCGAGATGAACCACGGCGCGTCGCTCTCCGCGTCCGCGCTCGCACCCTCGGCTCGACCGTGGCGAGCGCCAACGGCCGACGCCACGGCGACGCCGAGGACGGTGCGGCGGTCGAAGCCGGCCATGGCGTCCGCTCAGGCCGTCCGGGTGGACGCGACAGCCCGGTCGACGGAGGCGCCCAGCCGCGCGACGATGGCGGCCAGGTCGTCCTCGGTCGCCACGTACGCCGGCGCCAGTACCACGTGATCGCCCGCCCGGCCGTCGATGGTCCCCGCCATCGGGTAGCACAGCAGGCCGCCCTCCTTGGCCAGGCGCTTGATGCGGGCGTGCAGGCCGAGCGCCGGGTCGAACGGCGCCTTGGTCGTGCGATCCGCGACCAGTTCGATCGCCTGCAGCAGGCCACGGCCGCGCACGTCGCCCACGTGGGGGTGGTTGCCGAACCGCTCGGTCAGCATCGCGTTGAGCCGCTCGCCCAGGGCGGCGGCGCGCGCGACCAGGCCGCGGCCGCGGATGGCGCGTTGCACCGCCAGCGCGGCGGCGCACGCCACCGGGTGCCCCATGTAGGTCTGGCCGTGCTGCACAGCGCCCGATCCGGCCGCGATCGCCGCGACGATCCGCTGGTGGACCAGGACCGCGCCGACCGGCTGGTAGCCCGCGCCCAGGCCCTTGGCCATGGTCAGCAGGTCCGGCACGACGCCCTCCTGCTCGCAGGCATAGAGCGTACCGCACCGGCCCATGCCGCACATGACCTCGTCCAGGATCAAGAGGATGCCGTGGCGGTCGCAGATCTGGCGGACGCGGCGGAAATAGCCCGGCACGGCGGCCTGGGCGCCGAGCGTCGCGCCGACCACCGGCTCGGCGACGAAGGCCAGCACGGTCTCGGGCCCCAGCGCGCGCGCCTTCGCGTCCAGCTCGTCCGCGACGCGGCGGCCATAGGCCTCCTCGGATTCGTCGTCGCGCCGGTCGCGGTACGGGTAGCACGGCGCGATGTGGCGGGCCGGCGGCAGCAGCGGCTCGTAGGCGGCGCGGCGCAGCATGTTGCCGCCGACCGCCAGCGCGCCCAGGGTTGAGCCGTGGTAGCTCTGGCGCCGGGCGATCACGTGGCGGCGCTGGGCTTGGCCGGTCTCCAGCGCGTACTGGCGCGCCAGCTTGAGCGCCGCCTCGATCGCCTCCGAGCCGCCCGACAGGATCATGGCGTGGCTCAGGCCCTCGGGCGCGTGGGCGGCCAGTTCGGCGCCCAGCTCCTCCTCGGCGTCCGTGGTGAAGAACGACGTGTGCACGTAGGCCAGCCGCTCGGCCTGCGCGCGCATGGCTTCCAGGACCTCGGCGTCGCCGTAGCCCAGGCACGTCACCGCGGCGCCGCCGCACGCATCGATGTACTCGCGGCCCGCGTCATCGACGATGCGGATGCCGTGGCCGCGCGCCGCGCGCGGCGGCGGGTTGCGCAAGGCTCGGTGCAGGATCGCGCTCATGGGACGTCCGTCGAGGCCATCGCGTGTTATCCTCGGCCTCCCGGCCCGCCACGACAACACCTAAGGTCCCCGTGTCGCAGTTTCTTCGCATCGCCGAGCACGCGCGCCCGTCGATCCGCTTGATCGTGGACGGCCAGGCCGTCACCGCGCTGGCCGGCGACACGGTGTTGACCGCGCTGCTGCTGGCCGGCCGCCGCGTGCGCGCGGGCGAGTTCGGCGACGGACCGCGCGCCGGCCTGTGCCTGATGGGCGCGTGCCAGGATTGCTGGGTCGCGCTGGCCGACGGCCGCCGCGTGCGCGCCTGCACGACGCCGGCCGAGGACGGCATGGAGCTGGTCACCCGATGACCCAGCCGCGCGTCGTGATCGTCGGGGCGGGCCCGGCCGGCATCCGTGCCGCCGAGGTGCTGGTCCACGCCGGCCTCGGACCCGTCGTGATCGACGAACAACCGCGCGCCGGCGGCCAGATCTACCGCCGTCCGCCGCCGGGCTTCGTGCGAATACCGCGCGCTCTCTACGGCTTCGATGCTTCGCGCGCGCAGGCGCTGCACGCGCTGTTCGACGGCTTGCTGCCCCGGATCGATCACCGGCCCGACACGCTCGCCTGGAACGTGTGGGCCGGCGCCGTGCACACCCTGCATGACGGCACGCTCCGCCGGCAGCCGTTCGACGCCCTGATCCTGGCGCCGGGCGCCATGGACCTGGTGGTGCCCTTCGCCGGCTGGACCCTGCCGGGGGTCTACACGCTGGGCGGCGCCCAGGTGGCACTCAAGGCCCAGGGCTGCGCGGTCGGTCGGCGCGTGGCGTTCCTCGGCACCGGCCCGCTGCTCACGCTCGTCGCCCACCAGTACCGGAAGGCGGGCGTCGAGGTGGTCGGCCTGTTCGAGACGAGCGACGCCCGGCGCCTGCGCCGAGGCGCGTGGAGCCTGGCCGCCGATCCCGTACGGCTCGGCCGGGGCATCGCCTACCGCGCCCGTTTGGCCGGCCGGGTACCGGTGCGCCACGGCATCACACCGCTCGCTGCCCTGGGCCGAGACGCGGTCGAGGGACTGCGCTGGCGCGACAGCGCCGGCGCCGAGCACGAGGTGGCGTGCGATGCCATCGCGTTCGGCTACGGCCTGAAGCCCGAGACCCAGCTGGCCGAGCTGGCTGGCGCGCGCTTCGCCTTCGAACCCGCCGACGGCCTGTGGCTGCCGGTCGCGGATGCGGCGGGGCGCGTCGCGCCGCGCGTCTACCTGGCGGGCGACGGCGCCGGCATCCTGGGTGCGCGCGCGGCCGAGCACGCGGGCCGCCGTGCCGCGCTGGCCACGCTCGCGGACCTGGGCCTGGATGATGGCGCGGCCGTGCCACCGTCGCCTGCGGCCGCGCGCCGCTTCCGCGACGGGCTGCGCACGGCGTTCCCCTTCCCCGGGCATCTGGCCGCCGGCCTCGCCGACGACGTCATCCTGTGCCGCTGCGAGGCTGTGACCGTCGGCGCCCTGCGTGCGGCCGCGCGCGAGACCGGCGCGCGCGAGATCAACCGAGTGAAGGCGCTCTGCCGCGTGGGCATGGGTCGTTGCCAGGGCCGTGTGTGCGGCGTCGCCGCGGCCTACGTGTTGGCCGCGGCGTGCGCCATGCCGGTCGGCGCGGTGGGGCGCTTGCGCGCCCAGGCGCCGGTCAAGCCCATACCCATCGGCGCGTGCCGGGCGCCATGAGCGCGCTCGCCACCGAGGTCTGCGTCATCGGCGGCGGCCTCGCCGGCGCGTCGACCGCGCTTCACCTGGCCAGGCGCAGCGTGCCCGTGGTCCTGCTGGAAAAGGGCTTGGCCGGCGCCCAGGCCAGCGGCGTCAACTTCGGCGGCGTGCGCCAGAACGGCCGGCATCTGGCCGAGGTGCCGCTGGCCATGCGCAGCCGGCGCGAGATCTGGGACAACCTGCCGGCGCTGATCGGCGTCGACGGCGAATTCACGGTGACCGGCCACCTGCGGCTGGCACGTACCGAGGCCGACGCACGCGTGCTCGAGACGTTCTCGGCCGAGGCCGCCAAACTTGGCCTCGCCACCGATATGGTGCGCGGCCAGGCCTTGCGCGAACGCTGGCCGTGGCTGTCGGGCGTGCCGGTCGCCGGCTGCTTCTGCCCGAACGACGGCCACGCCAACCCGCGCCTGGTGGCGCCGGCCTTCGCCCGCGCCGCGCGCGCCGCCTGCGCGGAGGTGCGCGAAGGCGAGGAGGCGAGCGCCATAGAGCGCGACGGCGCGGGCTTCCGCGTCGCCACGCGCTCGGGACTCGAACTCAAGGCGCGCGTGCTGGTCAACGCCGCAGGCGCGTGGGGCGCCGGTCTGGCGGCACGCTTCGGCGAACCCGTCACCATGCACACCATCGCGCCGCAGATGATCGTGACCGAGCCGGCGCCGCACCGCGTGGCGCCGGTGCTCGGCATCGTCGGCGGCGCAATCTATCTGCGCCAGATCGCGCGCGGCAATGTGATCTTCGGCGGCGGCGACGGTATCGCGGATACGGCGACGACACGGCATCACGTGGTGCCCGACGCCACGATCGACGCGGCGGCCGTGGCGCACGAATTGATCCCGCACCTGCGCCACCTGATGATCATCCGGGTGTGGACCGGCATCGAGGGCGAGACCGACGACCTGATCCCGGTGATCGGCGCGAGCCGCACCACGCCCGGCCTGTTCCACGCCTTCGGCTTCTCGGGCCACGGGTTTCAGCTCGGGCCCATGGCGGGGAAGATCCTGGCCGAACTCATCCTCGACGGCGCGACACCCTCGCCCATCGCGCCCTTCGCCATCGGCCGGTTCGCCCCCCGATCATGAACGATCGTTCATGATCTGAAACGGCAGGCTTCACGCACGGCCCGCTACAAGGTTACCGTCCTCAGCGCGAGACGCCTCCGTCCGGAGGCAGGCGCCTCCCCGCCTCCCTCCGGTTCGCGCTGCGCGGCCCCGTCGCGCCCCCGACGGGGCCGCATTCGTTTCCACCCGGCACCCGGCGCGTTGACCGCGCACCACCTCCTCCCTAAGGTCCGCCGTCCCCGCCGGAGGAAGCCATGGCCCCCACGCTAGATCTGGAATTCGTGCGCGCGCACTTCCCCGCGCTGGCCGACGGCTGGACGATCATGGAGAACGCGGGCGGCACGCTGGTACCGACCCAGGTGATCGATTGGCTCGACGGCTACCTGCGGCGCAACCAGGTGCAGCCGGGCGCGGCGTTCCCGGCGTCCGCCGAGGCCGAGACCAAGATCCACGAAGGCCAGCGCGCCATCGCCGCGCTGATTGGCGCCGATCGGTCCGAAGTCATGATCGGCCCCTCGACCACCATGAACGTGTTCCTGCTCAGCCACGCCATCCGGCCGTGGCTGAAGCCGGGCGACGAGGTGATCGTCACCAACCTGGATCACGAGGCGAACAATGGCGCCTGGCGCCGCCTGGCCGAGATCGGCGCGACGATCAAGGAATGGCGCTTCGACCCCGACACCTGCGAACTGGCCGCCGAAGGCCTGCGCGCGCTGCTGACCGAGCGCACGCGGCTGGTGTGCTTCACCCAGTGCTCGAACGTGGTCGGCGTGATCCACGACGTGGCGGCCCTGACGCGCGTCGCCCACGACGCCGGCGCGCTGGTCTGCGTAGACGCGGTGGCGTACGCGCCGCACCGTGCGCTCGACGTCAAGGCGCTCGACGTCGATTTCTACCTGTTCAGCCTGTACAAGCTCTATGGGCCCCACCTCGCGGCGCTCTATGGCAAGCGCGAGCTGTTCCAGAAGGCGCGCGCGCTCAACCACTTCTTCATCGGCGAGAACGACATCCCGCTCAAGCTCAACCCGGGCGGGGTCAACCACGAGCTCACCGCGTCGCTGGCCGGCATCGGCGGCTACATCGACGCCCTGCACGAACGCCACTTCCCGCGCAGCAACGCCGACCGCCGGGACCGCGCGCGCCAGGTGTTCGGCCTAGTTGCCGATCACGAACAGGCGCTGAACGCGGTGGTGCTCGATTTCCTGGCCAATCACCCCAAGGTTCGGCTCAACGGCAGCCGCGATCCGTCCAAGGCGACGCGGGTGCCAACCTTCACCTTCACGGTGCCCGGGCGCGACGCGACCGAGATCCCCCAAGCCCTGCTGAACGATCGCATTGGCATCCGCGCCGGTGACTTCTACGCGCGCCGCGCGATCGACGCGTGGGGTGTCGGCGGCCGGGGCGGCGTCGTGCGCGCGAGCCTGGTCCATTACAACACGGTCGAGGAGGCGCATCGGCTCGTCGCCGCCCTCGACCGCGTGCTGTAGCGGCCGCCCACCCCCTCACCCTCCCAACGCTTCGCGTTGGGCCCCTCCCTCTCCCTCGAGGGGCGAGGGGAGAGACACCACGCGCCCTGTCCCCTTGCGGGAGAGGGACGGGGTGAGGGGATGGTGAGAGGACTACGCGTAGTACGCCGGGCCCTTCTGGTACGTCGCGAAGCTCTCGGCGTCGTGCGAGTAAAACAACTCGGCGTCGTGCTTGGCCGCCAGCTCCTTCAGGCAGTGCAGCGACTTGACGCTCGCCACCGGGTCCAGGTGGAACGACGAGATGCACATCAGGTCCATGTTCTTCTTGCTGTAGCAGGCGTCCGCCGTGAACAGCATGGGCCGCCGGCCCTTCAGCTCAACCATCAGGCTGTAGTGCCCGGCGGTGTGGCCCGGGGTCTCGAACAGCCACAGGCCCTTGGCGATCTCCTGGTCGCCCTTCAGGGTCTCGAAGCGCGGCGTGTAGATGTCCATGGCCGGGTCGGGCGGCAACGGGTTCTTCTGCTTGCGCGCGAGCTCGGGGTGGAACGTCAGGTCCGAATAGCCCAGGTGCTCGAAGGGCTGGCAGTTGCCGCTCGCCTCCAGCTCCTTGGCGTGGCAGAGCGTGCACGCCTTCGTCAAATGCTTGTTCCCGCCGCAATGATCGAAGTGGTAGTGCGAGTTGATGACATAGTCGATGTCCTGGGGCTTCAGCCCCAGCGTGGCCAGCGCGCCGGGGATGGTCTGCTCGCGCGTCTGGATCGGTTTCTCGAAGGGCAGCACGCGCTGAACGTGGGCGTGGTCGTAGCCGGTGTCGAAGATGTAGCGGCCATCCTTGTGCTCGATCAGCACCGCGTAGCACGGGAAGCGCACCTCGCCGCCGGGGCCCCGGTTCCAAAACACGTGATAGCCGTCGATCACCAGGGTGCCGCCGTCCAGCAGGTAGACCTTCGTGTCGGCCATGGCCGCTCCTCCTCGTTCCCGAAATCCTAACGATCGCTCCGCACGTAGGGTAGCCCCAGCGCCGGGGGCAGCACGCTGTGCCGGGCGAACAGCACCAGCACCACGATCACCATGGCGAAAGGCAGCATGTGGACCACGTCGGTCGGGATGTTGAATCCGGCGACCTGGAACGCGGTGGTCAGCGCCAGGCTGATGCCGAACAGCAGCGCGCCCAGCATCACCCACAGCGGGCGGCCGCGCGCCAGCATGGCCAGCACGATGCCGATGAAACCGGCGCCGCCGGTCATGAACGGCACGAACAGCCCGGCGCCGACGGTCGCCATGAAGGCGCCGCCGATGCCGGCCAGCGCGCCGGTCGTCAGCACCGCCCAGGTGCGCGTCGCGATCACACCGACACCGGCCGCGTCCAGCGCGCCAGGCTTCTGGCCCGCCGCCTCCAGGTTGAGGCCCATGTTGGTGCGCCGGAACAGCCAGCCCAGCAGGACGACCAGGCCGACCGCCAGGTAGACCAGCGGGTGGTGGGCGAACAGCACCGGGCCGATCACGGGGATCGCGGCGAGGCCAGGGATCTCGAGCACTGGCACGTCCGGCAGGCGGGGGTACGACCGGCTGAACTGGAAATGATGCAGCAGCGCGGTCAGTCCCTCGGCGCCCAGGGTCAACGCGATGCCGATGACGATCTGGTTCATGCCCAGACGCACGCACAGGATCGACATCAGCACGGCGACCGCGACGCCGCCCGCTGCGCCGCCGGCGAAACCCATCCAGAACGATCCGGTGGTGAACGCCGCGACGAAGCCGACATAGGCGCCCATCAGCATCATACCCTCGATGCCGATGTTCAGCACGCCGGCCTTCTCGGCGATCTGTTCGCCCAGGCCGGCCAGCAGCAGCGGCGTGCCCGCCGTCACGGCGCCCAGCAGCAGCGCGGTGACGAAGGCGGGGCTGAGGATGGCGTCCATGGTTCAGGCCACGCGCCGGCGCCGGCGCATTTGGTCCAGGTACTCGACCACCGCCAGGAACAGCAGCAGCAGACCGACCAGCACGAGGACGAAGAAGTTGGGTACGCCCAACCGCCGCGCCGCGCTCTCGCCACCGATCATCAGCACCGCGAAGAACAGCGTGAAGCCGATCACTGCAATGCCGTGAAAGCGCGCCAGGAACACCAGCGGCACCACCAGCAGGCCGTAGCCCGGATCCCAATCGGCGCGGATGGTGCCCAGCACGCCCAGTGCGTCCGCCGCGCCGCCCATGCCAGCCAGCCCGGCCGACAGCGCGAAGGTCGCCACGGTCAGGCGGCCGACGTCGAGCCCGGCGTGTTGCGCCGCGCGCGGGTTGGCGCCGACCATCTGCAGACGCAGGCCGAAGGCCGTGCGCGTCATCATCAGGTGCACCAGCACGACCGCCGCCACGGCGATCACGATGCCGGCGTGGACGGTGGTGTCGAACAGGCGCGGCAGGCGGTCCTCGACCGCCAGCGTGCGGGTCTGCGGCACCGTGGTCGCGGGGTCGTTGAACGGGATCTTGATCAGCACGTTGGCCAGCGAAATGCCGAGGAACGACATCATCAGGGACGTCACGATCTCGTTGACGCCGATGCGCGCCTTCAGCAGCGCCGGCACCAGCGACCACGCGGCGCCGACCAGCGCCGCCACGACGAAGCCGATCAGCAGGGTCAGCAAGCCGGGCAGGAACGCGATCAGTTCAGGCGCCAGCGCCGCGGCGATCACGGCGGCCAGCAGGAACTGGCCGTCCACGCCCAGATTCCAGATGCCGGCGCGGAACGCGACGATCAGTCCCGCCGCGATCAGCAGCAGCGGCGCCGAGCGGGTGAGCGATTCCTGGAATCCGGCCCAGCTCAGCAGCCCACGCTCGACGACGAAGACGTAGTAGTCGATCGGGTCCTTGCCCAGCGCCAGCAGCACGGCGCCGCCGACCGTCAGCGCCAGCGCGATGGGCAGCGCGACGCGCAGCGCGCCGGCGATCGCCTCGCGCGCGCTCATGCCGCCCCCGTCATCAGACGCCCGATGGCCAGCTCGGCGTCCGCGCCGTTGTCGACAACGCCGACCACGCGGCCACCCAGCATCACGGCCACGCGATCCGCCAGCGCCAGCAGCTCGTCGAGTTCGGTCGAGATCAGGACGGTCGCCAGGCCGCGCGCCGCGCCGTCGGCGATGCGCGCGCGCGCCAGGGCGTTGTTGTGCAGATCCAGGCCGTAGGTCGGCTTGTTGTAGACGACAATGCCGGCGTCCTCGTCCAGCTCGCGCGCCAGCAGCACCTTCTGGATGTTGCCGCCCGACAGCCGGCCGATCGGCGTGCGCTCGGACGGCGTGCGCACGTCGTGGCGGCGCACGCTCTCTCTCGCGTGCGCGTGGACGCGGTCCCACAGGGTGATGCCGTGGCGCCAGCGTGGCGGCCGCCCGATCTCCTTGGCCACCAGGTTGGTCGCGACCGAGAAGGCCGCGATGGTGCCTTCGCCGAGCCGCTCGTCGGTGACGTAGCGCACGCCGCGCGCGCGCCGCGCCGCGACGCCTTCGGCCGTGGCGTCCCGGCCGTCGATCATGACGCGGCCGGCGGCCGCGCGCCGCTGGCCGGCCAGCACTTCGGCCAGGTGCTTCTGGCCGTTGCCGTCGACACCGGCGACGCCCAGGATCTCGCCCGGGCGCACGGCCAGGTCGACAGCGTGCAGCGCGCATTCGCCGGGCGCCGCCTCGGTCGCGACACCATGAAGCGCGATGCGCGGCGGCGCGTCCGCGCGCAGGGCGCTGGAATGGTGGCGCCGGCCACGCCCCAGCAGGGCGTCGGCGTCGTCCGTGTGCCCTTCGCTCGCGCCGAACATCAGGCGGATCACCGCGTCGGTGACCTCGGCCTCGGTGAGGCGGGCGAGTTCGTCGGGGCCGAGCTGGCCGACCAGCAGACCCAGGCGCAGCACCGAGACGCGGTTGCCGAAGGCGTATGCCTCGCGCAGCTTGTGGGTGATGAACACGATGGCCACACCCTGGTCGCGCAGGCGCTGCATGACGCGGCCGAGGTCCGCGACGCCCTGGGGCGTCAGCATCGAGGTCGGCTCGTCCAGGATCAGCACCCGTTCGCCGCGCCACAGGGCGCGCATGATCTCGACCTGCTGCTGCTCGCCCAGCGCCAGCCGGCCAACCGGAATGTCCGGCTCGATGGCGACGCCCAGCGTCGCCGACAGCTCGTGGAAGCGTGCCAGCGCGGCGCCACGATCCTGGCGGCGCCACCAGGCACCGCCCAGCATCAGGTTTTCGATCACCGTCAGGGTGGGGACCAGCAGCACGTGCTGGTAAACCGTGCCGATGCCCAGCGCCAGGCTCTCGCGCGGCGAGCCGATGCGCACGTCCCGGCCGTGCACGGCGATGGTGCCCGCGTCGGGCTGCTGCATGCCGGCCAGCATGGCGATCAGCGTCGACTTGCCGGCGCCGTTCTCGCCCAGCAGCACGTGGATCTCGCCGGGTAGGATGTCGAGCGTGATGGCGTCGTTGGCCAGCACGCCCGGAAAGCGCTTGGTGACGGCGCTCAGCGCGATGGCCGTGCCAGTGGTCGTCGCCGGTCGGGAAACCGCGGCCTCGGTCATGGCGCGCCGGGGTTGGGGCGGGGGCGCGTGGCCCCCGCCCGCGCTACCCGTCTTACTCCTCGCCGATCTCGACCGAGTTCATCAGCGCCCGGACCGCCTCGGCGTCCCACACAGGCTCGAGCTTGAGCGAGCCGCCGACGATCTGGTCGCGCACGCCCATGACGGTCGCCCACACGTCGTCGGGGATGTGGCTGGTCTTCAGCAGTTGCACGGAATCATCGGCCAGGCCGATGGAATAGCCGCGCGTGCCGAAGGCGTCGTTCTGCAGGTCCTCGACCATGGCCGAGTAGACCGGCACCATATTCCACAGCACCGACGACAGCAGGAAGCCCTTGTCGATTGAGCTCTTGTCGCCGATCACGTCGATGAACCACGCCTGGCCGCCGTCGGATGCCTTGGTGGTCTCGACCGCCTCGATCATGCCGAAGGACGAACCGTCGCCCTGGCCGAACACGATGTCGGCGCCCGCCGCGATCACCGTTTCGGTGACGCGCCGGCCACCGGCCGCGTCGGCGTAGGCCGCAGGGCCGATCACAGCGTACAGGAGCTTGATGTCCGCCTTGGTTGCCTTCGCCCCTTGGGCGAACGCGGCCGACTGCGAGTTCCAGCTCGGCGGCTCGCCCGAGGTGACGATGCCGAGCGTGCCGGTGCGCGTCATGGTCGCGGCCAGCACGCCGGCCAGATAGGCGCCTTCGTGGCCGCTCAGCGTGTAGTCGGCGACCAGCCCGGCCTTCAGCGCGTCGGGCGCGTCGACGATGGCCACCGGCACGCCGGTCTCCGCCGCGATCTCGGGCGCCGCGGTGTTGTAGCCGCTGGCGTGGGCGATCATCAGGCTGGCACCCTCGCCAGCCAACTCGCGCAGCGTCGGGCGCACGTCGCCGTAGCCCAGACCCTCGGCCGGCAGGAACTCCAGGCCGTACTTCTCGGCCACGGCCCGGGCGGCGTCGACGCCCTGCTGGTTCCAGCCGAAATCGGTGCCCTGCTCGGGCACCAGCACGGCCAGCTTCTTCACCTCCACGGCGCTGGCCGACGCGGCCATGGCGCCGACGAGTGCCGACGCCGCGGCGAAGCCGAGCAGCGTCCTCTTCGTCGAACCGTACATCTCGTGTCTCCCCTGTGGTCGTTGAACCCTGCTTCCCAACTACCGCCCTGCGGCGGGTCTCACGAACCGTCCGCTAGCTTTCCAGGGCCTTGCGGACGGCGACGAGCTTCTTGGCGCGGCTGGCGCGCAGCTGGGGGATCTGCTCGGGCGTGTAGCTGTAGATGCCGCCGCCCGTCTTCATGCCCAGCTTGTTCTGGCCGGTGCGCCCCGTGACGTAGGACGCCACGTCGGCCCGGTTGCACAGGTCCTTGTTCAGATAGCTGCCGACGGCTTGGTAGATGTCGAGCCCCGCCATGTCCAGCAGCGCCATTGGGCCGATCACCGACAGCTTGTAGCCGATGCCCCACGACACGCAGGCGTCCATGCCCTCGGCGCTGATCACGCCCTTCTCCACCAGATCGACGCATTCGCGCATGATGGCGTAGAGCACGCGGTTCTCGACGAAGCCGGGCACGTCCTTCTCGACCACCACGGGCAACAGCCCCAGCCCCTTGATGGTGTCGACCATCCAGGTGACCGTCGCCTTGTCGGTTTGGTTGCCGGCGATCACCTCGATCATCGGGATGACGTGGGCCGGGTTCGACCAGTGCATGCCGACCACGCGGCCCGGGGCCAAATTTCCGTCCTGCAGCTTGGTGATCGGGATGCCCGAGGTGTTCGACGCGATGATGCACGTCGTGGCGACGGCGGCGTCGATTTCCTTGAACACCGCCTGCTTGATGTCCAGCTTCTCCGGCACGGTCTCGATCACCAGGCCGGCGCCGGCGCACGCCGCCGCCAGGCTGTCGGCGACGGTGATGGGCGCCTTGGTGCGCTCGGCGACCCCCAACGCCGCCAGCACGCCGTCGGCCTGCTTGGCCAGCTCGGGCATCTTGGCGCGCTGGTCGGCGCTGACGTCGTATGCGGTCACGGTCATGCCGGCGCGGGCCAGCGTGGCGCAGATGCCCGGGCCCATGGTGCCCAGGCCGATCACGGCAGCCTTGGTCATCGTTCCTCCCTCGGATGTGCGTGTTCGGTCATGCGGCGGTCGCCGTCTTGAAGGCCGGGTGCGCGGCTACGCGGCCGTGCCAGGCGCGCACGTTGGCCAGCGCCGGCAGCTCGATGGGGAAACCGAGGCAGCGGTGCACGATGGGCGCCAGCGCGACGTCGGCCAGGCTAAACGCCGCGCCGGCGATCCACGGGCCGCCCATGGCGCCGTCCAGGATGCCGAGCTGCGTCGCCATGTCCTTGGCGTCCGCAGCCCAGGTGGCGGCGCGCTCGGCCGCCGGCTTCTTCGCCTCGCGGAACAGGCCCATGTAGGGGTTGTTGAGCGAGGCGAGCAGCCAGTCCATCCAGCGCTCGACCGTGCTGCGCGCCGCCGGGTCGGCGGGGTAGAGCACGGCGCCTTCGGCACCCGCCGTGTTCGCCAGATAGCGCAGGATCGTGTTGGATTCCCACACCACCGTCGCACCGTCCACCAGGGTCGGCACCTTGCCGTTGGGGTTCAGCGCCAGGTACGCGGCGTCGGCCGTGTTGTTGAACTGGCGGCCGTAATCCTCGCGCGCGTAAGGTGTGCCCAACTCCTCGAGCAGGAACACCACCTTCTGCACGTTGCCCGAGGTCGCCCGGCCCAGCAGTCGCATCATGATCGCGCGTCCTCTTCGTAGCCGCGGGGCAGTGGCTTGTACGCCACCGCGTCCATCTCGATCTTGCAGTTGATCACGGCGCGCGCTTCCACAGTGGTGCGGGCCAGTCGCCCGTCCGGGAAGTACTCGGCGAACACCTTGTTGTAACGACCGAAGTCGCGCGTGTCCTCCAGGTAAACGCAGACCCGCACCACGTCGGCCAGGTCGGCGCCCTCGAGCCGGAGGATGCGGCGGATGGACTCGATGGTCCAGCGCGTCTCCTCCTCGATGTTGCCGACGCACATGGCGCCGTTCTCGTCCTTGGCCACCTGGCCCGAGACGAAGATGAAATCGCCCGCGCGCACGGCCGGGTGGAACGGCAGGTTCGGGTTGCTCTTGCCGATCGGCTTGATCTCGGTCGTGCTCATGGTCGCGTCCTCACATCACGGAGCTTTCGATGATATCGACGCCGCGCTGGCGGTCGATCAGATAGATCAGGCCGCGGCGATCGATGGTCACGTCGTTGGACGAGGCGAGCGGGTGGCCGGGCGGCGGGTCGGGCTCGTAGAACGCCACCTCGCGCGGCGCGAACGGGTCGGCGATGTCCAGCACGCGCAGGCCCTTGGCGAACCAGGCGAACGGGATGATCGTGCCCTGGAACCGCTCGGACGGCTGGTGGCAGCCCATCATGGGCGGCTGCGGCGCGCCGTCGGGGTCCAGGCCCGCGACCTGCCAGGTGGCGATCGGCGTCGGCAGCGACTCGTTCGTGATGTCGTAGATCCAGGTGAACGCCGGCGCGGCGGGCCACAGCTTGGCCACGTCCTCGTCGGCCACCACCATGATGCGCCGGCCCTTCAGCGGCGCCGGCATCGGCAGGCACGTGTGGGTCGGGTGCGGGTAGACCGGCGAGGTGTTGACCGCCGCCACCGCCTTGGGCCGCGCCAGGTCGGCGATATCCAGGATGACCAGGCCGTGGTGCCAGTAGCTGACGTAAAGCCGGTCGCCCTGGCGCAAAGGGTGGTGGCAGCGCGGCGGCGTCCAGTCGTGCCACGGATAATCCTCGCCGCCGGCCTGCCACTGGCCTGGGATCCACCAGCGCCCAACCTCCTCGGGCCGCGCCGGGTCCTTCAGGTCCAGGATCATCACGATGTTGCCGACATAGCCTTCGGCGGTGGGCGAGACGTAGGCGTAGCGGCCGTCGAAGTCGTACCGGTGCACGCCCTTGCCCTGCGTGCGCCACTTGGCGATCTCGCGCGGGCGGTGCGGGTCGGCGACGTCGTAGATGCCCAGGCCGCCGCCGAACGCCGGGTTGGCGTCGGCGCCCTGGCGCTCGTGGTTGACGATCATGATGTCGCCGGCGACCCGCACCTTGTGCGAATGCCAGCCGGCCGGCAGCTCGATCCGCGCCAGCAGGGTCGGTTTCGTCGGGTCCGCCACGTCGTAGATCGAGGTGCCCGTCGGCGCGCGCATGTGGCCGACGAACAGCGTCGTGCCCTCGACCCACACCTGGCCGCCGCCCGGGCAGTCGATCCAGGCGAGACGCTTGGCGTTCCGGCTCGACGCCATGGGTTCAGGCCAGCCGGACCGTGTCGCCCGCCGCGTCGCGGCCGTGCTTCTGGTAGAGCGCCAGCGCCTTGAGCGTCGGCTCGTCGCTGGCCACGAACAGGATCGCCGGGTCGCGGTCCGAGCCGTTGACATGCTCGCACCACGCGCTGCCCGGCACCGCCAGCGTGTCGAACGGCGCCCAGTCCAGGCGTTCGCCGTCGATGATCGAATGCCCACGACCCTCGAACGGCGCGACCAGCAGACTGGCGTTCTGCTTCAGCGGCCGCGTGCGTTCGCCCGCGCGCAGCATCTGGGCAAAGAAGGTGATGGTGCGGAACACCGGCCCGCCGGTGGTCGGGTCGACGTACTCGACCATCAGACCCTCGTAGGGGTCGCCGTCCCAGTCGCGGAAGCGGTCCAGCAGTTCGCGCATCATGGCCCAGCGGTAGACGTACATGGGCGAGGCCGCGCCAGTGCCGCGACGGTGCGACAGGAACCGGGGCCTCAAGCCGCCCTGGCCGTAAACGCGCTGGGAATAGTCGGGCGGGAAGCGTTCCGACTGCGCCTGGCGCTTGATCCGTTCGCCCTTCGCGACCTCGTGGTAGTCGTGTTCGAAATACGTCGCGTTGAGCGTCTCGATCAACGGCAGGTCCAGCACCGACAGATTGACGGCGGGCTCGTCGCCCTTGTTGCCGTGGTTATGCCAGGTGTCGTGGGGCGTCAGCACCATGTCGCCCGGCCCGAAGATGATGTTCTCGCCCTCGACGCCGGTGAAGTTCTGCGTGCCCGTCAGGCCGAAGCGGATGGCGTTCGGCGAATGGCGGTGCGGCGGCATGATCTCGTTCGGATCGTTCAGCCGGTAGGCGGTGTACATGGTGCTGACCGTGGCGCGCCGGGGCGCGAGCCCCGGGTTGACCAGGATAAGCGACCGCCGTTCGGACGATTCCATGGTGATGAGTTCGGCCGAACGGTGGAGCAGCGGCTCGATGTCGCGCGCGTAGGTCCAGACGAACGGCCTTGCCTTCTTCGTGTCCTGGACCTGGCGGTCCTCGTCGTGGTTGCGCTGCGCGTCCACGGCCCAGAACGGCGCCATGTTGTGGGCGAACACGTCGGCGTGGAGTTGGTCGAGCGCGGCCTGTCGGTTGGCGCCATCGGCGCTGGCCGGCGTCGTCATGGTCCGCATCCTCCCCTGGCGTCAGGCTATCGCGCGGCGCCGCGCCGGTTCTCGTTTCTGGTTTTCGATCCTATCGGCACCACGAACCAATGGTCAAGGCCACCCGCGGCGGTGCGGCACCATTTGGGCTCGTGGTTCCCGGCCGCTCGCCACCCATCCGCGGTAACGGGCGGGACGGTCGGGCATTGGTCGCGTCTCGTGCCGAACGCGATTGAAACCATTAGCGCCCAATGGTACCTAAGGGTGCATTCGGCTGACGGGCGAGGGTTCCGCCATGGCGACACAGGGTCTCACGGAATCGGTGGCGCGCCTGCGCGCACTGGTCGAGGACGGGGCCTACCTGGATTCGGGTCGTCTGCCTCCCGAACGCACGCTGGCCGACGACCTCGGCGTCGGCCGCCGGTCGCTGCGCCGCGCGCTCGACGTGCTCGAACGCGAAGGGCGCATCAGCCGCGAACAGGGGCGCGGCACCTTCGTGCGCAACGTCACCGCGACGCCGCCCACCACGCTGGCGAGCATCGACGAACACACCAGCCCGTCCGAGGTCATCGAGCTGCGCCTGACCTTCGAGCCGATGATCGCGCGCCTCGCCGCCATGCGCGCCACCGCGTGCGACATCCGCAAGCTGCAGCGCCTGGCCGCCCAGACCTGCGAAGCCGCCGCCGCCGACGATTACGAACGGGCCGACGCCGCGTTCCATCGCGCCGTGGTCGAGGCCGCGCACAACCTGCTGTTCCTCGCGGTCTATGACGCGGTGGCTTTCCGGCGCGAGGACGCGGGTTGGCTGCGGCTGGCCGAGAACGGCCGCTGCTTCAAGCGCCAGGCGGCCTATTCCGGCGATCACGTGGCGATCGCCCAGGCGATCGGCGCCCGCGACGGCGAACGGGCGGCCCAGGCCATGCACGCGCACCTGCGCGACGTGCAGCAGCACGTCCTGCAGCACGCCTTCGCCCTGCCGGCCTCGGCCTGAACCCCATCAAGCGCCGCCGGCGCCGACGAAGCGGTCGATTTGGGCGCGGTCGGCGGCCAGCGCGGCGACCGCGCCGCCCGGGTGGGACCGGCCGTTCTCCAGGAACACCACCCGGTCCGCCACGGCCAGCGCGGCGTCCAACTTCTGCTCGACCAGCAGCACGCCGACACCCGCGACCTTCAGCCCGGCGACGATCGCCGTGATCGCCGCGATCATGGCCGGCATCAGGCCCTCGGTCGGCTCGTCCATCAGCAGCAGCCGCGGTGCTAGCCTCAGCGCGCGGGCGATCGCCAGCATCTGCTGCTCGCCGCCGCTCAACGAACCGGCGCGCTGGTCCAGCCGTTCGGCCAGCACCGGGAAATGGCGCAACGTCTCGTCGAGTGGCGGGCCCGCGCGCCCGGCGAACGCGGGCACGCGCAGGTTCTCGGCCACGGTCAGGTCGCCGAACAGGCGGCGGCCCTGGGGCACCAAGCCGATGCCCAGACCGGGGATGCGATGGGGTGGGCGGCCCACGAGATCGACGCCGTCGAAGCGGATGGCACCGCCGGTGATCGTCGTGAAGCCCATGATCGAGCGGATCAGCGTGGTCTTGCCGGCGCCGTTGCGGCCCAGGAGCGCCACCACCTCGCCGGCGCCGACATCCACCGTCACGCCGCGCAGCGCCGGCACGCCGTCGTGGTGGCACGCCAGGTCGCGAACCTCGAGCAACGCCGGCGCCACCGTCACGCCCCGAGGTACGCCGCGCGGACGGCGGCGTCGGCGCGGACGGCGGCGGGCGGGCCCTCGGCCAGCACGGCGCCGCGATCCAGCACGGTGATGCGGTCGGCCAGCGCCATGACCACCGCCATGTTGTGCTCGATCAGCAGCACCGTCGTCTCGGTACGCAGCGCGCGCACCAGCCGGCACAATCCATCGATCTCGCCCTCGGCCAGGCCCTGGGTCGGTTCGTCCATGATCAGAAGCCGGGGCGCCAGCGCCAGGCCCATGGCCACCTCGAGCAGCCGGCGGTGACCATAGGACAGTGCGCTGGCGGTGCGCGCCACCGCGTCTGCCAAGCCGACTCGCCTGAGCGCCACGGCGATGCGTTCGTCCCGGTCCCGCCGATCGCCGTGCTGGGCCGCCAGGGCGACGTTGTCGCGGCACGTCAGGCCCGAAAACACGGACGTGATCTGGAATGTGTAGGCGATGCCCAGCCGCACACGCCGCCACGCCGGCAGCGCGGTCACGTCGCGTCCGGCGAAGGCGATGGTTCCGGCGCTCGGGCGGGTGCGCCCGGCGACCATGCCGACCAGGGTCGACTTGCCGGCGCCGTTCGGCCCGATGATCGCGCGGACCTCGCCCTCGGCCACGTCCAGGCTGACGCCGCGCACGGCCTCCAACCCGCCGAACGACTTGCCGAGTCCGCGCGTGGCCAGCAACGTCACGACCGGTTCCGCGCCCGGCGCTGGCCGACCGTGCCCAGGATGCCCTTGGGGAACAGCACGACCAGAAGGATCAGCGCCAGGCCGACCAGCATCAGGTAGCTCGACGTGATGCCGCTCAGGCGGTCGACCAGGACGAACATAACGCCGGTGCCGACCAGCGGTCCCAACGCCGTGCCGGCACCGCCCAGCAGCACCCACAGCAGCGGGTAGATCGAGTACTGCGTGGTGGCGAACGTGGCGCCGACGTAGGCGAACAGCAGGGCGTACGCCGCGCCCGCCAGGCCCGCCAGCGCGCCCGAAAGCGTCAGGGCGAACAGCCGGTAGCGGTAGGGGTCGTAGCCCAGCATGCGCACGCGGTCCTCGTTCTCGCGGATGCCGACCAGGACCCGGCCGACGCGGCTGCGCGCCAGCGCCAGGTACGCGCCGTAGGCCAGCGCGAACAGCGCCAGTGCCGCGTTGTAGCGGACCGTAGGGTCGGCCGCGTCGAGGACCACGCCGGCCAACGCGAAGCGCCGCGCGGTCTCGGCGATGACGAAGCCCTCGTCGCCGCGCGTCAGTTCGTTGAAGTGCAGGATCGTCAGGAAGCACGCCTGGGCGAACATCAGGGTCACAATCATGAACGCGACACCGCTGGTGCGCAGCGCGACGAGGCCGACGGCAAGCGCGAGGACGAGGCCGCACGCGGTGCCCGCCGCCAGCGCGGCCGGCGGTGCCACGCCGCCCAGCTCCGCTGAGAACCCTGCGCCGTAGAGCCCGGCGGCGAAGAACATGGCGTGCCCCAGGCTCAGAAGCCCGGTCATGCCGAAGGCGATGTTGTAGCCCACGGCGAAGCACGCCAGCACCAGGATGCGCGCCATGTTGGTGTGGTCGTAATCGCCCAGGACGAACTGCAGGGCGAACAGGCCCGCCAGCACCAGGGCCGGCAGCGCGCGCCGCGCCGCGGTCATGATGGCGCCCGCCCGAACAGGCCCTGGGGGCGCGCCACCAGCACCATGGCGACCAGCAGCGTCGCGGCGATCTTGGCCAGCGTCGGCGAGAAGAACACGGCGATCACGCCGTCGCTGATGCCGATGACGAAGGCGGCCACCAGGGTGCCGCGCAGGCTGCCCAGGCCGCCGATGATGACGACGATGAACGACAACAGCAGCGGATCGCCGCCCATCAGATAGTGCGCCTGCTGCACCGGCACCACGAGAACGCCCGCCACCGCCGCCAGCGCGGCGCCCAGTGCGAACACCAGCGCGTAGACGCGCCTCGCCGGGATGCCGAAGGCCTGGGCGGTTTCGCGGTCGATCTGGGTCGCGCGCATGGCCAGCCCGATGTGTGTGCGCGTCAGCATCAGCCAGGTGCCGGCGATCAGCACCAGCGCGGCACCCGCCAACGCCAGCTTGACGCCGGAATAGCCGAAGCCTGGAAACGTCACGCGCCACTGGAACGGCGCCGCCACCGCGCGCGCCTCGGGTCCGAACGTCATCAGCACCGCCTGCTGGAACACGTAGACTAGGCCGATGGTGGCGACGATGGTGGCGTCCGGCTGGTAGGCGACGCGGCGCAGGATCAGCCGGTCGACGCCCAGCGCGATCGCCGCCACCGCCAGCGGCGCCGTCACCAGCGCCAGCGCGAAACTCAGCGCCGGCGGCCCGCCGACCAGGGTTGCCGCCGCCCACGCGATCACCGCGCCGAGCATGAAGAACTCGCCGTGCGCCACGTTGACGATGCGCATGACGCCGAACACCAGCGACAGGCCCAGCGCGGTCAGCGCCAGCACGCACGCGCCGACCGTGCCCTCCAGCAAGGCCAGGAGAAGGTGGGATTCGAACGCCATGCCCGGGTCGCGCCCGCGAGCCGCGGCCGGACCCCACGCGGGGCCCGGGCCGGCGGCCCGTCGTCGGTCAGAGCGCCTGGGTCGTGTAGTCGGCCTCGGGCTCGTAGAGGCCGTCCTCGATCGCGGTCGTGTGCACGACCTTCAGCCTGCCGCCCTCGACCTGCGAGATGAACTGCTGGCCGAAGCACTGGTGCAGCTTGCCGTTGAAGGTCTTGCGCCCCTGCGGGTGGTCCAGGCTCTCGGGGAACTCGGTCATCGCCTCGACCGCCTCAATCAGCTTGGCCGTGTCGTCGGCGCCCTGGTAGCCGGACGCCTCGACCGCCGCCTTGATCACGTGCAGCGTCTCCCAGCAGCCGAACATGTGGGAGAACGTGGCGATATCCTTGGGATCGGCGACCGAGGCGCCGTTGGCGTCGACGCCCACCTTCTCGCGGTAGGCCAGCGCCGATTCGGTCGGCTGGCCGTCGGCGAAGCGCGGCATCGCCTCCCAGATGTGCGAACCCTCCAGGTATTCGAGCCCCGGGCTCGCCAGGTCGACCGCCTCGAGGCTGTCGATGAAGCCGAACAGCTTGGGTCCGCCGGCGCCGAAGAATTCGCCCAGCTCCTTGACGAAGGTCAGCACGCCCGGCCCCACCATGACGTGGTAGATGACCTCGGTGCCCGCCGGGATCTGCGGGAAGAACTTGGTGTACGAGGTCTCGGTCGGCGGGATCGCCAGCAACGTGGTGATCTCGCCGCCCAGCTTGCCGGCGGCGGCGCTGAAGAAATCGCGGTGGTCGTAGCCGAACGCGTAGTCGGGGAAGATCATGGCGATCTTCTTGCCGAGGTTGCCGGTGATCCAGGGCGCCATCGACGTCACCTGCTGGCGCACGTCGGTGATGCCCGGCTGGAAGACGTAGCGGTTCAGCGCGCCCGACGCAACGTGATAGCCTTCGGAGACGACGAAGTACGGCATCTTCAGTTCGCCCGCGCGCGGGGCAGAACCGATCACCACGTGGCTGAACAGCGTGCCGAACACCACGTCGACCTTGTGCTCGGACGCGAACTTCTCGACCACCTCGGCGCCGCGCTTGGGGTCAGTCGCGTCGTCCTCGACGATCATCTCGATGGGGCGCCCACCGATGCCGCCGTTGGCGTTGATGTGCGCGACCGCTGCGCTCGAGGTGCTCTCGTACCAGCGCCCGTAGGCCGCGCCGATGCCGGTGCGGTGTACCTGCAGACCGATGCGGATCGGCGCGTCGCTGCCCCACGCCCGATAGCCCGGCACGCCCGCCAGGGCCGTCGCCCCCGCCAACGCACCGCCCACGCGCAGCGCGCCGCGCCGCGTCAGGCCCGCGCCAAGACCACTAGTCACCTTGATCATGATGCTATCCCTCCCTGGTCATCGGGCGGGTCGGGGCATGGCCACGCCCGCCGATTCAACGCCCAACTCTACCGCGAATGGGCCGGCGTCTCACGGTGATTGTTCGCGCGCACGCGGCCGTCGTGTTATAGCGGTTCGGATTACGGGCGCGAGGGAACCATGGGTACGCTGGCCGGCGGACGCGAACTTCGGGTGCAGGTCAACAGCCGCTGGTCGGCGGCGGCGCCGTTCGGCCCCGCCCAGAAGGTGGTGATGGACCCGGCGGCCGTGGCCGAGGCGGTGGCCGAGATCCGCTCCTGGCCGTCGTACGCACCGACACCGCTGCACACCCTGCCGGGGCTCGCGCACTCGCTCGGGCTCGGCGCGCTGTGGTGCAAGGATGAGGGCCGTCGCTTCGGGCTCGGCAGCTTCAAGGCGCTCGGCGGCGCCTACGCCGTGTTCCGCCACCTGGCCGAGACGGTGCGGTCGCGCACCGGCACCCGGCTTCCCTCGGTCGATCTGCTGGCGGGGCGCCACGCCGCGATCACTGGCACCGTCACGGTGACCACGGCGACCGATGGCAACCATGGCCGGTCGGTGGCGTGGGGTGCCTCAATGTTCGGCTGCCGCTGCGTCATCTACATGCACGAAGGTGTCAGCGAAGGTCGCGCCGACGTGGTGCGCGGCTTCGGCGCCGAGGTCGTGCGCACGCCCGGCACCTACGACGATTCGGTGCGCCTGTGCGCTGCGGACGCGGCGCGCCTCGGCCGCCAGGTGATCTCGGACACTACGTTCCCCGGCTACACGACGATCCCATGCACGGTGATGCACGGCTACGGCGTCATGGTCGCCGAGATGGCGGCGCAGCTTCCCGCCGGCGAGCGGCCGACCCACCTGTTCGTCCAGGGCGGCTGCGGCGGCTTCGCGGCGGCGGTGCAGGGCGCCTTCTGGTCGCTGTGGGGGTCGGATCGTCCGCGCCTGGTCACGGTCGAGCCGGTCAACGCCGATTGCATCTGGCGCAGCGGCCAGACCGGCCGCCTGACCCAGACGCCCGGCGCGCTCGATACCGTCATGGGCGGGCTCGCCTGCGGCGAGGTCTCGGCGGTCGCCTGGCCAATCCTGGAGACGGGAACCACGGCGTTCCTGGCGCTGGGCGACGACTGGGCGGTCGAGGCCATGCGCCGGCTGGCCGCCGGCGACGGCGGCGATCTGGTCATCGTGGCCGGCGAGGCCGGCGCGGCGGGCGTGGCGGCGCTCCTGGCCCTGGCCGGCGACGCCGGGGCACGGGCGACGCTCGGGCTGGACGCGCGTTCGCGCGTGCTCACCTTCATCAGCGAGGGCGCGACCGACCAGGCGGTGTGGCGGTCGATCGTCGGCCGCGATCCGATGGCGGCCTGATCAGCCGGCCATCCAGCCGCCGTCCACCAGCAGGTTCACGCCGGTCAGGTAGCTCGCCATGTCGCTGGCCAGGAACGTGGCGGTCGCCGCGATATCGCGCGGCTCGCCCAGGCGCGGCCACGGCGTGCGCGAGCGCGACACCGCCAGCGACGCTTCGTCGGTGCCGGCGCCGCCGCGCCCGGTGACGATTTTGCCCGGCGCGATGGCGTTGCAAACGATCAGATCCTTGGCGTGGTCGACCGCGATCTGGCGCGTCAGGTGCGCGACCGCCGCCTTGCTGACGGCGTAGCCCGGATCGCCCGGCGAGGCGACCATGCCCTGCTGGGACGAGATGTTGATGATGCGGCCGCGCGCCTCGGCCACCGGTTCCTGGCGCAGCATCTGCTGCACCGCCCGCTTGCAGCCCAGGAACACGCCCGTGACGTTGACCGCCATGACGCGGTTCCACTGCTCCTCGGTGGTCTCGGTCAGGGTCGTCGTGGTCCAGGTCGCGGCGTTGTTGACGATGACGTCCAGCCGCCCCCAGCGCACGACCGCCTCGCCGACCAGGGCGTCGATGTCGGCCCAGCGCGCTACGTCGACCGTGCGGAAGTTGCACGTACCGCCCTGGGCGGCGCTGCTGCGCCCGGGCGTCAGGCGCTCCTGCGCCGCCGCCAGCAGCCCGTGGTCGCCGGGCAACACGGCAGCCAACACCCCCGCGGCGACGGCCGCGTTCAGCCGCGCCGCGTCGTGGTGGCACTAGGGCGCGGGCACCTCGGCGGTGAACAGTTCGAACGACACCGCGCCCAGCGCCGCCATCGCCTCCAGGTCCCGGTGGTCGGTGCGCAGCAACACCTGCAGCCCGACGTCGGCGTGCACGCGGCCCTCGGCCAGGGCCGGCTTCGCGGCCAGCCGCGCGGCGGTCGACGTCCACGGCTGGTCGGTCGGCATGACCAGCACGGTCGTCACGCCGCCGGCGATCGCCGCGCGGGTGCCGCTGGCGAAGTCCTCCTTCCAGGTCAGGCCCGGTTCGCGCAGATGCACGTGCGCATCGACCAGACCGGGCAGCAGGACCTGGCCCGCGGCGTCCAGCTCGGCTTGGGCAGTGGTGGCTTCGCCCGGGCGCAGGCGTGCCGCGATGCGTCCGTCGCGGATGGCCAGGTCCGATGCCTTCCGGATCGACGACGCGGCCGCCGCGCAGGATCAGGTCGAGCATGGTCAGCCGGCCGCCGGGAACAGGCTCAGCCGGTGGCGCGCGATGTCGTCGCGGCGCTTGAAGCACGCCTCGGGGCGGGCGTGCACCGCGTCGATGATGCGCGCCAGCGCGGCGGCGCGGTTGGGCTGGCCGGTCCAGCGCGCGTGCACGGCGACGGTCGTCATGCGGCCCGCCCAGCGATCGCGCCTCGTCCAGCAGCGCGTCTAGGAAGGCCTCGACGTTGTCGACGAAATCGCCGGGCCCGGCGTAGCGGGGCTGTCCAGATAGCGGTTGTCGTTCAGCGTCTTGGAGTAGGGCACCACCAGGATGCGCCCCGCCATGCCCGCCGCCCAGTACGGCAGGTCGTCGTTGCACGGATCCGAATCTTAGAGGAACCCGCCCGCCTCGATCAGCAGGTCGCGGGTGTGCACGCTGGGCCGCGTGCGGCTGTTCCAGCCGATCGGGCGCCAGCCCAACAGATCCTGGAACCGGGCGGCGGTCTCGCGCAGCCAGGCCGTGACCTCGCCGTTGCGGGCCAGCGCCTCGGCGCACGCCGAGATTGTGGCGGCCACGCCCGCCCGCTCCAGCAGCCGTGCGATGCGCCAGATGCCGACGCGGCTGCCGTACTCGTAGTGGGTCTCGGTGCCCGGGTCGCGCTCGCCGAGTGGCGCCTGGACCGGGTACTCGCCCCAGCCGTCGGCCTGGTCGTCGCCGTCGGGGATCGAACGCTCGGCGCCCTCCTCTTAGCAGACCACCAGGTTGACCGCGACCAGGCGGCTTCGTGGCCAGGTCATGCGCGGCGGATCGCGCCCGTAACCGACGAAGTCGCGCGCCGGGCCGGTCACGGCAGGCGCGACAGGAAGTCGCACACGACGGCGGCGGCGCCGTGCTCGTAAAGGTCCGTGTGTCCGGCGGTCGCGGCGCTCCACAGGGCCTTGGGCTCGTTGGCCGCGGCGTGCAGCGCGCGGCCGAAGCGCGCCGGCACCACCGTGTCGGCCTCGCCGTGCAGGATCAGCAGCGGCGCCGCCACACGGCCGATCTTGACCGCCGCTTCGAAGCGGTCCAGCACCAGGTGGCGCGCCGGCACGTACCAATAGATCTCGGCCGCCACGTCGGCGATCGACGAGAACGGTGCCTCCAGCACCAGGCCAGCCACCGGGTTCCTGCTGGCCAAATCGACCGCGACGCCGCTGCCCAGCGATTCACCGTAGATCACGGTGTCCTCGGGCACGACGCCGGCCGCGCGCACGAAGGCGAGCGCCGCGTCGGCGTCGGCGTAGAGGCCTTCCTCGGTCGGCGAGCCCTCGTTGCCGCCGAAGCCCCGGTACTCCGCCAGCAGCAGGCCGTGGCCGGCGTCCAACACGAAGCGGAGCTTGTCGAAGCGGTGCCCAATGTGGCCGGCGTTGCCGTGGAACGCCACCACGGTGCGTCCTCGGGCGCGCGCCGGCGCGTACCAGGCCAGCAGGCTTAAGCCGTCGGCGGTCGCCAGCCGTACCTCGGCCATCGCCTCGGCGCCGGCACGCGCGCGGTCCGGGACCTCGCGATCACCGTGGTACATGAGCCGGCGCTGGAACACGAACATGCCGCCGACCAAGGCGGCGTAACCCACCAATCCGACCGCACCGGCGCGCCAGAGCCACTGCATGGCGGCCCGCCTACCCCCGCCCGCCACGAACGAAGGGCGCCGGACGTTGCCGCCCGGCGCCCGTTTCCATGGCTTCGCCGTGGGCTATTCGCGCTGGGTGCCGAAGAACTGCAGCAGCAGCATGAACAGGTTGATGAAGTCGAGGTAGAGGCTGAGCGCGCCGAGGATCGCCATCTTGCCGGCCATCTCCGTGCCCGCCACCTGGTCGTACACCAGCTTGATGCGCTGGGTGTCGTAGGCGGTCAGGCCCGCGAACACGATCACGCCGATGACCGACACGGCGAACTGCAGCGCCGAGGACCCGATGAACAGATTGACCACCGAGGCGACGATGATGCCAATCAGGCCGATCAGCAGGAACGAGCCCCAGCCGCTCAGCGACTTCTTCGTCGTGTAACCGTAGAGGCTGAGCCCGCCGAACGCCGCGGCCGTGATGAAGAACACGCGCGCGATCGAGGCGCCCGTGAACACCGCGAACACGGTGGCCAGCGAGGCGCCCATCAGCGCGGCGAAGATCCAGAAGGTCACTTGGGCCGTGCCCTGGCTCATGCGCTGGACCCGGGCGCCCAGGAAGAACGCCAGGCCGATCGGGGCCAGCATCACCACCCACATCAGCGGCGTGCCGAAGATCAGGTTGAACAGCGCCGGCGTGTTGGCGACGGCGTAGGCGACCAGGCCGGTGACGGCGAGGCCGAGCCCCATGAGGTTGTAGACGCGCAGCATGTAGGCGCGCAGACCGTCGTCGTAGAGGGCCGCGTCGCCGCGCCGCGAAATGACAGTGGTACGGACAGGAATCATGATCCGGTGCCTCCAGGCAAGGCAATCGCTTGGCCAAGCCAAGCGTAAGTTTTAAATATTGGTGCGCCACTCATGAGAATCAACCAAAATCGGTGCGCAGCGCCACGGCCGGCGGCACGGCCAGCAGACGCGCGGTTTGGGTCAAACCCAGCGCGACGGCCGCCAGAGCGCCGCCCAGGGCAGTCAAGGCCCCGTCGATCAGGTCGAACGACCACGGCACGTCCAGCACGAAGGCGGTGACCGCCCAGGTCGCCGCCGCGCCTAGCGCGAGCGCGCCCAGCCCGGCCACCAGGCCGGCGACGCCGTTCTCGATGGCGGCGGCCAGCAGGATCTGGCGCCGGGTCGCGCCCAGCACCTTGGCCATCACCGCGTCGTAGAGTCGCGCGGCGCGCCCGGCCGCGGCCGCCTGGGCCAGCACCAGCAGGCCGACCGCCACGGCGACGGCTGCCGCCGCGCGGATTGCCGCGCCGACCTCGGCCAGCACGCGGTCCACCCGGTCCAGCACGTCGCCGACCGCGATCACCGAGACGTTGGGCAGCACCTCGGACACCGCCGCGCGCAGCGCCGCCTGGCGCTCGGGCGGGGCGTCGACGGTGGCGATATGGGTGAACGGCGCGCCGCGCAGGGCCGAGGGCGGCAGCACGATCGTGAAGTTGATGCCCAGCGTCTCCCACACGACACGCCGGGTGTTGGCGATGGTTGCCTCGATGGTGCGCCCCAGCACGTTGACGGCGATGGTCTCGCCCACGGCCAGCCCCAGCCCCTGGGCCACGCCCGCGTCCAGCGACACCAGCGGCGGCCCTTCGTAGTCCGCCGGCCACCAGGCGCCCTCCGCGATGTCGGTTCCGTCGGGCGGGGTCGCCGCGACGGTGACGCCACGGTCGCCGTCCACCGCCCAGCGCACCTCGGGCGCCACCGTCGCCTGCTCCACGGGGACCCCGTCGATGCGCACAATGCGCCCGCGCAGCGCCGGCACTTGGCCGGTCACGCGCGCGTCGAGCACGGCCGCGACCAGCGCCTCGAACGGCGCCACTTGGTCCGGCTGGATGTCCAGGAAGAAGAAGCTGGGCGCGCCTTTCGGCATGGTCTCGACGATGGTGGCGCGGATCGCGCCCTCGACCAGCACCACGGTCGCCAGCAGGGCCAAGCCCAGCCCCAGCGCCACCACCGTGGCCGCCGTGGGCGCAGCGGGCCGGGCCAGCGCCGCGAGCGCCAGCCGGGCGCCGCCCCGGGCGCGGCTCGCCAGGCGCGGCGCCAGCCAGCGCAGGCCCCGCGCCAGGCCGAAGAACAACGCGAAGGCCGCCACCGTGTTGCCCAACACCCAGGCGGCCAGCCAGCGGTCCTCGGCGCCCGCCAGCGCCAGGGCTATCGCGGCCGCCGCCGTCGCCGCCGTCAGGACCGCCGTGCGCCACGACCAGCGCGGCGCGCGGGCCTGCACGGTGTCGCGCAGCAGGATCAGCGGCGACACGGCGGCGGCGCGCGCCAGCGGCGCGATGGCGGAGCCCATCGTCACCAGGACGCCGAAGCCGACGCCCAGCAGGATGGCGCCGGCATCGGGCTCGTCCGCGATCGGCACCGGCAGGGCCGCGCCGGCGCCGGCTGCCACGACAGCGGGCAGCGCGGCTCCCGCCAGCGCGCCCAGTACCAGCGCTGGCGCGACCAGCAACGCGATCTCCAAGACACCGGCCAGCACGATCACGCGCCGCGCCTCGCCCAGCGCCTTGAGCGCGGCGAAGGTGCGGCGCTTGCGCTCCAGGTAGGCGCGCACGGCGCTCGCGATGCCGACACCACCGACCACCAGGGCGCCCAGGCCGACCAGCACGAAGAACGTGCGCAGTCGCTCGAAGACGCGGGCCAGACGCGGATTGGCCGCGTCGGCGGTGGCGAGCTGCCACGGCGCGGCCGGAAAGCGCGCCTTGAGGTCCACCACCCAGGAGTTCGTGTCCGTACCGGGCGCCAGGCGCACGCGCGTCGCGTAGCGCACGATGCTGCCCGGCTGCACCAGGCCTAGGGCGTCGAGCCCGGCGCGGCCGATCATCAGCCGTTCGCCCAGCAGGAACGGCGCGGATGCCCGGTCCGGCTCGGCCGTCAGGATCGCGCCCAGCACGACTTCGCCGTCGCCCAGGCGGAACCGATCGCCGGGTTTGACGCCCAGGCGCTGGGCCAGGCTGCGCTCGACCGCGACGGCGGGAATGCCGCCCTGCGGGGCCAGCGCCTCGGCCAAGCACCGCGCCGGGTCCAGGCCGACGTCGCCATAGAGCGGGTAGGCGTCGTCGACGCCCTTGACCGCCACCACTGTGGACGCGGCGGCCGACACCGCCATGGCGTAGAGATTGAGCGTCTCGCTGACTGTGCCGGCGGCGGCCAGGTGCTCGCGCTCGGGTGCCTCCAGCGGTGCCATGACCGTGCGCAGCGCGACGTCGCCGCCCAGGATCGCGCGGCCGCCCTCGGCCAGGCCGCGTTCCAGCGCGGCGCCGAGCGAGCCGACGCCGACGATGGCGGCGACGCCCAGCGCCAGGCCGACCAGGGCGGCGCGGGCGCCGCGCCGGCCGCCGCGCAGATCGCGCAGCGCCAGGCGCGCGATCGGGCTGGCCATGTCAGATCGTCTGGTCCGCGGCGACGCGGCCGTCGGCCAGGTGCACGATGCGCGAACAGCGGCGCGCCAGCGCCTCATTGTGGGTCACCAGCACCAGCGTGGCGCCGGCGCGTGCAACCAGGTCGAACAGCAGGTCGGCGACGGTCGCGCCCGTGCGCCCGTCCAGGTTGCCGGTGGGCTCGTCGGCCAGCAGGATCGCCGGCTCGGTCACGACCGCGCGGGCGATGGCGACGCGCTGCTGCTCGCCGCCCGACAGCTCGACCGGATAGTGGCGGGCCCGCGCGGCCAGCCCGACCGCGTCCAAGGCCATACGTGCCCGCGCCTCCGCGTCGCGCCGCCCGGCCAGTTCCAGCGGCAGCGCCACGTTCTCGCGCGCGGTCAGAGTCGGCACCAGGTGGAAGGATTGGAACACGATCCCCACATGATCGCGGCGGAAGCGGGCGAGGGCGTCCTCGTCGAGGCCGCCGAGCTCGAACCCGGCGACGCGGATACGCCCCGTCGTCGGGTGTTCCAACCCGCCCAGCAGGGCGAGCAGCGACGACTTGCCGGCGCCCGACGGCCCGAGGATTGCGACCCGTTCACCGGGCGCGATCGCCAGGTCGACGCGGTCCAGCACGTTGACCGGCCCACCCGCCCCGGTCAGGGTGAGCCCGACGGCCGAAAGTTCGATGATGGGGGAGGGTGGAGCGCCCGGCGCCATGTCCATGACGTCCAGATATGTGGCGCGCCGCGCCGTTGTCAAAGCGGCTCTCGTCATGGTGATCGCCGGGCGTGCCCGGGCGGCCGGGCGCGTACGCCTGGCGCTCCTGGGCGACAGCCTGGTCGCCGGCTTCGGCCTGCCCCAGGCGGATGGCTTCGCGGCCCGGCTCCAGGCGGCGCTCGATGCCGCCGGCTACGCGGTCGAGGTGCTGGACGCCGGTGTCTCGGGCGACACCACGGCGGGCGGGCTCGCGCGTCTCGATTGGGTGCTGGTCGACGCGCCCGACCTGATGCTGGTCGAGCTCGGCGCTAACGACGCCCTGCGCGGCCTGCCGCCCGAAACGACCCGCGCCAACCTAGACGCGATCCTGACGCGGCTGGCGGAACATGGCGTGGCGGCGCTGCTGGCCGGTATGCGCGCACCGCGCAACCTGGGCGCGGACTACGTGGCGGCGTTCGACGCCATCTACCCGGCGCTGGCCGAACGCCACGGCGTGCCGCTTTACCCCTTTTTCCTCGAGGGTGTCGCGCTCGACCCGGTGCTCAACCAGGCGGACGGCATCCACCCCAACGCGGCCGGCGTCGCGCGCATCGTCCGGGGCATCCTGCCCTTGGTCGCGGGCGCGCTCGACCAGTTGGCGGCGCCCTGATCGATCGCGTAGGGTCCGCGCCCCATGCCCCGGCTCTTCGTCGCGCTCGCTCTGCCACCCGATGTCCGCCTCCGCCTAGCGGGCCTGTGCAATGGCGTGCCCGGCGCCCATTGGGTCGGGCTCGAGCAGTTCCACCTGACGCTCCGCTTCGTCGGCGAGGTCGACGGCACGACGGCGGATGACGTGGCCGACACGCTCGACGACGTCACGGGCCAGCCGTTCGAGCTCAAGCTCAAGGGCGTCGACCTGTTCGACAAGGGGCGCAACCCGACGGCCCTGTGGGTCGGTATCGCGGAGAAGGCGCCGCTCGTTCGCCTGCACGAGAAGATCGACCGCCGGCTCGGCCGGGTCGGCCTCGAGCCCGAGGCGCGCAAGTTTCACCCCCATGTCAGCCTGGCCCGGCTCAAGGGGGCGTGGGGCGAGCGGGTCGCCGCGTTCCTGGCCGCCCACGCCGAGTTCGCCCTGCCGCCGATCCCGATCGCGGCGTTCCACCTCTATTCCAGCCATTGCGGCCGGGACGGCGCGCACTACCGCATCGAGCAGAGCTACCCGCTGGCCGGTGCCTGAGCGGCCTTGTTGCGCGGGGCGGGTGGACGTATATCGACCCCATGACCGCCGCCCCGCTCCTTGCCGTGGCCGAGCCGGCCGACGCACGGCCCTCGCTGGTCGGGCTCGATCGCGCCGAGCTCGCCGCCGAGGTCGCGCGGCTGGGTGAGAAGCCGTTCCGCGCGCGCCAGCTGTGGCACTGGATCTACTTCCGCGGCACGACCGACTTCGCGGCTATGACCACCATCGCCAAGGGCCTGCGCGCAAGCCTGGCCGAGCGTTACGCGCTGGCCCGGCCGCGCGTCGTCATGGACCAGCGTTCGGTCGACGGCACGCGCAAGTGGCTGCTCGGGCTGGACGACGGCTGCGAGATCGAGACCGTGCACATCCCCGAGGAGAACCGTGGTGCCTTGTGCGTCTCCTCCCAGGTCGGCTGCACCCTGACCTGCCGGTTCTGCCACACCGGCACCCAGACGCTGGTGCGCGACCTGAGCGCGGCCGAGATCGTCGGCCAGGTCATGCTGGCGCGCGACGCGCTCGGTGAATGGCCGTCGCCCAAGGACGGCCGGCTGATCTCCAACATCGTGCTCATGGGCATGGGCGAGCCGCTCTACAACTACGACACGGTGGCCAAGGCGCTGCGCGTCATCATGGACGCCGAGGGCATTGCCATCTCGCGGCGCAAGATCACGCTCTCGACCGCGGGTGTCGTGCCCATGATCAAGCGGGTGGGGGAGGAGCTGGGCGTTTCGCTCGCCATCTCGCTGCACGCGGTGACCGACGAGGTGCGCGACCGCATCGTGCCGCTCAACAGGAAGTACCCGCTGGCCGAGCTGATGGCGGCGGTGCGCGACTATCCGGGTGCCTCGAACGCGCGCCGCGTGACTTTCGAGTACGTCATGCTGAAGGACGTCAACGACAGCCCGGCGGACGCCAAGGCGCTGGTGCGGCTGATCGCGGGCATCCCGGCCAAGGTCAACTTGATCCCGTTCAACCCGTGGCCCGGCGCGCCGTTCGAATGCTCGACCGCCGCGGCGATCGCACGTTTCGCGCGCATCGTCAACGACGCGGGCTACGCCTCGCCGGTGCGCACGCCGCGCGGCCGCGACATCCTGGCCGCGTGCGGCCAGTTGCGCAGCGCGTCGGAACGCCTGCGCAAGTCCGCCGTGCGCGGCGCCGCGGTGGACACGCCCGCGTCGCCGCTGGGCTAGCGGCCATGGCTTGGCTGCCCGAGCACACGATCCAATGCTGGGGCTGCGAGACGGTCGAGCGTTATCACCTGGGCCAGGGCCACGTGCCGCCCACCTGGAAGATGGTCAAGGTCGAGGGCCGCTACCGTGCGTTCTGCGGCGCCTGCCTCGCCGCCCTGACGGCCGAGGCTGCGACGCTGGCCGGCGAACGCCCGTCAGTGGTGTTCGTACCCCGGCGCGACTTCAAGCGCCGGCGGTAGGGGCGGTTGCGCCCCCGGCCGCGCCGCCTATACTCCCGGCCCGCGCAAACGGAGGGGCCATGACGCGCCGGGTCAAGGACGTGAAGAAGGTCGTGCTGGCCTATTCGGGCGGGCTCGACACCTCGGTCATCCTGCGCTGGTTGCAGGACGCCTACGGCTGCGAGGTCGTCACCTTCACCGCCGATCTGGGCCAGGGCGGCGAGTTGGAACCGGCGCGGGCCAAGGCGGCGCTCCTGGGCGTCAAGCCCGAGAACATCTTCGTCGAGGACGTGCGCGAGGAGTTCGTGCGCGACTTCGTCTTCCCCATGTTTCGGGCGAACGCGCTCTACGAGGGCGTCTACCTGCTCGGCACCTCGATCGCGCGGCCGCTGATCGCCAAGCGCCAGATCGAAATCGCGCGGCGGGTCGGCGCCGACGCGGTGGCCCACGGCGCCACCGGCAAGGGCAACGACCAGGTGCGCCTCGAACTGGGTTACTACGCGCTAGAGCCCGACATCCGGGTGATCGCGCCGTGGCGCGAATGGGACCTCGATAGCCGCGCCAAGCTGGTCGAGTACGCCGAGGCCCACCAGGTGCCGATCCCGCGCGACAAGCGCGGCGAGGCGCCGTACTCGACCGACGCGAACCTGCTGCACATTTCCTACGAAGGGAAGGCGCTGGAGGACCCGTGGGTCCAGCCCGACGAGGACATGTTCGAGCGCACCGTGGCGCCCGAGAAGGCGCCCGACGTGGCGACCGTCATCGAGGTCGATTTCGAGGTCGGCGATCCGGTGGCGGTGGATGGTGTGCGGCTCACACCCGCCGCGCTGCTGACCCGGCTCAACGAACTGGCCGGCGCCAACGGCATCGGCCGGGTTGACCTGGTCGAGAACCGCTTCGTCGGCATGAAGTCGCGCGGCATCTACGAGACGCCGGGCGGCACCATCCTGCAGGAGGCGCACCGCGGCATCGAGAGCCTGACGCTCGATCGCGGCGCCGCTCATCTCAAGGACGAGCTGATGCCGCGCTACGCCGAGCTCGTTTACAACGGCTTCTGGTTCAGCCCGGAACGGCGCATGATCCAGGCGGCGATCGACGAGAGCCAGAAGAACGTCACCGGCACAGTGCGGCTCAAGCTCTACAAGGGCTCGGTCGCGGTGATCGGGCGCAAGAGCCCGACCAGCCTCTACAGCCTGGCGCACGTGACCTTCGAGAAGGATCAGGTCTACGACCAGCGCGACGCCGAAGGCTTCATCAAGTTGAACGCGCTCAGGCTCCGCCTCGCGGCCAAGCGCGCGCGGGGCTAGGGGACGGCGCCGTGGACCTCGGCATCCGGGGCCGGCGCACCATCGTGTGCGCCCAGGAGGCCGGTAAGCGCATGATCGAGCGGGGGCGCGGCGGCTCGATCATCCTGGTCTCGTTCACCTCGAGCTGGCTCGGCTTCGAGGGGCTGACGTCTTACGCGGCGGCCAAGGCGGGCGTCGACGGCGCGGCGCGCAACATGGCGCTCGAATGGGGCAAGCACAACATCCGGGTCAACACCATCAACCCCGGCTACATGACGCACCACATGCGCTCGGCGGACGCGCGCCACGACTATCCCGAGGAGATGGAGATCATCCGCCTGCGCACGCCGCATCTGCGCAAGGGCCGGCCCGAGGAACTGGTCGGCCCCGTGGTGTTCCTGGCCTCCGACGTCTCCAGCTTCGTCACCGGCCACACCATGCCGGTCGACGGCGGCTGGTGCGCGGCCTGACGCGAACGGAGCGTCCGCCGCACGCCTTCTTGCCGCGGCGCACCGGCACGACTATGGTTGCCGCGGGCACAGAGGGGGGGTAGTCCATGGTCGACATCGGCGCGGTGTTCGCGAATCTGGCCGATACCGGCGAGCCTCCCTTGATCTCGCAACTGGCCAGGGCCTCCTGGCTCGCCGGCGTCGCGAAGTCGGCGGTCAAGCTCGGCATCTGCGACAGACTGAGCGGCGGCAAGCGGACGGCAGCCGCTTTGGCGAAGGACATGGGCATCAAGCCGCTCCACATGGAGTGGATGCTCAATTCCTGCGTGTCGGCCGGCCTGCTGGAGAATGTCGGCGATGCGTTCCAGAACTCGAAGGAAGGCGACACGTACCTGGTCAAGGGCAAGCCGGCGTACTACGGCGAAGCCTTCACGTACCTGTCGAGCCTGGGCACGCTGTTCGATCAGCTCGACACGGCCATGCTGTCGACCGAGGCCGTATCGCACGAGATGGTGTTCAAGACCGAGGAGGAGGAGAGGGCCTACTGGACCAACTACATGCTCGCCATGGACCAGTGGGGCGGCCGCATGCAGGAGGAGATGCTGCTGCGAAGCGTGGACCTGACCGGCCGGAAGAAGCTCCTGGACGTCGGCTGCGGCTCCGGGGTCTACACCATGGCCTGCTGCGCGAAGTACCCGGATCTCAAGGGCGTCCTCTTTGATCAGCAGAAGGCCCTGCCCGTCGCGTTGTCCCTAGTCGAGCAGCGCGGGCTCAAGGGGCGGATCTCGTCCCTGGCCGGCAACTACTACACGGACGATCTAGGCTCGGGCTACGACGCGGTGCTGTTCTCGGGCGTCCTGATTCAGGAATCCCCGGAAGGCCAGATCACGCTGCTGAAACGGGCGTTCGACGCCATGAACCCCGGCGGCATCGTGATCGTCCAGGACATCCTGAAGATCGGCCCCTACACCGAGACCTCGCCCAAGATCGCCCTGGAAAGCCTGGTCGCCACGGTCTTCTACGGTGGCGCCGGCGGCGTCGTGTCGGGCGACGACACCGAGGGCTTCATGGCCAAGGCTGGCTTCACCCGCACCAGGCAGATCCCTCTGCCGGGCGTCTACTCCATCGTGACGGGCGTCAAGCCGTAGGCCGATCGCGCGCGTCCACGGTCCCAAGGATCACGGGAGCAAGCCGATACTGTTCATGGTGATTGAGGATTTCTGTGGACGCGATCGCAAGGCGGTCTACCGCTGGTTCCGCGAACGCGGCCGCCTGATGCCCGAGGGCCTGATCTACAAGGCGAGTTGGATCACTGCCGACATGACGCGCTGCTTCCAGCTCATGGAGGCCGACGACGTCACGCTGTTCCAGCGCTGGGTGGCGGAATGGTGCGATCTCGGCGAGTTCGAGATCGTGCCCGTCTCGGATAGCAAGGACACCAGCCAGGCGTTGCTGCCTCAGCTATAGTCAGCTCGTGCGCACCACCGACGCGAGCGAGAGCTGGCACGCCCACGTCTATTTCGACGCGGGCAGCCACGACGCCGCCTGGACCCTGCGCCAGGCGATCGAGGCGCGCTTCGCCCTCGCCATGGGCCGGTTCCACGAACGCCCCTTGGGGCCCCATCCGTGCTGGAGCTTCCAGGTGGCGTTCCGGCCCGATCAGTTCGCCGATCTGGTGCCCCGGCTCGCGCTCAACCGGGGCGGGCTCGTGGTGTTCATCCATCCCAACAAGGGGGACGAGCTCGGCGATCATCGCGATGGCGCGCTGTGGCTCGGCGCCAAGCTTGAGCTCGACCTCGCCGCGCTCGACGGCTGAACCGGACGCGGCGATCCGCGCGGCGGTCGCTCGCGTCCTGGCCGCGTCCGGCCGGTCGGCGCGCGACGTGCGGCCGCTCGGCGGCTCGCGCAACCGGCTGTTCCTGTGCGCCACCAACGACGGTGAATTGATGGTGCGGCTCGCCCGACCAGGCGAGGATTTCGCCGACCCGCGCCACGAACTGGCCGCCATGCGCGCGGCCGCGGCGCGCGGCGCGGCACCGGCCGTGCTGTGGACCGACGACGCGTCCGGCGCGTTCGTCGTCGCGCGCGCGCCTGGCCACGCGCTCGATCCGTCGGCCATGCGCGATGGCATGGTGCTGGAAAGGGTGGGTCGCGCGCTTGCCCGCGCTCACGACGGCCCACCGTTCCCCGGCGTGCTCGACCCGGCGGCGGCGCTCGCGCGCTACGCGGGGGCGCTCGGCGACGCGGCGGATGTTGCGGCGGTCGGGCTGCGCCTGTGGCGCGCGCTGGCGCCCGGTCGGCGCCTGACGTCATGCCACAACGATCCCGTGCCCGCCAACCTGATCGACGATGGCGACTACGTCCTGATGGTCGATTGGGAGTTCGCCGGCCAGAATGACCCAGCGTGGGACCTAGCCTATGTGGCGGTCGAAGGCGACCTGGATGAACCGGGGCTCGACCGGCTGCTGGCTGGCTATGGCGTGTCCGGCGACGGCCACTTCGCCGCGCGGGTGCGCGCGACGCGCGCGATGGTGCTGCTGGTCAACGGCCTGTGGGACCGCCGCCACGGCGGCACCGGCGCCCAGGTGGCGGCCGCCCGCGCGGCGATGGACAGCGAGGCGTTCTCCGGGCAGGTTCGCGCTGCCACCGCCGAGGATGCGTTGTGACCACCATACGCGGCCTGCTGTTCGACAAGGACGGCACCCTGATCGACTTCTTCGCCACCTGGGGCGCGGCCTACCAGGCCGTGGCCACCGAGGTCGCGGCCCTGACCGGCGATCCCGGCAAGGCGGACGAGCTCTTGCGTCTCGGCGGCTACGACCCCGCCACCTGCGTGCTCGACCCGGCCTCGCCGCTCGCCTGCGGCACCAACGACGAAATTGCGGTGCTGTGGGGCGGGCACCTAGGCGTCGAGAGCCATCTCGACCTGCGCCACTGGGTCTCGGGCGGGTTCGAGCGTTTCGGCATGAAGCCGGTGCCGGTCACCGACTTGCCGGCCCTCTTTCGCCGCCTGCGCGCGCGCGGCTACACGCTCGGCGTGGCGACCAACGATCACGAGGAGCCGACCCGGGCGACGCTGGGCGCGCTGGGCGTCGACGGCCTGCTCGATTTCATCGCCGGCGCGGATTCGGGCCACGGCGGCAAGCCCGGCCCCGGCATGCTCCACGCCTTCTGCCGGGCCACCGGCCTTACGCCGGCCGCCATCGCCATGATCGGCGACACGGTGGCCGACATGGCCATGGCGCGCGCTGGCGCCGCCGGTCTGGCGGTCGGCGTGCTGACCGGCGCCGCGCCGCGCGAAGCACTCGGCATGGCCGATCACGTCATCGACAGCATCGCCGGGCTCGAGGCCCTGATCGACGGCCTGGGCCGCGCCCCGTGACCCTGGCCGCGCGGCCCGGCGTCGCGCGCGTGGCGCTTGGTCGCCTGATCGACGCGGTGCTGCCGCCGCGCTGCATCGGCTGCGGCGCCGTGGTCGATGCCCAGGGCCGGGTGTGCGCGCCGTGCTTCGCCGGGCTCACCTTCATCGCGCTGCCGCTGTGCGCGTGCTGCGGCGTGCCGTTCCCCGTGCGGGTACCCGCCGGCACCGTGTGCGCCGCGTGCCTGGCCGAGCCGCCGTGCTTCGCGATCGCGCGCGCCGCCCTGGTCTACAGCGACGGCGCCCGATCGCTGGTGCTCGGGTTCAAGCACGGCGACCGCACCGAGGGCGCGGTCGCGTTCGCCCCGTGGCTCGCGCGCGCCGGCGCTGAGGTGCTCGGCGACGCCGACGTGCTGGTGCCCGTGCCGCTGCACCGCCGACGCCTGTTCGCCCGCCGCTACAACCAGGCGGCGGTGCTGGCGTTGGCGCTCGGCCGCGTCACGGGCCTCGCGGTGGCGGTCGACGCGCTGGCGCGCCGGCACGACACGCCGAGCCAGGGCACGCTGGGCCGCGCCGCCCGACGCGCCAACGTAGAACACGCCTTCGCCGTGCGCCGGCCCGATGCCGTGCGTGACCGGCGCGTCGTGCTGGTCGACGACGTCATGACCAGCGGCGCCACGGCGGATGCCTGCGCCCGTGTGCTAATGCACGCCGGCGCCGCGCGTGTCGGCGTCGTGACCCTGGCGCGCGCCGTGCTGGCCGACCCCTGAAAGGCCACAATCCCTGCTAGCATAAGCGATGCAACTACGGAGCCGTCCGTGGCCTCAGTCGAGATCTACACCACGCCCTTCTGCCCCTACTGCCATCGCGCCAAGGCGCTGCTCGAGCGCAAGAAGGTGACGTACGAGGAAATCGACGTCATGATGGACGCCGAGCGCCGGTCCGAAATGACCCGGCGCGCCAAGGGCCGCCGCACCGTGCCGCAGATCTTCATCGACGATGTGGGCATCGGCGGCTGCGACGAGCTCTATGCCCTCGATCGGCAGGGCCGGCTCGACACGATGCTCGGAGGATGACCATGACGTCCGCTTCGGCGACCTCGTTCACCTTGGCCTGCGTGCAGTCGCGCGCGACCACCGACATGGCGGCGAACCTGGACGCAGTCGAGGCCCAGGTGCGCGCGGCGCGGGCCAAGGGTGCCGACTTCATCGCCACGCCCGAGAACGTGGCCTTGCTTCAGCGCAACTTCGCCATCGCCAAGGGCCAGGCCCGGCCGCTCGACGATCACCCGGCGGCGCACCGCTTCGCCGCGCTCGCGACCGAGCTGCGGGTGTGGCTGCTCGCCGGATCGATCGCCACGCTCAAGCCCGATGGCCGGCTCGCCAACACCTCCGTGTTGTTCGACGACCGGGGTGCCGTGGCCGCCCGCTACGACAAGATCCACCTGTTCGATGTCGACCTGCCCGACGGGCGCAGCTATCGGGAATCGGCGACCTACCGGCCCGGCGACCGGGCGTGCCTGGCGCAGACGCCGTGGGCCGTGCTCGGCATGACGGTGTGCTACGACCTGCGCTTTCCCCACCTCTACCGCGACCTGGCCAAGGCCGGCGCCACGATGCTCAGCGCGCCGGCCGCGTTCACCAAGCTGACCGGCGAGGCGCACTGGCACGTGCTGTTGCGCGCGCGCGCCATCGAGACCGGCTGCTTCGTGTTCGCCCCGGCCCAGCACGGCGTGCACGACGGCGGCTATCAGAGCTTCGGCCACTCCCTGATTGTCGATCCGTGGGGTCGCGTGCTGGCCGACGGCGGCGAGGGCACCGGCGTGGTGACCGCGACCATCGACCTGACCGACGTGGCCAAGGTGCGTGGCCAGATCCCGTCGTTGGCCCACGACCGCCCCTACCGGCTGGACGAGGACGCCGACGCGGGCCGCGCGGCCGCCGAGTAACTCAGGCCCGCGTCGCCGCGATGCGCTGGACGCAAGCGGGGCGCGGCGTCTCGACCGTCAGATCCTCGTAGGCGAGCACGCGCAGGCCGCGCGCGCGCGCGACGTCCAGAAGCTCGCCGGGGCGCAGCAGGAACGCGAGGTTCGACGGCTTGCCGAACCGCTCGTTGCCCTGCGCGAAGGTCTCGTAGATCAGGACGCCGCTCTCGGCCACGGCATCCGTGATCGCCGCGAACAACGGGCGATGCAGGTAGTTGGTCACCACCACGCCCGTGAAGCGGCGATCACCCAAGGGCCAGGGCCCGCTCTCCAGGTCCGCCTCGACGATGGTTAGGTTCGGCCGCGGCGCCAGCCGGCCGACGTCCCGGTCGACGGTGACCACCGGGTGCCCGCGCGCCAGGAACATGGTCGTATGCCGCCCGGCTCCGGCGGCGACGTCCAGCACCACGCCACCCGCCGGCACCAGCGGCGCGAAGCGTACGACCCAGGGCGAGGGCTCGCCCGACCCGTGAGGCGCGCTGGTCACGACCGTGCGACCGCCGCGCGCGGCGCCGCCTTAAACCTTGTCTTCATGGAAGTAGCGTGCCATATCCCGATCGACGCCGCACGCGGGCTGGAACGGTCATGATCGTCTTCGACCTCAAATGTCCCGACGAACACGTCTTCGAGGCGTGGTTCCGCGACAGCAAGACGTTCGAGCGTCAGCGCAAGTCCGGCGCGATCGCGTGCCCATCGTGCGGCTCGACCCAGATCGACAAGGCGCTCATGGCGCCCAACGTGGCGACGCGCAAGGGCCGCGACGAAACACCCCGCGCCGAGGCGGGCACCGAGACCACCATGATGCCCGACCCGCGCGAGGCCATGGCGCGCGCCTACGCCCAGGCGGTGCGCGAGCACATCCGCAAGAACTTCGACGACGTGGGCGACAAGTTTGCCGACGAGGCGCGCAAGATCCACTACGGCGAAACGGACAAGCGCAACATCCACGGCCGCGCTACCAAGGACCAGGCCAAGGCGCTGGCCGAGGAAGGCGTCGAGTTCGGTACCGTGCCCTTCCCGATCAACCTGGACGGGTAGCGCGGCCCTCGCGTCGCGCTGGCCGCACGGGGCACGCACGCGAACCCCCTTGCCGGGCGCGTAAGCGCTCCCAACATGGCCCGTTGATCCGGGCCCCTCTGGCACGCGCGGCGGCGCGGGCGATGTCGGATCGCTAACGACGATCAGCGCGGACGCGGCGCATATGTGTGTTCGCGGGGGGGCATGATCGATGTCCTGACGGCATCGTGGCTGGGCACGCCGGCGTGGCAGTGGCTCGGCTTCCTGGGCGTGGTGGTCGTGCTATTGGCGCTCGATCTGGGTGTGCTGCATCGCCTGCCGCGCGCGATCGCGGCGCGCGAGAGCCTCGCCCTTTCATCGGCCTACGTCGCGCTCGGTCTCGGCTTCGGCGGCTGCGTCTGGTGGCTGCTCGGCGCCGACGCGGGCAAGGCCTACCTCACTGGCTTCGTGATCGAGAAGAGCCTGGCGATGGACAATGTGTTCGTTATCGCCATGATCTTCGCGTAGTTCGCCGTGCCGTGCGAACACCAGCACCGCGTGCTGTTCTGGGGCATCCTGGGCGTCATCGTCCTGCGCGGCGTGATGATCGGCGCGGGCGCCAGCCTGATCACCGCGTTCGAATGGGTGCTCTACGTCTTCGCCGCGTTCCTGGTGTTCACCGTAATCAAGATGGGACTGATGGCGGACAAGACCTACGACGTCGGCGCCAGCCCCGTGCTCGCGCTGGCGCGGCGCTACCTGCGGGTCACGGACGGTCTTCATGGCGAGCGGTTCTTCGTGCGCCGGACCACCAGGGAGGGAGGGCGTCCTGTGCTTCACGTGACGCCCTTGTTCCTGGCCTTGGTCATGATCGAGTTCGTCGACGTCGTCTTCGCGGTCGATTCGGTGGCGGCGATCTTCGCTGTCACCACCGACCCGCTCATCGTCTACACCTCCAACATCTTCGCGATCCTGGGCCTGCGCGCCCTCTACTTCGCGCTGGCGGACCTGGTGCACCGATTTCACTAACTCAAGCAAGCCCTGGCGGCGTTGCTGGTGTTCATCGGGGGCAAGATCTTCGTCGCCGATCTGGCGGGCTTCGGTGGCGGCAAGGTACCACCCGCCTGGTCGCTGGGGGTCACCGTCGGGATCCTGGTGGCCGGGGTCGTGGTGTCGCTCGTCCGCACTCGCGGGCGGGTGAGCCCGGCTACACCACCGCCGTCGCCAGGTAGTTGACCGCCGTATCGCGCGAAAGCCGCCAAGCATCGTGTGACGGGTCGTAGGCCAACCCCGTGACGTCGGTGACGCGCGCGCCCGTCGCGCGCAGCGAGCGCGCGAGCTCGGCCGGGCGCGGGAACTTGCGCCAGTCGTGGGTGCCCGAGGGCAGCCAGCGCAGCACCCGCTCGGCGCCCACGATGGCCAGCGCGAAGGACCGTGCCGTGCGGTTCAAGGTTGACAGCACGATGCGCCCCTCGGGTCGCGTCAGCGCGACGCACGCGGCGAGGAAACGGTCGAGATCGGGCACGTGCTCGACGATCTCCAGCGCCACCACCGCGTCGAACCGCGCGCCCGTCTCCACCATGTCCTCGGCCGTGCCGACGCGGTAGTCGATAGCTAGGTCCTGCTCAGCGGCGTGCACGCGCGCGACCGCGATCGCCTCGGCGCCGGCATCCAGCCCGGTGACATGGGCACCGAGCCGCGCGAGCGGTTCGGACACCAGGCCGCCGCCGCAGCCGACGTCGATCACGGCGAGCCCGCGCAGGGGCGAGCCGTCCCGCCCATCGGCCAAGGGAGCCAGGGCATCGCGCACGTAGCCCAGCCGCGCCGGGTTGAGCCGGTGCAGTGGACCGTGCGGGCCCTTCGGGTCCCACCAGTGGGCCGCCAGGGCCTCGAAGCGGGCGACCTCGGCGGCGTCGGCCGTGGCCGCCGGGGCGGGCGAAGGCGAGGGGCGCGCCACGACGGGACCTCCGCTTGCATTGCGGTGCAGCAAGACGGTATCTAAGGCGCCCGCGAGGGTCCAGGCAACCCCGCGTCCAGCCCATCGCCCGATCAGGCAGACACCGAGCACGCCAGTCATGGGCCGCATCGTCCAGAAGTTCGGCGGTACGTCGGTGGCCGACGTCGACCGCATCCGTCACGTCGCCACCCTGGTCAAGCGCCAGCTCGACCAGGGCGACCAGGTCGCCGTGGTCGTCTCGGCCATGGCGGGCGTCACCAACGGCTTGGTCGACCTGGTGCGCCGGATAGCGCCGGTGCACGACGCGCACGAGTACGACGCGGTGGTCGCCACCGGCGAGTGCGTGACCAGCGGCCTGACCGCGCTGGCGTTGCAGGAACTGGGCATTCCGGCGCGTTCCTGGCACGCCTGGCAGATCCCGTTCCGCACGGATGACGCGCACGGGCGCGCGCGCATCCTGGGCATCGACACCGACACGCTCGAGGCGCGCCTTGCCGAGGGTCAGGTGCCGGTGGTCGCCGGCTTCCAGGGGCTGGGCACCGACGGGCGCACCACCACGCTCGGGCGCGGCGGCTCGGACATCACGGCGGTGGCGCTGGCCGCGGCGCTCAAGGCCGATCGCTGCGACATCTACACCGACGTGGACGGCGTCTACACCACCGATCCGCGCATCGTTGCCAAGGCGCGCAAGCTCGATAGGATCACCTACGAGGAAATGCTGGAAATGGCGTCCCAGGGCGCCAAGGTGCTGCACACCCGCTCGGTCGAGTTGGCCATGAACCAGCGGGTGCGGCTGCAGGTGCTGTCCAGTTTCACCGGTGCCTCGGGCACCATGGTCGTTGACGAGGACGAGATCGTGGAACACCAGGTCGTCAGTGGCATCGCCTACAGCCGGGACGAGGCGAAGATCACCGTGATCAAGATCGCCGATCGCCCGGGCGTCGCCGCGCGCCTCTTTGGCCCGCTGGCCGAGGCGGGCATCAACGTGGACATGATCGTCCAGGGTGCCTCCGAGGACGGCAAGACCGCCGACCTGACGTTCACCGTGGTCAAGGGCGACGCCGACCGCGCGCTGAAGGCAGTCAACGCGCTCAAGGGCGATCTGGGCTTCGCCGCGGTGGTGCACGACGCCTCGGTGGTCAAGATCTCGGTGATCGGGGTGGGCATGCGCAGTCACGCTGGCGTCGCGGCCAAGATGTTCCAGGCGCTGGCCGATCGGGGCATCAATCTGCAGGCGATCTCGACCTCCGAGATCAAGATCAGCGTCCTCGTGGCCGAAGAGTACACGGAACTCGCGATCCGCGCGCTGCACGCCGCCTACGGGCTGGACGCCGCCTGACCGCGATGCCCGGCGCCTTCCGAGCGGCCTGGACGCGGGGCGCCGCCTTCCTGGGCAGCCGCCACGCCATCATGGCCGGCGCCATGACCTGGGTCTCCGAGCGCAACCTGGTCGCCGCGTTGTCGAACCAGGGCGGCTTCGGCGTGCTGGCGTGCGGCGCCATGACGCCGGCGCTGCTCGACGCCGAGATCGCCGCCACCCGTGCCCTGACCGCCGCACCCTTCGGTGTCAACCTGATCGTCATGCACCCCGAACTCGCGCGGCTCGTCGAGGTCTGCCTGGACCACAAGGTGTCCCACGTGGTGCTGGCCGGCGGCCAGCCCAGCCAGGCGATCATCGCGCTCGCCAAGCGCGACGGCGCCAAGGTCATCGCCTTTGCGCCGGTGCTCGCCATCGGGCGCAAGCTCGCGCGGTCGGGCGTCGACGCCCTGGTCATCGAGGGCATGGAGGCGGGCGGTCATATTGGGCCCGTGTCGACCAGCGTGTTGGCCCAGGAGATCCTGCCGCACATGACCGACGTTCCCGTGTTCGTCGCCGGCGGCATCGGGCGCGGCGAGGCGATCGCAGGCTATGTCGAGATGGGCGCCACCGGCGGCCAGCTCGGCACGCGCTTCGTTTGCGCCCACGAATCGATCGCCCATCCGAAGTTCAAGCGTGCCTTCGTGCGTGCCGCCGCGCGCGACGCGCAGCCCTCGGTGCAGCTCGATCCGCAATTTCCGGTGATTCCCGTGCGCGCCCTGGTCAACCAGGGCACGCGCGCTTTCATGGACACCCAACGCGACGTGATCGCGCGGTTCCGGGCGGGCGAGATGGACCAGAAGGAGGCGCAGCTCGCCATCGAGCACTTCTGGGCCGGGGCCTTGCGCCGCGCCGTGATCGAGGGCGATGTCGAGAACGGCTCCGTGATGGCCGGCCAAAGCGTCGGCATGGTCACGGCGGAACAGTCGATGGCCGATATCCTGGGCGAAGTGATCGATCAGGCGGCGACCTTCGCCGGCGTTCCATTGTGACGGTTCTTGGTCCGTTTCGGCCATTTTCGTGTGTGGAAATTCAAGAACTTCGACTAGATACGGCGAACTCGGCCAAGAATTGCAGGTCGACTATGGGGGCGATAGGGTCCACCATCGGTAACGGCTCGAGACCTCCGGAGTTCGCAACGAGTGGCTCTGCAGCGCAATAGGCTGGCCCGCCAGGACGACGACGCCAACGTCACGCGGTTGCACGACGTGGCGGACCTCGGCGGGGCGCGCATCGTCGCGGACCTGCGCGGCACCCGTCAGCGCCTGGGCCTGTCGATCGACGACGTTGCCAAGCAACTGCGCATCGGCGCCGGTTTCCTCCAGGCCATGGAGGACGGGCGGTTCGAGGCCTTGCCGGGCCGCACCTACGTGGTCGGCTTCCTGCGCTCCTACGCCGAGTTCCTTGGCCTCGATGGCAAGAGCATCGTCGAGCGCTACCGGGACGAGGCGGGGGCCAACCACGGCCCGGCCGAGCTGAATTTTCCGGAACCATTGGCACCGCCGTCGCTGCCCACGGGCCGCATCATACTCATCGCCCTGGTGCTCGGCGCCGTGGTCGTCGCCGGCTGGTCGATCGTGCACGACCGCGCGACGCCGCTGTTCGAACGGGTGGCCCAAGTGCCGGCGGACCTTCTGGGGACGGTCGAGCCGGCGACCGAGCCCGCGACCGACACGGCATCGACCGGGGCGGCGGTGGCGGTGGTGGCGGAGCCCGCCGCGACCACGACAACCGCGACCGTCGTGGCCGCGCCATCGGCCGCAGCCGAAACCGTGTCCGCGGAAACCGCGCCGGCCGAACCGACTGTCGTTGCCGCCGTACCGGTCGAACCGGTCGCCGTCGAACCGGTCCCGGCGGAGCCCGTGGAGGTCGAGCTGAGTGCATCCGCGGTCGCCACGGCCGAGCCGATCGCGCCCGCGCCGGCGGAACCGGCCCTACCGGCGGTCGAGAGCGGCTACGTGCCCAACGTCTACGGCGGCGCGACGCCGGAGCGCATCGTCATCACCGCGACGGCCGACAGTTGGGTCCAGGTCAGCCGGGCGGACGGCTCGGCCGTGTTCACCCGCATCCTGGAACTGGGCGACGTCTACCACGTGCCGGACGATCCTGGCCTCGCGCTGCGCACCGGCAACGCCGGCGGCCTGACCATCACCGTCGATGGCGCGGTGGTGCCGGCGGTCGGCAGCGCCAACGAGGTCCGGCGCGGCATCGCGCTCGATCCGGACCGCCTCAAGGCGGGCACCGCCGTCCCCTGAGCCCCACGACGCCCAGCGCCAGGGCGCGGTTGCTGGCGGCGCGCCCCTGGGCTATTGGTGGGGCGGTTCCTCGGAACGGAGCGAGTCATGGGTGATTTCGGCGTCGGACCGGCGGCGCGCCGGCCGTCGCGCCAGATCCGGGTCGGCAAGGTCGTGGTCGGCGGCGGCGCCACGATCAGCGTCCAGTCCATGACCAACACACCCACCTCGGACGAGGCGGCCACGGTCAAGCAGGTCTATGCCCTGGCGGCAGCCGGCGCTGACATCGTGCGCGTGAGCTGCCCGGACGAGGCCTCGACCAAGGCGCTCAAGCATATCGTCTACGAAAGCCCGGTGCCGATCGTCGCGGACATCCACTTCCACTTCAAACGCGCGATCGAAGCGGCCGAGGCCGGTGCCACGTGCCTGCGCATCAACCCGGGCAACATCGGGTCCGCGGCGCGCGTCCGCGAGGTGGTCAGGGCCGCGCGCGACCACGGTTGCTCCATGCGCATCGGGGTCAACGCCGGCTCGCTCGAGAAGGACCTGCTCGAGACGTTCGGCCGGCCGACGCCCGAGGCCATGGTCGAAAGCGCCCGGCGCCATATCCGCGTGCTCGAGGACAACGACTTCCGCGACTTCAAGATCAGCGTCAAGGCGTCCAACGTCTATCTCGCGGTGGCCGCGTACCGGGCGCTGGCGGTTGCGTGCGACTACCCGCTGCACCTGGGCATCACCGAGGCGGGCGGGCTCTACAGCGGCACGGTCAAGTCGTCGATCGGGCTCGGCATGCTGCTGGCCGAGGGCATCGGCGACACCATCCGCGTCTCGCTCTCGGCCGATCCGGTCGAGGAGGTCAAGGCCGGCTTCGAGATCCTCAAGGCGCTGGAGCTGCGCCAGCGCGGCGTGACGGTGATCGCGTGCCCGAGCTGCGCGCGCCAGCAGTTCGAGGTGGTGCGCACCGTGGCCGAGCTGGAAAAGCGTCTGGCCCACATCCAGATGCCCTTGTCGGTCTCTATCATCGGCTGCGTCGTCAACGGCCCGGGCGAGGCGCGCTCGACCGACATCGGCGTCACTGGCGGCGGCAAGGGCAGCCATCTGGTCTACGTCTCGGGCATCGCCGACCACAAGATCGACGACGCGCGGCTGGTCGACCACGTGGTCGAGCTGGTCGAGAAGAAGGCGGCCGAGGTCACCGGCACCGCGCCGGCCCTGGCCGCGGCATCGTAGAGCGGGGTCCCGCGGGCCGGGCGTCTCGCCCCGGCCTGGGAAGGGGTGCCGTGTCAGCGCCGTCCTCACGCAAACTCCAGCCGGTCCGCGGCACGCACGATCTGCTGCCCGCCGACGTGCGCCGCCAACGCGCCGTCACCGACGCGACGCGCGCGGTCGCCGAACGCTACGGCTACGGCGAAATCGCGACGCCGATCTTCGAGTTCACCGATGTGTTCAGCCGGCCGCTGGGCGAGACCACGGACGTGGTCGCCAAGGAGATGTACACCTTCACCGACCGCAACGGCGACAGCCTGACGCTCAGGCCCGAGAACACCGCCAGCGTGGTGCGCGCGGTGCTGTCGAACGGCCTGCTGGATCAGGCCCCGCTCAAATACCACTACGCCGGCCCCATGTTCCGCTACGAACGGCCGCAGAAGGGCCGCCAGCGGCAGTTTCACCAGATCGGCGTCGAGTTGATCGGCGTCGCCGAGCCGGCCGCCGACGTCGAGGTGATCGCGCTCGCCGCCGACATCCTGGATGACCTGGGCGTTCTCGGCGTGACCCGGCTAGAGCTCAACAGCCTGGGCGATCCGGCCAGCCGCGCGGTGCACCGCGACGCGCTGGTGGCGCATCTCACACCGCTGGCCGATCGCTTGTCCGAGGACAGCCGCCGCCGGCTCGAACGCAACCCGTTGCGCATCCTGGACAGCAAGGACGAGGGCGACCGCACGTTGCTGGACGGCGCGCCGCGCCTGGAAGACCACCTGAACGACGACTCGCGGCGCTTCTTCGACGCGGTGCGGCGCGGGCTCGATCACCTCGGCATCGCCTATGTGCAGAACGCCCGCCTGGTGCGCGGCTTCGACTACTACACCCACACGGCGTTCGAGTTCGTCACCCAACAGCTCGGCGCCCAAGGCACCGTGATCGGCGGCGGCCGCTACGACGGGCTAGTCGAGCAGATGGGCGGACCGGCGACGCCGGGCATCGGCTGGGCCGGGGGCATCGAGCGCATCGCCATGCTGATCGGAAATCCCCCGCCAGGTCCGCGCCCCTACGCGATCGTGCCGATCGGCGCGACCGCCGAAGGCATCGCCGATCGGCTGGCGCACGACCTGCGTCGCCGGGGCTTCGCGGTCGACCTGGCCTACCGCGGCAATGTGGCGCGGCGCATGAAGCGCGCCAACAAGGTCAATGCCTTGGCGGCGCTGATCCTGGGCGATGACGAACTGGCGCGCGGCGCCCTCAAGGTGCGCCTGCTCGACAGCGGCCGCGAGATCGAGGTCGCGCTCGACGATGTCGCGGCGCGACTGGCCGATCTGGCCTGACGGGCGATCCTTGCGCGCACCCCGTGCCATGGCGATCGGGGCGACCCACCGGACGGCGCCGTTGACCCTGCGCGAGCGTATCGTGCCCGAGGACGGCGCGGTCCAGCCGCTGCTGGCCGATCTGACGCGCGCGGGCCTGACCCAGGCGCTGGCGGTCGCCACGTGCGACCGGGTCGAGGTGTTCGCCGTGGCCGAGGACGCCGCCGCGACGACGCGCCAAGTGACCGCCGTGTTCGCCGCCCACGCGGACGCGCACGCCACGACGCTCGAGCCCCACGTGCGCACGCTGGTCGATGCCGACGCGGTGCGCCACCTGGCCGCCGTCGCGGCGGGGCTCGATAGCCTGGTGCTGGGCGAGCCCGAGGTGTTCGGTCAGGTCAAGGCGGCCGAAGGCCATGCCCGTGCAGCCGGCCTGATGGGGCCCGAGCTCGACCGCTGGATCCAGGCGGCCTTCCGCATCGCCAAGCGCGTGCGCGCCGAGACAGCCATCGGCCAGCGCCCTGTAGGACTCGCCTCGGCGGCGCTCGGCGTCGCGAGTCGGGTTCACGGCGACCTGGCGGCCCGCTCGGCCCTGGTGATCGGCGCCGGCGACGCGGCCGAGATGATCGCCCGCACCCTGATCGAGGGCGGCCTCGGTCGTGTCACGGTCAGCCACCCGACCGAGCGTCGCGCGCAAGGTCTGGCCCAGCGACTGCGTGCCAACCTGACGCCGTTCAGCGCGCTCGACGCGGCGCTGGCGACCGCCGATATCGTGCTCGCGGCACTTGGCGACGGCCGTGTAGTGCTGACCCGCGCAGGGCTGGAGGCCGCGCGGCGCGCCCGGCGACGTCGGCCCATGGTCGTGTTCGATCTGGCGCTGCCCTCAGACCTGGAGCCGACCGCCGAGACGCTCGACGACATCTTCGTCTTCCGCCTCGACAATCTGGAGCGGATCGCCGAGGGAGGCCGGGCCGAGCGCGAAGGCGCCGCGGCCGCGGCGTGGGCGCTGATCGACCAAGGCGTCGCCGACTACATGCGCGCCGGCGAGGAACGCCAGGCTGTGCCGGCGATCGTCGGCCTGCGCCGCGCCTTCGAGGCGGAGCGGGATCGCCTGCTGGCCGAGCAGCCCGGCCTCGACGGGGCGGCGGCGACCCGGGTGCTGATCCAGCGCGTGGTGCACGGGCCGACCATAGCGTTGCGCCGCATGGCCGGTGCGGGCGATGACGTTGCGGCGGCCGAAGCGCTGCTGGCGCGACTGTTTGCGCCGGACACGGATACTGGAAACGAGGATCGATGATCCGCAGCGAGACCCTGGACCGCCTGCTCGAGCGGCACGCCGCGCTGAATGCCGCGATGGCGCGGCCCGACAACGCCACCGACGACATGGTGCGCATGGCCAAGGAGTACGCCGAGCTGACCCCGGTCGTCGGCGCCATCGACGCGCTGCGCCGCTGCGAGACAGAGATCGCCGACCTAAACGCCATGATCGACGGCGAGGCCGACCAGGAACTCCGCCGCATGGCCGAGGACGAACGGGCCGCGCTCGCCCTGCGCCTGCCCGAGCTCACCCAGCGTGTGCGCGTCATGCTGCTGCCCAAGGACGAGGCGGACGAGAAGAACGCCATCCTCGAGGTGCGCGCGGGGACCGGCGGCGAGGAAGCGGCGCTGTTCGCGGCCGGGCTGTTTCGCCTCTACCAGCGCTACGCCGAACTGCGCGGCTGGAAGGTCGAACTGCTGCATATGAGCGAGACCGGGCTCGGCGGCCTCAAGGAAGGCCAGATGGCGATCCGCGGCCGCGTCGTGTTCGCCCGTCTGAAGTTCGAATCGGGCGTGCACCGGGTGCAGCGCGTTCCGGCGACCGAGGCGGGCGGGCGCATCCATACCTCGGCGGCCACGGTCGCCGTGTTGCCCGAGGCCGAGGAGGTCGACATCAAGATCGACGAGAAGGACCTGCGCATCGACGTCTTCCGCGCCTCCGGCCCCGGCGGCCAATCGGTCAACACAACCGACAGCGCCGTGCGCATCACCCACCTGCCGACGGGCCTGGTGGTGATCCAGCAGGACGAGAAGTCGCAGCACAAGAACAAGGCCAAGGCGCTGCGCGTGCTGCGCGCGCGGCTCTACGAGGCCGAGCGCCAGGCCAAGGCCGCCGACCGCGCCGCCCAGCGCAAGAGCCAGATCGGTTCCGGCGACCGGTCCGAGCGCATCCGCACGTACAACTTCCCCCAGGGCCGCGTGACCGACCACCGCATCAACCTGACGCTCTACAAGATCGACCGGGTCATGGACGGCTCGGCGTTGGACGAGCTGATCGACGCCCTGGTCGCCGATGACCAGGCGCAACAGCTCGGGGAGTTGTCGTGACGACGATGCGCCACGCTCTCGACGCGGGCGCGCGGCGGTTGGCCGCGGCCGGTATCGCGACCGCACGGCTCGATGCGCGCGTGCTGCTGTGCCACGCGGTGCCGTGCCCGCCCGAGACGCTGGTCGGGCACGGCGATCGGCCGCTCGGGTCGGCCGCGGCGGCGCGTTTCGATGCCGCGCTCGCCCGGCGCCAGGCGCGCGAGCCGGTGGGGCTGATCACCGGCCAACGGGCGTTCTGGACGCTGGACCTGCGGGTGACGGCGGCGACGCTGAGCCCGCGTCCCGAGAGCGAGACGGTCATCGAGGCCGTGCTGAGTCGCGTCCGAGATCGGCAGGCGCCGTTTCGCCTGCTCGATCTGGGCACCGGAACCGGCTGTTTGCTGCTGGCGCTACTGACGGAACTGCCCTCGGCGCGTGGCCTGGGCATCGATCGCAGCGCCGCCGCCGTGGCCACGGCGCGCCGCAACGCCCGCGATCACGGCCTGGACGCGCGGGCGGACTTCGTCGTCGGCGACTGGGCGACGGCGCTTGGCGGCGCGTTCGACGTGGTGGTCGCCAACCCGCCGTATATCCCCAGCGGGATGATCGAAGGCTTGGAGCCCGAGGTGGCGCGCCACGAACCCCGCGCCGCCCTGGACGGTGGTGTGGACGGGCTGGACGCCTACCGCGCGATCCTTCCGGAACTGCCGCGGCTCGCGCGGCCGGGGTCGATCATGGCGTTGGAGGTCGGGGAGGGCCAGGCGCCCTGGGTCGCCGGGCACTTGGCAGACCTTGGCTTCGCGGTGGTCGCCGTCGTGCCGGATTTGGCCGGAATCGGCCGGGTGGTCCTTGCACAGGCACCGGAGGCACCCAAGATAAGTCTTGGATTGGCGCCGGATGTCCGTTAGCGTGCGCCATCTTCCGTGCTTGCAGAGCAGTGCAATGGCCGGACGGGAGCGAAGGCTTCCAAAGGTGCGTCGTGGCGCCTTGTTTCTTGAGACGAGGGTTTGAAGGGTCGGCGGCTCCGGGGAACGGGCCGCGCGTCAACGGCGGGTCCATGACAACTCCATCACAACTCCATCACAACGGTATCCATGAGAACAGGTCCAAACCAGAAGCGTTCGCGCAACGGACGCGGCCACATGCGTCGGTCCCACGGCGGGGGGGGGGGCGGGTTCCACCGCAACCAGAGCCTGGACAGCAACGGCCCCGACGTGAAGCTGCGAGGCACGGCCAACCAGATCTACGACAAGTATCTGATCCTGGCGCGCGACGCCCAATCCTCCGGCGACCGGGTCGGCGCCGAGAACTACCTGCAACACGCTGAGCACTACTTCCGCATGATGATGGCGGCCGGCACCGTGCCGGTGCCGCGCAACAACGGCCACATGGACGACGACGAGGAACCGGCGGCCGAGGGCCAGACGGCCAACGGCGAGGCGCCGCCACCGGCCGAACAGCCCCAGGGCTGACGATCCGGCCAGGACCCTTGTGTTGCTTGACGGCAACACCATATCCGCTGCGACGGGATGGCGCGGATAGGAAGGGCGGCCATGGATCCTGAACGCTATACGGAACGCGCGCGCGGTTTCATCCAGGCCGCGCAGATGCTGGCGCAACGCAACGGCCATCAGCGGCTGCAGCCCGAACACGTCCTCAAGGTGCTGCTCGACGACAAGGAAGGCCTGGCGGCCGGCCTGATCCGGCGCGCCGGTGGCCGGCCCGAACAGGTGCTGACCGCGATCGAGGCCGAACTCGCACGCGCGCCGCGCGTCGAGGGCTCCGGCGCCGGCCAACTGTACCTCGCGCCCGAGACGGCACGCCTGTTTGAGTCGGCCGAGAAGCTGGCCGAGAAGGCCAAGGACAGCTTCGTCACCGCCGAACGGCTGCTGCTCGCCTTCGCGCTCGCCTCGGGCAGCGCCGCCGAACGGATCCTCAAGGCCGCCGGCGTCACGGCGCAAACGTTGAACGCCGCCATCGAGGACCTGCGCAAGGGCCGCACGGCCGACACCGCCTCGGCCGAGGAAGGCTACGACGCGCTCAAGAGGTACGCCCGCGACGTCACCCAGGCGGCGCGCGAAGGCAAGGTCGACCCGGTCATCGGGCGCGACGAGGAGATCCGGCGCACCATCCAGGTGCTCAGCCGGCGCACCAAGAACAACCCCGTGTTGATCGGCGAACCCGGCGTCGGCAAGACCGCCATCGTCGAGGGCCTCGCCCAGCGCATCGTCAAGGGCGACGTGCCCGAATCGCTCAAGAACAAGCGGCTGCTGGCGCTCGACCTGGGCGCCATGATCGCCGGCGCCAAGTACCGCGGCGAGTTCGAGGAGCGGCTGAAGGCCGTGCTCGCCGAGGTGACCCAGGCGGCCGGCGAGGTCGTACTGTTCATCGACGAGTTGCACACCCTGGTCGGCGCCGGCAAGGCCGAGGGCGCCATGGACGCCTCGAACCTGCTGAAGCCGGCGCTGGCGCGCGGCGAACTGCACTGCGTCGGCGCCACGACGCTCGACGAGTACCGCAAGCACATCGAGAAGGACGCGGCGCTCGCGCGCCGGTTCCAGTCGGTGTTCGTGGCCGAACCCTCGGTCGAGGACACCATCGCGATCCTGCGCGGGCTCAAGGAGAAGTACGAGCTGCATCACGGCGTGCGCATCACAGACGGCGCGATCGTCGCCGCCGCGACGCTGGCCAACCGCTACATCACCGACCGCTTCCTTCCCGACAAGGCGATCGACCTGGTCGACGAATCGGCCAGCCGACTCCGCATCGAGGTGGACAGCAAGCCCGAGGCGATCGACGAGCTCGACCGCCGCATCATCAAGCTGAAGATCGAGCGCGAGGCGCTGAAGAAGGAAACCGACGCCGCGTCGAAGGACCGGCTGGCCAAGCTTGAGGTCGAGCTCGCCGAGCTCGAGGAACGCTCGGCCGAATTGACGCGGCGCTGGCAGGACGAGAAAGGCGACTTGGCCAAGGGCCAGAAGCTGAAGGAGGAGTTGGAGGCCGCGCGCCATGAGCTCGAGGTCGTGCAGCGCAAGGGCGATCTGGCGCGCGCGGGCGAGCTGACCTACGGGATCATTCCGGGCCTGGAGAAGCGGCTGGCCGGCGCCGAGGCCTCGGCGCACCGCCTGTTGCGTGAGGACGTCACCGCCGAGGACATCGCGGCCATCGTGTCGCGCTGGACCGGCGTGCCCGTGGACAAGATGCTGCAGGGCGAACGCGACAAGCTGCTGCGCATGGAGTCCGTGCTGGGGACCCGTGTCATCGGCCAGGCCGAGGCGATCGCCGCGGTCAGCAACGCCGTGCGCCGGGCGCGCGCCGGCCTGCAGGACCCCAACCGGCCGATCGGCTCGTTCCTGTTCCTCGGGCCGACGGGTGTCGGCAAGACCGAGCTGGTCAAGGCGCTGGCTGCCTTCCTGTTCGATGACGAACAGGCGATGGCGCGCATCGACATGTCGGAATACATGGAGAAGCACGCGGTCAGCCGCCTGATCGGCGCGCCGCCGGGCTATGTCGGCTACGACGAGGGCGGCGCGCTGACCGAGGCCGTGCGGCGCCGGCCCTACCAGGTGGTGCTGTTTGACGAGGTCGAGAAGGCGCACCCGGACGTGTTCAACGTGCTGTTGCAGGTGCTCGACGACGGTCGGCTGACCGACGGCCAGGGTCGCACGGTCGATTTCAAGAACACGCTCATCATCATGACGTCGAACCTGGGCAGCGACATCCTGGCGGCCCAGCCGGACGGCGCCGACACGGGTGCCGTGCGCGACGACGTGATGGCCGTGGTGCGTGGCGCGTTCCGGCCCGAGTTCGTGAACCGGCTGGACGAGATCATCCTGTTCCACCGGCTCAGCCGCGCCCACATGGACAAGATCGTCGCGATCCAGATCGCCTGGCTCGAGGCGTTGCTGGCCGACCGCACGATCGCGGTCACGCTGGACGAACGCGCGCTCGCCTGGCTCGCCGACCAGGGCTACGACCCGGTCTACGGTGCCAGGCCGCTGAAGCGCGTGATCCAGCGCAGCCTGCAGAACCCGCTGGCCGGCATGATCCTGGAGGGCTCGGTCAAGGACGGCGACACGGTCAAGGTCACCGCCAGCGCGCTCGGCCTCGTGTTCAACGGCCACGCGGTCGAGGAAGCGGCGTAGGGCTTACGACACCAGGTAGCGTGCCGGTGTCAGGATCGGGATCGCACGGAACGGATCGAGCGCCAGCAGATCCTCGTCGCCGGTCAAGATCAGGTCGGCGCGGCCGTTGACGGCGACCTCCAGCACATGGTCGTTGCGTGGATCCCGGATGGCGCGAATCACCTCGACAATCGGGACGAAGCTGACGTTCTCGGTCAGCTGGCGCAGGAACGCGACGCGGGTCGCCTTAGGGACCCAGCGATCGAACCGTGAGCGGTTCAGCACGTCGGCCAGTTCGAGCATGGTCGCGTCGGAGACGAGAACCTTTCCCTCCGTCATGGCCTTGCGCAGGGCTTGGGCCGGTTTGGAACGTGGCGCCAGGAGCCGACTGACCAGGACGTTGGTGTCGACGACGACCAGCCGACTACGATTCATCGCGGAGAAGTTCCGCGAGGATCTCCTCGGTCATGCCGCGAGCCTCGGCCTCCTTACCGACGCGATCACAGAACGCGTTAAAGTCATCGATCCTGGCGCGGCGCAACCGCTCGTAGTCCTCCATCGAGATCACCACGGCCACCTCGCGCTCGTGCCGGCGGATGATCACCGGCTCCCGCTGGACTGTGTCGAGCACCTCGGCGAAGCGCTGCTTCGCGGCCGTGGCGGACATTTCACGCATGAGCAGCACTCCGGAATCTGAATATGATCAATTTAGTTAAATTGTTCAATTTGGTCAAATCGACACGATGTAAGCGATCAGCCAGCCATCGCCCCCTCGCGCGAGACGACGCGGCCGGCCTTGGCCACCAGCGCGCGGGCCGCGGCGGTCGTGATGCAGGCGAGCACCGCGGCGAGCTCGGCGTCCTTGGCCCAGTAGAAGCGGTAGGCGAGCAGCATGGCGCGTTCCAGCATGTCGCCGTTGCCGAACGGCGACCAGGCATCGCGGATGCCGTCGTTGCCCAGGCACACGGTGACGCCCAGCGCGCAGCAGCGGCACCGGCGGCAGCGCGCTGTCGGACGGCGCCGGTGGTCATCAGGGCGACACGCTGCTCCGCCAGCCGGCGGCCGAGGGCCTCCTGGCGGGCCGGCGGCAGCTCGCCCAGGCAATAGGCGTGGCTGATCATGGTGCGGCCCTGTAACCCCGTGGCCGCGACGAAATCGACGATGCGCTCGATCTGCCAGGCGCCGAGCTCGCCGCCGTCGTGCAGGTGGATGTCGACGGCGCAGCCGCGCCGTTCGGCGATGGTGAAGATCGTCTCTAGATGGCGGATCGGGTCGCGGCCGATGCCGGCCGGGTCGATGCCGCCGATGGTCTCAATGCCGACCCCGATGGCCGCGTCCATCAGATCCGCCGTGCCGGGCGTGATCAGCATGCCACGCTGGGGAAACGCCACTAGCTCGATGTCCACGAGGTCGCGCAGCCGTTCGCGCAGGCCGAGCAGCGCCTGGACCGAGCCGAGCCCGGTCTCGGGGTTGACATCCACGTGGGTGCGGAGGCGCGTGGTGCCCCTGGCGACGTAGTGGCGCACGAGCGCTTTGGCGCGGCTCGCCGTGGGCGTCGTCACGGTGCGCAGCACGCGCCTCTCGTTCTCAATCAGGTCGGTCAGGGTCGGCCCGGCGCTGTTGGAACGCCACGGCTCGCCCCACAGCGTCTTGTCAATGTGCGCGTGGCTTTCGATCGGGCCCGGCAACATCAAGAAGCCGGCGCCGTCGATCACGTCGTCGACCGCGCCAACGGTTGAACCGAACGCCGCGAAGCGGTCGTTCTCGATCAGCACGTCGGTCGCGGCACCGCCCAGCGGGGGGACCGCGCGAAGCAGGCTGCGCGTCATCGTGCGGTGCCCCCGAGGAAGCGGTCGAGCACGTTCTTCGTGATTCGCCCGGTCATGGCGCAGCCGAGGGTCAGGCCCTTGACCCACTCGCACGTCGCGGCGTTGAACACCTCGCCCTTGCCCCGCGCGAAGCACGCCACCATGCCGGCGCCGCGCATGGCCCTGTCCAGCGCCGCCGGCGATGTGTCGTCGTAAAGCACCATGGCCTTGAACAGCGCGTCCGAATCGCCGATGCCGGGGGTCGAGCCCCAATGGCCGCGGTCGGTCTCGCCCATGACGGCCGGGGCCATGGCCAGGATGGCCAGGCCCTCGGGCGCGCCGTCCTGGTGCGTCGGGTAGGGCAGGCCATCGCGGAACGTGTAATCCACGCCGTCGACCTCGTAGCCGACGATGCCGGCCTCGGCGCCGAACAGGTCGCCGTAGTAGAGATCGGTGCCGGCGAACGCCCAGTGGTCGGGGCGGTAGACCGTGAAGCCGCCGGAGGCGCGCGGCGTCGCCTGGCCGATGCGCGCGTAGATGCCGTAGAGCGCGTTGAGCCCCATGGTCGCGGCGCCGGGACGGCCGACGAGCGGGTCCTCCCAGGTGGACGACAGGCGCTGGCCGGGTTCGCCCGCCGTGCCGCGCAGCGGATCGTGATCGCGCGCCACGTACTTGAAGCAGACCTGGCGGCGGCCCTCGTCCTCGAGCCGGACCTGCCACATGTAGTTGGCGCCGAAGCGCGCGACGCGGCCGCCGCGATCGACGAAGCCGTCGATCGTGTCGCGCATCTCCCACGACCAGTACTCGTCGTGGCCGACGACCACGGCGCAGGCGTAACCGTCCAGCGCCTCGGGCCGGAACTGCAGGTCGTGCTGGGTGATGACGTCGACCGCGTAGCCGTTGCGCTCGGCCCAGACCAGGAACTGCCGGTCGTAGGTCGCCCACCCAGCCGAGGCGTAGAAGCGGGCATAGCCGTTGGCCAACGCCCATTCCCGGTTGGCATAGCGCGCGATGCCGCCGGTCCGCACCGGCGATTCGAGCGAGGAGCGCGGCGCGCCCTCGGGCAGCCGCACGAAGCCGCGCGACCACGGCCGTTCCAGGCTGAGCACGGGCGCGGGCCAGCACCCCCCGGCTCCGGCGATGCCCTGGTAGTGGTTGGCGCCGCCCCACTCGTTGTACGCGGTCCACGTACCCGTCGCGGCGATCAGCAGCACCCGGCGTGCGCGCGGCTTACCGGCGGCGGGTCGCACGGCGAACCAGTGGTACTGCTCGCGCGTCTGTCCGCCCGGCCCGGCGAAGCGGGTGACGACGACGTAGCCGCCCGATGGCGCGTCCGCCGGCACGCGCCAAGTGAACGCCACGGGCCAGCCGCAGCCCTTGGCGTAGGCGTCGGCCGGCGTCGGGTGACGCACACCAGTCTGCTCCGGCAATCGCGCGGCGGTCGTGGGCACGGCGCCATCGCGGAGAATCTCCACGTCGTAGCGCGGCGCCGACGACGAGACGTGGAACGCGACCGTATCGCCGGGGGCGTAGCTCAGGCGGTCGGTGTAGCACCACGCCTCCGGCTCGGCCGGATCGTCGCCGGGCGCCTCGTAGAAGAACAGGCCGTCGAGCGAGGTCCACGCGTTGCGCCGGATCGCGCGGCGCGTGTTGAAGGCGAACGTCGACCAGTCGAATCGGCCGGAGGCGGTACTGCTGCTGCGGGCCATGGTGCCTACCGGGGCGGGGCGGATCAGACGAAGACGACCGCGACGCGGCCCAGGTCGCCGAAACGCGCCGTGACGATTCGACCCGGGGCGATGGGCAAGGGCGCCGCGCACGTGCCGGTGGTCACGACGCATCCGGCTTCGATGGCGATGCCGCGGTCCAGCCTATCGGCGACCAGCCAGGCGAGCGCCGTGCGCGGGTCGCCGAGCGCGTTGGCGCCCGAGCCCTCGTGTACGGTGCCAGCATCGTCGCCGATGGTCACCGGCACCGCCGCCAGGTCGCGGCCGCGCCAGCCCTTGGCCTCGCGGCCGAGCACGAACCAACGAGCACAGGCCGCGTCAGCGACGAGCTGCGGCGCGCTAGCGCGCGCGAAGTCCTCGAAGCGCGAATCAGGCACTTCGATCGCCAGGTGCAGTTTGCCCACGGCGGCGAGAACCGCCTCGCGGTCGTGGGCGTCGCCGGGACGGATGGACCGGGCGAAGCGGAACGCGAACTCCGGCTCGGCCACCGCCATGTGCAGATCGCCGGCGGCGATGCGGGCGCCACCCTCGAGCGCGAAACGCTCGAACAGCGGCCCGGTGAGCGGCGCGGTCACGCCGATGTGCCGTTGCCCGGCCGCGCTGGTCGCGGCGATCTTCCAACCGAAGTGCCGACCCGCCAACGCACCGAGCGCCGCCTGCACGGCATAGCCCTCGTCCAGATCGCGCGGTCGGCAGGCTTCGGGCAGCGCGTCCATCCGCCGGCTCGATTGCCAGGCGGACCACAGGATTTCGGCGGCCTTGTCGGCGCGACTCATCGTTTCATCACCTTCTTCACGAAGCGGGCCGTGCAATCCACCGCTTCGGCCCAGGCGACATGCTCGGGCACGCCGGACGCCTTGGACGGCACGAGGGAGTGATCGGCGTCGTCGATCCAATGGATCGTGATCGCGGCGGACAGGTCATAGCGGGGTACCTCGGTGGCGTTGCCCATGGTGTCGCGGCCGCCCTGGACGATCAAGGTGGGGGTCGCGAGCCGCGCCAGATGCGCGATGCGGGGCGCGGCGGGCTTGCCCGGCGCGTGGAATGGGAAGCCGAGGCAGACCAGGCCGGCTACGCCGGCCTCGTCGGTAATCAGGCTGGCCATGCACCCGCCCATGGACTTGCCGCCGATCACCAGGCGGCGCGGGTCGTGATCGGCGAGCGCCGCGCGCCACGCCGCCAGCAGTGTCGGCTGGCGATCGGGCGGGCGCCGCCGTCCGTCGGTGCGCATCGCGGCCATGTAAGGGAACTCGAAGCGCCCCACCCGCAAGTCTGGCGGGCGAGGCCGGCCGCGATCGCGATCATGAACGGGCTGTCCATGGGGGCGCCGGTGCCGTGCGCCAGGATGACGGTGGTCCGCGCGCGTGCCGGGCCGTCGAACAGCCAGTCGGTCACGGCGAAGGCCGGGCGCGCAGTTCGGCGCGCACGGCGGGGCCCAGATCGCCACCGCCGACCGAAACCCGGTCAAGATCGAGCCAGGACGCCGTCAGGCGCAACTCTGGGGCAAGCGCGGCGGCGACCGCTACGGCGTCCACGTCGGCCTCGGCGTGGATCGAGATTGCCCGCAAGGTACGCTCGGCCCGGTCAGCCTTCAGGTCGACGCGCGCCACCAGCCGATCGTCCAGCAGGAACGGCAGTACGTAGTAGCCGTGGCTGCGCTTGTGCCGCGGCGTGTAAAGCGCGATGCGGTAGTGGAAGTCGAACAACCGTTCGGCCCGCGCGCGCATCCACACGACAGGGTCGAACGGCGACAGCAGGGCGGCCGCGCGGACGCGACGGGGGGGGCGCGCGTCCGCCGCCATGAAGGCGCGCGGCGACCAGCCCTTGACCCGCACCTCGCGCACCGCGCCGGCGTCGATCAGCTCGCGCAGGCGGGCGCGGTTGTCCATCGGCGGCAGGCGGTAGTAATCACGGATCTCGGCTTCGGTCGCGATGCCCAACGCACCGATGGCGTGGCGCACCAGGGTGCGTTGCGAGTCCGCCTCGTCGGGTGTCGGTAGATTCAACACGGCGGCGGGCAGCACGCGCGCCGGCAGGTCGTAGAGACGCTCGAAACCGCGGCGCGTCGCCGTGGTGACGAGGCCGGCGTAGAACAGCCACTCCAGCGCGGTCTTGCCGTCGCTCCAGCCCCACCAGGGACCGGTCGAACGGCCCGGGTCGCTGAGGTCCGAGACCGCCAGGGGACCGTGCTCGGCGACCTCGGACAACACTTGGTCGACGTAGGCCCGCCGCTCGCGCCCGAAGCGGTCGAACCAGTGACGGCCGCGCGAATTGAGCGCGCGCGCCATGCGCCAGCGGTAAAGCGGCTGCGCCGCGAGCGGAACCAGGGACGCTTCGTGGCCCCAGTACTCGAACAGCGCGCGGCCGCGCCGCGGGCCCCACGCAAGCCGGTCGAGGGCGTCGCGCGAATACGCACCGAGCCGCGAGAACAGCGGCAGATAGTGCGATCGCACGAAAACGTTGACCGAGTCGATCTGCAGCAGCCCGAGTCGGTCGATGGTCGCGATCAGCCGCGTGCGGCTGACGCTGCGCGGCCGCGACTGGGCGAACCCCTGGGCGGCAAGCGCGAGCCGGCGCGCCTCGGCGCGCGACAACATCTCAGGCTGTGCGCTCGTGACCGTGACCCTGGGGCGTCGCGAAGCGCTACTGACCAGCCACCCGCGTCGCGCCGGCAAGCGCGGCGAATTGCCGGTCGAGCGCGATGCGGGCCTCGAAGAACGCGGCCAACGCCGTGCCGTCGAGCGGCACGGCGTTCGGCAGGTCCACGCCGTTGGGATCGACCTGCTTGCCGGCGACGATCACCTCGTAGTGCAGGTGACTGCCAGTGCAGCGGCCGGTGCAACCGACATAGCCGATCACCTGGCCCTGGGTCACCTTGGCACCCTTGGTGATGCCCTTGGCGAACTTGCTCATGTGGGCGTAGGCGGTCTTGAAGTCGCCGTCGTGGCGGATACGGATGTAGTTGCCGTAGCCGTGGAACTTGCCGGCGAACTCGATGACGCCGTTGCCCGCGGCCAGGATAGGCGTGCCCCTGGGCGCACCGAAATCGACGCCCTTGTGCATCTTGGTGAAGCCCTGGAACGGATCCTTGCGCTTGCCGAACGTCGAGGTCACGCGCGCCCCGTTGATCGGCGTGCGCAGCAGCGCGCGCCGCACGCTCTGACCGTCGGCATGGAAATAGTCGGGTACCTCGCCCGGAGCGGCGTAGAGGTAGATCGGAATCGCCCGGCCGTTGACTTCGAGACTAGCGTAGAGCGGCGAGCCGTAGCGGATGACGGCGCCGGTGTCGTCGGTGAAGACTTCGTAGAGTACCTCGAAGCGGTCGCCGGCGCGCAGATCGCGCTGGAAGTCGACGACGAAGCTGAGCGCCGCGATGAAGTCGTTCATCACCTCGGGCGGCACGCCTGCTTCCTCGGCCGCCTCATAAAGGCTGGACGCAATGGTGCCCGAGGCACGCTGCAGAGTCGCGGCCGCGTCGGCGGCGCGCTTGATCGCGCGGAAGCCGTCTTGGCCGACGCGCCGCACCTCGGCGACCTTGCCGGGCTCGACGGTGACCGACAGGCCGATCAGGCGCGCGGCTTCGGCGCCGGTGGGCGGCGCGAAGGTCAGCGTCACGGTCTGACCCGGACGCAGGCCGCGCGGGTTGAACTCGGCCTTGAACGCATCGACCACCGCCTTAGCGTC
>Ga0194121_10000066_pt1:0-15000 | contig 158709 bp, 155 predicted proteins | sample TA2MahCa50mmetaG_FD_148609 | JGI IMG/M metagenome (GOLD analysis project Ga0194121, IMG submission 148609) | Freshwater microbial communities from Lake Tanganyika, Tanzania - TA2015020 Mahale Deep Cast 50m | ecosystem: Environmental > Aquatic > Freshwater > Lake | place: Tanzania... | reverse complement strand
GAGTGAAACAGAACCTGAAACCGGATGCCTACAAGCAGTCGGAGCGGTGCGGCGGTTTTCGGATCGTCGGGCCGTGACGGCGTACCTTTTGTATAATGGGTCAGCGAGTTCGTCTGTGCAGCAAGCTTAAGCCGATAGGTGTAGGCGTAGCGAAAGCGAGTCTGAATAGGGCGTCGAGTTGCACGGATGAGACCCGAAACCGAGTGATCTAGCCATGAGCAGGTTGAAGGTGCGGTAACACGCACTGGAGGACCGAACCGGTAGATGTTGAAAAATCTTCGGATGACTTGTGGCTAGGGGTGAAAGGCCAATCAAACTCGGAGATAGCTGGTTCTCCGCGATAGCTATTGAGGTAGCGCGTCGTGTGATTACCGCCGGGGGTAGAGCACTGGATGGGCTAGGGGGGAGCGATCCTTACCAAACCTAACCAAACTCCGAATACCGGCGAGTACAGCACGGCAGACAGACTACGGGAGCTAAGTTCCGTGGTCGTGAGGGAAACAGCCCAGACCGCCAGCTAAGGCCCCCAAGTCGTGGCTAAGTGGGAAAGGATGTGGGACGGCCAAGACAACCAGGAAGTTGGCTTAGAAGCAGCCATCTTTTAAAGAAAGCGTAATAGCTCACTGGTCTAGATAAGCTATCCTGCGCCGAAAATGTAACGGGGCTCAAGCCACGCGCCGAAGCTGCGGGTGTGACGGGAAACCGTCACGCGGTAGCGGAGCGTTCCGTATGCCCGTGAAGGGATGCGCGCGAGCGATCCTGGAGGTATCGGAAGTGAGAATGCTGACATGAGTAGCGACAAACAGTGTGAGAAACACTGTCGCCGAAAGTCCAAGGGTTCCTGCGCAAGGTTAATCCGCGCAGGGTTAGCCGGCCCCTAAGGCGAGGGCGAAAGCCGTAGTCGATGGGAACCAGGTCAATATTCCTGGGCCTGCTGGTGGTGACGAATGCCGTTAGTTGTCGTCCCTTATCGGATTGGGGCGGCAGCGAAAGCGTTCCAGGAAATAGCCCCAGCATATAGACCGTACCCCAAACCGACACAGGTGGACTGGTAGAGAATACCGAGGCGCTTGAGAGAACGGTGTTGAAGGAACTCGGCATAATACCCTCGTAACTTCGGGAGAAGAGGGCCCTGCTCTTGGGCAACCAGGAGCGGGGGGCACAGAAATGGGGGTAGCGACTGTTTACTAAAAACCCAGGGCTCTGCAAAGTCGCAAGACGACGTATAGGGTCTGATGCCTGCCCGGTGCCGGAAGGTTAAGAGGAGAGGTGAAAGCTTTGAATCGAAGCCCCGGTAAACGGCGGCCGTAACTATAACGGTCCTAAGGTAGCGAAATTCCTTGTCGGGTAAGTTCCGACCTGCACGAATGGCATAACGACTTCCCCGCTGTCTCCAACACCGACTCAGCGAAATTGAATTCTCCGTGAAGATGCGGAGTACCCGCGGTTAGACGGAAAGACCCTGTGCACCTTTACTGCAACTTTGCAGTGGTGCTAGGGATTGCATGTGTAGGATAGGTGGGAGCCTATGAAGCGGCGGCGTCAGCCGTCGTGGAGGCACCGTTGAAATACCACCCTTGTGATCTCTGGCATCTAACCGAGGTCCGTCATCCGGATCCGGGACCCTGCATGGTGGGCAGTTTGACTGGGGCGGTCGCCTCCTAAAGAGTAACGGAGGCACGCGATGGTGGGCTCAAGCTGGTCGGAAATCAGCTGTTGAGTGCAATGGCATAAGCCCGCCTGACTGCGAGAGCGACGGCTCGAGCAGAGACGAAAGTCGGTCATAGTGATCTGGTGGTTCCGCGTGGAAGGGCCATCACTAATTGGATAAAAGGTACGCCGGGGATAACAGGCTGATGACGCCCAAGAGTCCATATCGACGGCGTCGTTTGGCACCTCGATGTCGGCTCATCACATCCTGGGGCTGTAGCCGGTCCCAAGGGTTCGGCTGTTCGCCGATTAAAGTGGTACGTGAGCTGGGTTTAAAACGTCGTGAGACAGTTTGGTCCCTATCTGCCGTGGGTGTAGGAGACTTGAGAGGAGCTGCCCCTAGTACGAGAGGACCGGGGTGGACGAACCTCTGGTGTACCGGTTGTCGCGCCAGCGGCATCGCCGGGTAGCCAAGTTCGGACGGGATAACCGCTGAAGGCATCTAAGCGGGAAGCCCCCCTCAAGACCGGGTCTCCCTCGAGAGCCGTGGAAGACCACCACGTTAATAGGCCGGGTGTGGAAGCGCGGTAACGCGTGTAGCTGACCGGTCCTAATCGCTCGATCGAGCTTGAGTCTTCGCCACTCGTGCCCAGGATCCAGCCCGCGCCCAGCGGGCCTTGCCTGGCGCCACGGTTCGATCCGCCAGGGTCGAACCAACCCAACACGGTTCGACCCCGCGGGGTCGAACTGAACCCAACATCCACCCGGCCGGCCGCCGGGTGAGTTGAACCACGCTTCCCGCTTCGCGCGCTTCGACGACCTGGTGGCTATAGCGAGGGGACCGCACCCGATTCCATGCCGAACTCGGCCGTGAAGACCCTCAGCGCCGATGGTACTTCGTCCTAAGACGCGGGAGAGTAGGTCGCTGCCAGGTCTTTCAAGCGCGCGGAGCGTCCCTGTCCGCCGGGCCCGACACCCCAAGGGGCGTTCTGGCGTCAGCGTTTGGGACTCGCGCAATTCGGAACCCTCCTCACGATCCTTGACGGCCGATCAAACGATCCGCGCGGGCCACAGGGCCATGTCCCCGGTTCGCCTCGTGTGCCGAGATCGTCGCGGGGTGGAGCAGCCCGGTAGCTCGTCAGGCTCATAACCTGAAGGTCGCAGGTTCAAATCCTGCCCCCGCAACCAAATTCGCCCGCTAACTCAGAAGGTTAGCGGGCGTCTTCGTTTTGCGCTTATATTCGAAAATCGACCGTGGAAGCACTGTGGAAGCAAGAGGGAGCGTAATCTTGCGAAACGCTTCCGAAGCATCGCAGAACGTGGCGTCGACCGTTTAGTGGCGAATGCCCTGACTGCCTTCAATCATCACAGTGAACTTCAAAAAGCGATCGAACAGCGAGGCCTTGCGATAGAAGTGCCTCTTCTCGAAGCGCCGCGCGGGGATGTCGTCCTGCCTGTAATCGAGAAGTCCGAACCACCGAAGAGGACGAAGGACTGTCGCCTCCATCGCGTGCGTGCCTGTGTCCCATGACGATTCGAGCACGCCGTTGATAGGAATCGTGCACATCCGTGTCAGTCGTTCCGACGGTTGCCAGTCGTTGGCGGCTATCGACAGCGACCAGAGGACGATGCCGATGTCGCGCTGCGGCCATCCGTGATGCAAGCCACGACCTAGATAGCCGAGGTCAAGGCGCCATAGCGCGAGATGAAACAGAACCGCTTGCAGCGCGCCCTGGTTTCTATCCTCCAGCATCTGGCGTCCCGTCGGCGTGATCTTGAGGTGCTCCTTATGACGGCGAAGTAGCTTGCCGGCCTCAACGACGTGGCGAACGAAGAAGAGCGGCAGGAAATCCGGCTCGTTGATCACCTTGTGAAGCCGAAACGCTTCTGTCTTGTCGAACCCCGGCCATGTGAGCAGGTCGCACATCTCGGCCACGATGCCACGCGACAGGTTCCCGGTAGCTGTCATCTTCAATCCGGGTCTCTCCGCGGCAGCGCGCAACAGTATCAGGGCGTTCCGAGCGACGGCGGATTGCTGGATCTCTCCGTCTGCGAGATCGGCGGCAAGCCGGATCGGTCCTGCCGATGGCGAGGGGGGGCGCCTCAGCGCGTCGAAGCTCGTCTGATCCAGCAGGGTCCAGGCAGGCTCAATGCCGCCGAGCCAGTTCCTGACCGACGGGTTCTGCAGCATGCCGGGGGCTACCATCGCTCCGGACTCATGGATTTGGCGCCCGAGCCGGGACTGGCCTGGTGCCCAGCCATTCGTTCAGCTTCGACCAACGCCGGCGTCCGGAGATGTTTTTCACCGCGATGGCGACGGCTTTCTTCTGCCCGACCAGCACGACCAGCCGTTTGCCACGCGTGACGCCGGTATAGAGCAGGTTCCGCTGCAGCATGGCGTAGTGCTGCGTCATGACCGGGATGACGACGGCGGGATACTCCGACCCCTGGGATTTGTGGATGGTGGCCGCGTAAGCAGGAACCAGGGTGTCGAGCTCGCCAAAGCCATAGGTGACAGTGCGCCCGTCGAAGCTGGCGGTGAGTTCGCCGTCGTCCGGATCGACATCGTCGATGTAGCCGATGTCACCGTTATAGACCTCCTTGTCGTAGTCGTTCTCGATCTGCATGACCTTGTCGCCCGGGGCGAAGGTCCATCCGAAGCGTTCGACCTTGCGCTCGCCGGCCGGGTTCAACGCCTTCTGCAGTCCGATGTTGAGCGAGCGAGCACCGACGCCGCCACGGTTCATGGGGCACAGGACCTGGATGTCGCGAATCGGATCGAGGCCGAAACGCTGAGGGATGCGGGTCCTCACCAGTTCGACGATCCGAGGCACGGCGGTTTCGGGATCGTCGGCCTGTACAAAGTAGAAATCACTTTCGCCCTCGGGCTTGGTGAGGTCGGGGATCAAGCCCTGGTTGATCTTGTGCGCGCCGGTGATGATGCGGCTCTGCGCCGCCTGCCGGAATATCTCGGTCAGGCGCACGACAGGGACGGCGCCGGACGCGATGATGTCGGCGAGGACCTGCCCCGGGCCAACGGACGGAAGCTGATCGATGTCACCGACGATCAGCAAGGCCGCGTTGTCGGGCACCGCATTGAGCAGCGCCTGCATCAACATGACGTCGACCATCGAGGTCTCGTCCACGACGAGCAGGTCGCACTCAAGCGGATTGTCCTGGCTGCGCTTGAAGCCGCCGCTCTTGGGGTCCACCTCGAGCAGCCGGTGGATGGTCTTGGCCTCGAACCCGGTCGCCTCGGTCATCCGTTTGGCGGCGCGGCCCGTAGGTGCACAGAGCAGCAGGTTGGTCCTCTTGGCCGCCAGAATCCGCAGGATCGAATTGACGATGGTTGTCTTGCCCACGCCGGGACCGCCGGTGATGACCATGGTCTTCGACAGCAGGGCCAGCCGGATTGCCGCGACCTGCGTCTCCGCAAGCTTCAGGCCGGTCTTCTGCTCGATCCAAGGCAGCGCTTTGTCCGGGTCGATGTAGGGCCAGGGCAGCGTTCCATTGGCCAAGCGCAGGAGCCGTTCCGCGATGACCTTCTCCGCTCGATAAAGACCGGCGAGAAAGATGCAGGCCGTCTCGCCCACGGTGTCGGCGATGACCGTGCCATCGGCGAGTTCCAGGTCCATGGCGGTCTGAACCAGCCCCTTGTCGACCTCAAGCAACTCGACGGCGAGCGGCACCAACTCCTCGGCGGGCAGGCCGCAATGGCCCTCGTCCATAGCCTCGGTGAGGGCATAGGAAATCCCGGCGCGCACCCGGATCATCGCCGTCTTTTCGATGCCGAGCTTCATGGCGATCGTGTCGGCGGTCTTGAAGCCGATGCCACGGATGTCGCGGGCAAGCCGGTAGGGGTTCTCGGTCATGACCTGGACGGCATCGGCGCCGTAGGTCTTGTAGATCCTGACGGCGCGGGCGGTGCCGACTGTATGACTGTGCAGGAAGACCATGATCTCGCGGACGATCTTCTGCTCGGCCCAGGCATCGGTGATGCGCTTGGCGCGCACCTGGCCAATCCCCGTCACCTCGCGCAGACGATCTGGCTCGGCCTCGATGACGTCGAACACCTTCTCGCCGAACGCCTTGACCATCTTCTTGGCGTAGACCGGACCGATGCCGCGGATCATGCCGGAGCCGAGGTATTTCTCGATACCGTCGATCGACGTCGGCGCCGAGGTGCGCAGGAAGCGGGTTTTGAACTGCTGACCGTGGGTCCGGTCGTTGATCCATTCACCGGAGGCGGTGACCCACTCACCGGCGGCGATCGTCGCGGCGTGCCCCACCACCGTGACCAGATCGCGGTGTCCGCGCGCTTTGATCCGCAAGACGCAGAATCCGTTCTCGCCATTGTGGTAGGTGACGCGCTCGACCAGACCGGCGAGGACTTCTCGGTCGGATATTTTTTGATCGTTCGACGAGCGCGATACTTGGCTCAATGCACTGCCCCTCTCTCGCGCCATTCCCAGGGCATCTCGAAACTACCGGACCAGACGCCGAGTTTTGCGCGTTTTACGCGCTCTTCATCTGCGACGTAGTCCACCGAATACTTGCGATAGGCTACCGCCCAGCCGTTGGCGACCATCCAGCGATCCAGGTCTTCGGCACCCTTGAAGCAGACTGCGACTACGCGCCCTTAGCGGGTCGCCACAAGTCCAAGCCGTCGCCACACAGGTCATGGATCGGACGCAAGCACGTGCGGTAGCGCTGCCGCATCGAACCATGTTCGAAGAAGCCTGACGGCATGCGGTGACCGCGACCCGTCATCTCGTAGGCGATGTCCAAAGGCTCGGTCACATTGGGCGCGTAGGCTAGACGGATCAGGCATTCCTGCGCACCGGTCTTGACCGCTTGCACGGCCGCATCCCGCGCCGCAAAGGAGGCGAGTCGATCGATGTGCGTCGGGTGCTTGCCCGAAAGCGCTCCGCCCCCGATCGGCACCCGCGGGCCGTAGAAGTCCATGACAAGCTTTCGGCCCGTCTGTCCGTTGTCGCCGTCGCTTCCGCCTTCTACGATCGGCCCGTTCGGGTTGAGCAGCAATTCGATGCTCTCCCAGCCGGCCAGCCACCGTCGATCCCCTTCCCGACATCGCTCGTATACGCTTCGCAGTACTGCGGCGATGTGCTCGCAAACTGCGGGGAACTGGGCATCTCGCGGCTGCTGCAAAGACACCAGGATGTGCTCAACGATCCAGCGCGGGCCCTCCTCACGCAGCCGCACCATCAGTTTCCCGTCGGGACCGCAGCCGCTCAGAAGCCCGTGCTGGCAGGACTCGTACAACCCTCTCCGCAGTGCCTCCGCCATGAAGTGCTCGGGTGGCATCCAACGTGTTCTATCGTCGTATCCGGCCCAACCGATGACGATGCATTGGTCGTTGACTTGGTGGGTCCACTGGGTGGGGTCGCCTTCGAGTTGGCAGACCGCGTCGCTGACCTTGTACCTGGTCGCGTCCACGTGGTTGCCCGGTCGATAGCCAGTCGCGAGCCCGACCTCGACCACGATGTCGGCGAGCGAGCGGCCCAGCGGCTTTCGCGTGCAGGTGCCGCCTGAGAGCCATACCTGGTCGGACCAGACTCCCACCTCCACCTGGCAGTAGGCGTCGGGATCGACACTCAGGCACTCAGCGACGATCGCGTCGGCGACCTGATCGCTGAACTTGTCGGGGTGGCCCGGCAGGACCATTTCACAAATCCGAATCATTTGGGCAGCCGGTCGAGTTGGGTGTAGGCGATGCCCGCGCGGTCGAGCTTGGTCGCCGATCCGTCGCGCGTGAGCAGCACATGGAGGCGATTGCCCGCAGCTCGCTTGACCAGTTCCCGAGGCAGGTCCTCGATGTATCCGTCGGTGATCACGATTGTGGCCTCCGGGCGTGTCAGCGCCACATGTTGGAGCACGCAGGCCATCGAGGTACCGCCGCTCGTGCGCGTCACGAGTTGTCCGTTTTGAATCGTTGCAGACGCCACCTCATCGCTGAATGCCCAGAACGGGCGTCGGATGTACCGAGACAGGCGCTGCAGCAGAGCAATCAGCTCCGGCATTTCCGCGTTCATCGATCCGGACACGTCGAGGTAGACCTGAGTCGTGCCACTCCTTTGTCGCCGCTCCATCTGCCACACCGACTCTGGCAGTAATGGCGACCAGTGGGCACGCAGGAACGCGCGCCGATCGCTGGTCGACAGTACCGGTAGCAAGCGCTCCTGGACTCGACCCTCAAAGACGCGAGACTTGCGGTCCGGCGTGAGGTGCCGCTTCAGCACGGCCAATGCTTCTCGGCGCCAGCGTGTCAACGCCGCAGAGGGTATGGCAGTGAACAATGCGTCGTAAGGATTCGCACCCACCCCGCGCCCTTTCGGGCTGCGCCAGATCCCGCTCCCGTTCATCTCGGTCATCGCCCGGGAAAGCGCCTCGGCCAGCCTCGGATCTAGTCGCTGTCCAATACTGCTGTGGTCGCCCAGCAATGCACCCTTGATGTCCGTCGGCAGCGTACCTTTCAGCTCGAAGGGAGGCGTTCCTCTCGTGCCTTCGGCCGAGGCCGAGGCAGCCAGGCTCTCGGCCAGCTCGGCGATGTCGTCGGCAACCATGCGTCCTTCATAGAGCGAGGCCCAAGCGTGCACCCAGCCGGGTAATGCGTCGTTGCCCTTCTTGTAGCGCTTCGCATCCCACGCAGCCTGCTCCTGCTTGTTCATCGGTCGCAGCAGCTTGCGAAGATCGCCCACCCTCGCGTAGTAGTGCGACATCAGCGCCGACCAGGTGACTCCAAAGCTGCGATGAATGATCGCGTTGATCACCGCATCGAATGCGAGGTGCTTGGCCGGAGTGATCGCGCCCACTTGCTCTGTGTGTCGCAGCAGCACATGCAGGAATTCGTGGCAGAGGACGGCCTTGACCTCGTCGTCGTTGCGGCACTGCTTCTTGACGAAATCCAGGTTGACCAGCAATGCCGGCCGGTCCTCACACGTCACGGCGAGCGTCGGCACCTGGTCGCTGAAGCGGATTTCGCAGATCCGCAGCACCGCTCGGATGGCGAAGGGGTTCTCGTCGACGAGTTCCTGTACGAGACCTCGCAGGCGTTCCGGGCTCATGCGTAGAACCCTTCGGCGTCAAACAGCTCCAGCGCACGCGTCAGACTCGCCTGCGTCCAAAGGACAGCGCGCAGCGGGTCATATCGGTGCGCCGTGCATAGACCGAGCAGCAAAGCCTGGCGCAGGACCTCTTCGGCCTTCGCGTTCGCGACCTCCAGTCGCGGCGCGCCAAGAGGTGCGGCGCGACAGACGTACGGGCGTTCCGGCGGCGCGAAACGGTCGCGCAAGTCATCTGGATGACTGTGACCTTGGTCCGTGAGCACCGTGGTGGCATAGGCCACCGGATCGACGCCCTCGGGAAACTGCAAGCCGAGGCGGATCACCCGCGGGCAGCGGATATGCCCATCCTCCTGACCGAGAAGGCTCGATGCGATCCGCATCTTGCGAGTCCGGCTCGCCGGCCCGCCGGTATTGGCCCACCGCTCTAGCCGCTGGTGTTCGCCGAGGAGGGTCGCGCGCAGCATCAGCGCGCTCCAAGGCGACGAATGCGCTGAACGCAGGACTCGATCGCCGCCTCCAGTTCGGCCGGCGCCGAGACAACCAGTCCTTCGACGAGGCAGCCATTGAAGAACTGCCGCGCGCGCTCTCGACGGGCGCCCTTGAGCTTCTCGACAGCGGCTGCACAACGGGAGAACTCCGGATGCTGTGTCCCCGCCTGTGAGAGCCTCTCCTGCCAGGAGATCTCCCCGTCCGTCGAAAGGAACTTGGTGGCGATCCGTCCCAGGTCATTGATGCCCTCGGGGCCGATGGGCAGCTTTCCGAGCGCGGCCGCCGGATACAAGGCAAACGCGAACGCGGCGGCACGCTCTCGCGATTCACCGGCGATGAGCTGCGCAACCGCTTGGGTTCCTTCGTCTGGGTCGCGGCAATCAGCCAGGAGAATCGCCAGCTTGCGCGCCAAGGCACTTTCAGCGTGAAAGCGGTGGATCCAACTCGAGCCGCTGGCAGACGCACACTCCCACGCCACTCGGTGAGCGGCCGCGACGACCTCGGTACCCACCTTCACGCCCCAGCAAGGCTGCGGAATCGAGGCCTGGAGCACCATCCCAAACACGCCCTCGCGAGTACCGCCAGCCGCGATCGTCGCTGCCAGCAAGCTGCGCGAGATCAGGCGCGCCCGGCGCGGGGAGATCCGTACGCCGGCTGTGTTCAGCGCCGAAGTCGCTGCCACTGCGTACTCGACCATCCCAGCGGGTGGCCGGTCAACCTGGCGCAAGAAGTCCTCACGCCACACTTGTATCTGTGCCTTCAGGACGCCGCCGTCGTCGGCGATGCGGCCCTCCCCGCCTGGCTGCGCAATGCTGCTCCGCGTTTCGTCCGACAGTTCCTGCCAGTCTGCCGCTTCGATGAAGAGCGCGAATCGGTCAGCCAGCGCGGGATCCAACGGCTCAGAGCCCGCAAAGTCATCCAGCGAGGACTGGTCCCCTGAGCAAGGATTCATCGCCGCCCAGCGGTAGCGCAGCGTTGGCAGCGCGATGCCCTGGATGCGACGTTCGTGCACCAACGAGAAGAGCCGGTTCTGGTGCTCCGGCTTGCATCGGCTGATCTCGTCGATCAACACCGACTCGGCACCCCAGACCGTTGCTGGTGTCTCGAGAAACCGCACGCCGCCGTTAGCCTCGTCAGGGTACGGAAACCCCACCAGATCGTCGAACGAGATCAGGCTGGCGTTGTAGTGCCGGTGCTTGAGGCCCAGCGCCTCGGAAATCGTGTTGAGCAGGTAGGTCTTGCCGGTGCCCGATTGACCGATCAACAGCATCGGATCCTCGGTCACCAGTGCGGCCAGCATCACAGGTTCGACGTTATCGAACCCGTAGACGCCGAGTGGTGCCAAGTACTTCAAGCTTCTGCTCATGCGTCCTCATCTCTTCCTTGATCGACGGCGCTACCCGCCGCCTGAGAAGCTGCTTCGATGAGCAGGCTGGCCACATCGTGACCGAACATCCGAGTGGCTGTGGAGAGGTCGGGTAGGGTTTCGAGGTCCCAGACAATGACGCTCCCATCAGCCATGCGGCAGTCTTTCTTTGCTTATTACTCGTTTTACCCGTTGATCTTGTACGCGGCATAACGTACCAGTTCGCTGATCCGCGAACAAGCGTATCGGCGAATTAATGAAAACGCAGATAGGACATCCATGTCAGCTCAAGCCGTGACATTTGGCCAGGCGATCGCGAAAGCGCGGAAGGCCAAAGGACTTAGCCAGAAGGAGCTGGCCGCACTCGTGGTCAAGGACGAAGAGGGTGGCGCGATCTCGCCGCAATACCTGAATGACATCGAGCATGATCGTCGGAGCCCGACATCGGATCACCTGATCAAGCAGTTCGCCAAGGTCCTCGGGGAAGACGAAGGGTATCTTTTCGTTCTGGCAGGCAAGATCCCCGACGATCTCCGCAAGAAAGCAAAGGATCGCGATCAAATCGTCGCCAGCTTCGCCAATTTCAGGAAAACACTCACGAAGTAGCGAAAGGGCTGCCATGGTGAAGATGGTCCCGGACAAAACCGGCCGCTTTGCCGAGCGGCCCCATTACTCCCCAGAGGACCTCGATCGCGAATGTGAACGAATCGTCACTGCGTTCTTGCGCAAGAAACGCGGCGTCGGCCGCGGGACCCTTCTATGCACGACGCGGATAAGCCCAATCGTTCACCCAGACAGGGGTCGTTATTGGATGCGAAAGTGGGGTCGCGGTTGGAAGCGAATTGACAGGCTGAAGATCGGTCAGCCGGGCGCCGGGGAGGGTGCCAACGATCACCCAGGGGTTCTTGTCGATCTTCTTGATGCCCGACAGGACGTCGATCGCGGGCTGCCCAAGATGGACGATCTTGGCGCCGGTCTTGGAGTCCGGCAGGCGCAAGGCCCTGCCGGCCAGGTCCACGTGTTCCCACTGGAGCGTCATGATCTCGCCAAGCCGGCAACCGGTCAGGATCAGCAGTCGCGCCGCCGCGATGGCCGATGAAAGCTCGATCCCTTCGTCCTCCATCTCCCGCAGGACATCCCCGACCCGCTTGAGTTCGGCCGGGCTCAGGAACCGCTCCCGCTTCTCCTCGGCATACTTCTTTATATGCTTGCGCGGGTTCGAGCCGTCCGGGCGCAGGCCCCACATCTCGGCAAGGCTGAACATCTTGGACATCACTTCGAGGCAGCGATTGGCCTCGTAGGGGATGTGGCGCAGGTCGTGGTGGAGCTTTGCGATGTCGGCCCGAGTGACCTCGGTGACCCGATGCCGGCCGAGCGCTGGCAGAATCGTCCGCTCGATGAGGCGGCGATAGCCCTTCGCCGTCGTTTCCTTGACCCTGACCGAGACGTGCTCCTTGTCGAAGCGCTCGGCCAGTTCCTTGACCGTGATCGTCTTCCTTTCGGCATCGCGTTCGGCCGCGGGGTCATCGCCGTTCCTAGCCGCCGCGATGATGCCGATGGCGCGGGTGCGCGCCTGTTCGCAGGTCAGGACGGTGCTGGGTCCGAGGCTCATTCGGCGGGAGCGGCGCCCGGCCCGGTACTGGACGATGTATCCCTTGCGACCGCTGGGCAGGACGCGGAGGGCGAAGCCGGGGAGCTCGTCGTCCCAGATGAAATACTCGGCCGCATGAATCTCGGCGGCGTCGATCACGCGTTTGGTCAGTTTCGGCATGGCCCGCGATCCGCTCTTGATGCTCACTCTGCTTCCAGGCACCCGCTGCCCCCGCCCGTGGAAGCACTGTGGAAGCAAGAGGGCGAAAGTCGCGGCGTGAGCCTGCGAAAATCAGAGCGTGGGGCGTCCCGCTCTAAGTCAACCAAGTCATTGAAAATACGAAGAAAAAATCAATTCTGCGTGTTCCTTCGCAATCGCTTCCCTTCCACTCATAACCTGAAGGTCACAGGTTCAAATCCTGTCCCCGCAACCCCTCCAATTTGCGCTGCAAGCGCCCGGCCAGACTGGCCGGGCGTTTTGCTTTTGTGGCAAAGGGTTAGTATGCCTGCAAGCGCGCCCACGAGTGGGGTCATGTCGGACGTGTACATGCGCAGCAGCGGGCGCTGCCGTGCCATCAGGTCCTTCTCGTGGGCAATCGCCGCGTCGTCCATGGTGTAGGGGTTCAGGCCGGCATAGATCGCGGCGCCGGCCACCGCGTCGGCCTGCTGGTCGAGATTGCCTCGCGAACTACCACCCTTGCATCGGCAGATTGACGATGCTCTCGTTGTGGTCGGCGAGGACGAGGAAGTTCTCTTCGATGCCGACGGTGCCGACCCCCTCGCGCGTGAGGAAGTACTCGACGCCCATGGCCATGCCCTCGGTTATCTCGCTGTCGCTGTCGTCAGTCGCCTTGCCGATGTAGGGCGGCTCCCAGTGCAGGCCGATGCCGTGGGCGAAAGCGCCGAACGTCTCGCTCACGCCACCCGCGTTGCCTCCGACGGATGCGACGAGTTGCTCGCCGATCTCCGCTATCCGGCTGGTCCGGGCGCCCGGCCGGATCGCCGCCGTCACCCCTTTGATGATTTTCACGCAGTCATCGATGACCTGCCTCTGCGCCGGTGTCGGCCTGCCGCCGGCAACAGCCGTGCGCCCGGGATCGAACCAGTAGCCGTGGTAGATCGAATCCATCCAGCCGCGCACGAGGTCACCCGGCCTCGGAGCGTCGGCGCTGCGGCCGATCAGGGGCTCGCGGCACCAGTACTTGATGCTGTCGCCATGATTGGCCGAGATGTAGCTGCCGTGGCCTCCGGCGCGGTAGAGCACGCCGATGGCTGCCGCCACGGCGTCGCGCTCCGGCTTGCACGCGACGAGCTCCTTCATCATCACGTCGAGGGCGCGCGCACTGATCGCGCCGCCCTCGCGCAAGAGATCGAACTCGCGCGCGCTCTTCACGCGACGGACGGACCTGATGAGGTCGTCGGCTGGGATCCAGGTCGCTCCGTCGGCCGCCAGCTCGAGCTCGCGGCCATACTTCCAGGCGAGCACATCAGTTCCGACCATGGCGATGGGTCTGCGCAGCCGGCGCGCCTTAAGCCGGCCGGCCAGACCCTCGATGATGTTCTGGAAGCGACTGATTCGCTGTGTGGCGAGGTGCATCGTGCGGTCGTCGGCGGCATCGACCACGAGTTCGGGCTCCTCCCCCGGCTCCAGAATGACCGCATAGTAGCCCCAGGCATGCCAGGCTGGCGTGTCGGGCGGGACTTCGGGGCAGTAGTAGTTGGTGAGGTAGAGGACGTCGCCGCTGCGGTCGTAGGTCTGGTTGGAGCGGCCCCAGACGACCGCCGCTCCGATGCCACGCTTCCGCATCTCCCGATGCGCGCGCTCCCATCGGCCCTCGTACTCCTCCAGCGGGAAATAGCGTTGCGGCATGGCACTGCCTCCACTCCATGGTTGATCTCAACGGTCGAGCAGGACGATCCGGTCAGGGCTCAAGTGAATCTCGGCCGGACCGTCCCGGTCGAAGGGGCGGTCGGCCGGCATCCGCATCGACAGTCGCGTGTCGTCCCCGAGCTTCAGGCGGCAACACCAGTGCGTGCCCTGGAAGGTCATGCTCTCGATCTCGTGGCGGCCAAACGGGATGGTACCTTCCTCCGCCGCCGGCTTCAGATGCTCCGGTCGGATGCTCGCATGTCCCACCCAGCCCGCCGGCCGGTCCGTCCCGACCTCGATCGTCCCAAGTGGCGTCTCCACCCGGGCCCACCCCTGCGATGCCCGGCCGATCCGGGCCGGCACGACATTGCTGTCGCCCATGAACGCCGCCGTGAAGCGCGTAGCGGGGCGCAGATAGATGCGATCCGGGGCCCCCATGTCCTCGATGCGGCCATCCTTCATAAGGGCGATCACATCGGCAATCGAATTGGCCTCGTCCTGGTTGTGAGTGACATGCACGAATGTCAGCTCGAGACGCCGCTGCAGGCTCACCAGCTCGTCCTGCATCTGACGGCGCAGGTTCAGATCGAGCGCGCCGAGCGGCTCATCGAGCAGAAGCACCTGGGGCTCGACCACGATGGCGCGCGCGCGCGACCCGCTGACGCTGCCCGCCGGAGAGCCGATGCACGCGTCGATCGGCAAGCCCATGCAGGCCCACGAGGTCGAGGGCTTCCGCTGTGCGTCGCAGCCGCTCACTCCGGGGAACGCCCGATTTGAACAGCCACATAGGGGAAGTCCTAAAGTTGCTGGGAAAAGGGTTGGGGTGCACCCTCGCCTGATCAGGCGAATCAACGAGGTTCGGTTTGGCGACCGGCCTCAAACGAAGGGGCACCCCGATGGAGAGAATACCGGCAAGCGAGCGCACACGCGAGAAGTTGAAGGCGCTGATG